>Ga0210064_1000050_pt1 | contig 52397 bp, 45 predicted proteins | sample Muzzi_CordC_D2_FD_185531 | JGI IMG/M metagenome (GOLD analysis project Ga0210064, IMG submission 185531) | Wetland microbial communities from San Francisco Bay, California, USA, that impact long-term carbon sequestration - Muzzi_CordC_D2 (SPAdes) | ecosystem: Environmental > Aquatic > Marine >... | reverse complement strand
CCCGATGACCGCCGCTACGGTATAAAATGATCCGCATACCACGATTCTGTCACCGGCCGTCGCGGCAAGTCGCGCCTGGCGGAAGGCCGTTCCGGCATCGGGGTAACAATGTACCCTGCCAGGGGTTCCGGGTTCCGCTATCCGCTGGCGTAACTCACCTGCCGGCAAGCCGCGTTCCACCTCCAGGCCCGCGAGATACCAGCGATCCACCACCGGATCCAGTGCCGTGGTAAAGCCGCCGGCATCCTTGTCATCCAGCATTCCCAGTATCAGATGGGTCTGCCCCGCCGGGGTCTCCTTGCTCAGAACCTCCGCAAGGCGTACGGCACCATCCGGATTGTGGGCGACATCCAGAATTACCTCCATGTCCCCCGGAATTCTCTGGCAGCGTCCAGCCAGCGTAACCCGCTCAAGCCCGCGGGCAATGGCGGATTGCGTGACAGGAAACCGTTCCTGCAGCAGTGCCAGCACCATCAGTATGCCTGCCGCATTCTCCAGCTGATGTGCACCGGCAAGCGCCGGGAATGGCAGGGATTCATAGCGTTGTCCTGCGCCGGACCAGTGCCAGCTGGTGCCGTCAACGCCAAACTGGAAGTGTCGCTGGAGGCAATACCATTGTGCGCCAAGGGTTTCGGCCGTTTCCGCCAGGGTCGGCGGCGGTGCGGGGTCGCTACAGACCGCAGGTCGTCCGCGGCGGAATATTCCAGCCTTTTCCCTGCCAATGGCATCGCGATCCTTACCCAGCCACTCTACATGATCAATCCCGATGGCCGTCACCAGGGCAATATCCGGATCGATGATATTGACGGCATCCAGTCGGCCGCCGAGGCCGACTTCCAGCAGACCGATGTCCGGTGCATTTACGGTCAGTATTTTCAGTGCCGCGAGCGTCGCGAATTCGAAATAGGACAGGGTAATGCCATTACGCTGGCGGTCGATCTCCTGGAATGTGGCGCACAGCATCTCGTCAGTGACGGCCGCGCCGTTGATGCGGATACGTTCGTTATATCGCAGCAGGTGGGGAGAGGTGTAGGCACCCACCCGGTAACCAGCCGCTTGCAGGATGCTCTCGAGCAAGGCCACACTGGAGCCCTTGCCGTTGGTGCCGGCAACCGTGATGATGGCATGGCCAGGAGACAGCAGGCCCATCCGGGCAGCGACCCGGCGGATACGTTCCAGGCCAAGGTCGATCCTGACCGGGTGCAGTGTTTCCTGCCAGTGCAGCCATTCGTCCAGGGTTTTAAAGCGCGGCATGGGAAAACGCTGTCTGGATGTCAGTCCGTACTGTTGGTACGGCCGCTAGCTCCGGGAACGGTTGCCGGGTGCAGTGCAGATTGCCGGGTTGTCAGGAGGGTTCCCCGGAAACCTGTGCCGCAGATTGTCCCGTGAGCATGGCCAGCAGGCTGACGATATCCTCGCGCATTTCGCGCCGGTCAATGATCATGTCAATGGCGCCATGCTCCAGCAGAAACTCACTGCGCTGAAAACCGTCCGGCAGGGTTTCACGCACGGTCTGTTCGATTACCCGTGGTCCGGCAAATCCGATCAGGGCCCGGGGTTCGGCAATATTGATATCACCCAGCATGGCGAAGCTGGCGGATACGCCACCCATGGTTGGATCGGTCAGCACGGAAATATAAGGTATACCCGCTTCGGAAAGACGGGCCAGAGCGGCACTGGTCTTGGCCATCTGCATCAGGGAAAACAGGGCTTCCTGCATGCGGGCACCGCCACTGGCAGAAAAGCAGATGAAGGGTATATTGTTCTCCAGACAGGTGTTGACACCGCGTACGAAGCGCTCCCCTACCACGGCACCCATGGAACCGCCCATGAAGCGGAATTCAAATGCGGCGGCTACCAGCGCGATGCCGCTGACTGTCCCGCGCATGACGACCAGAGCATCGTTTTCGCCAGTCTCTTTCTGTGCAGCACTCAGCCGGTCCCGGTATTTTCTGCTGTCCCGGAACTTGAGCACATCAACCGGTTCCAGGCCGCTGCCGATTTCCTCACAGCTATCATCATCAAAAAACATTTCCAGCCGCCGGCGCGCGCCGATGCGCATATGATGACTGCACTTCGGACAGACATCGCAATTCCGATCCAGCTCGGATCGATACAATACCGCACCGCAACCCGTGCATTTTATCCACAAACCTTCCGGGACAGTTCGCTTGTTTACACCCACCGTACGAATCTTGGCGGGCATTAATTTTCTGAACCAGCTCATGACATTAATTGTACACGGTTTGTTGTCGCGAAATATTCCGGGTTGTCAGGCGGTGGTTGCACGGTCAATGGCCTGGCGCATGGCGGCCAGTGTGGTTGCCAGTGTACCCGGGATCGCTTCCGGGGTGTCGATCAACCCGGGTATTTTGCCGACCAGTGCGCTGCCGACAACCACGGCATCCGCGATCCGGGCGATCTGTGCTGCAGATTCCGGATCGCGAATGCCAAAACCGACACCCAGCGGCAGGTTTGTGTATTTCCTGACGACGTCGAGCTTGTCTGCAACTGCAGCCACATCCAGACGGTCGGCGCCTGTTATCCCCTTGAAAGATACATAATAGAGAAATCCGCTTGCCGAGCGGCTGACTTTTTGTATGCGTTCCTCGCTGGTAGTCGGAGCGAGCAGGAAAATGATGTCTAAATCCTGGGCCTGCAAAGCGCTTGTAAGCTCATCCGACTCCTCCGGTGGCAGGTCCACCGTCAACAACCCGTCTACGCCCGCGGCGGCGGCGCACCTCCCGAAATCCTCATAACCCCAGGCCTCGACCGGATTCAGGTAGCCCATCAGGATAACGGGTGTTGCCTGATCCTGCGTACGGAAATCCCGGACCATATCGAGCACATCGTGCAGGCTGACGTGGTGTTCCAAAGCGCGTTCACAAGCGGCCTGAATGACCGGTCCGTCCGCCATGGGATCCGAAAACGGCACGCCGATCTCAAGCAGATCGGCCCCGGCTTCCACCAGTGCGTGGAGCAGCGGGACCGTCACGGCCGGTTGCGGGTCGCCGGCGGTTATATACGGGACCAGTGCCGTGCGCTGTTGCCCGGCAAGCATCCGGAAACAGGCTGCGATGCGGCTCATATCCCGATTCCTTCCAGGGTGGCAATGGTATGCACATCCTTGTCGCCCCGGCCTGACAAATTGACCACAATGATGCTGTCCCGGTCCATGCCGGCTGCCAGACGGGTGGTATAGGCAAGTGCGTGGCTCGACTCGAGTGCCGGCATGATACCCTCTGTCCGGGTGAGTTGATGAAAGGCGGTCAGGGCTTCCCCGTCGGTAACGGCATCGTAGGTAACGCGGCCCGTGTCCTTCAGCCAGGCGTGTTCCGGTCCCACTCCCGGATAATCGAGTCCTGCGGAGATGGAGTGGGTTTCGATGATCTGGCCATCCCTGTCTTCCATCAGATAGGTGCGGTTACCATGCAGGACACCGGGCCGTCCGTCGCACAGCGGTGCGGCATGATGGCCGGTGGTGATGCCTTCGCCGCCGCCCTCCACACCATACATGGCAACTTCCGCATCCTCCAGAAAGGGATAGAACAGGCCGATGGCATTGGAGCCACCACCGACACAGGCAACCAGTGCATCCGGCAACCGGCCGGCCTGCTCCAGAATCTGGGTACGCGCTTCCCGGCCGATGATCGCCTGGAAGTCACGTACCATGACTGGATACGGATGGGGCCCGGCCACGGTACCGATAATATAGAAGGTATTGTCGACATTCGTGACCCAGTCGCGCAACGCCTCGTTCAGTGCGTCCTTGAGGGTTCTGGAGCCGGACTGTACCGTCACGACCTCGGCACCCAGCAGGCGCATCCGGTAGACGTTGATGGCCTGGCGCTTGATGTCCTCCGCGCCCATGTAAACCACGCATTCCATGCCCAGGCGCGCCGCCACGGTCGCCGTCGCCACTCCGTGTTGTCCGGCTCCGGTTTCCGCGATGATGCGTTGCTTGCCCATACGTTTGGCGAGCAGGGCCTGACCAACCGTATTGTTGATCTTGTGTGCACCGGTGTGATTGAGGTCCTCCCGTTTCAGGTAGATTCGCGCGCCACCGAGTTTCGCAGACCACCGTTCCGCGAAATACAGCGGTGACGGACGGCCGACAAAATGCGCAAGATCCGAATCCAGTTCGGTCAGGAACTCCGGGTCTTCGATGTAGTGCTGATAGGCGGTGGTCAGTTCATCCAGCGGCAGCATAAGCGTTTCCGCCACGAAACGACCCCCGTATTGCCCGAAGTGCCCGCGGTCATCGGGTAGCGGCCTAGCTGCCACAGGGCTCGCCGTTACCGGTTTCTGTTTCACTGCTGTGTACTCCTTTCATAAAGGCGGATATTTTTACCGCCGATTTGATGCCTTTTGCGTTTTCTACTCCGCTGCTGACATCCACTGCATAAGGCCTGACCTGCCGGATTGCCAGTTGCACATTGTCCGGGTTCAGTCCTCCCGCCAGGATAACCGCTACCGGCAGGTCGCGGGGAACCCGTTGCCAGTCGAATGCTGTACCGCCACCGCCATGGGTTTGCGGTTGCCAGGTATCCAGCAGGAATCCCCGGGCATCCGGATACTGCCCGATCCGCTCCGCAAGCAGGATGTCCGGTTGCATGGCAATCGACTTGATGAAAGGCAGGCCGTACTGCCTGCAGGCATCATTGGTTTCCTGACCGTGGAACTGTAGCAAACCCAGCGGTACATTTTCGAGTACCTGCCCGATTGCGGCAGGCGTCTCATTGACAAACAGGCCAACCACGGTGACGAACGGTGCGACGAAGTCGGCAATCCTGCGTGCCTGATCGATCGTCACCCGGCGGGGGCTGTCCTTGTAAAAGACCAGCCCGATCGCATCGGCGCCGCATGCAACAGCACTCCCGGCGTCTTCCACGCGGGTAATACCGCAAATTTTAACGCGGGTACGCATCATCTGGCCATATCGATCATTGGCGGAACTGCCGGACCAAAGTACCAAGCGTACCAGAAATCCTAGCGCCCGTATTCCGGGAGCCAGCCACGTGACGGTAATGCATACCGTCCGGGGTAACGCACCGCCACCAGATACAGACCCGCTGCCTGTGCGGTAACACCGCCCGCCATACGGCTTTTGGCAGCCAGCACCTGCCTGACCCAGCCGGGTGCCGCATCACCGCAACCAACACTGATCAGTACCCCGGCAATACAACGCACCATGTGATGCAGAAAGCCGTTTGCCTCGATATCAATATAGATAAACCGGCCGGAGCGACTGACTTCCAGCTGGAATATCGTTCGCACCGGGTGTTTGGCCTGACAGGCCGCGGCGCGAAACGAGCTGAAGTCATGTTCTCCGGTAAGGTGTGCGGCGGCTTCTCGCATCCGACACACATCCAGGTCGGTATAAACCCGGCAGACACGGTGCCTGAGCTGGGCAGATCCGTACAGGTCGTTGAGGATTACGTAGCGGTAATGTCTCCGGCGGGCAGCAAAGCGGGCATGAAAGGCCGCATCCGTTTCGCGGGCCCACTGGATGCGGATATCCGGAGGAAGATTTGTGTTGGTGCCACGAACCCAGGCCTTTTCATCCCGCTGTGCTTCGGTATCGATATGAATCACCTGCCCTGTGGCATGTACTCCGGTATCGGTTCGCCCGGCACACACGGTCGTCAGGGGGTGATCGGCAACCACGGAAATTGCTGGCTCCAGGCAACCCTGTACCGTACGGCCGGACCTCTGGCGCTGCCACCCGTAAAACCCGGTACCGTCGTACTCAACACCCAGCGCAATACGCATGCGGGTCTTACGCAATCACCAGCAGCCACATGCCGGCGGCCAGCAACGTCGGTAGCAACCACTGTACGAACGGCGGCATAACGGGTTCAACGAATTCAATCTGCGTGCCAGTGGCTTGTGTGGCCCGCTCGAGTGTTGTGACATACAGGGTTTGTAGATAGAAAACCACGCGCGACAGCCCACGCCGGGATTCCGGTTTTTCCCGCAATACGTCACGCACCAGTTGCTGGACCTGTCCCACGGCTTCCAGGGTAAGCAGCAGCCGGATGGCAAAACGCTGTTTTGCCTGTGCTTGCAGGAACGGACCGGTGATCAGCAGTAGTGCGGACAGCAATTGTCCACGTTCTGTTATCTGAATCAACAGATGTACGGCACTGACGATGCAAATCAGTGCGGCAACCCGCCTGAAACCCTGCTCAAGTCCCTGTTGGGTCGGCGAAAGCCCGCCCAGGTCCGTGATCAGGAATTCACCCGGCGTCCACCAGCCATAGATAACCACGATGGCCAGTAACAGCCAGCGTAGCCGCCTGACCATTCCCAGCAAGGCGGGTAAAGCCGGAAATCCGGCCAGGGAGAACGCCAGAAACAGCGACAGTCCTCCTGCCAGCAGCAGCAGTGGTTGCGCCAGTGCCATTCCGGCGACAAACACGAGTACTACCACCACGCGGACCAGCGGGTGCACGCGATATCCCTTCATCTGCAATCAGGGTTAGTGAGCAGTGAGCAGGCGGTTCGGATTGCGGTGTCCGGGGCAAGCAGGGACAGCGAGTAACATCGCCGGGCGAATACCCGGGGGAAGCGGCACGTCATGCAATACATGGCGGCGTGGCGATGAAGTCCGGTGCGGTGCCTGGATGATCAGGCCACATTGTCCCGCCGGACGGATCCCCGGAATACTCTTCAGGCAAGCTGTGTAAAGAGGCTTTCCGCCTCCCGTTTCTGCTCTTCATTGCCTTCTTCAAGCACTTCTTCGAGGATACTGCGTGCCCCCTCCGGATCGCCCATATCCAGGTAGGCGCGTGCCAGGTCCAGCTTGGTGCCCACTTCGTCGGTATCGTCCAGCAGTTCCTCCGTGGATTCCTGCTCCGTACCCCCGAGTTCATCCAGATTGAATTCGACTGTTTCCGCTGCTTCATCAGCCTGCGTGTCGTCTCCCTCATATTCGATCTCCGCTCCGCCCGCAACGGGCTCTTCATCCGGGGCCGAAGCCTGGTCGAGATCATCCATGCCGGACAGATCCATGTCGAAATCAACGCCGCTTTCCTGAACCTCGGTGTTGCCGGCAGCGTCTTTGTAGAGACGGTTTCCCGGTGACAGTTCATAACCCATCAAGGCAACCTTTTGCCAGAGCGGATCATCTCCATCAACTGAGCGGTGAAAACCTTCTGCATGGGTATCAAATGCCGCAAGATTACCGGCTGCGTGGTACACCTCCAGCAATTTCACCTTGAGGTCCTTGTCTTCGGGATTTTTATGCAATGCCGCCTGGATCACGTCTTCTGCCTGCTGTACCCTGCCGTAGGCGATAAACACATCCGCCTCTGTCAGCGGGTCACTTTCGCCCTCGTGCGGCGGCGGACCCGAATCGGGTACGAAAGGACGGACGGGAGTTGCCTCATCACTGATTCCGGCCCCGGTTATTAGCGGTTCTTCCCTTTCTTTCAGTGCCGATAGCTGATTCGCCAGGGTCGGCTCGTCGCTGAAGAGATCCGCATGTTTGCGCTGGCGTGTTGATGACCAGAGAATCCCGCCGAGAATCATCGCAACCAGTACGCCCAGGCCGCTCAACACCGGGTTTTCCAGCAGGTGCTCCATGATGTTCGCGGGTTTGTCTGTATCCGTTGCCGGAGTTTCTGCAGCGGGCTCCGGTTCGGCGTCGTCAGCCTCCTCCGTTGCAGCCGGGTCGTCTGCAGCATCGGACATGGTCTCGGCCGCCCCGGGTTGCTGGTCTGCACCTGCGGCGGACAGCCGGTTCTGCAGGCTGGCAAGTTGTTCGTCCTTCAATTCCAGCAGGCGCTGCATGCTGGTAACCTGTACTTCAAGTTCACCGAGGCGGGACTCCAGTTCATCGGCTCGTGCACGTCCCGCTTCCGCTTCTTCCGTGGCCAGTGCCAGCTGCTGTTGTAATTCACTGGAGATTTCCTCCGTTTCGGAGCCGGATTCCGGTGCGCCCGGTGCAGCCGCGTCTTCCATGCCTTCATCTTCAGGAGCTACCAGCTGCAGGCGGGTTTCCGTGCTGGCGATGGAACCGGTCCCGGGTTCCGGCTCCGCCGCAACCGCCGGTTCCGGCACGGTTCCCCCGGAGCTTGCCGTTTGCCATTCGGAATACTGGCGGCTGGCTTCCCGGAGGGCTTCAGCCGGACTCAGGCCCAGGATTTCATCCCGTGAGGGGATTTGCAGTACCACACCGGCCTTCAAATTGTTGATGTTGTTATTCATGAAGGCTTCCGGGTTGGCGCGTTGCAGTGCAAGCATCATTTGCTGCGTAGTGATACCGCTGTCCGGGCGCAGTCGATTTGCAATGGTCCACAAGGTTTCACTGCGTCGCACCGGGCCATAGGTATCCGCGTGTTCGGCTTGCGGTGGCGGTGCGGCGGGGACACTGGCCGGTACCGGACGCGGTTGCAGCGGTGGCTTCGGAGCGGGTGGCGCCGCCGTTACCACCTCGGGCTGCGGTGCCGCCGACAGTGGCGTTTTGGGTGTTATCGGCCGTGCCGGGATGGTCGTTGGCGGATCCACCAGGACGGTGTACTGACGGAGTAGTCGCCCCCTGGGCCAGGTGGCCTCGACCAGAAATACCAGGAACGGCTCGCGTACCGGCTCACGGGTCGATGCGCGGATCACCGGCCGGTTTTTATCCGTCTGGTCAATCGTGAATTTGAAGTCTCTGAGTATCACCGGCCTGGAGATACCCGCACGTTCAAACGCCTCCTGGGAGGCGATACTGATCTTGAGATCCTTGAGCTCCTCCGGAGTCCCGGAGGTCAGTTTAATGACGGCCTTGAGCGGGTCATTCAGTGTGGATTGTATTTCAATCTCGCCGAGTCCGAGTGCCAGGACCTGCGGGGACAGTGCCGAGCACAGCATGGCCACTGACAGGACCGCTATTGTGAACCTATATCTCGCCATTTTGCTTATCCCAATGTGTACACCCTGTCCGGCCCCGTGTTGCAGGCCAGCGCTGTCCTATCCGGGAGACTATAACTTACAAATAATCATTAACCAATATTTCCGCTATCTGGATACTGTTCAATGCGGCACCCTTGCGGACATTGTCGGCAACCACCCACAGGTCGAGCCCCCGTGGATGGGAGATATCTTCGCGGATTCGCCCGACATAAACAGGATCATGGCGGGCACCTTCGGTGACTGCCGTCGGGTAACCACCGTCCTGCTGTTTGTCGAGGACCACGACGCCGGGTGCATTGGCGAGCAACTCGCGGGCCTGTGCGGCAGACAGCTTGTCGCGTGTCTCGATATGCAAGGCTTCGGAATGGCCGTAGAATACCGGTACCCGCACGGCAGTGGGATTGACCTGAATGGCCTCATCACCCATGATCTTGCGGGTTTCCCACACCATCTTCATTTCTTCCCGGGTGTAGCCGTTTTCCTCGAAAACATCGATATGAGGCAGCACGTTGAAGGCGATTTGCTTCGGGTAAACATGCACCTCAGCCTGTTTGCCGTTCAGAAGTTGCGCCGTTTGCGCAGCGAGTTCCTCGATGGCCTCCTTACCGGTGCCGGACACTGCCTGATAGGTGCAGACATTGATGCGTTCGATTCCGGCTGCATCATGGATCGGTTTCAGCGCGACCAGCATCTGGATAGTGGAACAGTTCGGGTTGGCGATGATCCCCCGGTTGGTATAGCCGCTGATTGCCGCCGGATTGACTTCCGGTACTACCAGCGGGATATCGTCTTCGTAACGGAACCGGGATGTGTTATCGATCACCACACAACCGGCCTGTGCCGCAAGCGGTGCATATTGCTCTGAAATCGAGGCACCGGCGGAGAACAGTCCGATCTGTACCCGGGAAAAATCAAAACTCTCCAGATCCTCTACGGTGAAATATTTATTGCCGCACGAGACCTTTTTCCCGGCAGAACGGGCACTCGCCAGGGGATAAACCCGATTTATCGGGAATGACCGTTCGGCAAGAATCTCCAGCATGGACTCGCCAACGGCGCCGGTTGCGCCCACCACTGCCACATCAAATTTGCGTGTCATTCTCTCGTCCTGATTTTTTCCGGAATCCACCCGAAGGTGCGTGGTTATAGCAAGACATGCTTACTGCCAATAAATGCACGGGAAATCTTTCGAATCATACGGCACTGAGTCCGGTTACCCGATTCATCCTGCTGAAATACCGGTACTTGCATGTTAACCGCGTTGCCGCAGGCATGGATTGATCACAAGTACCGGCATTACCCGCGCTGCATGGCCGCAACCACCGCAGCCCCCATCTCTGCAGTGCCGATGGTCCGGGTTCCCGGTGATGCAATATCCGGTGTCCGCAGCCCGGCGTCAAGTACCCTGCCGACCGCGGCTTCAACCGTTTCCGCAAGTACGCTCTCGTCCAGACTGTAACGCAGCATCATGGCAACGGAAAGGATAGTGGCCAGCGGATTCGCGACTCCCTGACCGGCAATATCCGGCGCCGAGCCGTGTATGGGTTCGTACATCCCCTTGCTGCGGCTGTCCAGCGAGGCAGATGGCAGCATGCCGATGGAGCCGGTCAGCATGGCGGCGGTATCCGAGAGAATATCGCCAAACATGTTAGTGGTTACCAGCACGTCAAATTGCCGGGGTTCGCGCACCAGTTGCATGGCAGCGTTATCCACATACATGTGGCTTAATTCCACATCGGGGTAATCCGCAGCGAGCGCGGTCATGACCTCGCGCCACAGTTCAGTGGACTCCAGCACGTTTGCCTTGTCTACGGAACACAGGCGGTGGGCACGCTTGCGGGCGGTCTGAAAAGCCGAATGTCCAATGCGTTCGATTTCCGCTTCACTGTACACCAGGGTGTTGAAGCCCTCCCGTTGACCGTCCGCGCGTACCCGGATACCGCGCGGCTTGCCGAAATAGATACCTCCCGTGAGTTCGCGCACTATCATGATGTCCAGACCGCTGACGATTTCGGGCCGCAGGGTGGATGCAGCGGCCAGTTGCGGGTAGAGAACAGCCGGCCTCAGGTTGGCAAACAGTTCCAGTTCTGAACGCAACCCCAGCAGTCCCTGTTCGGGCCGCAAGGCACGTTCCAGGGGCTCCCATTGTGGACCTCCCACCGAACCCAGCAGTATCGCATCGGCGGATTTCGCCAGATCGAGCGTGGCCTTTGGCAGCGGGTTGCCGGCTGCCTCGTAGCCGGCGCCCCCGATGGGTGCCGGCTCGAGCTCAGCGGACAGACCGTATTCCTGTTGCAGGCAATGGATCACTTTTTCGGCTTCGGCGATGATCTCCGGACCGATCCCGTCACCGGGTAATATCGCAATCTTATGTGTCATATTATTGAGTTACAAATATATTTTAATGTTATTTAGTAAATAACCATGGTGCCTGCAAACGTCGGTTTTCCTCATAACGCCGGATACTTTCCGCGTGCTGTAAAGTCAGGCCGATATCATCCACTCCGTGAATCAGACAGTCCTTGCGAAAGGCATCCACGTCGAATGCGATGATTTCCTGCTGTGGTGTGGTGATCTGCTGTGCCGGCAAGTCGATCGTCAGCGTATATCCGGGGTTGGTGGCGACCGTCTGAAACAACCGCCCCACGGTATCGGCAGGAAGCACGATCGGCAGTACCCCGTTCTTGAAACAATTGTTGAAAAAGATGTCTGCAAAGCTCGGCGCGATCACCGCCCGGAAACCAAAGTCAAGTAATGCCCAGACGGCATGTTCCCGCGACGAACCGCAACCGAAATTCTCGCGCACCAGCAGTATGCGGGCATCCCGGTAGCGCTCCTGATTCAGCACGAAGTCGGGATTGACAGGCCGGCCACTGTGGTCCATGCCGGGTTCGCCCCGATCCAGATAACGCCATTCATCAAACAGGTTCGGGCCAAAACCGCTGCGCTGGATCGATTTGAGAAACTGTTTGGGAATGATGGCATCCGTATCCACATTCGGCCGGTCCAGCGGTGCCACCCGTGCAGTTACTGAAATGAATTTCTCCATCGCCCGGTTACCCGCCTGCCAATTCCCGTACATCTACAAAGTGGCCGGCCACGGCGGCTGCGGCCGCCATCGCCGGACTGACCAGATGGGTGCGCCCTCCCTGCCCCTGGCGTCCCTCGAAATTCCGGTTCGAGGTGGAGGCGCACCGGTCTCCCGGTTCGAGCCGGTCGGCATTCATGGCGAGGCACATGGAACAACCGGGCTCCCGCCATTCGAAACCGGCGGCGCGGAAGATCCGGTCGAGGCCTTCGGATTCGGCCTGCTGTTTCACCAGGCCGGAACCCGGCACCACCAGGGCCTGCCTGATACCGGGTGCGATATGCCGTTCCCGGATCACACCCGCCGCCGCGCGTAAATCCTCGATCCGCGCGTTGGTGCAGGACCCGATAAAAACATGGTCCGGGCGGATATCCCGCACTGGCATGCCGGGTTGCAGGTCCATATAAGCCAGTGCCTTCAGCATGCCATCCCGCTTGACCGGGTCTGCCTCGCGGGCGGGGTCCGGGATTACTCCCTCAATGGAAATCACCATTTCCGGCGAGGTACCCCAGGTCACCTGGGGTGTCAATGCGGTTCCATCCAGGGATACGACGCGGTCAAACAGCGCGTCCGCATCCGTCACCAGCCCACCCCAGGCGGTTACCGCCTGTTCCCACAACTCCGCGGCGGGCGCATAGGGACGTCCGGCGATGTAATCGATGGTAGTGTCATCCACGGCGATCATGCCGGCACGTGCTCCGGCCTCGATGGCCATATTGCATACTGTCATGCGCCCCTCCATCGACAAACTCCGGATCGTTGAACCGGAAAATTCGATCGCATGACCGGTGCCGCCGGCCGTGCCGATGGTACCGATAATGGCCAGCGCCACGTCTTTTGCGGATACACCGGGAGCGAGTCGACCTTCCACGCGAACCTGCAGGTTGCCGGACTTTTTCTGTATCAGGCACTGCGTCGCCAGCACATGTTCGACCTCGGAGGTGCCGATGCCGAAGGCCAGAGCACCGAAGGCGCCGTGGGTCGAGGTATGGGAATCACCGCAGACCACCGTCATGCCGGGCAGGGTGGCGCCCTGTTCCGGACCGATAACATGCACGATGCCTTGCCGGTGGTCGTGCATGGAAAATTCCGTGATACCGAACTCCGTGCAATTCCGGCCCAGCGTCTCCACCTGGATGCGCGAGATCGGGTCCGTGATACCTGCGTTGCGATCCGTGGTCGGGACATTGTGGTCGGGCACAGCCAGAATCGACTGTGTCCGCCAGGGCCGGCGGCCTGACAGACGCAATCCCTCAAAGGCTTGCGGGGAAGTGACCTCGTGTACCAGGTGCCGGTCGATATACAGCAGCGCCGTCCCGTCATCATCCTGCCGGACGAGATGCGAGTCCCAGAGTTTATCGTAAAGTGTCTTGCCGGACATCGGGGTCGGTTCCACTGCCAGATCGCTTACAGGCGTGGAATTATATAGGATGGCCGTGGTGAATACAGGGGATCATCGGGTCAGTTAAATATTTCCCTTGATTCCCCGGTATGCGACCAGCAAGGCACACAGGCTGGTGAGCGCCGCAACCTGAAACATGGCTTCCGGGTTGATGTCGGTCCAGAGATAGCCGCTGACGAGACTCCCGACGGCACCACCCGCTCCAAAACTGATGCTGCTGTACAGCCCCTGGCCGCGCCCCTGGTGGGATCCGGTGAACAGGGCATGGATGAGGTAGATGGCTACGGCATGATACAGGCCGAAGCTGGCCGCATGCAGGGTTTGAGCAACGGTAATCACCAGGACATGCGAGGCGAACCCGGCAATCAGCAGCCAGCGCAAGGCCGTCAGCCCGATGGCGGCCAGCAACAGGCGCCGTGCACCGAAGCGGGGCAGCAGGCGCGGCATCAGCAGGAAGATCCCGATTTCCGCGATCACCCCGATGGCCCAGAGCTGGCCGATCAGGGAACGCGAATACCCGAACTCTTCGAGGTATAGGGTAAAAAATGTGTAGTATGGCCCGTGACTGGCCTGCATCAGGAAGCAGACGCCCAGCAGTGCCACCACAATCGGACGGCCGAGCACCTTGCGCAGTGGTTCCTGATCCAGTTCCAGATGGCCCGCGGCAGATTCCGGTACGCTAAGGCTGCTGATCCAGATGCACACGAACAGGGCCAGCAGTACACCGGGTAGCAAACCTGTGCCATACCTGCCGAGCAATGGCCCCAGCCCGGCAACCGTTACGATGAAACCGACCGATCCCCACAGGCGGATACCGCTGTAACGCCAGGTGTCCGTTCCCAGGTGGTTCATGGTGGTAGCCTCGAGCTGTGGGAGCGAGGCATTCCAGAAAAAACTGAATACGGCAATGACGGTTGCCAGCCACCAGTAGCCACTGCCCGCGAATACCCCGGTGAAAGCAATGGCACCCAGCAAGGAGGCCACGCGTACGATGCTCATGCGCCTGCCGGTGCGGTCGGCGATCCAGCCCCAGATATTCGGTGCCACGATCTTGGTCGCCATCAGGATTGCCACCAGTTGCCCGATTTCCGTGGCATTGAAATCGAGTGACTTGAGGTACAGGCTCCAGTAGGGAATCAGGGCGCCAAGCGACGCAAAATAAAACAGATAGAAGCCGGATAGCCGCCAGTAATGCATGCCCGTGTGAATGGCGATTCAGGAAAAGAGTTTGCTACCGGAAATAGAATTCAGTTATTCACACCAGAGGGAATAACCGGTGTTTCCGGGTGTACGTCACGGTTCTGTGCGCGGTGCCGCAGCAGATGGTCCATCAGGACGATCGCCAGCATGGCCTCGGCAATCGGCGTGGCACGGATACCGACGCACGGATCATGGCGGCCGGTGGTACTCACCTCGACGGGTTCTCCCCGGACAGTCACGGTGTGCCCCGGGAGGCGGATGCTGGATGTGGGTTTCAGGGCAATACTGGCAACGATGTCCTGCCCGCTGGAGATGCCGCCCAGCACCCCTCCCGCATGGTTGCTGAGGAAACCCTCCGGGGTGATTTCATCACGGTGTTCGCTGCCCTTTTGTTCGACGCTCGCGAAACCGGCGCCCAGTTCCACACCCTTTACCGCGTTGATGCTCACCAGGGCATGGGCAATGTCGGCGTCCAGCCGGTCGAAGACCGGTTCGCCCAGGCCGGGCGGCACACCGGTTGCAACCACATTGACCCGGGCACCCACTGAATTGCCCTCCTTGCGCAAGGCATCCATGTAGTCTTCCAGTTCCGTCACCCGCTCCGGGTCCGGGCAGAAAAACGCGTTTTCCTCGACCGCGTTCCAGTCCCTGAGTGCCAGCCGGATAGGACCGAGTTGGGCGAGATAGCCACGGATCCGTATACCCTGTGTTTCGGCCAGGTATTTCTTGGCAATGGCCCCGGCCGCCACGCGCATGGCCGTTTCGCGTGCGGACGAACGTCCACCACCGCGATAATCCCGGATTCCGTATTTCTGCTGATAGGTATAGTCTGCATGGCCGGGCCGGAACCGGTCCATGATTTTTGCATAGTCCCGGGAGCGCTGATCGGTATTTTCGATCAGCAGGCCGATTGGCGCCCCGGTTGTCCTGCCCTCGAATACACCGGAGAGGATCTGTACCGCGTCGGATTCACGCCGCTGGGTTGTGTGCCGGGATTTTCCGGGTTTGCGGCGATCGAGATCGTGCTGCAGATCCCGCTCGGCGAGTTCCAGGCCCGGTGGGCAGCCATCCACAATACAACCCAGGGCCGGACCGTGACTCTCGCCAAAACTCGTAACACTGAACAGTTTTCCAAAGCTGTTTCCTGACATGGGAGTATTGTATACCCATCGCGGGCAGGTTTCCCGGCGAATAGCACGTCGGATCCGACCCTGGCGGCGTTGCGGTTTCTCACTATAAAGCCGGCTATTACCCGGTACCGCACCTTGTCACGGTACCTATACCATGCACCCTTCATCCGGGAAACCTGTCCGCGACGTAGCTGGCGATTTACTCTCCCGCCGCCTTTTGTTTCCTTGCCGCAACGGTCGGTTAAAGCAGCTCCGCAAGTGTCCGATATATTTTCTGCGCTACCCGCAAGTTCCAGTACAAGGAGAGCATTATGGCTCAGTCAGCAACCCGCAAGTCGCCAGCCGGGGATTACCTGGGGCAACCGATCCCCAGAACCATCACCGCATCAAATGGCATCTATGTATTCGATCGCATCGCCCGGCACATCGACGGGGAGTTTCCGCTCGATCAGCTTGACAAGGACGAATTGCTGGTACGTCCCGGTCTGATCTATCGCCCCAAGGGGTAGCCCGGATTTTTCGCCGGCTAGCAGGCCTGCGAGCCGGCAATGCTGCGCGCGTCGGTCAGTCCGGCGCGATGTCCAGTCCCTGTTTGTGTGTCTGGTTGATCTGATAAAACAACCTGATAAACGGCAGAGTCTTTTCATCGGCTTGCTTCACCAGCCGCATGAATGGCAGATCAGTCCTGCCAAACAGGTAACTACCATTTATCATGGAATTGCGCAGTGCGCGCAGTTCCTCCAGCAGCCGGTCCACGATGGTCATGTCCGCATCGATGGTGTCCACGTCAAAATCTGCGGTAGCGCGCAGATCCTCGAGTTCGAAAATCACCTGATCGACCAAGCCGGTATATTCCTCTGCGGTGCGTGCCCTTTCACCCATAATCAGGTTCCCTTGTTCCGAACGATTGGCCGTATGGCACGCAACGTCGCTGCCTGAGCAAATTCCTGCCGGTGTGACTCCAGCTGCTGCCGTTCCAGCAGGAAAACCCCGTCGCCCCCATGTGCAAACTCCAGCCACGTGAACGGGATGTGCGGGAACTGGTCGATCAGTGCCGGCTGACTGTAGCCGACTTCCATGACGAGTATGCCATTGCCGGCAAGATACTCCGCGGCCTGGGCGAGGATCTGCACCACGATATCCAGGCCATCCTCCCCCGCAACCAGGCCCATCGCCGGTTCGTGGTGATATTCCGCCGGCAACCTGTGCAGTTCTTGCCGTGACACGTAGGGGGGATTGGCAACAATGATATCGAAGCGTTGTCCGCCAAGTTCCGCGAACAGGCTGGATTCCAGAATCTGTACCCGTTGTTGCAGGGCATGACGCTCAATATTCATGTGTGCTACCGCAAGCGCAGCGGCCGATATATCGGTCGCGGTCACCCGAGCGCCGGGAAATGCGTGGGCACAGGCGATCCCGATGCAGCCGCTTCCGGTACCCAGGTCGAGGATCGTATGCACCTGCTCCGGAACGACCCATGGAATAAACCGGTTTTCAATCAGTTCCCCTAGCGGCGAACGGGGTACCAGGACGCGCTCGTCAACATAAAATGCCAGTCCTGCGAACCAGGCCTCGTTTGTCAGATAGGCAGCCGGTTTGCGTGTGGAAATGCGTGCCTCGAGCAGTTCTACGGCGCGGCGGCGCCCGGTTTCCGTGACCCTCGCATCCAGACGGGATTCTGCAAGTGCGGTAGCGGGACGCAGGGCATGCATCACCAGCGCGGCCGCTTCGTCCAGTGCGTTATCCGTGCCATGGCCGAAGACCAGGCCAGCGGTATCCAGCCGGTTTGCCCCCCAGCGGATCAGTTCTTCAACCGTTTTCGGTGCTGTTTCCATGAAATTCCCGTAATGAGCGCCGGTGATAACGATGTTAAACGTGAATCAGTAATGAAGCCCGGGTAACTCTATGGAATAATATGCACCATGACCGATTCACAGAAACCTTCACGCCTGCGTCTGGTACTGATATTCTCAGTTGTCACCTGCCTGTCACTGGCGGCAGGCTACTGGGTATCTGACAGGCTTTTCGACCGGCAGACGCAGCTCATTGGCCTGCAGGCGACACGCTTTACCGAACCGCGCGGCATCCAGCCGTTCGATCTCGTTGATCATACAGGAAAAGCCTTTCGCAATAAGGACCTCGAGGGCCGCTGGTCGTTCGTTTTCTTCGGGTATACTCACTGCCCCGATGTGTGCCCGACCACCCTGTCGGTCCTGAACAGCGTTGCCCGGTTGCTTGAAAATGCCCCCGAAGTGCCCCGCTTTGTCTTCATCAGCGTCGATCCCGAGCGGGATACGCCCGAAACACTGGGCCGTTATGTTTCCTATTTCAATGGTGATTTCATTGGTGCCACCGGTACTCCCGATGAGATCAACAAGCTGACGCAACAACTGGGCGTCATATATATGCGCGTCACGGAGAATGAGGAATCGGAAAACTACCTGGTGGACCACACCGCCAGCGTGCTGCTGTTCGATCCGGATGGACGTTTCCATGCGCTGTTCTCCCCTCCGCTCAAGGCCGCTGATATCGCTGATGACTTCAGCCGCATTTCACAGGCATACCGCTAACGATGAAACCATTGCTTGTTACCATTACCGTCGTACTGGGCCTGCTGGGGGCCGGCCGACTGCCGGCAGATGCGTTGCTGGTGATCCGGGAACCCTGGATCCGGGAGGCGCCGCCGACATCAGACGTCCTGGCCGGCTACATGATCATCGACAACACGGGAGAGCGGAGTGTCGAAATCACGGCCATTACCAGTCCGGATTTCGCGCATACGGAATTGCACCAGACACTGGTCGAAGATGGAATCGCACGAATGAAACCTGTCGGCATACTGGCAATTCCGGCAGGCAGCAGCCGCATCCTGGAACCGGGTGGCATGCATTTGATGCTGTTCAATCCGGGACGCGTGTTGCACGCCGGTGACACGGTTACGCTGGTAATCAGGCGGCGTGACGGGGAACCGGTAACCGTCACGGCACCGGTGCTGCGCAACATCGGGAGCGCCGCTTCGCACCAGCATCACCACTGACGACAGCCTGCACCGCCAAAATCACATGCTGTTCTCCCAAGTGACCGACTGGCTGAAGTCCTGGCCGCTGGCCGTGCTGCCGCACCACCTGCTTTCCCGGACAGTCAGGGCCATCACCCGCTGGCGCGCGGGCAGGCTGAAAGATCTCCTGATCCGTGCCTTTATCCGGCATTTCGGTGTCGATATGTCGGAAGCGGCAGATTCCATACCCGGGCACTACCCTGATTTCAACAGTTTTTTCACCCGGGCACTGCGGGCCGGTGTACGCCCGCAACCCGATGACCCGGATTGCATCGCCTGCCCGGTGGATGGCCGTATCAGCCAGCTGGGCCGTATCGCAGATGGCTGTCTGGTACAGGCCAAGGGACGTACTTTTTCCCTGGTTGACCTGCTGGGTGGCAACACCGGGCGGGCTGCGGCTTTCCAGGGTGGCAACTTTGCCACGCTTTACCTGTCACCACGTGATTACCATCGTATCCACATGCCCGGTGATGGCACGTTAACGGAAACGGTTTACATTCCCGGACGCCTGTTTAGTGTTGCCCCGCATACCACCCGGGCCATTTCCGAACTGTTTACCCGCAACGAACGTCTGGTGGCACTGTTCCAGACACCGTCCGGCCCCATGGCCATGGTCATGGTGGGCGCGATATTCGTTGCCTGTATGGAGACGGTTTGGGATGGCGTTATCCGGGATGACGGAGATGGCATTCAGGTCCGGAAATTCACAGCCTCTGACGGTGACCGGCAGGTGCGGCTGGAACGCGGTGCCGAAATGGGCCGTTTTAATATGGGTTCGACGGTCATCCTGCTATATGGCCCGGACCAGGCAGAGTGGCATCCGGATCTGGCCGCCGACCAGCCGGTGCGCGTGGGGCAGTCACTGGGTCATGTCCGGCCGGGGTCGTGAGATTCGCATTTTTCTGTTAACCCTGCGGCGGGCTCCCCGTTAGTAGCTTATGTACCAACAAACCAGGAGCCAGTCATATGAATATCAAGTCAGCCGTTCTTTCCGCCCTGCTGCTGTCGGGTATCGCGCTCGGATTTGCACCGGTCGCCGAGGCCGGGGGTAAATTCTCCCCGCACGCCTGTATGCAGGGAGACTACCATCACCCCCATGGCGGCAGCCATTTCTACCCGCACCACGGGTATCGATACCAGCACCAGGATTATAGCCACCATTACCGGCATGACGGGGGTCACCATTATGGCCAATACCGGAAACCGGAGCATGGAAAGTACCCGGCTTCTCATGATAGTCACGGGCGTCAGTACGGCGATGACCACAGGCGGCCGCATGAGCAAGCCGGCCATGAAGAACGCCGGCACGGTTATTCCTGAAACGCAATCAGGTATAGTGGGTGTCCGGGTTGCCACACATCGCCAGTCCACCTGACGGACAGCACCGGCAAGCCTCCTGTCCGGTACGGCCATGAGTACTCACCAGAGCACTCCGGCCGTACCGGCATTCACAATTGCGAACGATGCGCCAGAGAACGAATCTGCCTTGCAGGCCGAAAACGAGAAAAACCGGGAAATGGATGCATTCTTCGCGAGTCACGAGAAAAATGCATTTTATGTCGCCTATGCGGCCCTGTGGAACCGGGAAACGGCCATGGACGTGGTCCAGGAGAGCATGCTGCGACTGGTCGAGTACTACCGGAACAAGTCTTCCGGGGAGTGGCCCGCGCTGTTTCGCACCATTCTGAACAGCCGCATCAATGATGTCCGGCGCAAGCGCCTGCTCGAGCAAGGCAAGCTCAGGCTGGTTTCACTGACCGGTCTGTTCCGTAAAGACCAGAATGACCCGAATACCGTGGAAGAACACGAATTGCCGGACCCCGGGCGGGATGACAATATCACGGCACCCGAAGTGAACATTGTCGCATCCGAGCTGCGGGAAAAAGTGGCGGAAGCCATGCAGTCACTGTCGGAACGGCAACGCCAGGTCTTTATATTGCGAGAGTGGCGTGGTATGACAATACAGGAAACGTCACTGATACTCGGCTGCTCGGAAAACAGTGTCAAGCAGCACCATTTCCGCGCCATGCGGGAATTGCGCAATCAACTTGCGGAGGTGTGGGATTATGCATAACCGGACACATCCTGATACGGAATCACTGGACCGTCTGCGTGCCGGACTGCTGGATGAGTCCAGCGATGAGCACAACGCCCTGCGAAACCATCTTGCCGAATGTCCGCAATGCCAGGATTATATGGACGGCTGGCGGCAGCTGGGTCCGGATGCACTGGGACCGGAGCTGGATACCAGTGCGGTGGCGGCGGGCCTGCAGCAGGCACGTCGGCATGCACTGGAGGCCGGTAAACCACGGCACGTGGGTACCTATTCGGCGCTGGCAGCGGCTGCCATGCTGTTGCTGGCCGTGACCGCCGGACTCTGGACCTGGCAACCAGGGCTCCATGAATCACCGCAGATGACAGCACAAACCGGCGACCCGGTACCGGATCTTTATGAGGATCTGGATTTTTATCTGTGGATGGCCAATCAGCATGAAAATGATGCTGAAGAGCATGGCAACGCCAACCGGACCTGAATTATGAAAGCCCTGTCGATTGCTGTGACTGTATTGGTTCTCTCGGTGGAACCGGCGGTGGCTGCAGGGTCTCCGGGAGACACCGGCATTCCCCGTGCCGGGTTCCTGGCTGCACGCCAGGCCGGCACCCCATGGAGTGCGTTGTCGGCCGAGGAGCAGAAATTACTCGGCAGACACCGCAACAGCTGGTCTTCTTATACCCCGGAAGAGCAGGACAAGTTGCGGCGCGGTGTACAGCGTTACCTGGAACTGCCTCCCGAAAAGCGTAATGCCGTCAATAAAAAACAGCAACAATATAAAAACATGTCTCCCGAGCAGCGGGAGCGCCTGCGTGAAAAATACCGTAAACAGAAACGCTATCCCGATTCCTGATCCTGACCGGCACCGGTGCATATCACCCGGTTGGTTTCTCTGCTATCCTGTGCGGCCGCTTGCAACCTGACCAGGTCAAGACAATGCACCCGATGATGAATATTGCAATTCGCGCTGCGCGCAGCGCCGGCAACATCATTGTCCGTAACCTTGACCGGGTCGACCAGCTGGCGGTACAGAGCAAGGAGCGTAATGATTTTGTTACCGAGGTCGACCGCCAGGCCGAGCAGGAAATCATTCACATTCTGCGCAAGGCCTATCCGGACCATGGCATTCTGGCAGAAGAGAGTGGTTTGCGGGATGGTGATGACCACCAGTGGGTCATCGACCCGCTGGACGGCACCACGAACTACCTGCATGGCTTCCCGCAGTTTGCGGTTTCCATTGCACTGCGTTACCGGGGTCGGCTGGAGCAGGCGGTGGTCTACGATCCCGTACTGCAGGAACTGTTCACCGCCACGCGTGGTGCCGGTGCCCACCTGAATGACCGGCGTATCCGGGTTGCCAGCCGGCGGGGACTGGAGGGTGCATTGCTGGGTACCGGTTTCCCCCACAAGGCCCGGCAGCACCTCGATGTGTATCTTGACATGTTCCGTGCGCTGTTCCCGCAGACTGCCGGCATCCGCCGTGCAGGTTCCGCAGCCCTGGACCTTGCGTATGTGGCATCCGGTCGCCTGGATGGATTCTGGGAAATCGGTCTCAGTACCTGGGACATGGCGGCCGGGGTACTGTTGATTCAGGAAGCCGGCGGCCTGTCCGGCGATTTCAGCGGCGGTCACGGGCACCTCGAGCATGGCAACATCGTCGCCGCCAATCCGAAGCTGTTCCCGGTTATCCTGAAAACCATTCACCCTTTCGTCAGCGGCGCACTGTCCGGTTGATCCGCACGCTGGTGCTTGTCCAGAGATGCGTGCGGAGCGGTCCTGGTGATGCATGGCAGCGTGCTGCCCTGCTGGTTCAAGTTTGGCCGGCCAGCGCCGATTGAAAGGTGGCGCCGGGAGTCGTGTAATGATTCCTTTCAGCCGCTCCGGGAATAATGGAGGGATCTCGCCGATATGCCTGATGAAACAAACCACAAGCGAATCAATGCTAATGCACTTGAAATGATTATGCGGGATGTACTGGCAGGCATGCAGGGTTTCACCGGGGAGGTCTGCAGGAATCCCCGGAACAGCGGGCTGGAAATCATCGGGACGGGTCAGGACCGGGAAACACAGCAAGCGGCTGCCTCGATCATCCCCTTTCCGCTGCGCAACGACAGGCAATAAGCGCAAGCCCGCAGTCAAGAAGTCCGGATTACGATGCTTCCCCTCCACTGCGTTCAGTACCTTCTTTCCTTGCCGGAAGCAGATCCGATTTACTGATTCCCATGGCAATTGCGGCGGTACTCGCCACATAAATCGAGGAATAGGTACCCACCACCACACCAAGGATCAGTGCCAGCGAGAACGAATGGATGGCTTCACCGCCAAATATATACAGTGCAACCACCACGATCAGGGTAGTCAACGAGGTCATCAAGGTGCGCGACATGGTCTGGTTGATCGAGGTGTTTACAATCTGTTGTGAAGTGGCCTTGCGTATCTTGCGAAAATTTTCCCGGATCCGGTCAAATACTACGATGGTATCGTTCAGGGAGTAACCGATGACGGCCAGCAATGCGGCCAGCACGGTGAGATCAAACTCGATCTGCAGGACCGAAAATACGCCCATAATAATAATGACGTCGTGCATCAGGGCGATGACAGCACCGGGCGCAAAGCGCGCATGAAAGCGGATGACAATGTAAATCAGGATGCCTATCAGGGCGTATATCATGGCCAGTCCACCCTGCTCGGTGAGTTCTTCACCCACCTGGGGACCGACGAATTCCACGCGGCGCATTTCAACATCGGGATTACCCTGGCGCAACGCGGCAAGAATCGCCTCGCTGAGTGTCGCACTTTCCATCCCGTCACGGGGCGCAACGCGTACCAGCACATCCCGTGAGGTCCCGAAGTGCTGTACCTGGGCCTCTCCGTAGCCATGCTCCTCCAGCGCACTTCGTACCACCGCCAGGTCAACCGGTTGCTGATAACCCACCTCGATCAGGGTACCCCCGGTGAAATCGATGCCGAAATTGAATCCGCGCGTCACCAGCGAGGTAATGGCAAATACCAGCAGGATGCCCGAGAGCACCATGGCGATCTTGCGTTTACCCATGAAATCGATATGTAACTGCTGCTTGATGATATCCATCAGGATTGCCCCGTAAGCTTGTTGCTCAGACCAGCAGCCTGGCGGATCGCCGGCCACCGTAAATCAGGTTGATTACCGCCCGCGTACCCATGATGGCGGTGAACATGGAGGTCAGGATGCCGATGGACAGCGTAACGGCAAATCCCTTGATCGGACCGGTACCAAAACTCAACAGCACGATGGCCGCGATCAGGGTTGTGATATTGGCATCGGCAATGGTGGAAAACGCCTTTTCATAGCCTGCCTGGATACTCGCCTGTGGGCTGTTGCCGTTACGCAATTCTTCCCGAATACGTTCGAATATCAGCACATTGGCATCGACAGCCATGCCGACGGTTAACACGATGCCGGCAATACCGGGTAGGGTCAGAGTTGCCTGCAGCAGCGAGAGAATAGCCACGATCAGAACCAGGTTGCAGGTCAGTGCGAGGTCCGCCACCAGACCGAACACCCGGTAGTAGATCGCCATGAATAACAATACGGCACAGAAGCCGATGATTACGGACAGGAACCCCTGCTCAATGTTTTCCTTGCCGAGACTCGGGCCGATGGTGCGTTCCTCGATGATTTCGATGGGAGCGGCCAGGGCGCCGGAACGCAGGACCAGTGCCAGCTCATGCGCCTCCTGGGGACTGTCCAGGCCGGTGGTCTGGAAGCGCTTGCTGAATACATCACGTATGGTGGCGACACTGACGACCTCCTCCACCTTCTTCGTGGCCCTGACCGGTTCACCGTCCACCATCTTCAATTCGGTCTTGTTTTCGATAAACACCACCGCCATGGGTTTGCCGACATTTTCCTTGGTAAAGGCCAGCATCTTGCGGGCCCCCTTACCGTCCAGCATGACCGTGACATTCGGGGAGCCGGATTGCGAGTCGAAGCCGGAGCTCGCATTGGTGATCTGGTCACCGGTTACAATAACCCTTCTGTTCAGCAGGACCGGGGTGCCGTCCCTCCGGTAATAAAGCTTGCTACCGGCCGGTACCTTGCCGGCCAGGGCACTCTCGATGTCGTGATCGATATCGACGCCGCGGTACTCGAGGGTTGCGGTGGCCCCCAGGATACGCTTGGCACGTGCAGTATCCTGTACACCGGGCAACTCGACGACCACCCGCCGGGTGCCCTGCTGCTGGATGACGGGTTCCGCGACACCGAGTTCATTGACCCGGTTGCGCAGGGTCAGGATATTCTGTTGCAGGGCCAGCTTCTTGATATTGCGTACCTCCTCCTCCGTTAGACGGACGAGGATACCGCTGCCGCTGTCCTGCCGCTCGAAGTTCTCCATCTCCAGCCCCTGGAACTCGCGATCCAGCAGGTCCTCTGCCTGATCCCGGTCGGTGGCATCGCGAAACAGGATGCGCACGCCGTCCGGTTCGGTACGCAGTGAGGTATAACGAATTTTTTCCTCCCGCAGCATGGTGCGGAAGTCTCCCGCATAACGTTCGATTGCCTGGTTGACGGCAGCCTCCATATCGACTTCCAGGAGGAAATGAACGCCGCCGCGCAGATCCAGCCCCAGAAACATGGGCAGGGCATTGATCGACTGCAGCCATGCCGGCGTTGCCGGCGCCAGATTGAGCGCCACAATGTAGTCGCTGCCCAGGCTGGCCTTTACATAATCGATTGCCATGAGCTGGGTTTCGGTGTCCTGAAAGCGGACCAGCATCTGCTGATCACCCGACTCGACACTTTTGTAGGGGATGCCGGCAGCTTCCAGCGTGCTGCCGACCGTACCGGCCAGGCCGGAATCGAGGCTACCGGCGCGCGCATTCGAAATTTGCAATGCCGGATCTTCACCGTAGAGATTGGGCAGTGCGTAGATCAGTCCGATCAGCAGAACCAGCACGATCAGCAGGTTCTTCCAGAGGGGGTACTGGTTCATCATGATGTTAGGTCCTTGAGGTCGGGGTCTACGACTCCTTGATGGTACCCTTTGGCATCAGGCTGGCAATCGCCTGGCGTTGTACCTTGACCGTGGTACCCTCGGTGACCTCGACTTCGACAAAGTTATCCCCCACCCGGGTGATTTTCCCCAGCAAGCCACCACTGGTAACCACTTCGTCTCCCTTGGCGAGGGCCTCCACCATCTGCTTGTGCTCCTTGGCCTTTTTGCTCTGCGGTCGAATCAGCAAAAAATAGAACACCACAAAAATGAATATCAACGGTAAAAAGCTCATCAACGGGTCTGACTGCCCCGCCGGGGCAGCCTGTGCCCATGCATCAGAGATAAAAAAACCCATGATTCTGTCGCGCTCCTGTGTCGTGTGTCTGGTAATGGCGGCCCGGGTGTACCCCGGATCCTGATACCGGCCTGCAGCCGCGTATTATGACACAGCTGATTCCGATTGGTCGCGTTGGGCGTAAAAATGGCGGATAAAACTGTCCAGCTGCTGCTCCCGGATGGCGGCACGCAACTCCGCCATGAGATCCTGATAATAGGTCAGGTTGTGCAGTGTATTGAGTCGGGCTCCAAGGATCTCTCCGCACTTGTTCAGGTGGTGCAGGTAGGCCCGGCTGTAATGGCGACAGGTATAGCACCGGCAGGCGGCATCCAGCGGGCGGGTGTCCGTCCGGTAGCGGCGATTCCTGATGCGGAGGACGCCGGAACGGGTGAACAGGTGTCCGTTGCGTGCATTGCGAGTGGGCAGGACGCAATCGAACATATCGATTCCGTATCTCACGGACTCCACAATATCCTCCGGTTTTCCGACCCCCATCAGGTAGCGGGGCACGCTCGCAGGCATGCGGGAAACGATGCCCTGCAGCACCCGGTTGCGCTCTTCCCGGGGTTCGCCGACCGACAAGCCTCCGATGGCATAACCGGTAAATCCGATCTCCACCAGACCGGCCAGCGATATTTCGCGCAGGGTGTCATGCATACCTCCCTGGACAATGCCGAACAGGGCGGCGGGATTGTCCCCGTGAGCAGTGCGGCTGCGCCGCGCCCAGCGCAGCGAAAGTTCCATGGACGCGCGTGCCTGTTGCTCCGTGGCCGGATAGGGAGTGCACTCGTCGAATACCATGACGATGTCTGCGCCCAGCGCACGCTGGACCTGCATGGATTCTTCCGGCCCCATGAATACCCGGTCACCGTTGACCGGAGAGCGGAAGCTGACACCCTGTTCGGTGATGCGGCGCAGCGGCCCCAGGCTGTAAACCTGAAACCCTCCGGAATCCGTGAGGATGGGGCCATCCCAATGCATGAAATCATGCAGTGTTCCGTGACGGCCGATGACGCCGGTTCCCGGACGCAGCATCAGGTGAAAGGTGTTCCCCAGTATGATTTCAACGCCTGCACCCAGCAGTTCTTCCGCTGTCATGGCCTTGACGGTTCCGTAGGTGCCAACCGGCATAAAGGCCGGGGTGGCGACGCTCCCGCGGTCGAACACCAGATGGCCGCAGCGCGCCGGGCCGTCACGCGCTTCCAGCTCAAACTTCATCCGCGGATCCGGCTCCCGGAGGAGCGCTGCGGTTGATAAACATCGCGTCACCATAGCTGTAAAAACGGTACTTTTCACGGATCGCGTGCCGGTAGGCCGTCATCACCACCTCCCGGCCCGCGAAGGCACAGACCAGCATCAGCAGGGTCGACTCCGGCAGGTGAAAATTGGTCAGCAGGGCATCGACACTCCGGAAACGGTAGCCGGGGGTGATGAACAGGTCGGTTTCTCCCTGGCAGGGAGTAATAGTTCCCTGTGCACTGGCCGCTTCCAGGCTGCGTACGACCGTGGTTCCTACCGCGACGATGCGCCCGCCCTGCTGGCGGGTTGTCGCCACCTTTTGACAGGTATCCGCATCGATTTCGAAATATTCATGGTGCATGACATGGTCGTTGAGGTCATCGACCCGTACTGGCTGGAAGGTTCCTGCCCCGATGTGCAGGGTCACCCAGGCGGTTTCCACACCACGGCTGGCAAGCTGTCGCATGATGTTTTCATCGAAGTGCAGCCCCGCCGTGGGCGCCGCGACCGCGCCCGGAACGCGGGCATAGATCGTCTGATAACGCTGCCGGTCAGCCGGCTCATCCGGTCGGTCGATATAGGGCGGCAAGGGTATATGGCCAAACTTTTCCAGGATCGCCGGTACCCCGGCGCCGTTGGGAAATTCCAGTTGAAACAGGTCCTCTTCCCGGCCCACCACCCGGGTTTCGATCCCGCCGGCCAGCACCAGCAAGCTTCCGGGACGGGGTGGTTTGCTGGACCTGAGGTGGGCCAGGGCGGTTGTGGAGCCGGTAATGCGTTCAACCAGCAGCTCCACCTTTCCGCCGGTTGCCTTGCGGCCGAACAGGCGTGCGGGTATAACCCGGGTGTCATTGAAAACCAGCAGGTCACCGGGATGGAGCAGTTGCGGAAAATCAATGAATTTACCGTCACGGAGTTCTGCGGCAACCGGGTCGAGGCATAGCAGGCGACTGGCGCTGCGTGTCCGGCTGGGATGTCTGGCAATCTGATCGCCGGGTAATTCGTAGTAAAAATCACTTCGCTGCATGGCTGCCGCATGGTAGCACAGCGGGGTAGCATACGGCTTGCCCGCGCGCCGGGATCACTTATACTACTCCCCCTTGGCCGGGGTGGCGGAACTGGTAGACGCGCCTGACTCAAAATCAGGTGGCCACTGGTCGTGCGAGTTCGACTCTCGCCCTCGGCACCATACATTTTTCTCAAGGATCAACCATGTCTGGCACACGCTTTTCCCTGGAGGTACAGCCCCGCATACCGCAATCCCTGGCACGTCTGGAGGAGCTTGCCAATGACCTCTTCTACAGCTGGGACCGGCAAGTACGCCGGCTGTTTACCCGGCTCGACCAGGAACTGTGGGGCACCTGCGGCCATAACCCTAAGACGTTCCTGAAGCGTATTGCACAGTCACGGATTGAAGAAGCGGCCAATGACCGGGTATTCATGGAGGATTACCAGCGCGTCCTGACCACCTACGACAACTATCTCGACCAGTCGACGCATCCCGTCATCGAGGAATATCTGACGGCGGGGGAAGATCTGGTTGCCTACTTCTGCGCCGAATTCGGTTTCCATGAGAGCCTGCCGATTTATTCCGGCGGCCTCGGTATCCTGGCAGGTGATCACTGCAAGGCCGCCAGCGATCTCTGCATTCCGTTTATTGCCGTGGGCATTCTTTACCGGCAGGGATACTTTACCCAGACCATTGACGAACATGGCAACCAGCTGGCGCACTACCACCCGACTGACTTCAGGCAGTTACCGGTGACGCAGGCCTGTGACCAGGAGGGCAAGCCGCTGGTCGTGGATATCGAATTTCACGGCCGCAAGGTCTGGTTGCGTGTCTGGCAGGTCAAGGCCGGTCATATCACCCTGTATCTGCTCGATAGCGACCTGGAGGAAAATCAGGAACATGATCGCATCATTACCCACCAGCTGTATGGCGGCGACAAGACCACCCGCATCCAGCAGGAAATCGTTCTCGGTATCGGGGGGGTGCGGGCGCTGCGGGCACTGGGGATCCAGCCCACTGTCTGGCATATCAACGAGGGCCACTCCGCCTTTCAGATTCTCGAACGTGCCCGGGAATTCGTGCAGCGCGGGGAGAATTTCGCCGCGGCCCTGGAGGCCGTGGCCTGCGGTACCGTCTTCACGACCCATACCCCGGTTGCCGCCGGACACGACATCTTCGAGCATGGATTGATCAGCAGTTATTTTCGGGAATACATCAAGGATCTGGGTATCGACATGCAGCGTTTCCTGGACCTCGGCGCGACCCCGGGTAATCCGGGAAGCTTCAACCAGACGGCGCTGGCACTGCGCGGTTCCCGTTTTCATAACGGGGTAAGCCGTGTCCACGGCGGTGTCGCATCGGATATGGAGGCCTATGTCTGGCCACAGGTTCCTCATGAGGAAAATCCAATTCGCTATGTCACCAACGGGGTTCATTTGCCGACCTTCCTCGCCCGTGAATGGTCGAATCTCTATGACATGCAGTTCGGGCGCGCCTGGCGGGATGAACTGCTCAATGCGGGTTACTGGGAACGTATTGACGAGATCCCCGACCACAGTTACTGGTCTCTGCGGCAATCACTGAAATCCAACCTGCATGACAATCTGTTGCACCGTGCCCTGCTGCAATTCCGCCGCAATGGATGCAGCGAGGCACTCATGATGCGCCTGACACGACAATTGACGCATGGGGAATCGGACATCCTGACGATCGGATTCGCGCGGCGCTTTGCCACCTACAAACGCGCCACCCTGCTATTTTCCGATCCTGAACGCTTGCAGCGTCTGTTAAATGATCCGGAACGCCCGGTGTTGCTGGTATTTGCAGGCAAGGCACACCCGCATGATATACCCGGCCAGGAACTCATCAGACGAATTCACGAGTTTTCCATGCATCCGGATTTTATCGGCAGGATCATTCTGCTGGAAGGATATGATCTGGCCATGGCACGCAAACTTGTTACCGGGGTCGATGTCTGGCTGAATACGCCGGAGTATCCCCTGGAAGCCAGTGGCACATCCGGGCAGAAGGCCGGGATGAACGGGGTTATCAATCTGAGTGTGCTGGATGGCTGGTGGGCCGAAGGGTACAACGGGGAAAACGGCTGGGCGATTACTCCCCATGCCCCCCATTTCGATGCCGAGTACCGCAACCACGAGGAGGCCAGTGAGCTGCTGGAACTGCTTGAAAACCAGGTTATTTCGCTGTACTACAAGAGGAACAATCAGGGATTTTCCGAAGGCTGGGTCGAACTTTCCAAGGCCTCGATGAAATCGAGTATTCCCCATTTCAATGCACAGCGTATGGTGCGGGACTACATACGCAGCTACTATGCGCCTGCCAGCCGCCAGACACGCAGCTTCAGTGAAGACGGTTTCAAGGGAATACGGGAACTCGCGGAGTGGAAGGAGAAGGTCAACCGCTCCTGGCCCGAGGTCTCGTTGCGGCGTGTCGACAATTCACCCCGGTCCATTATGTCGGGAGAGAGCCTCAGGATAGAAGTGGCCGCCCGACTGGGAGATCTGACGGCCCAGGATGTCGTTCTGGAATGCGTCATCGGTTCGGAGAACGAGCATGGCGTCTTCACGGCGCGGGAACATGTCCGCTTCAATACCAGCGGTCACAATAACCAGGGCGAGGCACTCTTCGAACTAGATCTTGCGCCGCCGTTACCCGGATTGCAGTTTTACAAGTTGCGCATCTATCCCTGCCATCCGCTGTTGAGCCACCCGTTCGAAACCGGCCGTCTGATCTGGCTGTAATGATGGTCAGCTGGTTCCTGTCTGTTGCGGCGGACCCATGCGTGTCTCTGGCAGGTAACCGGGCTGCTCAGGACTTGCCGCGTCCGTAAATGTGTATCATCTGCTGCAGGCGTGGGGCAAGGTCCGGGGCAACCTGTGACCAGTCAAACTGCCAGTTCCAGTTATTCTTCGTGGTACCCGGCAGATTCATTCGATGGCCACATCCCAGACCAAGGATATCCTGCATTGGCAGAATTGCCAGACGTGCAACGGATGCCAGTGCCGCACGGACCAGCGGCCAGGGCATGTCTTCTGACGGATTGCCCAGGTATTCATTTACGGCGCGCCTGCCGTGCTCGTCACGCCCCAGATACCAGCCCAGAGTGGTGTCATTATCATGGGTACCGGTGTAGACCACTGACACGGCGACATGATTATGCGGCAGATACGGGTTCTCCGGACCGTCATCAAATGCAAACTGGAGTATTTTCATGCCGGGCAGATCGAAGCGGCGGCGCATGGCATCGACCTCCGGGGTTATGGTACCCAGGTCCTCGGCCACCAGCGGAAGATCCCCGAACGTTTCTCGCAATCGGCTGAACAGGGCGTCGCCAGGCGCCTCAACCCATCGGCCGTTGATAGCGGTTTCCTCCTGTGACGGGACTTCCCAGTACTTTTCGAATCCACGGAAGTGGTCCAGGCGGATGATGTCGAACAGGAGCAACTGGGTGCGAAACCGGTCCAGCCACCAGCGGAAACCATCCGCCTGGATTCTGTCCCACCGATACAGGGGGTTGCCCCAGCGCTGTCCGCTTGCCGAAAAATAATCAGGCGGAACACCGGCAACGATGTCAAGTTTGCCTGCCGGATCCGTGGAGAACAGTTCGCGCCCGGCCCAAATGTCGGCACTGTCCGCGGCCACGTAAATCGGCAGGTCGCCAAACAGGGCAATGCCCTGCTGGTGGGCATAATCACGTATCGCCTGCCATTGCAGAAAAAATACATATTGCTCAAAACAGACCTGTTCGATTGCATCGGCATGTGACCGGCGGATCCTTGACAGTTCGGCGTGATGCCGGTCGCGCAGTGGTTTCGGCCAGTCAAACCAGGACCTCCCGTCCTGAGCTTGCCGGATGGTCTGGTACAGCGCATAGTCGTCCAGCCACGTCGCATGCTGCTGCTTGAAATCCGTAAGATCCTGTTTTTCATGAGCTTCCGCCCTGCCCTCGAATCCATGCCGGGCCTGCACCAGCCGGTCAGTTCCAGCTGCGGCAGTTGCATCGAGCCAGCCACGTGAAACCAGATCCACCGGGCTGATCAAATCGGTGTTACCGGCATGGACGGACATACACTGGTATGGCGAGTGGTCGGAATGGGTCGGACCCAATGGCAACGTTTGCCAGACACGGAAACCGCACTTTTTTACGAAGTCAATAAAGTGGAATGCCTCGGCCCCCAAGCCACCCGGCGCCCCGGCATTTGGCAGTGATGTGGGGTGCAGCAATACCCCGGCACGGCGGTCTTTCAGAAGATTATGCAAGGGAGAGGGCTTCCCGGTTCAGAATAGTAAGCTTGGGGTTCGCATCATGCGAATGGCTGGAGTCCATTCAATCCGGTAGTTATGCGAACGTTATCTTTAACCGGCATATTGTCCACGGCGCATGACACCGCCCTGCGAGGGATCACCGCCACCGTGCGTGAACGAGTGTGCAAGATACTCCGGCGGCTCCCGGCCAAGCAGGTTGTACAGGTTATAGAGGTGCATCCGGAACAGGCGTTCAAAATCACTGACGGTGTCCGTCGGATTATAATCGCCAAACCACCAGAACCAGTCCGATCCCTCGCAGATCGATAATTGATGCTGCGCCGCCAGCGACTGCTCGCTGCCCAGGCTGTCTTCCTTTACCACCTCGTCATAGGTGCGTTTTGCATCACCGAGCATTTCCCAGCCGCGATTCTTGGCAGCATCACCGATCCAGGTGGAAAAGGTTCCGTAGACCCAGCTGCCGCTGACCAGCTGCTTCAGGGATCGGGTCCGATGCGTGCCTGCCAGATAATCTGAATACGTGGTCATTTTCATGCCGGGATGTTCGGACAACTGCTGGTAGAGGGTATTGAGGAAGTAATAGCCGTTTTCCGGGAAGTGTTCCCAGGCGTTCTCACCGTCCAGGATGATGGATACCACGGGATTTTCCTGATCCCGGGTACTGGCCGCAATATTTTCCAGATGCTGGATCAGGTTTGCGACCGCATCGTCGGCATGCCAGTCTGAATAGGTAAATCCAATCAGGTCGGAGAGCCCGTCATCCCGGAAAAAGCTGGCCAGCTTCCCGTCCCCGACAGTAAACGCCTGGTAGAGGCTGGTTTCGCCGGGAGCGGAACTTTCCAGGGCTTCAATACTATGGCGGAATACCGATTCACCGCTCGCGGTCCAGCGGAAACCATGCTCTTCCAGTACCGCAAGGGTGGCATCACTGATTCCACCTTCAGACGGCCAGCAACCGGCGGGACGTACACCAAAAAACTGCTGAAAGGTATCAATCCCCTCGCGTATATGCCAGCGTGCCCGCTCTTCCCCCCCCGGGTAGCTATCCAGTTCCGGCAGGGTGATGTCCGGCATGGCTTCCCGCGCGGTTTCGAGGTCAAGCAACAGCGGGATGATCGGATGTGCATACGGAGTCATCGACAGCTCAATGCGGCCCGATTCGGCAAGCATTCGATAGCGGTCGATCACACTGGAGAGCAGTTCACCGATCAACTTGAGCAACTGGCGTCTGTCCTGCAGGGTGTAACCATGACCTTTCGCCATCAGGCGCTTGATTTGTGCATTGCTGCGCCGTACCGTTTCCCCCATCCAGGCAAGGTGATACCAGACCAGCAGATCGATGATGAACTGGTCACCGACATACAACATCCCGGTCGTGTGCTCCCGGAACCACCGGGCCATCTCCGCCAGTGACTGGTAGCTGGAAAAACGCTTGATGGAACGCAATTCATTGACGCGCAGGCAGGAGCTGACAAGCGCCATCCGCTGTTCCTTGCCGCACGGCAGGACCGGGCTGGCCAGCGCTGCCAGCAGCGGATCGCGCAGTGGCTTGTTTTCCGACAGGAAGCCGCATACCTGCCCGGCGTAATCGGCCAGCTGTTCCAGCAGAATCGGTGCAAAATTCACCACAGCACGCGCGTCCGGCACATCCTCGAGATGCGCTGCCATGTCAATGTAGTCCTTGGTGGCGTGCAGGTAGGTCCACGGTAATTCATATTTGCCGCTGATGAAGTCACAGTATTGCGGCTGGTGCATGTGCCAGCAAATCACGATGTTCAGGGGCTGGTCACCGGACATGGTGGAAATCCTGGCCAAGCATTTCCGGCGTAACCAGCACAACACCATTCGGAGTGATGAAGAATCGGGCCTCGTCCTCTTCCCGGTTTTCCCCGATAACCATTCCATCAGGCAGATTGCAGCCCTTGTCAATCACCGCGCGACAGATGCGGCAGTGCCGTCCGATGGTGACATTCGGGAGTACCACGACATCATTCAGTTCGGCGTAGGAATTGACCCGGACGTTGGAAAACAGCAGCGAATGTCGGACCGTGGCACCGGATATCAGGCAACCACCCGAGACCATGGAGTCCACCGCCATGCCGCGGCGTTCATCATCGTCGAACACAAATTTTGCCGGTGGCAATTGTTCCTGGTAGGTCCAGATGGGCCACTCATCATCATACAGGTTCAGTTCCGGGAGCACGCCAATCAGTTCAAGGTTTGCCTCCCAGAAGGCATCGACAGTACCCACATCGCGCCAGTAGGCCCGTTTGTCGCCCTGCGCGGTTCTGAATGGATAGCTGAATACCCGGTATTTCTTGATCAGGCGCGGGATGATGTCATGCCCGAAATCGTGGGTCGAATAGGTTTCATCGGCATCCTTGATCAGCTGTTCATAGAGAAACGCCGTATTGAATACATAAATACCCATGGAAACCAGCGCATGATCCGATGATCCGGGCATGAGATCGGGGGCGTCCGGTTTCTCGTTGAATTCCGTAACCCGGCCGTTTTCCCTGACGGACATCACACCAAAGGCGCGTGCCTGTTCGAGCGGAACCTCAATACAACCAACGGTCATGTCTGCCTCGCGCTCGACATGATGGGCGATCATGGGGCCGTAATCCATTTTGTAGATATGGTCACCGGCCAGGATCAGGACATATTCCGGATGATGGGTGCGTATAATATCCAGATTCTGGTATACCGCATCCGCCGTACCGGCATACCAGGAGGTCTCGATGCGCTGCTGTGCCGGCAGCAATTCGATGAACTCGCTGAATTCACCCCGCAGAAATCCCCAGCCCTGCTGGATATGCTGGATCAGGGAGTGCGCCTTATACTGGGTGACGACACCGATCATGCGGATCCCGGAATTCAGACAGTTGGACAGCGGGAAATCGATAATCCGGAATTTACCCCCGAACGGCACCGCGGGTTTTGCCCGCCACAGGGTTAACTGGCGTAGCCGTGAACCGCGGCCTCCGGCCAGTACGAGCGCCAGCGTGGCACGGGTCAAACGGCTGACAAAACGGTGGGTCTGGTTTGTTGGTGGCATGACTGGTGATATCAAATAATATTTATTATCTTGCGATGACTGGTAACTGGGAAGACGGGCGATATTGTATGGCCAAGCGCATTGCCTGTATAGTTGTGGAGTGGTAAAGAATGCGTAATTTTTCAGATATCTGGCCCGTTTGACCTCACATCGATCCGTGATTGATGCAGCATACAGATTCGGAAGCTAACCTGTCCCCGGAACTTTCAGCGCAATTGCAGCGCCTTCTGGAGGGACGGCACCATGATCCGTTCAGTCTGCTGGGCAGGCACATCAGCGGGGAGCGGGAACTGGTGCGTGCGCATCTCCCGGGGGCGGCCTCGGTGCGCATTGTGGAAACCGGTGATAACCTGCAGCGCATCGAGAACACGGATATTTTCGAATGGCATGGAAAGTCAGGGTGCCTGCCTGAACGGTACCGGCTGGTCTGGCGCGACGCCCAGGGGACGGAGCATGTTAGCTATGACCCGTACTGCTTTCCACGGCAAATTCCGGAATTTGATCTGTATCTATTCGGTGAGGGGAAGCACTGGCATATCTACCGGATACTCGGCGCGCATAATAAGCAGGTTGACGGGATTAACGGTGTCCTGTTTGCCGTGTGGGCGCCATCCGCGGAACGTGTCAGTGTGGTCGGTGATTTCAATAACTGGGACGGGCGCATCCACCCCATGCGGGTTCGTGAAAGTAGCGGCATCTGGGAGCTGTTCATCCCGGGACTGGGTAACGGCCAGCCTTACAAATATGAAATCCGGTTCCGGAAAAGCGGCGATATTGCTTTAAAAACTGATCCTTATGGACAATACTTCGAGTTGCGACCGAATACTGCCTCCCTCATACTCAGGGAGAGTTTACACGAGTGGCAGGACACGGAGTGGCTTGAACACCGGCGCCAGGCTGACTGGAAGTTCAATCCCGTTTCCATCTACGAAGTGCATCTGGGTTCCTGGAAGCGTGATTCATCAGGGCATTTCCTTAACTACCGCATTCTGGCGCAGGAACTCGTCGCCTATGTCAGGCAAACCGGGTTCACCCACATCGAACTGCTGCCGGTAACCGAACATCCTTTGGATGCCTCCTGGGGCTACCAGTCCACGGGATATTTTGCCCCCACCAGCCGCTACGGGACCCCCGATGATTTCCGTTACCTGGTCGACCATTGTCACCGGAATGGCATCGGTGTCCTGCTTGACTGGGTGCCCGCGCACTTCCCCAAAGACCGCTTCGGGCTGGCAGAATTCGATGGCACGGCCCTGTATGAACACCAGGACCCGCGGCGTGGTGAACATCGTGACTGGGGTACGCTGATTTACAACTATGGCCGCAACGAGGTCAAAAACTTCCTGCTGGCAAGCGCGATCTACTGGCTCGAGGAATTCCATATCGACGGCCTGCGTGTCGATGCGGTCGCTTCCATGCTGTACCACGATTATTCACGCAACAATAACGAATGGCTGCCAAACATCTACGGTGGACGTGAAAATCTCGAGGCAGTCCGTTTCCTGCAGGAACTTAATACAGTTACGCATAGTGAATACCCGGGCACCATGATAATGGCAGAGGAATCGACCGCCTGGCCAGGGGTCAGCCGGCCGGTTGATGCGGGCGGGTTGGGTTTCAGCATGAAATGGAACATGGGCTGGATGCATGATTCATTGACCTATATGCAGCACGATCCGGTGCACCGAAAATATCACCACAATGATCTGACATTCGGCCTGCTGTATGCCTTCACGGAAAATTTCATACTGCCGTTTTCACATGATGAGGTAGTTCACGGCAAACGCTCCATGTTGTACAAGCAGTCGGGAGATGACTGGCAGCAGTTTGCCAATCTGCGTCTGCTGTATACCTACATGTTCACCTTTCCCGGCAAGAAACTGCTGTTCATGGGAAATGAAATTGCCCAGGGACGCGAATGGAATTCGGATTCAAGTATCGAATGGCAGCTGCTTGATTATGAATACCACCGGGGCATGCAGACCCTGGTAAGCGATCTGAACAGGCTGTACCGGGAGTTACCGGCAATGCATAGGTATGATTTCTCGGCCACTGGTTTTGACTGGATTGACGCCAATGCCGCTGAACAATCCATGCTCAGTTACATGCGCAAGGACGGCGACGAATTCGTTGTTGTCGCACTGAACTTCACTCCGGTTCCGCGCCATGGTTACCGTATCGGAGTTCCGGTTCCGGGCAGTTACCAGGAACGATTCAATTCCGACTCGGGCTATTACGGCGGCTCGGATGTGGGCAATCGTGGCCGGGTAGAGGCAGAGGCCGTCCCCTGGTCGGGACGTCACTATTCCATCGTGCTGACCGTACCGCCCCTGGCAGGCGTTGTGCTGCAGTATCTCGACCCGGGAGCCTGATTGTCCCCGTTGCACCGCAAGCCGCACAGGCTGGTGAAAACTTGTCAATGGGTTGCCACTGTTCTACAGGATAGAAATTATGGAAACATGACGGTTGCCTGGATCCGGTGACCGGCAGACGTTGCTGACTGGATGGATACGATGGGTATGACAAGACAACCTGCGGTTGCCGGCACCTTTTACCCGGCCGATCCCCGGCTGTTACGTGGCATGCTGGAGGATTTCCTGCATGCAGCGCGCACTGACCTGCCCGCACCCAGGGCGATGATAGTACCGCATGCAGGATATATCTACTCGGGTCCGGTTGCCGCGACCGGCTATGCCTGCCTGTTGAATTCAGCTATAACCGTCAGACACGTTGTCCTGCTTGGTCCGGCACACCGGGTGCCGTTCCGCGGTCTGGCGACCTCCTCTGCCACGGCATTTGCCACGCCGCTGGGCCAGATACCCGTAGATCAGGCAGCCATCGAAGACCTTGCCGTCCTTCCCCAGGTCCATGTAATGGACGAGGCGCACCGGCTCGAACACAGCCTTGAAGTGCAGCTGCCGTTTCTCCAGGTCACGCTCACTGATTTCTCGCTCATTCCGCTGGTTGTCGGAGACGCTACGGCAGATGAGGTATTCGAGGTGCTGGAAGCTTTATGCGCAAGACCCGAAACCCTGGTTATCGTGAGTTCCGACCTGAGTCATTATCACAGCTATGAAACTGCCACACGGCTTGATGAAAACACCTCGCGGAATATCGAAGCACTTGATTACCGGGCGATTGAGTATGACCATGCCTGTGGACGTAATCCTGTTGGTGGCCTGTTGCTCTATGCGCAGCGCCACGGGTTAACCGCCAGGACCCTCGACCTGCGCAATTCGGGAGACACCGCAGGTCCTCATGACCAGGTTGTGGGCTATGGCACCTATGTATTCCGGTGATGCGCTGCCGGAATTCTCTCCGGCAGCGCGTCAACGGCTTCTCGAAATTGCACTCGATGCGATCCAGTCAGGCCTGGGCAACCTGCAGCACGCGGTGCCCGCTTCATCTTCCTTGCCCGGCAAGTTGTCCGAATACCGCGCCAGTTTCGTCACTCTGGAGTCCTGTGGTAGTTTGCGTGGTTGTATCGGTTCACTGGAGCCGCATGCGACGTTGCTCGTTGATGTCAGCCACAATGCCCGGGCCGCAGCCTTCCGGGACCCGCGATTCCAGCCCTTGCAGGCCGGCGAGCTGCAATCATTGACCATTCGGATTTCCATATTGGGTACCCCGGAAAAGATTGAATTCAACTCTGAACAGGATTTAATAGGGCAACTCAGGCCCGGGACTGATGGCCTGATTCTGGAGGAGAATTCTCATAAAGGCACTTTTCTTCCATCCGTATGGGACTCCCTGCCGGAACCGGCAAACTTTCTTGAGCATCTTAAACTGAAAGCCGGATTACCTGCACAGTACTGGTCAGACTCGCTGAAGGTCTGGCGATATACCACAGAATCGTTTGGCGCCAGTGTCGCCTCGATCCACAAGGCCGGCGGTCCTCACCGGGAGGATATGCTGAAATAGGCAACCACCAGCGTTGCCAGCAACGTTGCCAGCAGAAAGATGCGCAACACCGGCGATTCTCTGTTGCCCAGTCTGCCATGTGTGCTGGATATCCGGTCCATTAAATGGTATTTGAAAAACTCGGCATTTCCGTCAATCCGGCGACGATCAGGCAAGGCGCGCCGTTCCTGCTGCAAGTATGCCCCGGGAACATCCGGTTTGCGGCGTCTGGAAATACGTTCATCGACCTTGATGCGCGCCATAACCAGTTGCTGGTAATCATCCCAGCTTGTTACATTCGAGAGTTCTGCCGGAAGCAGTTCGGGAAAGTTCGTAACCGGATACCATTTGAGCCGGTCCTGACTCAGCCTGTCGTTGAGACGGATGCGGCCGAGCAGGATGTAGCGAGTTACATATTCAGCGCTGAACGGGCCGCGTATGGCACCGTCACGCATGGCATACCACCGGGAATTACTGGATGTATACATAATATCCGTTTCGTCCAGTGGCCGGGTTACCGGTTTCTCAATCCTTGAGCCATTGCTCCATACGGGCACGCAGTCGAATCAACGCCTGGCCGTGAATCTGGCATACCCGGGATTCGCTTACACCGAGTATTTCACCGATCTCACGCAGGTTGAGTTCCTCATCATAATACAGGGCCATGACCAGACGCTCACGTTCCGGAAGTCCCTTGATGGCTTTTGCGAGACCCTGCTTGAAATTGTCATGTTGCAGGTTTTCGAAGGGCTGGTTTGAATGACGCTCGGTACTGGTGAAACCGGTTTCCCCAAGTGTCCCATGGTCCTCGAAACTGAATATCCGGCAACCCGTGGCATCCTGCAGAATCTTGTGATATTCATTCAACTCAAGTCCCAGTGCCTCGGCAACTTCAACATCACGAGCGTCCCGGCCCTTTTCATTCTCGATCTTGCGCACAGCTTCCGCTACCTGACGTGCCTTGCGATGCACAGAGCGGGGGGTCCAGTCGGTGCGCCTGATCTCATCCAGCATGGCGCCCCGGATTCTGATACCTGCATAGGTTTCAAAACTGGCCCCCTGCTCCGGATCAAAATTCCTTGATGCCTCTATCAAGCCGATCATCCCCGCCTGGATAAGGTCGTCAGCCTGCACACTCGGAGGCAAGCGACTCATCAGATGAAACGCAATTCGTTTGACCAGCGGTTCATGCAGAATAACCAGTTTATTGGTGTTTTTCTGGCTGGAACTGGCTGCTGCTGTATTTGCCTTCATAACAATACCTCCATCTCGACGTTGTTTTGGCGAAGCAAGCGTTCTACGAAAAATTCAAGATGTCCACGCGGGTGTTGGGGGCGTGGCCAGCAGGCTATACGGGTTGCCAGATTTCTCAGTGCCATGGCAGACCGGCTGCGGGGACAGGCGTCAATAACAGCCCGGTGGTGAGCTGCAGCCAGGCTCAGGGCCTCGTCTTGCGGGATGAAGCCGGCATAGGAAACCGCAACATTATGCTCATCGGCGAGTAAATCGAGTATCTTTGCAAAAAGCTCATTGCCTTCTCTGGCGTTGTGTACCCTGTTTGCCAGAATATGGAAGCGTGCAATGGCATACTCTGAATAAAGCCTCCTGATCAGTGCAATAGTGTGATTCAGCGAGGGGGGCTCATTTGCAGCGATTACCAGAATCTCGCTCGCGGCACCGCAAAGGCTGGTGATGCTTGTCGAGGTTTCGCTGGCAGTATCGATTATCAGCATATCGAGCGGATGGTTGAATTCGCTGAATGCCCGAACCAGACTTGCGGATTCGGCTGTACCCAGTCCGGACAGTTGCCTGATTCCGGAGGCGGCCGGCACGATCAGCAGGTTATCCGGACCCTTGATAATGATATCTCTCAGCTGATGTTTACCCTCCAGGACATCCATCAGGGTGAACCCCGTGTCCAGATCCAGCAGTGTTTTCACATCCGCTGTGCCGGGGTCGGCGTCGAGCAGCGCGGTATGTCGCCCTTCTCTTGCCAGAGCCAGTGCCAGATTGACAGCAATATTCGTTTTTCCGGCCCCCCCTTTCCCGCTGATTACGGCAAGGGTCTGTACCGGACCGTATCCAGCGTCTCCCGGTAAGCTGTTAGTCTTCCCGAGCTTTACGTCAGAAAGTTGCACGCTGCTGTCTCCATAATGCGGTATGCAGTTGAGTCGGTGGATGATGGTTCACGGTCATTGCCTGTTCCCTTAGGGTTTCCTGCGGCTGATGGGTCTTGTTGTTGGTAAAGCAATATGCGTACCAATTAAGGAAATACCCAACAAATCCATGAAATAGCTCTTATCTTATTGTTATTAAAAGTATTTCGTTTTTAGCATGGGGAGTGGAACAATACTGTGAAACGAGTCATGTTATTGACGTTATGGCCTCCGCGCGAATGTATGCGCCAGAAAAATATCGCTTACATAACGTGTACTTTCAGGGAGGCGCCCGAATCCCGGATCCCGGTGAGATACCCGGGCTAGCCCTGAACGGCAGACCGGACAGCCCGGGTTCGGCGGAATCAGGACCAGGCCGATCCGGATAGCCAGTCAGAAAAATGATCTTGCGGAAGTGGTTGGCTGATATGGAAGCCCTGGGCAGCATCACAACCGAGGTTGTTCAGCATGTTCCAGGCCGTGCCGTGTTCGACGCCTTCGGCGACCACCTTGTAGCCCAGGTTATGTCCCAGGTCGATAATCGAGCGGACAATGGCGATATCCTGCCGGTCAAAGGCGACATCCATGATAAATGACTGATCGATCTTGAGGGTATGAATGGGAAGGCGTTTGAGATAGGACAGCGAGGAATAACCTGTCCCGAAGTCATCGATCGCGATCGTGACACCGAACTCGCTGAGCCGATCGAGCACCTTTGCAGCACGCTCCAGGTCAATCATCAGTGTTGCTTCGGTTATTTCAATCTCCAGGCTTTCCCCGCTTACTCCCGCTTCCTGCAAGGCTTCCTGGATTTTTTCTATCAGTCGCGGGCTCTGGAATGAGCGTGCAGATACATTTACCGACACCGGCACCGCTGTACCGTTACAGGCCCAGATCCTGGAATGCTGCAGAGCGGTTAGCAGTACCCAGTCGGTGATGGGAGATATCATACCCAGTTGTTCGGCAACAGGGATAATCCTCTGCGGCAGGACCGTTCCTTCGGTTGGATGCATCCAGCGCAGCAATGCCTCGGCACCGGTGATACGTGAAGTCTGTATATCGACCTGTGGCTGGTAGTACAGTTCGAACTCGTTGTTATCAAGCGCAGTCTGGATCTGACCCGAGTAGCGCAGCTGCTCTACTGGACTGACATCGCTTCCCGGATCAAAATACTGGTATGGCAACCCATTGCGTTTTGCACGATACATCGCGCTTTCAGCATTGGTGAGCAGGGTTTCCTCGTTAGTGCCATGGTCAGGGAAACAGGCCACTCCCATCGTAATGCTGACACATAATTGCTTGTCCGAGCAGGTGAATGGCAGGTCAAAGCAGTCAAGCACCTGGGTAATCACGCGTTCCGACGCGGTTCTGGCATCATTGACCGGCAGTAGCAGGATCCCGAACTGGTCACCACCCAGACGTGCCAGTGAGTCCGATTCACGCACTACCGATTTGAGACGTATGGCAATTTCCTTCAGCAGCAAATCACCAATCGCACGACCAAGGGTATCGTTGTACATCTTGAATTGATTGATGTCGAGCGATATCACCGCGACCTGGGAACCGGGAACGCGCCGGGATGCCGCCAGTGCCAGATTGAGATGATCTGTCCACAGGGCCCGGTTGGGCAGTTGTGTAAGCGCGTCCGTAGTACTCAGTTGTTCGAGTTGTTTGCGTTCACTGATGGCATGGTTTATATCTTCCAGCAAACAGTGAACCTGCACACTGCGACCACGCAGGTTCAGCGATGGATACAGGGACAGTCGATACCAGTGCACAGGCCCGTTTGCCAGTTCTATGCGTACCTCAGCCGCTGTATTGTTGCCGTTGGCAGCTTCCTGCCATGCCGTGAGCAGCTGTTGTCTGTCATCTTCACACGTATCTGCCAGGAAAGGGAATGGTATATCAAGCGGCCCCGGATACAGGGCATGCAGTGGGTAATTGGCATAGAGCAGGCGATTTTGCTTTACATCAACACTCCAGAGCAGATGCGGCAGTCCCGCAAGCAGACTCTCCACATTGTCATATTGCGCTGAAATATGTACCAGTTCATTCCTGGCCACCTCCAGCGACGCTCTCCAGTAACCTTCCGTGATCAAGCCGAGATCGCGCAATACCAGTTTGATGAGCACTGATTCCAGCCGGTCCACCTCTGTTGAGGAAATACTCAACCCAACAAGCCGTTCCCGCAGAAAATCCAGAAACAACCGGTATGCCCCTGCCACCCACACCGGCTTGATCCCTCTGTCGTGGTGGTGCTTGCCTGTATTGACCAGCTCGGCTTGACGTTTACCTTCCTCGTGAGGTGAGAAAATATCGAGGATAATCTTGAGTTCGGCGCGCACCTGATCGCTGATATCACCGCCATCACGTTCAAATGTATACAGCGCGTCAGCGATATCCGGACTATCAAACAGGTAGTCGTAGTAGACTTCGGCGAATCTCGCATTACCGGCTGCAAGCGTTTCGCGATATTTATCGAGGAATGCCAGATCATCGTCCAGAACATGAAGAACGTAATTATATTCCTTCACACAGGATCCGGACTGCGAATGCCGGCATGCATCACCGGCAACTCTTTCATTGTCTCCCCCATACAGCCGATTTTTCTTTGCCATCTTGTTGGTTATTGGATTTATGTTTATGCGCCCCCATTCAGGCACAACCTTCAACCGCCCACGTTTTGCCAGGTTCGATTACAGCAAAACCACTAGCGGTGCACGCGGCACTACCCGCTACATCACAGCAACTTTCTAAAGATAACCGGTAGTAAAATGAAGCAAGGGTTCAGCGCCCCGATAGTTATTATTTATAGCGCGGAAAATATCACAGGTTGCGATACAGATAAAGGCCTGAATCAGGCGGATGACTCGAAAAATCCGGCAAGCAGAAATCCGGCTTTTGCCCAGCCTGCTGTCAGACTACTGACGCCGGCGTATATTTTTGCAGGCCATATTTACGTAACTTTTCAACCAGGGTAGTGCGGCGCATCCCCAGGCGTTTTGCAGCATGGGCAACTACACCACCGGATTCATCCAGTGCCTGCTTGATATAATTAACCTCGAGATTGCTCAGGTGTTGCTTCAGGTTAAGCCCGTTGCGGGGCAGACGTGGATCCAGGTCATCCGATGTGACGGGTGTGCCGATGAAGGCATCCCCGAGAATTTCCGGGTCAAGCTTTTCATCGCTCATGAATTTTTCAGGCAGATCACCCGCCTCCACCAATCCGTAGGGATGCAGTATGGCCAGACGTTCGATCAGGTTTGCCAGTTCCCGTACATTACCGGGCCAGTTGTACTGACACAGTGCATAGATTGCACCCGGGGACAATCTGACCGAGCCGCGTTTTTCGTGTTCGATCCGGCGAACCAGTTCATTGACCAGTAGCGGGATATCCTCGACGCGTTCCTTTAATGGCGGCATCTCGATAGGGAATACATTCAGCCGGTAATAGAGATCTTCCCGGAACTCGCCGGCAATGATTGCCTTTTCCAGATCGCGATGCGTCGCCGCGATGATTCTTACATTGGCACTGAGGCATTTGTTGGATCCAACCCGCTCAAAGGTCCGTTCCTGCAGAACTCGCAGGATCTTGACCTGCATCGACAGGCTCATATCACCGATTTCATCAAGAAACAGGGTGCCGCCTTCCGCCATCTCGAAGCGCCCTTCGCGGCTGCTGATGGCTCCGGTAAATGCACCCTTTTCATGACCGAACAGTTCGGATTCCAGCAGGTCCCCAGGGATTGCACCGCAATTTACCGGCACGAACGGCTTGCCACGCCGTGAGGAATAATAGTGAAGATTACGCGCCACGACTTCCTTCCCGGTTCCCGACTCGCCCAGGATAAGGACATTGGCTTCACTGTCGGCAACCTGCTCGATCAGATTCCTTACGTGTTTTACGGAACGACTGCTGCCGACCAGACTGCGGAACAGGTCCACGGGTCGTTTCGCCGCCTCGGAAGCCCTGTGTGATTCGCCATAAACTTCCGCCTGATGCATGGCGCTGGTCAGTTGAGAGTAGTTCGGGGGAAGTTCGATGCGCCCGAGAATGCAGGAGGCGGCGTCGATTGTTACTGTAGGCTCTTTACCTCTTTCCGCCAGTAGATAGACTGGCAGATGTTCATCGACTTGATGAATCTCGGTAAGCAGTTCTCCCAGTGCATTTTCCGCGGCACACGAACCGGCAATGACTGCCAGAATATCCCCCGGGTTATCGATGGCGTTTTGCCAATGGGTACAATCCTGCTCCACCACGGGGACATAATTGATAAATTTGAGAACCGCCTCCAATTCCCTGGTTTTTTCCGAATCAGCCTCGATTATCAGCACCTTTTGATCATTAAGCATTTGTTTTACCTAAGGTATCTTCGGATAGTGTGAAATAAGGAAATACCTGTTTTGTGTAATGCAAACCCCTGACTGCAAGCAACTTGACTGCCACGGAGGTCTCCGCAAGCGAAGCGCCACATCTACTGATGTAGCATACAGGATTAGAATATAAAATCAGCATATTCAGCAGGTTTCCGTCCTTGTGATTATGCTTTAAATTGTTCTGCTGCCAAGTATACCAGCCATGCCGGAAATTACCCCCTATCCCGCACGCAACGCCGGCCCCGGATCACCCGGAATCCGCGCGGATTCGCATATTGTATTACCGTGACCGGAGCGTTGTATACGTTCCAAACAATCCGGTTTGCACGTCAGACCACGGGTGTCGGATTATGCATTGCCGGAACTGCCGGCAGCCTGAACTGGTGGATAGAACCGCCTGTACCTGAGCAGGAAATACCGCTCAGGTGAAATTCATGAAGGCAGAAATCATGCCTGGAAGGCTGCAGCATGGGGTTGTTGCTTTGTGCGCTCTGCCACAAAATTCCACTAAACTCCCGGTATCCCGAGACGATAACCTAGATGTGTCAGGGGTGAGCGAAATAATGATTACCAATGCACAGTACATAATTCGAACAGGACACATTATGCTGCACCATTCATCTGAATATCTGGAAGTTGATACGCATCGCATCAGCACACTGCGCACGCAGCTTGATGAAAAGTCCTATAAAGTCAATAGTCGCCAGATAGCCGACAAAATAATCGATATCGAGCTTGCACTTTCCGAACGCAACAAATCACCCTGCTGATCAACTACCGGAATGCTTGCCCGGGGGCTATCCCGCATCCGGGATTCTGTAAATATGGAAGTGAATGCTGTCTCAGTGCTAGAATTCCTTCCCCAACACCCAACAGGACTTGATATCGAGTCGGTAAACATCATGGGGCCGTAGCTCAGCTGGGAGAGCGCTGCGTTCGCAATGCAGAGGTCGGGAGTTCGATCCTCCCCGGCTCCACCAATTAGCAGGCCAGACATGTGTCTGGCCTGTTGAATTTTCAGCCTGCTGTCCCGGTAGCTCAGCTGGATAGAGCAAGCGCCTCCTAAGCGCTAGGTCGGAGGTTCAAATCCTCTCCGGGACGCCAATTCATATCTTGCGGCGCGCCTCAACGACATTGGACAGTTGCCCGATCTGGGTGAGGACCCGGCTCAGCTGGCCGACATCGGATATCTCAAGCGACATATTCATCCGCGCAATACCATCCTGTTTGTCGGTTGTTGTATTTACACCGTTAAGGTTAATTTTTTCATTTGCCAGAATGGCCGTAATATCCCGCAACAATCCGGGACGGTCGTAGGCCTGTACCGAGATATCTGTTTGATACCCTTCCTCTGCGGGTCTCCCCCACTCCACTTCAATCAGGCGGTCCAGTTCATCTCCCTGCAGGCGCAGAATATTACCGCAGTCGCGACGGTGGATCGTGACACCCCGGCCACGTGTGATATAACCCACAATCGGGTCATTCGGTACCGGGCGACAGCAACGTGCCATCACAGTCAACAGGTTCCCCACGCCAAGTATCCTGATCTTGTCCGTTGCAGTTGCCGGTTTTCTGCGCTTTAAACGGGGCCGACTTGTTTTGATCGATTCGCGTTTCGGCACCAATTCGTTGACTGCGTTCGCCAGTTGGCCGGTGCTGATATCACCCCGTCCGATTGCCGCGAGCAAATCATCTACCTGGGTAAACTTGAAGCGCTCGGCAATTTTTTCACTGGCAATACCGGAAATTCCCAGACGATGGACTTCCCGGTCAAGGATAGTGCGCCCGGCTCCTGCATTGTTCTCGTAATCCTCCCGTTTGTACCACGAGCGTACCCGTGACCTGGCGCGCGATGTCCTGAGGTAGCCAAGATGCGAATTTAACCAGTCCCGACTGGGTGAACCATGTTTTGCGGTTAATATCTCGACTTGTTCACCGCTGCGCAGCTCATAAGTCAATGGCACAATGCGGCCATTCACCTTGGCGCCGCGGCAACGATGGCCGATTTCCGAATGCACGGCATAGGCAAAATCCAGCGGGGTCGAGCCCTGTGGCAAATCAACAATTCTGCCTTGCGGGGTGAGTACATAGACACGTTCCTGAAATGCCTCGGATTTGAAACGGTCCACGAAATCATTGGCCGTATGCTCCTCGTCACGCCATTCGAGCAGTTGCCGCAGCCAGGCAATTTTCTCCTCATAGCCGGCGTCGAAACTACCTCCTTCCTTGTAGCGCCAGTGCGCTGCCACTCCCAGTTCCGCATGGCGATGCATGTCCTCGGTTCTGATCTGCACTTCCAGGGTGCGTCCCTCCGGGCCAATCACGGCGGTATGCAGTGAGCGGTATAAATTTTCCTTCGGGTTGGCGATATAGTCATCGAATTCCCTGGGTATATGGCGCCAGAGTCCATGCACGATACCCAGGGCTGCATAGCAGTCCTTCTCCTCATTGACCAGTATACGCACCGCGCGCATATCAAAGATCTGTTCAAAGTTGAGCTGTTTGCGCTGCATCTTGCGCCAGATGCTGTATATGTGTTTGGGACGGCCAGTAACCTTGCCATTGATCCCGACCTTCTCCAGCTCGTCTGTCAGGCGTACGATTACCCGCTGGATATACTCTTCCCTGACACCGCGTTTTTCATCCAGCAGTGTGGCCAGTTCCCGGTAGGCATCGGGCTCGAGATAGCGCAGCGACAAATCTTCCAGTTCCCATTTGATCTGCCAGATACCGAGGCGATTGGCCAGCGGTGCATAGATATCCAGGGTTTCACGGGCAATCCGGCGCTGTCTGTCCATGTCAAGGTGTTTCAGGGTGCGCATATTGTGCAGCCGGTCAGCCAGTTTGATAAACACCACACGCACATCTTCAGCCATCGCGAGTAACAGCTTACGCAGACTTTCCGCCTGGGCATGTTCGCGTCCATCCGCGCGACTCAGTTCCTGGAACTCTCCGATTCGCTCCATACGGGTCACCCCATCGACCAGATGGGCGATTACTGGCCCGAATTCCCGCTCGACATCGTCCAGCCTTGTATCCGTGTCCTCGACCACATCATGCAGCATGGCCGCAGCGATGGTTTCATAATCCAGATTCAGGTTATTGAGGATTTCAGCCACGGCCAGGACGTGACTGGTATAGGGTTCACCCGATGCCCGCTGCTGGTTTTTATGAGCGCCGATTGCCCACTCGGCTGCCTTGATAAGGATGTTTTTCTGTTCACGGGGCCGATGCTCAAGCAGAGAGTCGATACAGGCGCCCGGAGATGCCGATTCTCCAACTGATGCTCCGATATTATGTATTTTTTTCAAAATAATATTTCAAACAAATGGACAGGTGCGGCAGGGAGATCCCTGGTTGGCTGTAAAATGCATGGAATATTATACGCATGATGATGCCTGATCGGACCCCTGTCTGAGGAGGTTCGCTGGAACGTAAACCAGATTAAACGAGATTTGGAGGAGATTGGATGGGGTTTATGTATCTAACTTCATCGACTGGCAGAACAGTCAGGGCAACTACCCGCATCAACCAGGGCTGCACTGAAATGGCGATCCCCAGTAGCCCGTCCCGGTGAGAGTCGGGTTAGAAACAGTCCTGCGTTTGTCGCAATACTCCCTGCCTCACGACGAGAAAAGGGTGTATATAGTGCGTGATGTATAATCCTGCGCGGTTTACGCAGAATGCGGATTAAGGTCGGGAAGCACAGTTTTCGTTCGTAGTGATAACCGCTTCCGCCTGCGCGCGCGGGGACGAAGTTGATCGGACAGATCCCGCTTCCAGGCCATGAAGTCCAGTTGTTGTCCACCATACATGGCGGCATCCAGTGAACGTACCATGGAACGGATCTTGTCTGGCTCGAGGTGCGGATTTGCCGCTATGAGCTTCTCTGCAACTTCCGGTAGCGGTGTATGCGAAGATATACCCAAGTGTTGGCAGATTCTGTTTTTGAAATTGTAACACCACTCGCCTGGATTATTTTCCTGTTGAACGCAGCGAGTACACATCCAGAGCTTGATTTGCATGGGCATCACCGATGCCACGCTCATGCGTACATAATTCAGATACCTGTTAAGCGAGAGCGACCGCATTGTGGCCCGCAGTGCCTTTGCGCTATGTTTTTTCAGTGGCCGCAGCACATTGACAGCGCCGGTAATGGCATTTCTGAATACGGGACGCGTGCGTGCCCAGGCACCCAGCCAGTAGCCGATAATCAATCCGAGCGTAATCAGCAAGGGAAACCAGAAATAGCTGGGATAGGCACTCGATGTACCTGAATCCGGCGATGTCTGCCTGTTTCTTGAGCCAGCCGCAGACCCGAAGTGATCCTGTTCCCCGGCTATCTGCGGCATCCCCAGATTGACATCCCACCAGCTAACACCGAGCCTTGGCAGGCGTATCGGACCATCCTTGAGTGGAATGAGCGTGTAGGTTTCCCGCCGGCTGCCAATCAGATACTTGCCGTTTTTGGAAACTCCTTTCTTGGTGGTGGTGGACTCTCGGTAGACACGGAAATCCTTGCTTTTTAATTGCTGTTCAAGCGAGGGCAACTGGTCTCCCAAAGCACCTTTGGCCACCAGGTCGACAGTTAACGTGACCGGTATGCCTTCACGGGCCGGTTGTTCCTGTAGCATCTGTGTCTGTAGCTGCAAATCCTGGAGCGGCAACCAGGGTTCTATCGCAGGGTCAGCCGATTTTACCCGCAAGGTGACCGGCTTTCCGGATGTGATGTCGAATGACTCCTCGCCAGCCGTACCGGGCCGCGCACCCCACTGTCGGTTGCTTGACATCTGGGTGCCATTGAAGCGTACAGGAGGGATTACGATTTCACCGGAGCGCAGCGGTGTCAGTTTCATCCGGTAGGTGTTGACGATTTCGCTGGCGCTGTTGCGACTCCCTTTACGGGCGCTGGGTACCGGACCATCCACAATCTCCAGCGCAGCGTCCCTGGTAGATGGCAGGATGGGGTTCAGAACCTTGAGATTATTCTGACTTATCACATGTACGGTATAAACCACATTCTGCTGTTCATAAGGATTAGTCTCGCTGAGACTTACTTCAACACGTGGTTGATTCGACGCTGTTCCTTGCGGCATCTGCCCCGCATACGGTGTGGTGGAATACGGCATACCCATCGGATTGCCGGCAGAGGGCCAGCCGGTACCGGGTGCCCCGCCAATATAATAACCATTGCTGGCGGGGGCGGGATCATTTGCGCTGTTGTAGCTGTAACTGTAGCTGTAATTGTAACCATTGCCCGTGTTATTGAAATTTCTCTCGACTTTAAGGCCGGGCTTAAAGTTACCTATATTGCCCCAGGGACGGTTGGTCGTGGTCTGGCGGTCATTGCCGGGGGAATTATTATTGAATCCAAAGGAAAAACTTGGTGCGGCCAGGGTAATGCTGGAAATACAGCAGGTGAGCAAACAGATAATGCAGACCCGGAAGGCATTTATACCATGCATATAACTACTCCTGCATGTGCCGGTTGTTTGAATGAAATCTCGCTACTTCGATTGTAGAAACTGAGACCTGAATAATCAATCATGAAAAAACTCCCACTACTTACCATGGCCTGGTTTCCATCAAGACCCTGCCCCGGCGATTCAGCTGCTGTTGCTCTTCAATCATAAACTGATTGCGCAGCAGGTAGGCCGGGTCTCCTTCTATATTTTCCAGCCATTGATCCATCATGATCATGGAAACGCCGGATCCTTTGAGGCCCTCCTCGTCGGGTAACAGACCCGGAGGCGCTTCTTCGTCCTCTTCGCCCATGCCTTTCCCCATCTGGTCAAACTGCTCCACGGAGAGGCTCGCTTCCGCTTCCTCGACGGTGATTTCCTTGGGCTGTTTACCCTTGCCGGTGGACTGCTCCTCCCCACCACCCTCATCCTGCTGGTCACGCTCCTCTTCACCACCTTCACCATCAGATTCTTCTATAGGCATATTACCATCTTCTTTTTCAGGTTGCATGCCCGAATCCCCCTCTTTCTGCTGGTCTTCTCCTTCACCATCGCTACGATCGAGTTCTTCCTTCCCACCGCCGGATCGATCCTCGGCCTCCATGTCCGGCTCCTGTGTACCTGATTGCAGATCTGTTTCCGAGGTGTCCGATTCTCCCTCGGACTCCTGATCGCCGGATTCGCCCTCCGATTCCTGGTCCTGATCACCGGATTCACCCTCCGATTCTTGGTCCTGATCGCCTGATGCACCCTCCGACTCCTGA
>Ga0210064_1000049_pt1 | contig 52530 bp, 42 predicted proteins | sample Muzzi_CordC_D2_FD_185531 | JGI IMG/M metagenome (GOLD analysis project Ga0210064, IMG submission 185531) | Wetland microbial communities from San Francisco Bay, California, USA, that impact long-term carbon sequestration - Muzzi_CordC_D2 (SPAdes) | ecosystem: Environmental > Aquatic > Marine >... | reverse complement strand
GTAGGCCTCGGCAACCAGCTTGCCGGCCTGAACCACCACGATGCCGCGCGCTCCCCGGAAGAAATCCGGAGCGTCGTCGCGAAATGCCGTCTTCAGGAATCGTTCGACGCCTTCCGGCCGATACGTTTCCGAACCGTCCGCTCGCGGCCAGGAATCGGTCGGCCAGACGAGAGACTCCGCTCGCGCGGCTGCCGCGAACGCGAGCACGAGTCCGAGCGTCAGCGAGAACCTCAGCGCAGGCGGCAACCACGGCCTCGCTGGTGACTCGCTTCGCCCGCGATCACGCCGAAGATGCTCGCCCGGACGGTCTGCGCATCGGCGTCCACCTCGACGGGGATCTGTTCGACCGCCCCGATCATGTCGCCATAACAGCTGTCGCGATCGCGCTCCATCACGAACATGCAGGAGCAGAGATACTTGGCGGTGTAGTTCACGCCGATCCGCATGCCCTCGATCCGGTCACAAGCCGACGACCACACTGCGATTCCCGATATCAGAACGATCTTCGAAATCCTCGATCGTTGATTTCGCAGCGGCATCGGCATGATCGGAATCGACGATAGCGAGTCGGAGCCGCGCCGCGACACGGCCACGGGGCGCCCGACGGACGCCATCGAATTCGACGTGCGCGTCCGGGAAGGCGAGCGGTCAGGGTCAGATCGCCCCACACGCACCGGTCCGTCCTTCGGTACGATTGCAATTCGATTCGGAAGCCGTCGACCGGGAAACAAGGAGAGCTGCATGTCGCCGAAACGCCTGAGCGGCATCGACGCCGCCTATCTGGCGGCCGAGATCCCCGGCAATCACCTGCACCTGATGGCGATCCTGCGCCTCGACCCCGCGAGCCTGGACGGAGGCTACGACTTCGAGCGACTGCGCGCGTTCATGCGGGCTCGCCTGCCGGAGATCCCGCCGTTGCGACGGCGACTCGTCGAAGTGCCCTTCGGCATCGACCGGCCGCGCTGGGTGGAGACCGACGACATCGATCTCGACCTCCACATCCGGCGCGCGGCGCTGCCGAGCCCGGGCAGCGCACACCAACTCGCCGGGATGGCGTCGGAGATCGGCGATCGGCCGCTCGACCGCAGCCGACCGCTCTGGGAGATCACGGTGGTGGAGGGTCTCGCCAGTGGCGAGATCGCGCTGATCGCCAAGCTCCACCACGCGATGATGGACGGCATGCTGGGCGTCCGTTACCTGGCGGCGCTGCTCGGCAGCGACGGCCCGCGCGCGAAGCAGGCCGCCCGGGAGCGCCCCGAAGACCCCGTTCCGAGCGAAATCCGGCTGATCGCGGAAGCGGTGCCCGAGGTGCTGTCGCGCCCGTTCAGGCTCGCGCGCGCGACGGGCCGCACGCTGTTCTCGCTGATCTCATCACGCGTGGATCGGCTCGTCCGCGGCGAAGGCGACGCCCCCCACCCGCCCTCCGACGCCGTCGTTCCGCAGACCGTGTTCAATCGGCGTACCGGGCCGCGCCGTGCGCTCGCCTACACCTCGGTGCCGATGACGGCCGTCCGAACGATCTGCCACGCGACCGGCGCGACCGTGAACGACGTCGTGCTCGCGTTGGTGTCGGGCGCCGTCCGCAGCTATCTGCTCGACCGCGGTGAGTTGCCCGCGGAGTCGTTGGTCGCCGGGATCCCGGCTTCGACCCACCGGGAAGGCGACGACCTCGCGAACTCCTACACCCTGCTCTTCCCCACTCTCGCGACCGACCGCGAAGATCCGCTCGAGCGCCTGTGCGCCATCCGCGACTCGTCGCGCGAGCAGAAGGCGAGCGGCCGACCGGTCGCCGGCGACGACCTCATGACCGAGTGGGTCGACATTCCTCCGCCCTGGCTCTACGGCGCCTTCGCGAAGCTCTACGTCGGCACCCACATCATCGAGCGCATGGACAACCCCTTCTTCAACCTGCTGATCTCGAGCGTCCCGGTGCCCGCGATTCCGCTCACGTTCGCAGGCATGAAGGTCACGGGCATCCACCCGCTCGGCCCGATCTACGATGGCCTGCTGCTGAACGTCACCGCGCTGGGCTGTGCCGACAACGTCGACTTCGGATTCGTGGCCTGCCGCGACGGCGTGCCCGGCGTATGGGAAATCGCGGAGTCGATCGGGAAGTCGCTCGGCGATCTCTCGCGCGCGGTCGGAGACTCCATCCCCCTGCATTGACGAAGGAACGCGTTCCATGCGAAATTCAACGCGCCGATCGCGGCCGGCCGCAGCCGCCTCCGCCATCACCAAATGGAGAAGCCACTTGCAATCGATACCCTCCAGCTGCGCAAAGGCGCTCGCCTCCGGCGTGTTCCTGCTGACCGTCGCGCTATGCCGACCGGCGTTCGCGACCGGACCCGCCGGCGCGGACGAGCCGTGGCGCCTCGACGACGTGCTGCCCGAGAGGCTGTCGATCTCGCTGGACTTCCGGTCTCGTTACGAATATCTCGACGACCAGTTCCGCGCCGGGAGATCCGGAGACGAAGAGATCGTCGTGCTGCGCACGCTCGTCGATACCCGACTCCGAATCACCGACTGGCTCACCGTCGGCGCCGAATTCCAGGATTCGCGCGCCGTATTCAAGGACGACGCGCTGCTGTCGACGGGGATCGTGAACGCCGCCGAACTGTTGCGCGCGTACGGCGAAGTCACGCTACCGGACCTCTTCGGCGGCCGTTTCGAGAGCCGCTTCGGCCGGATCACGATGGACATCGGCAGCCGCCGACTGGTCGCGCGAAATCGTTTTCGCAACACCCTGAACGCGTTCACCGGCGTCGACCTCGAGTGGTCCGGCGAAGCCGGGCGCGAGCTGCGCGCATTCTGGGTGCTGCCGATCCAGCGCCTGCCCTCCGACCCGGAGTCGCTTCGGAAGAACGAGGTGGAATTCGACGACGAGAGCCTCGACGTACAATTCTGGGGGCTCTTCGGGGCCGCAGATCTGCCTCGGATCGGCCACGGCGAACTGTTCGTGTACGGGCTGCACGAGTCCGACAGCAACGCGCAGCCGACGCGCAATCGGCGCTTGTACACGCCGGGCTGGCGGATCCTCCGCAAGCCGGCACCCGGTCGATTCGACTACCAATACGAGGGCGCGCTCCAGGTCGGCGAGTCGCGCTGGACGACGACCAGCGACCAGGACCTGGACCATTTCGCGCATTTCCAGCACGTCGAGGCCGGCTACACCTTCGCCGTGCCGTGGTCACCGCGCATCGCGCTTCAATACGACTACGCGAGCGGCGACGAAGACCCGGACGACGACGAGAACCAGCGCTTCACGACGCTCTACGGTGCCCGACGTTTCGATTTCGGACCGACCGGCATCTACGGACCCTTCGCTCGTGCCAACATCAACACGCCGGGCATCCGGCTGCAGCTGAAGCCGCACGCTCGAGTCACGTCGTTCGTGTCGTATCGCGCATACTGGCTCGCATCCAAGAAGGACTCCTGGACCACGTCCGGCCTGCGCGACCCGTCGGGAAACTCGGGCAGCTTCGTCGGCTCGCAGATCGAGCTGCGCGTGCGCTTCCAGCCGTTGCCCGGCAACCTGATGCTCGAGGCCGGCTACGCCCACCTGTTCGCCGGCGAATTCATCGAGAAGGCACCGAATTCGAACGACGAGGGGGATTCGAACTACGTCTACACCCAGGCCACGCTGCGGTTCTAGCGGCGCTGGATTCGCTCCGCCGCTCAGTCGACGACCGACGCCAGCACCAGATCGGACAGCTTCTGCATGCGCTCGAAGTTGCGCGAATCCTCGAGCGTCCCGCTCGTCAGGCAGACGAAGACCAGCTCGCGCTGCGGATCGACCCAGAACATCGTCGACCCCGCGCCGAGGCCGCCGAACGTCGCGCTGGAAGCCGTCAGCCCGAAGGGCATGGTGTAGGTCTCGCTGCCGCGCAGGAAGAAGCCGTAGCCGAGATTCGCGGGATAGGGCTCCCAGCCGCGCGCTTCGCACATCGAATCGAAGATGCGGTTGGTCTGCTTGCCGCTGTGATTGCGCAACGCGAATTCGAGCAACGCGGGCGACAGGATCCGCACGCCGTCGAGCTCGCCGCCACGGCGCAGTGCCTCGCCCCAGCGGAAGAGGTCGGCCGCGGTGCCGATCGCGCTCGCACCGGGCATCTCGAAGCTGTCGGTCAGCATGACGTTGATGCTCTCGAGCGCCTCGGGTGGGATGATCGCGGGCGTGCGGTCGCGCACGACGACGGGCACCCGGCGCGCCGCGAGGTCCTCTCGCAGCGACAGGCAGGTGTCCTTCATGCCCAGCGGGCCGAAGACCTCCTCGGCGAGAAACCGCCGAAACGGCCGCTTCGCGGCATCGACGCGGCGCACGATCTCGCCCAACACCGCATAGGCCCCGATCGGGCTGTAGCTCACCATCCGGCCCGGGGGTGCGATCAACGCCTGCCCTGCCACCGCGAGCGCGACCGCCTCGGTGTTGCCGAGATCCTGCGGCAGGATGAACGGCAGATCCGGCGGGATGCCGCCCGTGTGGCCGAGCAGCTGGCCGACGGTGACGCGCTGCTTGCCCTTGGCCGCAAACTCGGGAATGAACTCGGCGACCGGATCCGTGAGCCGGAGCGCGCCGCGATCGGCCAGCACCAGGACCGCGACTGCGGTCATGGTCTTCGAGATCGAGAAGAGGTGGAAGACGTCGTCGATTTTCGCTCGACGCTGCGTCGATCGTTCGGCGAAGCCAAGCGCCTCGTGGAGCGCCACTTCGCCGCGGCGGCCCACCAGCACCACCGCGCCGTCGTAGTTCTCGGCCGCCAGATCGGCCGCGATCCCTTCGCCGATGCGCGCGAGCCGCCCCGGATCCAGCCCCAGACTCGAACCACCGATCCCCATCTTCCGACTCCCGTGTTCGATCCCGGCTCCGCCCGGGATCCCGATCCTTCCGGCGAACAGCGACCCGTTCGAGCCGGTTCCTCCCGGCGCGATCGACCGGCGCGTCAGGCCCCGAGGATTTCGAGCGGGTCGCTGACGTCGCGCTGCTGCGCGTGTGCGACGCCCGGGTGGGTCAGCCGTCCGCGGATGACGTTGAGCCCGGCGCGCAGGTGCGGATCGGTGCGCAGGGCGGCCTCGACTCCGCGGTCGGCGAGTGCGAGCACGAAATCGAGCGTCGCGTGGTTGAGCGCGTAGGAGGCGGTTCGCGGCACGCAGCCGGGCATGTTGGTCACGCAGTAGTGGACCACTCCGTCCACGAAATAGGTCGGCTCCGTGTGCGTGGTGGGGCGGCTGGTCTCGCAGCAACCGCCCTGGTCGATCGCCACGTCGACGATCGCCGAGCCGGGACGCATCTCGCTCACCATCGCCGCGTCGATCAGCTTGGGCGCCTCGTCACCGGTCACGAGCACCGCGCCGATCACGAGATCGGCGTCGCGCACGCACGCGCGCGTGACTTCCTCCGTCGCGCGCAACGCCTTGACCCGATTTTCGAATTGATCCGCAATGCGTCGCAGCGCGTGCAGCGAGGTATCGAGCACGGTCACGTCCGCGAGGAGCCCGACCGCCATGCGCACCGCCTCGGTGCCGACGGTCCCGGCGCCGATCACCACAACCTTGGCGGGCGGCGTACCCGGCACTCCGCCCAGCAGGATGCCCGCTCCGCCCGCCGCGCGCTGGAGGCAGCGCGCCCCGGCCGTCACCGACAGACGCCCCGCGATTTCGCTCATCGGTGTCAGCAGCGGCAACGACCCATGGGAATCGGTGACCGTCTCGTAAGCGATCGCCGTACACCCCGACGCCATCAGCGCCTCCGTCTGCGCGACGTCGGGCGCGAGATGCAGGTAGGTGAACAGGCCCTGCCCGGGACGCAGCATCGCGATCTCGTCCGGCTGGGGCTCCTTGACCTTCACGATCAGATCGGACCGTGCGAAGACTTCGGCCGCGCCGGCCACCACCTCGGCGCCGACTTTGGCGTAGGCGGCGTCCGGGGCCCGGATCCCCTCGCCTGCGTTGCATTCGACGAGCACGACGTGGCCGCGCTTCGTGAGCTCGCGGACGCTCTCGGGCACGAGGCTGACGCGGTACTCGCCGATCTTCGACTCTTTCGGGACTCCGACGATCACGATTCGCCTCGGGCGGCGCTCGCTGCTGACATGGCGGCTCCGATTCTTCGCAGGTGCGGGTTCGCCCCATACATTGGTACAACATACTCTCGGGCGCTCGCCGCGTTTACACGGCGCGACGACGTCTACGACCCGGCAAGCAACGACCCATGCGGAAAGGATGACCGATGACCGACCTCGAGACGCTCGACCAGGCCCACCTGCTCCACCCCCTCGTCGAATGGCGCAAGCACGAAAAGGATGGACCCCGCATCGTCACGGGGGGCAAGGGCATTCGCCTGCGCCTGGAAGACGGCAGTGAAGTGATCGACGGCCTTTCGGGCCTCGTGAACATCAACATCGGCCACGGCCGCACGGAGATCCGCGACGCCGTCGCGGCGCAGATGAGCGAGATCGCCTATTACCCCGCGTTCTGGAATTTCTCGACCGAGCCCGCGGTGCGGCTCGCCGTGCGACTCGCGCAGCTCTTCCCCGAAGATCGCAAGATCGACCACTTCATCTTCACCATGGGGGGCTCGGAAGCGAACGAGATCGCCATCCGGATCGCACGGCTCTACCACGGCGTGCAGGGCTTCGAAAACCGGCGCAAGATCGTCTCGCGCAGCCGCGCCTTCCACGGCATCACGCGCGCGGCGGGCAGCGCCACCCGGCTGTTCGCCTACCACCTCTTCGAGGCGCCGGACCCGCTGCACGTCGAGACCGCCTCGCCGTACTGCCTGCGCTGCGACCTCGACGAGAGCTACCCGGACTGCGACGTCGCTTGCGCGAACGACGTCGCGCGCGTGATCGAACGCGAAGGCCCGGAGACCGTCGCCGCCGTGATCGTCGAGCCGGTACTCGGCACCGGCGGGTTCATCTCGCCGCCCGACGGCTACTTCGAGCGCCTGCAGGAAATCTGCAAGGACACCGGCGTACTGCTGATCGTCGACGAGGTGATCACGGGCTTCGGCCGCACGGGCAAGTGGTTCGCGATGGAGAAATTCGGCATCCATCCCGACATCGTGACCTTCGCCAAGGGCCTCACCAGCGGCTACCTGCCGCTCGGCGGCGTCGGGCTCGAGCGGAGCGTCTACGAGAAGATCCGCGATCTGATGCCCGAAGGTCTGCCCTTCATGGGCGGACTCACCTACAACAATCACGCCACGAGCTGCGCGGCCGCGCTCGCGAACCTCGACATCCTCGAGAACGAGGGCCTGGTTGCGAACGCCGAGAAGATGGGCGCTTACCTGCTCGAGCGACTCCGCGAGCGGTTCGGCGACGAGCCCGTCGCGGGCGAGATTCGCGGAGTCGGCCTCGCCTGTGCGATCGAATGGACGAAGCCCGGCAGTAACGAGCCGGTCGGCGGCATGATGGAGTTCCCGGAAGCGATCACGAAGGCGGCCTGGAAGCGCGGATTGATCGTCCGCGCGTTCTGGGAGGCCACCGGCATCGCGCCGCCGCTGTGCGTGACCCGCGAAGAAATCGATGAAATCGTCTCGATCCTCGGCGAAGCCTACGAAGAGGTGAAGGGGAGCTTCCCGATCTGAGCGGCCGGCACACCGGCCGCCCCTGTGGGGACCACGGCTTCGGGAGCACACGTCGACTTCCGTCGCGGCCCGGCTAGACTGACTTGGTCCGGCCTGGTAGGACCATCATGGCCCGACCAGGCCGGATGTTCGAACGCCCGAAGACTCCAGCGCGCCCGCCGGAGCAATCGCTCATGCAGCCCACATCGCGAAGTGCGGTCATCGCGGCCGAGCTTCGAGACGAAATCCTCCGCGGCCAGTACCGCCTGGGGGAGCGCCTGCCCTCCGAGCGCGACCTGGCCGGGCGCTTCTCGGTGCACCGCGGAGCCGTCCGTGAGGCGCTGAAGCACCTCGAGCAGCTCGGCCTCACCGACATCGGGCCGGGGGGCTCGCGGGTGGCCCCCGTCGAGCACGCCAGTCTCGACGTGATCGAACACCTGCTCGGCCTCGAGGAGCCGCCCGACCCGGTGATCGTCGACCAGGTGCTCGAGGCGCTTTCCGGTCTGTTCATGATGGCGGCGCGTCTGTGCGCGGAGCGCGCGACGGACGCGCAGCGAGCCGCCATCGACGCGCTCGTCGATCGCCTGCTGCGCGAGGACATCGATGCGAACGAGCGCGTTCGCCTCACGCGCGAGCTCGGCGACCGTTTCGTCGAAGCGAGCGAGAACCTGGTGCTGCAGATGATTCGCAGGGGCATGAAGACGCAGTTCATGGACCGACTGCCGCTGCCGGAGACCTCGGCGCCTCACACGATCCGCGTGCCGCACCTGCAGCGCCTGCGCGATGCACTGGAATCGCGCAACGGCGCCGCGGCGTCCGAGGCGATCTACGAACTCACGCGCGCGATCCGAAAGCACACCCTGGACAGCATCACGGCCGAACGAGACCTGCGCGCTACGGCCGGGAGTCGAACACCGTGAAGAAGAACGTGCTGTTTCCCTGCCTCGTCGTTCTAGCAGCCGTGCTCGGCGCGTTCCTGCTGGTCGAGACCGCGCCCTCGGTCGAGAACGTGACCCCGGACCACGCCATCCCCGCGGTGCGGACGTTGACGCCGTCCGCGAACGACGTGACGCTCACCGTACGCAGCCAGGGGACGGTCGCTCCCCGCACCGAGAGCACGGTCGTGCCCGAGGTCTCGGGAAGCGTCGTCTGGGTCTCGCCCGCGCTGGTCTCGGGCGGCTTCTTCGTGAAGGGCGAGACGCTGCTCAGAATCGATGGCCGCGACTACGAGATGGCGAGGGACCGCGCGGCATCCGCCGTGGCGCGCGCGGAGGGCGAGGCGGATTTCGCGAAATCCGAACTCGCTCGTCAACGCCGGCTCAGCGAACGCAAAGTGGCGAGCTCGCAGCAGCTCAGCTCGGCGGAGCGCACCGATCGCGTGGCGCGCGCGAACCTCGCCGATGCGCGCGTGGCGCTCGAACAGGCCGAGTGGAATCTCGCGCACATCGAGATCACGGCACCGTTCGAGGGCCGCGTGCGCGAAGAGAACGTCGACGTCGGCCAGTTCGTGAGTCGCGGCGCCGCGATCGCCACCATCTACGCCACCGATTACGCCGAGATCCGGCTGCCGATCCCCGACGATCAACTCGCCTACCTGAAGCTGCCCGGCATGCGCGAGGCAAACGAGGAGCAGGGGCCGATCGTCCACCTGCGCGCGCAATTCGCCGGCGAGGCGCACGAATGGCTGGGCCGGGTGGTCCGCACCGAAGGCGAAATCGACCCGCGGAGTCGCATGGTGCACGTGGTCGCGCGCGTGGAACACCCCTACCAGGCCGACGACGACGCGGGCGACGCCCGCGCGCCGCTGGCCGTCGGACTCTTCGTGCAGGCCGAGATCGAGGGGCCGGTGATCGAGAACGTCATCGTGATACCGCGCTACGCCATGCGTGACGACTCCCACATCCTGGTCGTGGATGCGGACGACCGACTGCGCACGCGAGCGGTCGAAGTGCTCCGAATCGATCGCGACGACGTCCTGATCCGCAGCGACCTCGCGGCCGGAGAACGGATCTGCATTTCACCGATCCAGATCGTCGTCGAGGGCATGCAGGTGAAACCCGTCGCCGAAGAAGCGACCGCGACGACGCAGCGCGCCTCATGAACGGGATCATCGCGTGGTTCGTTCACAACCCGGTCGCCGCGAACCTGATGATGCTCGTGATGGTCGTCGGGGGACTGCTATCCCTGCCGCTGATCAAGCAGGAGGAGTTCCCCGCGATCAACACCGACATGGCTCAGATCAGCATCGAGTACCCCGGCGCGTCGCCCGAGGAGGTCGAGGAGTCCGTCTGCCTGCGTGTCGAGGAAGAGATCGAGGGCACGCCCGACATCGACCGGATCAACACCCGCGCCGTCGAGGGAGCCTGCGTCGTCTTCATCGAATTCGTGATGGGCTCGAACGTCGATGCCGGCGTCAATGAAATCGAGAACCGGATCAACGGGATCGATTCGTTCCCCATCCACGCCGAGAAGCCGAAGGTCTCGAAGGTGATCGTCGCACGCCGTGTGCTCCAGGTCGCGATCTCGGGCGACCTCGCCGAGAAGGACCTGAAGGCCATCGGCCAGCGCGCCTACGACGAAATCGCGGGGCTCCCGGGCGTTTCGCAGGTCGAGCTCAAATACGATCGCCCCTACGAGATCTCGCTCGAGGTCTCGGAGGATTCGCTGCGGCGGTACGGGCTCAGCTTCGACCAGGTCGCACAGGCGGTTCGCTCGTCCTCGATCGACCTGCCGGGCGGATCGGTCAAGACACCGGGCGGCGAGATCCTGCTCCGTTCGATCGGGCAGGCGTACCAGGGTGGCGAGTTCGAGAAGATCATCGTTCTCACGCGCAACGACGGGACCAGCGTTCGCCTCGGCGAGATCGCGACGATCGTCGACGGCTTCGAGGACCTGGACGTGCGCGGCCAGTTCAACGGTCTGCCCGCGCTGGTGATCGACGTCAAGCTGATCGGCGACGAAGACATCCTGGATGCGGCCGCTGCGGTCAAGGACTGGATCGGCCCGTTCGAGGCGTCGCTTCCCGAGGGCGTCCACCTGACGATCTTCAACGATGAATCGCTCGACCTGATTTCGCGCCTCGACACCCTGGGTCGCAACGCCCGCAGCGGCCTCTTGCTGGTGATGCTGATCCTCACGCTCTTCCTGCGATTCCGGCTCGCGATGTGGGTCGCGGCCGGCGTGCCGATCGCACTGCTGGGTGCGGTCACGTGCTTCCCCGCATTCGACATCTCGATCAGCACCCTGACCGTGATGGCCTTCATCCTCGTGCTCGGAATCCTGGTCGACGACGCCATCGTGATCGGCGAGAGCGTTCACACCCACGAAGAAACCGAGAAACAGATCGAGGCCGCCATTCGCGGCACGCAGGAAGTCAGCGTCCCGGTGATCTTCGGCGTGCTGACCACCGTGGCGGCGTTCCTGCCGCTGATCCTCGTGCCCGGCCGCATGGGCCAGTTCTTCGGCGTCATCGGCTATGCCGCGATTCTCTGCCTGATCTTTTCGCTGGTCGAATCCCAGCTGATCCTGCCCGCGCATCTCGCCCACCGGCGAACGCGTTCGAAACACGGCGAGCCCAACCCCTTCGTCGCGCGCTGGATCGAGTTCCAGGGCTCGATGGCCGACGGCCTCGAACGCCTCGCGCGCAACGGCTACAGGCGCGCGCTCGATGCAGCGATCGAGTGGCGCTACGTGACGGCGGCTGCCGCGGTCGGCGTGCTCATCCTGACCGTCGCGCTCTTCTACAGCGGTCGCATGCGCTACCAGTTCTTCCCCTCGGTCGACGGCGACATCGTCTTCGCCACACTCGACATGCCGCGCGGCATTCCGCTCGAACGGACCGAGCTCGCGATCGCACAGCTGCAACGCTCCGCCGAGGCCTTGAAGGCGGAGCTCGATGCCGAGATCGAGGGACCCTCGATCGTGGTCCACACCTTCTCGTCGATCGGCGAACAGCTCGCGCGGGGGGGGCCGCAGCGGCCTCAATCGACCGGTGGCGGCGCCCATCTGGCCGAGGTCGGACTCGAGCTCACCCCCTCGAACGAACGCGAGATCACGACCGGCGTCGTCGCGCGCCGCTGGCGCGAATTGAACGGTGCGATCCCCGACGCGGTCGAGTTGACTTTCAGCACCCTGGCCTTCTCCGCGGGCGAGGCCATCAACATCGAGCTGCGCGGCGGCGAGCTGGAGGTCCTCACCCGGGCTGCGCAGCAGGTCCGCAGCAAGCTCGCGACCTACCGGGGCGTCCACGACCTCGCGGATTCGTTTCGAGCGGGAAAGCAGGAGGTGCAGCTCGCGCTGCGCGAGGAGGCACGACCGCTCGGACTCACGCAGCAGGATCTCGCCCGACAGGTGCGCCAGGCCTTCTACGGCGAAGAGGTCCAACGCGTCCAACGCGGGCGCGACGACGTGCGTGTGATGGTCCGCTATCCCGACAAGGAGCGACGATCGCTCGGATCGCTCGAGGACATGCGCATCCGCACCAACGACGGCGTCGAGGTGCCCTTCGCCGCGGTCGCGAACGCGACGCTCGCGCGCGGCTACGCAACGATCCAACGCACCGATCGCGAACGCGTCGTGACCGTCACCGGCGATGTCGACCGCGCCGTCGCGACGCCCGAGCAGGTGCTCGCCGACGTGGAGAAGGATCTGCCCGGGATCCTCGCCGGCTACCCCGGCGTGAGCTATCGGCTCGGTGGCGAACAGCGCGAGCGCGGCGACGCCATGGTCGGCCTGCTGGTCGGCTCGATCCTCGCGCTGCTGCTCATCTACGCGCTGCTCGCGATCCCGCTGCAATCCTACACGCAGCCGCTCGTGATCATGAGCGTGATCCCGTTCGGAGCCGTCGGCGCGATCCTCGGCCACCTGATCCTCGGCTGGGACGTCGTGTTCTTCTCGATTCTCGGGATCGTCGCCCTGTCGGGCGTGGTGGTGAACGCGTCGCTCGTGCTGGTCCATACGGTCAATCGACGACGCGAGCAGGGCGTCGACTTCCTCCCGGCCGTCACGACCGCCGGAGTCCTGCGCTTTCGCCCGATCGTGCTGACGTCGGCCACGACCTTCATCGGCCTGCTGCCGCTGATGTTCGAAGCCGCGGTCCCCGCGCGCCCGCTGATCCCGATGGCGATCTCGCTCGGCTTCGGCGTGCTCTACGCGTCGGTGATGACGCTCTTCCTGGTTCCGTGCGGCTACGTGATCCTCGACGACATCGCCGCCTTCCTCGGCCGCAAACGACCGGCGGGCCCGGCGCCGGAAACGGGGACGACGCTGGAGGCGGAGATGGCGGGGGCGCCACCACAAGGCGAGTACATATGACGCCTGCCCGCCGGCGACCCGGACGATGAGCGGGCCCGGTGAATCATCCCCGTACCAACGCCTGGGCGGAGCGGCCGGCGTCATGCGCCTGGTGGCTGCGATGCATGCGCACGGCACACGCGGAAACCGACGCCGACGACGCGCTCCGCGAGCTGCCGATGGAGACATTCGCGAGGATGGCCGAGAGGTGCCGGACGGACGGTGCGCGTTGAACGGTCTCGCAGGTGTTCGTATCGCGGCCTGAAGGAGACTCGATGCCGACGACCGCACCCCGCAAAGCTCCCGGCATCACGGCGACCCTGGCCGTCGTCGCGACCGCGTTCGTCGCCTGCGCAGCGCGGATCGCGAGCCTCGAGCCCCTCCGCCCGACCCCGTCGCGGCTCCCGTCGGGCGGTGGACGGCGGCGAGTTGCGGACCGCCGCCGATGCGTGGCAGCTCCCGAACCGACCGCCGACCGGAGGATCCCGCGCCGGGCGCGACTCACCGGCGCGCGATCAGCGCAAGGCCGCTCGTCGCGATCAGCAACGGCGCCAGCAACGCCTGACCGACCCACGGCATGGCCGGGACGGCGGGCGGAGCGGCCGGTGTCGCGTCCGGGTGGATCAGCACGCTCATCGAGGCGGGCGAGCCCTGGTTGTTGCTGATCAGGATGCTGCCGGGCAGGTAGCCCACCATCGCGGAGAGATCGAAGATTCCGGTGGATTCCGCACCGACCGTGGTGCTGGCGATCCGGATCCGATCGCTCCCATCGGGCTTCATCTGCCAGACCTCGCCGCTGGTGTTGTCCTCGTCGACGAAGATCAGTCCATTGGGATAGCTGTTTGCGCCGAGCTCGGTGGCATCCGTCCAGTCGACGTTGTCCGGACTGTCCAGGCTGTTGATTCCACCGCTCGTGCTCGCGACCATGGTGATCGTGAAGCTCGAGGCGCCCGAATCGAAGCCGGCGCCGAAGACGAGCGTGAAGTCGAACGTGAAGACACCCGAGGTCTGGTCGCCGAGAACGGCCCGGGTGGGATCGCTCGGACTCGTATCGACATCCTCCAATTTGTCGGAGGACAGGGCGCCGGCAGCGGACGTATCGAAGCTGCCGTTGTTGGTATTGCCGAGGCTGGGATACGTGGCGTTCAGGTAGTACCAGCTGCCGTAGGCCAGACCGTTGCGGGCCAGGAAGCTGTCGGATGCCGAGCCGCTCGAGTCCATGCCTTTTTCGCCGATGTACAGCTGCAGCGTCTGTGAGCCGCCGTCGGGGGAGAGCAGCAGCGCGACGTGGCCCGTCTCGCCGGTGTCGAGCAGGGCCGCATTCTCCCAGTTGTCGAAGGGCATTCCGCCGCTGCCGCCGGGCGCGCTTCCGACCGTGCCGCTCAGCTGGTAGAGGTCGCGGTTGGCGCTGTCGAGGACGAACAGCCGGCCGTTGCTGGCCTCCTCGCCGGTGATGTAGACCTCGTCGACGAAGCCCCGATCGGTCCCGAAGGTGTCGGCGGCGTAGGCTTGACTCGAGCAGAATCGGGAGAAGCTGGTATTGGATGTGCTGGACGTGGTGGTCCAGCTCCCGCCAGCGTCGGAGCTCCAGCGATCGTAGGCCTGCCGGGCCGAGTCGACGAAGCCGCCGCCTCCGGTGTTGCCGCTGCTGATCATGTTGCTGATTGCGGTCTGCAGACCGGGAAGGTCCAGATCCACTTCACTGATCGCTGCATCGGCCGTCTCATGGTTGACCAGCACGCGCAGGGTGGACGGATCGACCCGCCGGGCTCCCGCGCCGTCGAAGGTGCTCGGTATGGAATAGACGAAGCCGTCGCCGGCGGGGTCGTCGCCCTGGCTGATGACCTCGAACGCCTTCCAGCCGTTGAAGGTGTCGAGACGCAGAGTTCCGCCGTCCAGCGCATCGGCCGGAGTCGCCAGCATGAACGGCGCGATCAGCGCGAACAGCGTCAGTCTGGAAGATATGCTCATCGTTCGACGGATCATCGAGGCTCCCGCTGGACTCATCGGCCAGACTGCACGTCAGCGCGAATTTCTCGAGGGAGGATAGCTTCCCCTCGAGTCGGGAGCCGCCGGCTGCAACGACCCGGCGTCGGTTTCACGCGTGCGCGCGAATTTCTCGCGCGCACGCGGAGCATCAGTCCCGCGAGCGACCGCCGAGCAGACCCAGACGCATGGCCCAGTAGAGCAACGTCAACAGCGACGTAGCGAACGCAGCGACGTAGGTCATCGCGGCGGCGGAGAGCACCTTCTTCGCGCCGTCGTATTCGGTGTCGGTGACGTAGCGCCCGCGGAGACACGCGAGGGCGCGCGCGCTGGCGTCGAACTCCACCGGCAGCGTCACCAGCGTGAACACGGTGGTGGTGGCGAAGAGCGCGATTCCCGCCCAGGCCAGCGTCTCACCCATCGCCGTCGCCGCGCCGCCCATGAAGAAGGCGGCGAGGATCACGAACATCGACAGCCCGCTGCCGAGGTTGGCGACGGGAACCCACGCCGAGCGGAACTTCAGCATGGCGTAGCCGCGCGCGTGCTGGATCGCGTGGCCCACCTCGTGGGCCGCGACGCCGAAGGCGGCCAGGCTGCTGCCGGCGTACACCGGCTCCGAGAGCCGCAGCGTGCGAGTGCGCGGATCGTAGTGGTCGGTCAACGAGCCGCGCACCGGCTCGATCCGGACGTCGCGGATGCCGTTGTCGTCGAGGATTGCCCGGGCCACCTGGGCACCCGTCATGTGGGAGCGGGTCCCGATCTGGCTGTACTTCGCGAAGCGGCTCTTCGTGACGGCGCTCGCCCACAGGCTGAGGGCGATCCCGGCGCCGATCACGATCCAGTAGAGGGGGTCGAAGATCATGGTGATCGGGATTCTAGGAACCGGAAGGGGATGTCAAGGTCCGAATCCTGGAGAGATCCCCCACACGGCGTTACCGTCGAGCGGGAGCGGCCGAAGCGAAGCCCGCGGGGCCCGTGACTTCCCCCTATCCGTGGAAGGACTCCGAATTGACGAATGCAATGATCCTGCCGGTCGTCGCCCTGGTAGCCTGGTCGCTCGTGGTGTGGGTGTGGATGGGCGCCACGCGCGTCCCCGCGATGCAGAAGGCGCGCCTGCATCCCGAAGAGGCGAAGCACACGCGTTCGAACGTCTTCGACGTCCTTCCGACGGAAGTCCGACGGGTCGCCGACAACTACAACCATCTGATGGAGCAGCCGACGATCTTCTACGCCGTGGCGCTCGCGATGGCGGTCGGCGGCGTCGCGACATCGCTCGACGTCGGCTTGGCCTGGGGCTACGTCGCACTGCGAATCGTCCACTCGGGCTGGCAGATCCTCGTGAACAAGGTGGTGATCCGCTTCTACCTGTTCGTCGCTTCGACGCTCCTGCTCTTCCCGCTGGCGATCCGGGCCGCGTACGCGTTGCTGACCCGATCCGCCGGCGCCTGATCGTGGCGAGCAAGTGGGACGAGGCGATCCGCGCGTTCGGACCCGTTCGATGAGAGTGGCCGGGGCCATGCCGCCGCCGCCGCACATGGTGACGAGGCAACCCTATCCGCGCTTCGCGAGCAGCCTGCTAACCTTCGCTCCCCGTACGCGAAAGAGCCCCGCTCGAGGAGACCTCCCTTGCCCGCCGTGATCGTGGAGAAGAACGACGGCGTCATGACCGTGACGCTGAACCGACCCGAGAAACGAAACGCCATCAACTGCGAAGCGATGTGTCGCCTCTACGACGCCTGGCGTGAGCTCGACGCCGACGCGAGTCTGCGCGCCGTCATCCTGACGGGCCGCGGCGACACCTTCTGCGCGGGCATGGACCTGCGCGAGATCGGCATCCTGCAGACCGGCAAGCCCGACAGCGACTGGATGAAGCGCGCGCTCGCGGAGCCCGAGCTGATCTACGGCGCCTGGCTCAAGACCTACCGGCCCACCAAGCCCGTGATCCTCGCGGTCGAGGGCGTCGCTCGTGCGGGCGGCACCGAGATCCTCCAGGGAACCGACATCCGTGTCGCGGGCGAGAGCGCGGTCTTCGGCATCACCGAAGTGCAGCGCGGCCTGTTCCCGATGGCCGGCTCCGCGGTGAGGCTGCGCCGGCAGATCTCGTACGCGGTCGCGGCCGAGATGCTGCTGTGCGGTGAAGACTTGCCCGCCGCGCGCGCGTTGGAGCTGGGCCTGATCAACTACGTCGTGCCCGACGGACAGGCGCTCGCGAAAGCACAGGAGATCGCGGCACGAATCGCACGCAACGGGCCGATCGCGGTGCAGGCGATCCTCGCCACGCTGCGCGCCACCGAGGTCATGCCCGAAGAAGAGGCGTTCGCGATCGAGCAGCAGCAGGGCATGAAGGCCATGCTGTCCAAGGATGCGCGCGAGGGGCCGAAGGCATTCCTCGAGAAGCGCGAGCCGGTCTTCACCGGCGAATGAGCCAGGGGAGCCGATCGTCATGAAGCCGCTCGTGGGAATGCGCGTCGTCGACATGGCGAACGAGAACGGCGAGTTCTGCGGCCGCGTTCTCGCAGATCTCGGCGCCGAAGTGATCCGCCTCGAACCGCCCGGAGGCGCGCCTTCGCGCGCACTGCCGCCGTTCGCGAACGACGGCGAGACGAGTCTGTTCTTCGCCGTCCGCAATGCGGGCAAGCGCAGCGCGATCGTCGACCTCGAGACCGAAGCCGGACGCGCGCGGCTCCACGCACTGCTCGACGACGCCGACCTCGTGGTCGAGAGCACGAAGCCGGGAACCCTCGCGAGGCTCGGCCTCGACGCCGACTCGCTGCGCGAGCGACACCCGGGCCTGATCGTCACCTCGATCAGCGACTTCGGCCAGGACGGACCCTACGCCGGCTACGAGGGCACCGACATGATCGGCGTCGCGATGGGGGGCATGCTCCACCGCGCGGGGATTCCCGAGAAGCCGCCGGTCGTGATTCCGGGCAGCCTCGCCTACGACATCGCGGGGGTGTGCGGTGCGCTCGGCGGTCTGCTCGCATTCTGGAAGCGCCTGCAGACCGGGCGCGGTCAACACATCGACGTCTCCGCGATGGATGCGGTCGCGGGCATGTCGGACTGGTCGCTGCCCAACTACTCCCTCAACCCGAGCCTCGGTCATCGCATGGGTTCGGGCATCTACACCCTCTACCGCTGCGCCGACGGCTTCATCCGGATGATCGTCCTCGTCCCGAAGCACTGGCGCGCCCTCAAGGACTGGGTCGGCAATCCCCCCCTGCTCGAAGACCCCAAGTACGACCAGTTCATCAACCGGCTGGTCGACCTCCCCAAGATCGTCGCGGAGCTCGAGCTCTTCTTCGCAGACAAGAAGAAGATCGACGTCGCGGTCGAAGCCCAGCGTCGCGGTATTCCGGCGACGCCGTTGCTGCGCCCGAGCGAGGTGCTCGATAACGAGCACACGATCGCACGGGGCACCTTCACGACCCTGCCCGTCGGCCCGGACCTCGACGCCCGCGTTCCCTCGGGCTTCCTCACGATCGACGGCGAGCGCGCGGGCCCGATCGCGGGCCCCCCCGAAGCCGGCGAGATCGGCGCTGCGGGCTTCAGCAACGCCCACGAGCGCGTGTCGTTCGCGAAGCTGCTGGGCGTGGCGACCGGCGCCGCGGACGACGGCCTGCCGCTGCGGGGCCTGCGTGTGATCGACTGCGGTGTGGGCGCGGTCGGAGTCGAGGTCGGCAAGTTCCTGGCCGAGTTCGGTGCCGACGTGATCAAGATCGAGTCGAGCGATGCGCCCGACTTCATCCGCGTGATCATGAGCAGCTACATGAACCCGTCGTTCCTGTCGTCGAACTTCAGCAAGCGAAGCTTCGGCGTCGACCTCACGACGGATCGCGGTCGCGAACTCGTCACCGCGCTGCTCCGCGACGCGGATGTCTTCATCGAGAACAACGGCGCGGGGACGACCGAGCGACTCGGATTCGGACCCGAGGCGCTGCGCGAGATCAACCCCCGCATCGTGAGCTTCTCGAGTCAGAGCGTCGGAAGCTACGGCCCGTGGAAGGGCTGGATCGGCTACGGCCCGAACACCCACTCGGTGAGCGGACTGCAGCACCTCTGGAACTACCCCGAAGACGAGGAGCGGCCCGCGGGCTCGACCGCGGTCTATCCCGATCACTTCGTCGGGCGGCTCGGCGCGATGTCGGTGATCGCGGGCCTGATCCGGCGCGCACATTCCGGCGCGGGCTCCCATCACGACGCCGCGCAGTTCGAGGCTCCGATCAATCTGCTGGGCGACCTGTTCGCGCAGGAGAGTCTCGACCCCGGCAGCGTCCACCCGCTCGGCAACGCGAGCAGCCGCGGCGCACCGTGGGGCTGCTACCCGTGCGCGGGCGACGACGAGTGGTGTGCGGTGAACGTGCGCTGCGACGACGAATGGCAGCGACTTCGCAAGGCGATCGGCGAGCCCGACTGGTCGAGCGACCCGCGCTTCGACACCGCGGCCGGGAGGCTCGCCGAGCGCGAGGAGCTCGACCGACTGCTCGGCAGCTGGACCGAGCAGCACGAGCCGCGCGCGGTGATGGAACAGCTCCAGGCAGCCGGCGTTCCGGCCGGCCTGCTCGCGCACCCCGGGCACCACATCAGCGACCCCCAGATGATGCACCGCGGCTACCAGAAGCTCATCGTCCAGCCCGACTACGAATCGCTACTGGTCGAGGGACCGCCGTTCCTCGGCAGCGATCTGCCCGAAGTCGTCACCGATCCGGCCCCGATGCTCGGCGAGCACACGCGCGAAATCGCCGCGCAGCTCCTCGGCCTGTCGGACGACGAGATCGAGGAGCTGATCGAGGCCGGCGTGATCGAAGATCCGCCGAAGGAATTCAAGGCGCTCTGACCCGAAGCCGCCGCCCGCTGCAGCGCCCGCGAACGGTCGAGCCGCGCTACTACTTCTTCTTCTGCTCCTCGTCGTATTCGCGAGCGAGCTGGCCCCGCATCTCGGCTTCGCGGGCACGCAGCTCCCAGAAGCGCGGCGAACGTTTCTCGCTGAACGAGGCGCCCCCCTCCTTGCCCTCGGGCATGTCGAACCAGTCGGGATAGAACTGGCTCGAGTAGATCCCCATTTCGTTGTAGCCGTCCATCTCCTGGTCGAACGCCGCCTTCAGGATCTCGAGGCAGCCGGGGCTCTTGCTGAGCAGCTCTTCGCACCATCGGTCGACCTCGTCCCACAAGCTCTCGTGGGGCACGACCTCGTTCACGAGCCCCATCTCCTTCGCCTGCTCGGCGGAATAGCGCCGACACAGCATCCACATCTCGCGCGCCTTCTTCGCTCCCACCACCTTCGTGAGATAGGGAACGAAGAAGCCGTCGGCCGGACTCGAGACCTTGGGCCCCGCCTGGCCGAACTTGGCGTTGTCGGCCGCGATCGTGAAATCGCAGCAGTAGGCCATGTGATTGTGGCCCCCCAGGCAATACCCCTGCACCACCGCCATCACGGGCTGACGCGACGCCCGGATCAGCCGGTTGTGGGGGTAACGGTTGTAGAAGGCCTCGCGCAGCCCCCAGCGCTCCCACTCGACGTCGCCCCCGACCCCGAAGTGCTTGCCCGCTCCGGCGACGATGATCACCCCGATCGTCTTGTCGTGATTCGCGTCGTAGAAGGCCCGAAACATCTCGTCGACCGTCGAGACCGTCATCGCGTTGTACTTGTCGGGCAAGTTGATGGTGACGCGCGCGACGCCGCCGCCGAGCTCCTCGTGATGCTTCTTCTCGAAGAGGATCTGCTCGAACTCGAGACCCTCTCCCTCTACGGTCTGCCACTGCGTCCAGGCCATCGTGGTCTCCTCATGCAGGGTCCTGCCCGTGCGTGCGCGGCTTGGGAACGACCCAGCCGCTCGAATTCGTCGGCGGCACCGACGGCGGGGCGAGCAACTGGGGTAGGGCATGAACCCGGGTGGGTCAAGCGGATGGCGCGGAAGCCGCGGGAATTGCGGCTTGAAACTCCCCACCGCAAACGCGACCATAGTCGACCGGGCACCGGCAAGAAGGGTCCGCGCACGACCCGCCGCAGCGGGGCCGCGGCGGCGCCCTCCGAGATTCGGGAATTCGAGCGGGTCGAGGAAGATCGGCCGACGAGGGCTGCTTGCATCGGCGACCGACGAGTCGCGACCCAAACCGCGTGAAGGATCCAGATGAAGCCCCCCCCGTTCGAGTACGAAGCACCCACGACGATCCAGGAAGTGGTGGCGCTGCTCCGGCAGCACGACGGCGAGGCCAAGATCCTGGCCGGCGGCCAGAGCCTGATGCCGCTGCTCAACATGCGCTTCGCGCGGCCGACGGCGCTGATCGACCTCGGCCGCGTGGCCGACCTCGACTACATCCGCGAAGAGAACGGCATGCTCGCGATCGGTGCGATGACGACGAAGCGATCGATCGAACGCTCGGAGCTGGTGAAGAGCCGTCAACCGCTGCTGCACGCCTCGACGGCCTGGATCGCCCACCCCCAGATCCGCAACCGCGGCACCGTCGGCGGCTCGATGGCCCAGGCCGATCCGGCCGCGGAATACCCCGCGGTCGCGCTCGCACTCGACGCGGAGTTCGTGATCGTGGGGCCGGACGGCCGGCGCAGCGTCGCGGCGAGCGACTTCTTCGTCACCTATCTCACCACGGCGCTCGAAGAGAACGAGGTGCTGAGCGAGATCCGCGTACCGGTGCTGCCGGCGCGAACCGGCTGGTCGATCCAGGAGGTCGCGCGGCGACACGGCGATTTCGCGATGGTGGGTGCGGTCGCGACGCTCGGACTCGACGGCGGCAGCTGCAACAGCGCCCGGGTGGTGCTCTTCGGAGTCGGGCCGACCCCGCTGCGCGCGACCTCGGTCGAGCAGGCACTGATCGGCCAGGCGGCGAGCGAGACGCTCTTCGCCTCGGCCGCCGAGAAGGCCGACGAGGGACTCGAAGACACCATTTCGGACGTGCACGCCTCGGCGGAATACCGCCGTCACCTCGCCCGGGTTCTCGCCCGCCGCGCGCTCGCGGAAGCTGCGGAGCGCGCATGACCTCCCATTCGGATCGCGCATTCGGAGAATCCCGCTGATATGGCAACGAAGCACACCGTTCGCATCAAGGTCAACGGCGTGAACCACGAGTCGGAAGTCGAAGCGCGCACCACGCTCGTCGACTTCCTGCGCGGCCCGCTCGCGCTGACCGGCACCCACGTGGGTTGCGAGCACGGCGTCTGCGGCGCCTGCACGGTACTCGTCGACGGCCGAACCGCGCGCTCGTGCCTGATGCTCGCGGTGCAGGCCGACGGCGCCGAGATCACCACGGTCGAGGGGCTCGCGACTCCCGACGGGCTGCACCCGATCCAACAGGCCTTCGTCGAAGAGCACGGACTGCAGTGCGGCTTCTGCACGCCGGGTTTCCTGATGTCGCTCGTCGAGCTGCTCCACGAAAACCCCGATCCGAGCGACGACGAGATCAAGGACGTCCTGGGCGGCCAGATCTGCCGCTGTACCGGCTACCAGAGCATCCTGAAATCGGTGCACTCGGCCATCGCGAAACTGCGAACGGCGGGCCTCGCGGCCCAGCCGCCCTTGGCCTAGGTCGGAGGAAGCGAAGCCCATGGCGGTCAAGATCCCGAACCACATCGACGAGCTTCCCACCTCGAGCCCGCGCTTCATCGGTCGCGGGGTCGAGCGCGTCGAAGACATCGGACTGATCACCGGCCGCACCGAGTTCATCGACAACATCAGCATGACCGGCATGCTCCACTGCGCGATCCTGCGCAGCCCGATCGCCCACGCGAAGATCGAGAGCATCGATGTGAGCGCGGCGCTCGAGCTGCCCGGTGTGGTGGCGGTCGTGACCGGCGAAGACGCCGCGAAGTGGAGCCACCCGGCGGCCTCGTCGCCGGAGGGCTGGGGAACCTACTGCCTGCCGACCGACAAGGTGCGCTTCGTCGGGGAACCCGTGGCGGCGGTCGCGGCGACGAGCCGCTACATCGCCGAAGACGCACTCGAGTTGATCGAGATCGAGTACGAACCGCTCGCCGTGGTGATGGATCCGGTCGCCGCGATGGCGGACGACAGTCCGCTCGTGATCGAAGAACGCGGCAGCAACGTGATGCTGCAACGCGTATTCAACTGGGGCGACACCGACGCGGCGTTCGCTGCGGCCGATCACGTCTTCAGCGAGAAGTTCCGCTGGAACCGGCTGGGTGCGAACCCGATGGAAACCTACGGCTGCATCAGTGAATGGGATCCCAACGAGCTGAACATCACCGTGCGCGGTTCCTTCCAGTCGCCCAGCCACATGGCGCTCGGTCGCGCGATGACCTTCGGCCTGCCGTCCAACAAGGTGCGCATGATCGCGCAGCCGCACGGCGGCAGCTTTGGCGGCAAGGGCGGCGTGCGCGGCACCGACATCTCGCTGCTGCTGTCGCGCAAGACGGGCGGCCGACCGATCAAATGGATCGAGGACCGCATGGAGTACCTGACTGCGGGCGGCAGCCAGGCATGGGACCGCCGTTACGAGCTGTCGATCGCGGTCAGCGACGCCGGGATCGTCACCGGCCTGAAGGTGAAGCTCGTCGACGACCTGGGAGCCAACGGCGAGGGCTTCGGCGCCATCAGCGCCGCAAAACCGCTCGCGGCGTTCACCGGCCCCTACACCATCGGCGCCGCCCGATACGATCTGTCGCTCGTCGCGACCAACAAGGCACCGGCCAGCCCCTACCGCGGCATGGGCCCGCCGCCGCACAACTTCGCGCTCGAGCAGATGATGGACATTGCCGCGCGCAACCTGGGAATCGATCCCGCGGAATTCCGGCGCCGCAACTTCATCCCGAAGGATGCATTCCCCTACACCATCCCGAGCGGCAACGAATACGACAGCGGCGACTACCAGGCCGTGCTCGACAAGGCGCTCGCCCTCTCCGAGTACACGAAGCTCCGCGAAGAACAGGAGCGGCTGCGCGAGCAGGGGCGCATGATCGGAATCGGCATCGCGAGCGCGATCGAGCCCGGCGTATTCGACTGGAACGCCTATGCGATCGTCGGCGTGCAGGGCACCGGCGTGCCCGAGGGCGCGACGGTCAGCATCGACATCCTCGGCAAGGTGATGGTGCGCGTGGGTTTCGCGCTCGAGGGCCAGGGGCAGTACACGCTCGTCACGCAGCTGGTCGCCGACTATTTCGGCCTCGAGATGGACGACGTCAACGTGACGATGCTCGACACCGCTTCGGCCCCGCCCGCGTTCGGCCCGGGCGGCAGCCGGCTCGGCGTCGCCATCACCGGCGCGGTGCTCGGAGCCTGCGACCGCATTCGCGAAAAGATGTGCAAGGTCGTCGCCGGGCTGATGCAGACCGAGCCCGAGAACATCCAGCTGATGGACGGCGTGTTCGGCATTCCCGGTGTGCCCGAAGCCCAGATGCCGATGGCGCAGGTCGCCGGAACCATGCTCGGAGCGAGCCACCTGCTGCCGCCCGATGTCGACCCGCGCCCGGAGGCCACCCACGTCTGGACGGCTGCCGGCCGAACGCCGGTCGACGAAGAAGGTCGCGCCAAGAGCTACCTCACGGCCGCCCACGCGGTGCACATCGTCCTGCTCGAGATCGACCCGGAAACCGGAATGGTCGAGATCCTGAAGTACGTCCTGGTCGACGACTGCGGCACCCGCCTCAACCCCGCAACGGTCGAGGGCCAGACCCAGGGCAGCGTGGCGCAGGGCATCGGGGCGGCGTTGCTCGAGGAGTACGTCTACGACGAGGACGGCCAGCTCTTGACGTCGACCTACATGGACTACCTGCTGCCGACGATCAGCGACGTGCCCGCTCCCCTGATGGGCGAAGTCGTGACGCCGTCGCCGTTCACGCCGCTCGGAGCGAAGGGCTGCGGCGAAGGCGCCATCCACACCACCCCGGCGGCGGTGATGTGCGCGATCAACGACGCGCTGCTTCCGCTCGGCACCCGTGCGGACGAGGTGCCGGCCGCTCCGAACCGGCTCTGGAAGCTGATTCGTGCAGCGAGTGAAAAAAGCTAGAACGAGACCTTTCGCGAGCCCAAACCCATTCAGGAGAAGAGCATGGCGAGCAGCGACCACTTCGTGGCCCTTTCCGAGTGCCATTTCATGAACCCCGGCACCTTGCAGGAAATCGCCTACTACCCCAACACCGCGCGCTGGTGGGCGAGCGTCGACGGCGTGATGCGCGCCTGGTCGGGCCGCGACCTAACCGGCGAATGGCCGCACCCCCTTGCCGAAGAGCTGATCAAATACATGGACGAGGCCGGTGTCGACGTCTGCTTCTGCCTGCGCGAAGGCATGATGGACATCAGCGGCCACACCGTCGCGATGTCGACCAACCAGTTCATGATCGACCAGATCGCTCCCTACACCGACCGCATGTACCTCGAGTGCATGGTCGGACCGATCCTTCGCCGCGGCATGGAACACGCGCTCTGGGAGCTCGAATACCTCGTCAAGGAACAGAATGCGAAGCTGTGCAAGGTCTACCAGCCCGAAGACGACGGCCCGCTCGACGACCGCCGGATGTGGCCCTTCTACGAAAAGGCCTGCGAGCTCGACATCGCGCTGACCATCCACACCGGCATGTCGTACGTGGTGCCGCAGCCGTCCGCCCACACCCACCCGGGCACGCTCGATCGCGTCCTGCTCGACTTCCCCGAGCTCAAGGTCATCGCGTACCACATGGCGTGGCCCCACACCGAAGAGCTGATCGGGCTCGCGGGCAAGCACCAGAACCTCCACCTCAGCATGTCCGGGATCGTGGGTTGGTACGAGCGCTCGCCGTACCGCGGCTACCACGCGATCGGCACCGCGCTGCAGTGGGTCGACCCGAGCAAGATCGTGATGGGCCTCGACCTTCCCTTCGACGACACCAAGCGCGTCGTCGACTGGGTCCGCAACCTGCAGATCCCCGAAGAGCTGCGCGAGCAGTACGGCTACATGGAGATCACCGACGAGATCCGCGCGGGAATCCTCGGCAAGAACCTCGCCAGGCTCGCCAAGATCGAGCCGACCAAGCGGGTCTGAAATCCCGGCGGATCGGCGCCGCGATCGCGCGCTGCCGATCCGTCCGGCCGCCATCCGGGAGAAGCCATCGAAGTGACCGAACCCGCCTGCATCGTCGGCATCGGCGAGACCGACTACGTACGCAAACCCGGCTCGGGCATGAGCGCGCTGGGCATCCAGCTGCTCGCCGCGTCGCGTGCGATCGACGACGCCGGACTCACCGGCAAGCAGATCGACGGCATCATGCCGTTTCCGAATCTCGGCAACGCCGAGGCGTTCGCAGCGAACCTCGGCTGCGAGAACCTGCGCTTCGCGTCCATCATCCACATGGGCGGCGCCGCGCCGGTGGCCTCGCTGCGCGACGCCGCTGCGGCGGTGAACTCGGGCGCTGCGAACTACGTGCTGATCCCGGGTGGCTGGAACGGCTATTCGGGGGCGCGCGTGCGACAGACCGTTTCGCAGGACGTCTCGTCGCTGCCCGGCGGCGCGATCGCACGCGACTACTACCTCCCGTACGGCTTCACCGCGCCGCCGCAGTGGTACTCGGTGATGGCGCGGCGTCACATGCATGAATTCGGCACGAAGCCCGAGCAGCTCGGCTGCATCGCGGTCGCGATGCGAAGACACGCCCAGCTGAACCCGAATGCCGTCATGCGCGGCCGGGCGATGACCCTCGAAGACTACCTGGCGTCGCCGATGCTCGCCGACCCGTATCGCTTCTTCGACTGTTGCATCGAGACCGACGGCGCCGCCGCGGTGGTGGTCACCAGCGCCGAACGCGCGCGCGACCTCGGCAAGCACCCCGTCACCATCATGGCGGGCGCGGCGGGTCAACCGTATCCGGCCGACGAGATGACCAACCGCAAGGACATCTTCCGGACGGGCTTGTCGCTGGCAGCTCCGGAAGCGTTCCGGAAGGCCGGGATCGAGCCGTCCGACGTGGACTTCGCGCAGATCTACGACTGCTTCACCTTCGAGGTGCTGCAGCAGCTCGAAGAGATCGGCTTCTGCGAACGCGGCGAAGGCGGCCCGTTCGTCGAAGGCGGTCGCATCGAGCTCGGCGGCGAGCTGCCCGTCAACACCCATGGCGGCCTCTTGTCGGAAGCCCACGTGCTCGGCATCAACCACATCGTCGAGTCCGTGCGCCAGCTGCGCGGCGACGCGGGCGAGCGTCAGGTGCGCGATGCCGAGATCGGCGTGGTGACCGGCTGGGGAGACTTCGGCGACGGCAGCATCGCGATCCTGCGGCGCTGAATACGGAGAATCGATGAGCGAAGATTCCCGCGACTACGAGCACCCGCTTCCCGAACTCGAAGGGCTCACGCGGGAGTTCTACGACTTCTGCAAGCAGGGGACGCTGCATTTCCAGCGCTGCTCGAGCTGCCGCACCTGGCGCCACGTGCCGCGCGAAATGTGCGCCGAATGCGGCTCGTGGGATTGGGCCTGGGTGGCGTCGACCGGCCGCGGCAGGATCTTCTCGTGGACCGTCGTCGCGCGTGCACTGCACCCGGCCTTCCAGGACGACACCCCGTACGCGCCCGTGATCGTCGAAATGGACGAGGGCGTGCGCCTGCTGACGCAGGTCACCGATGTCGCGCCCGAAGCGCTCGAGATCGACATGCCCGTCGAGGTCGCCTTCGAAGCGGTGACGCCCGAAATCACGCTGCCCAGGTTCCGGCGCGCCGCTTCCTGAGCCCATCCCGAAGCCCGAAGGAGATTCCGTTGGCCCTGCCCTCCACCATCCGATACGAAAAGCGCGACCACGTCGCGATCGTCACGATCGACCGCCCCGAGGCGATGAACTCGCTCACTCTCGAGATGCTGCTCGGAATCGAAGAAGCCTTCGCCGAGTTCAACGCCGACGACGACGGCTGGATCGCGATCCTGACCGCCGCGGGCGACAAGGCCTTCTCTTCGGGCCTCGATCTCAAGGAAGCCGCGCCGATGCTGACGGGCGGCGACGAAATGGGCTTCGCGGATCACACCAAGCGACAGTTCTCGGACGTCTTCAAGCCGATCATCTGCGCGGTGAACGGATTCTGCATCGCCGGCGGCATGGAGATGCTGCTCGGAACCGACATCCGCATTGCGGCCGAGCACGCGACCTTCGGACTCGGCGAGGTGAAGTGGGGACTGATCCCGCTCGGCGGCACCCACATCCGGCTGCCGAAGCAGATTCCCTGGGCGATCGCGATGCAGCTGCTGCTCACGGGCAAGAACATCGACGCACAGCGCGCCTACGAAGTCGGGATCCTGAACGAGGTCGTGCCCGCCGACGAGCTGATGCCGACCGCGCTGAAGCTGGCCGAGCGCATGTGCCGCAACGGTCCGCTCGCGATGAAGACCGCCAAGGAGATCGCGGTCCGCTCGCTCGAACTCGAGACGGGCTTCGTGCTGGAGAAGGCGCTCGGAGCGCGCGTGCTCCGGTCGGAAGACGCCAAGGAAGGGCCGCTCGCGTTCGCCGAGAAGCGGCCCGCGAAGTTCACCGGGAAGTAGCGCGCCTCGCGGAGCTCCCGACCGTTCGGAACGCCCGACCTTCGCAGCGCGCTGCGGGCGGGTCGTTCAGCGCGGGAGCAATCGAGCCAGCTTGTCCGCCCGGCGCTGCAGCGAATCTTCGTCGCGGGCGAAGAGCGGCAGGATGAGCTGATCGACCCCGAGCTCCCGGTAGCGGTCGACGCTGCCGTCGTCGAAATGAATGTGCGGTGGGGTGACGTGAATCTGCAATTCGCTGCGGCTCCGCCCCTCCCGCTCGAGAGCGGCGTCGAGGCTCGCGAGCGCCTGCGCGAGTCCGTCGGGGTCGAAGCCGTAGCCGAACCAGCCCTGTCCGAGACGAGCGACCCGGCGAAACGCGGCCTCGCTCTCACCGCCGAAGACGAGCGGCGGGTGCGGCTTCTGCACGGGCTTGGGGTTCTGCAGGCAGGGCGGCAGCTGGAAGAACTCGCCCTCGAATCGCGAAACTTCGTCGCACCACAGTGTCTTCATCACCTGCAGGCATTCTTCGGTGCGGGCGCCGCGGCGTGCGAACGGAACTCCCAGCGCCTCGAACTCCTCGCGAAGCCAGCCCACGCCGATGCCGAAATCGACGCGCCCGCCCGAGAGGTAGTCGAGATCGGCGACCTGGCGCGCCGTATATACGGGATTGCGTTGGGGCACGATGCAGATGCCGGTGCCCAGGCGAATCCTCTCGGTATGAGCCGCCACGAAGCTGAGCGCCGTGATGGGCTCCATCACGCCGTCGGGATCGCCCGGAATCCGGCCGTCCTCCGAATACGGATAGCGAGACGCGTATTCCCGAAAGAAGAGGACGTGTTCCGGCAGCCACAGCGAATGGAAGCCGCGCGCCTCGACGACCCGCCCCATTTCGGCGATGAGCGAGGGGGGAATCGCAGCGCTGAAAGCCGTTTGGACTCCGATCTTCATGGCACCTCCGATGCGTAGACTCGCGGGCCGACCCTATCATCGCGAAGCGATTCGCGACTCCGTGATCTTCCCGACGGCGGCCGATTCAGGCGCCTTCCAGAACGCGTTTCGAGGCGGCTTCCGCCGCCGGATCGATCCAGCCCGCGAGCATCGGATCCGAATCGGTGCGATCGAGTTCTTCGAGCGCCGCGATCGCCTCGGCCCTTACCTGGTTCTTGATCCGGCCGTAGGATTCGCGCGGCATGCTCGCCAGGTCCTCGGCGACTTCGCGCGCACGCTCGAGCACGCGATCCGCCGGCTTCAATTCATCGAAGACGCCACGCCGCAGCGCTTCTTCGGAGCCGTAGTTCTTGGCCTGCAGGGTCGTGAAGCGTACGTCCTGCGGAGCCAGCTCCGACTTGAGGACGATCATCGCGGCAGCCGGAAAGGGGATGCCGACCCGCGCTTCCGTGAGACCGAAGGCGAAGTCGCCCTGCGGTCCGACTCGATAATCGGCGGCCAGGGTCAAGATGTAACCGGCCGCCACCGCGTGGCCGTTGGCGGCCGCCACGACGGGAAACGGGGCTGCGTAGAGCTTTCCGATCAGCCGGTTCACGACGCGCAGAAGAGCCTGCTGCTGTGCGGCGTCGTAGGTCGGCACTTCTTCGAGGTCGAGCCCCCCGGAGAAGAAGCTCCCACTGCCGGTCAGCACCAGAGCGCGAGGCTCTTGCGCCACGACATCGTCGTATGCGGCCGCGAATCGACTCGCCAGCTCCAACGTGATGGCGTTGGCAGGGGGTCTGGCGAACCTGAGGACGGCAATGCCTGAGTCGTTTTCGACCACGAGGTTGCTGTCGTTCATCTTCGTTCCCCCGACGGACCGGTCGATTCGGCGCGACGCAGGGAATCTATCCGAGCGCACAGGCGTCGGCGACCGCGCGCACGTGGCGGTGATCCGTTCCGCAGCAGCCGCCGAGCACGTTGATCTGCGGGAATCGTTCGCGCAGCGCCCGGTATTCCCGGCCGAACTCTTCGGGATCGCCGGAGTCGAGCTCCGTCGATTCGTCGAGCTCGGCGTGGCTCCGCCGCGAGGCGTTCGCGCGCACCCCCAGGATGCGCCGAGTCCACGGCGCCCCGGGAACGAAGCTCGGCGCGAAGTGGGAAGTATGGGCGCAGTTGACCATGAAGTAGGCCGGGGCCGCACCCGTCTCCGAATCGATCTGGTCGATGGCCTCACCGAGTGTCTGACCGGTGGGCAGTCGCCCGTCGGTCTCCACCGTGAAGGCGATCACCGAGGGAATACCGGCATCCCGTGCAGCGCCGACGATTCCCAGGGCCTCCTCGACGTAATTCATCGTCATCGCGGTAATCATGTCGGCCGCGGTCTCGGCGAAGAGATCGATCTGCACTCGGTGATAATCCTGCGCTTCGTCGGCCCGCATGCGATGACTCGGGTCGTAGCCGTCGCCGCGCGGTCCCACGTTGCCGCTGATCACCATCGGCATCGAATCGCGCTCACGCAGCTCGCGTAGCGACTCGAGCTCACGGATCGAGTCCCGGTTGGCGGCCACCAGCTGTTCGGCCGAGTAGCCGAGGCGCCGACCCCAATCCGGGTTGGCCCGCCAGGTGACGCTCTCCAGCACGAAGCCGGCGCCGCAGGTCTCGGCGATCCCGATGTAGCGATCGAAGTAGGCTCGGAGCGCTGCCCGACCCGCCGGCTCGCGCAGCAGCGTGAATGCGGCGAATTCCGGGAGGTCGACCCCTTCCTGGAACACCAGCGTGGTCTCGAGGCCGCCGTCCGTGAGAAAGAGGCGTCCCGTGAGCTGGGGAAGCGCATTTCGATATCGAGCCATGATCTTCCTCCGCTCGGATACGCAAGATAGGGTATCCAATTCTTCGCGCGGCCCGACGGCCGCGGTTCCGGGCGGAAATCACCGCGGAAGCGGTGCGCGGATCGCCAGCGCCCAGGGGGCGCCGAGCCGAAACCGTGACGGGCGTTACCAAATAGCGGCAGCGCTCCTGCTAGACTCCGCTTCGGCGAGCCGCAATCCCGGCCGACGCGATCGTCTCCGACGACCGGCCCGCAGACAACAGCCCGCACAGGAGAAACGAACATGAAGCGATTCGTTGCCGCCGTCGCGGCCTGCATCTGCCTGTCTCTCGGAGTCTCTTCCCCGGCCGGAGCGGATCCATACGCGAAATGCGAGATGGTCTTCCATGTGAAGGGCTGGTCCTTCCTCTACAAGACGATGAAGGGAAGCGGCACGGTGACGTGCGACAACGGCCAGAGCGCGAGGGTGGCCATCGTCACGCACGCCGGCGGCCTCACCGCCGGCAAGAGCGAAATCGACGACGGCGAGGGGACCTTCAGCCAGGTCAAGGACATCAGCGAAATCTACGGCAGCTATTTCGTCGGCGAGGCCCACGCGGGCGCGACCCGGTCGGTCAGTGCGAGCGCGATGACGAAGGGGGAGATCTCCCTGGTGATCAGCGGCGCGGGGCGCGGGGTGGACCTCGGCGTCACGCTCGGCGCGTTCACGATCAAGCAGCCCTGACCCGGGGCCCACGGCCGACGTCGGAGAATGCGGTCGCGCCCGCGCGCCCTTCAGGCGGCGGGTCGTGCGCGGATTTCCCGTAGCCGCTGCCAACCCCAATAGAGCACGAACCACGGAAAGATCAGCCAGGCCAGGTTCGCGAGACCGAACTTGATCCAGGTATCGAGGAAGCTCGTCGTATCGACGTTGGGCAGGCCCGCGAGGATTTCGCCGCCGTAGTAGAGACTCGTGGAATAGAGGTGGACGACCGCGGTCGCCATGCACAGCAGCAGACCGCGCGGGTCGGTCTTGCGCGACCGGAACCAGACCACCAGTCCGATCGCTCCCATCAGGCCGTTCGCGACGGAGAGGATCTCCATCGCGACGAGGTTCGCCGGGGCCTCGGCGTAGCGGAGATCGCCGCCGTCGATATAGGCCCACCACGGATACGCCCAGGCCGCATCCCGAGAGGCCGCGATGGTGTCGTGGAGGAGCAGCCAGACGAGCTCCCAGCTCAAGTGGGTGAAGTACGAGACCCCCATGAAGACCAGGCAGAGCGATTCGATGCGCTCGAAGCGGCTCCAGTCGCGCAGGCTCGCGAGCGGCCAGAAAGAAGTGGTGAAGCCCAGGAAAAGCCCGCAGGCATAGACGACCGCGAGCAGATCGGCGCTCCGGTCGCGATCGGCGTCGAAGACGAAGACCGCCGCCGTCGCGACGGGAAACGCGAGCGCGACCGGGCCGAGGGTCAGACCGCGGGCGAGATAGAGGCCCCACGGTCGAACCGGACGATCCGGATTGCGCGATGACGAGGCCGCCACGCCTCGCAGCCTAGCAGGGTGCTGAAAAGGCCGGTTCGGTTGGAACCGCGCGAGCTCGGGGGGTGCCTGCCGCTCCCGGATCGGCTGACGGTCGCGGCAGGCACCCCCCGAGCTCGCGCTCCTTCGGCCTTCGATCCCGCCCCGACCTCTCGCAACCATCGCAGGACTTCTTCAGCCCCCGGCCAGCAGTGTCCTTCGGGCAACGCCCGAGGCGGAGGGCGTCCACCTACATCGGCACCACGACCCGCTCGCCTTCCGCGAGTCCGCTCAGCACCTCGATCCGCCCTGCCTCGAGCGCCCTGCCGGTGGTGACGAGGCGTCGCAGCGTCCGCCCCTCGGCATCGACGACCTGGACGAATTCGAGCTGACCGATGGTCTCGATCGCGCGCGCGTCCACCGACAGCCGGAGTCGTTCACCCGCCGGAATCTTCACCCGGCCGTACATACCCGCGTAGAGGTTCGGGCTCGCGGGCACCCGCACTTTGACGAGGAAGGTGCGCGCACCCGGCTCCGCATAGGGAACGATCTCGTCGATCACACCCGAGAGTTCGAGGTCGAGCGAGGCGATTGCGACATCGAGTGGCTGGCCCACACGCAGCCGCGTGGCGAGCCCTTCGCGGATCGGGGCCTCGAGGCGCAGCGAGCCCGGGTCGTAGACACGAAGAAGCGGCACCCCCGGCGCGGCCGTATCGCCGGGCTCCGCCAGGCGATCGACCACGCGACCGGTCACGGGCGAGCGGATTTCGGCGTGCGACCGGCCGACTTCGGCGTCGACGCGACGCTGCTGCGCGGCCTCGAGGTCCGAGGTCGCCACGTCGAGATCCCGGCGCGTGCGATCCATGTCCGAGCGGGTCGCAACTCCCGACGCGAACAGCTTCTCGACGCGCGCCCGCTCCGAACGCGCCAACGCGAGGGCGGCCTCGGCGGACGTCACGGCCTGCTCGCTGGCGGCGAGCCGCGCCTCGAGATCCCGGCCGTCGAGTCGCACAACGACGTCGCCGGCCTGAACCGTATCGCCCGCCCGCACCCGCACCTCTTCGATACGAGCCAGGATCTTCGAAGCGATCGTGGTGTGACGCTGGGAGAGCAGCGTCCCGCTCGCCTGTTCGTACACCTGGGAGCGTCGAGCCATCACGACGTCCGAATTCGCGACCGGTGTCGCAGCGACGGGCGCGAGATCGTCGGGAGCGATGCGGTCACCGCAGCCGCCCGACAGCCAGACGACCGCGAGAACGAGGACCAGGCCCCCCGCTCCGATCTCGACGGCCCGCATCAGCACTCCGCCGTTCGATGCGGCACTCCTGCCGTGCGCTGCCGACGCGTCCTTCGGCCCTTCCTGACTCGAGCGTCCACTCATCGGGACACCTCCTTCTCTTCTGCGCCGAGCCGCAGCCCATGGCCGGCCTTGTTGCGGTAGACGAGGTCGTAGGTGACGGGGACGACGAGGAGCGTGAACAGGGTCGAGACCAGGAGCCCGAAGATCAGGGACCAGGCCAACCCGGAAAAGATCGGATCGAGCGTGATCGGGATGGCGGCCAGCATCGCGGTTCCGGCCGTCAGGATGATGGCCCGAGTCCTCACCGCGCCCGCCTGGAGCAGGGCGTCTCGTAGCGCGACCCCGTGCGCAAGCGCAACATGGACGAACTCGATCAGCAGGATCGCGTTCCTGACCGCGATCCCCGCCAGCGCGATCATTCCGATCATCGCCGTCGCGGTAAAGAAGACGGGGTCGGGGTAGCCTCCGACGTCGTTCGCGGTGAAGAAGTTGAGCAGCCAGAAGCCGGGCATGATGCCGATCAGCGTGAGGGGAATCGAGATCATCAGGATCAGCGGCATCGCGTAGCTGCGCGTCTGGTAGATGAGCAGGATGTAGATCCCCAGCACCGCGGCAGCGAACGCGATGCCGAGATCCCGGAAGACGTCGAGCGTGATCTTCCACTCGCCCTCGCCGTTCCAGACCGCCCGCGTGCCCGCGGGCAGCGACCAGGCCACGCCACCGCCGTTGGCGAGGTAGCTACGCGCTTCGATCGGACGCGGTTCGTCGCTCGCCACGTAGCCCTGCAGCCCGCGGCTCGGCAACTCGTCGGCCTGTACGTCGACGATCACCTCGGCGGGCGCGCGACCGACGGTGTCGCCATAGACGTATGCGACCCGCTCCAGGTTCTTGTGGTAGATCGTCCCTTCCGCGGGCAGGTGCCCGAACGTGCCGAGCTCGCCGAGCCGGACCATCGGCACCGGAGCGGCCCGCAGGCCGCCGGCCTCGCGCGTCTGCGTCACCCCCGGCCTTCCCTTGATCGCGATCCCGCGCAGATCTTCCAGGCCGCTGCGGCGCGAGCGCGGCAGCTGCAGACGAATCGGCAACGGCGCGACCTCGCCCGGAACGTGCAGCTGGGCGACGTCGAGCCCGGCCAGTGCGAGACCGAGGGTGCGGTTGACGTCCTCGGTCGCGACGCCCGAGAGTGCGGCCTTCTCCTTGTCGGTCTCGAAGACGATTCGCTCGTGCGGAGCTTCGACGCTGGTATCGATATCCGCAACGCGCGGCTCGCGAGCGAGCCGCTGCGCCACGAGCTCCGCTCCCGCCTGCAGACGCGAATACGGGACGTACGGCGCGCCGTAGATCTCCGCCACCAGGGTCGAGAGCACCGGCGGCCCCGGCGGCACCTCGACCAGCGCGATTCGCACGCCTTCGCGGCGCGCCGCCGCCTGGAGACGCTCGCGCAGTCGCAGCAACAGTGTGTGGCTCTGCATCTCGCGCTCGCGCTTGGGCGCCAGGCTGACGCGAATCTCCGCGACGTTCGGCCCCCGGCGCAGGAAGTAATGACGCACCATGCCGTTGAAATCCATCGGGCTGGCGAGCCCGGTGTAGAGCGTGAAATCGCGCACCTCCGGAACCCGGCGCAGCTCCTGCGCGATAGCGCGCGCGACCGCATCGCTGCGCTCGAGCGTCGTGCCTTCCGGTGCGTCGATCAGGATCTGGAATTCGTTCTTGTTGTCGAAGGGGAGCATCTTGAGCGGCACCCATCGCATTGCGCCGAGCAGCGCCGCGGCGACGAAGAGCGCGAACATCACGGCCAGCAGGCCCCAGGCACGGCTGCGACGAGCGAGCAGCGGCGAGAGCAGCCGCGCATAGGCGCGGTAGAGCCCCTGCTCCTCCAGGGGCGGGGCCGGCTCATCACCCGAGGCGGCGGCGTGCTTCCGCAGCGCGCGATAGGCGAGCCAGGGCGTGATCACGAACGCCACGACCAGCGACATCAACATCGCGAGCGGTACGTTGATCGCCATCGGCCGCATGTACGGCCCCATCATTCCGGTGATGAACAGCATCGGGACGAACGAGACGATCACCGCCGCGGTGGCGAGCAGGATCGGGGGACGCACTTCGTTCACCGCCGTGCGGACCGCGTCGAGGGGCTTTTGCGACCGCATGCGGAGGTGACGATAGATGTTCTCGACGTCGACGATGGGATCGTCGACCACGAGCCCCAGCGACAGGATCAGCGCGAAGAGGGTGACGCGGTTGATCGTATAGCCCGCGAGGTAGTTGACGAGCAGGACCAGCGAAAACGTGATGGGGACCGCCACCGCGACCACGGCCGCTTCGCGCCAGCCGAGTACGAACGCGATCAGGCCGATCACGATCACCACCGCGACGGCGAGCGATTCGACGAGCTCGTCGACCTTCTCGTCGGCGGTCTCGCCGTAGTTGCGGGTGACGCGGAAGTGAACGCCCTCGGGCAGCAGGCTGTCCGCGAGCTCGGAAAGGCGCGCCTCGACCGCCCGGGCCACGTGAACCGCGTTCGCGCCCTTCTGCTTCGCGACGGCGACGTGAACCGCGGGCAAGAGCGCTCCGGCCGCTTCCGGATCGAAGCCGGCGTCGGAGTCGGCGCGCGACTCGGCGGGGCCGAACCCGATCCAGGTATGACTCGCGGCCTCGGCGGGGCCGTCCACGACGCTGGCGACATCCTCGAGAAAGACCGGGCCGCCGTCGACCACGTTGACGACGAGCTTCCGCAGGCCGTCGACGCCGTGAATGAATTCGCCCGTCTCTACCGGGATATAGCGATCGGCTTGATCGATGTGTCCCGCCGACGCGCGAAGGTTCGAGACTTCGAGCGCCCACGCGACTTCGAGCGACGAGGTCTGCCGCGCACCGAGCGCCTCGGGATCGAGCTTCACACGCACCACTCGCGGCCGCCCCCCCACGACGCTGGCCCGATTGGTCTGCGGGATTGCCTGCAGGCGGATCTCGACCTCCTCCGCGATGCGGCGCAGGCCGTGGTCGTCGACTCGCGTTGCGTCGTCGCTGTAGAGGGTGACGATCAGGATCGGGACGTCATCGATCTCGAGGGGCTTCACCACCCAACGCGTGACCGCCGGTGGGACGATGTCGCTGTTGGAGTCGACCTTGTTGTAGATCTTGACCAGGCTGTCCTCGCGATCTTCGCCCACGTAGAAGCGAACGGTGATCACCGCCTGGCCGGGCTTCGACATCGAGTAGACGTACTCGACGCCGTCGATCTGATAGAGGAGCTTCTCGAGGGGAGTTGCGACCTGCCGCTCGACCTCGGCGGCCGGCAGCCCCGGAGCCGTGACGATGACGTCCGCCATGGGGACGACGATCTGGGGCTCTTCTTCGCGAGGCGTGACGTAGAGGGCGACCGCGCCGCCGAGCAGTGAAAGCAGGATCAGCAGCGGTGCGAGGTCGCCATTCAGGAAGACGTCGATCAGGCGGGCGAGGCTGCCGCCTCCCGCCGGCGCTCCCGCACCGGATCCGCCCGCTGCGCCGCCGTCGCCGCTGGACGTGCTCGAGGACATGCGTCGCCCTCCCATTCGATCCGACTCTCGGATCACCATATATGAGTCTAGGATCATATTGACATATACGTGAAAGTCAATAGACTACGGCCATGGCAAGCAACACCCTGGACCTCTCGGACGAAGCCCTCGAGCTCGTCGCCGCCCGCTTTCGGCTGCTGGGAGACGCTTCCCGGCTGCGGCTGCTGCGCGCCCTGATGGAGGGCGAGCATTCCGTGCAGGAGCTCGTCGAAGCCTGCGGGCTCAGCCAGACCAACGTCTCGCGTCACCTGGGCTTGATGCGCCGCGAAGGCGTCGTGGCGCGACGCGCCGAGGGCAACCGCGCCGTCTACCGAATCGCGGACCCGACGCTGCGACGGCTCTGCCGCACCGTCTGCGGCGGGCTCAGCAGTCGGATGGCCGGTGACCTCGACGCCCTCCAGGGCGCGGGGATCTGAGAGCGCCCGGAACCGGCGCGAGCGTGCGCCGGAGCGATTCGCTCGGCGGCGAGATGCATCGACGGCGAGCCATCGACCGGAAGCGGGACCCGGCCGATTCCCGCTGCTGAGGCCGCGTGCGCCGCAATCGGAGTCAGGGATCCTTCGACTCGGGATCGTCGTCACCGAACTCGAAGAGCCGCGGCTCCTCGCCGCGGAACCCGCGCACGCGCTCCGCGATCTTCCGGCGCGCAGCCACCAGGTGCACCGGAAGCGAACCCGCGACGACCCACGTGGCCCAGATGTGGACCTCCAGGGAGACGTCCTGCACGAGTCGCGGCAGCTCCTCGAACTGCCACAGGATGATTCCAGAGGCAGTGAGCGACACGCTGGCGACCCCTGTGATGACGATGTGCAGCTTGCGCCACGTGATCGGGTCCGGCGGGCCGAGCCGCAGTCGCAGATCCGCGAAGAGAGCCCGGGCGGCGGCGCCGGCCAGCAGCGGTGTCGCGGCGAAGACCCAGCCGAACCACAGGTGAAATCGGGCCAGCTCGCGCCCGTAGCCCCCCACGATCTGCGCCCGCAGATCGGGCCATTGGATCAGGCAGCCGGTGGCGAGCAGGGCCAGGGTGGTGGCCCCGTGGACGCTGTGGATCAGACGGCGTGTGGCGGCCGGGGTCATGCGGTCAACCGACGGGCGCCGGCCGTCGCCGCGCGACGCTGAGCGACGCTGCCCGCGGCCCGTCCCCGATCATGGCACTGAAATTAACCGCGTACCGGGCGCGGGGTATGACCGTTGTCATGCACGTCTCGCCGCTCCTTTCGTAGATTGCCTACGCGGGCCCGAAGCCCGCAGAGATCGAGGTGACCGTGAGTCGAGGCGCCGAGTCGAGCGCCATTGCGTCGGTCGGGGATTCCGACCGCGGCAAGACCGCGCTGCTGGAGCGGCTGATCGCCGTAATGGCTGCGCGAGACTTCGCGATCGCCGGCGTGCAGCACGCTCTCTCGGACGATTTCGTCCAGGAGGTCGCATCGGACACATCAGGGGTGACCGGGCCTCCCGCAACCCTCTCCGCACTTGTTCAGCAGCCGGTCAGGAGAACGAATCATGGAAGCACACCTCGCCTCGGGCACCGGAGTGCAACAGCTGCTCGACCCCGACGATCTCGCCTGGGTTCGCGCCGATGAAGATCCGCTCCAGCTGATCGGCGCGCCCGCGGGCCTGCAGCCGACGGCGGCGATCCGCAACACCTGGGCGGGCCGGAAGATCGGCGCGGTGGAACAAGTACGGGTGAGAGCCGTACACAACGGCGAGTTTCTAGCCTTCCGCCTCGAGTGGAACGACCCGACCCGCAACGATTCGCTGACCGATACCACCGCCTTTCAGGACGCCGCGGCGATCGCGTTCCCGGTTTCACCGGACGCCGTGGCCGCCACCATGGGCGGCCCCAACGCCCCGGTGAACGCGTGGCATTGGCGCGCCGACGAGAAGGCCGGCGGCCGCCAGGTGGTGGCGGAAGGGATCGGCACCACCCGCAGCGTGGATCCCAGCGAAGTGTACGCCAGCGGCGCATGGACGAGCGAGCGTTGGCGAGTGGTGATCGCGCGCGCGCTGCGAATGGAAACATCGGCGCCGGTCATCCAGCTCGCGCCGGGACAGATCACCCGCTACGCCGTCGCGGTGTGGGACGGAGCCCATCAGGAGCGGGGTGGGATCAAGGGATTCTCGGGCGACTGGCGCGAGCTCCGTCTGGCGCCCGCGCCGATGGTGAGGAGATAGACATGCCGGACGCCAAACGCCAGCTCTCGATGGTATTGGACCTCAACAAGTGCATCGGCTGCCAGACCTGCACCATCTCGTGCAAGCGACTCTGGACTCGCAGCGACGGCATGGATTACATGTGGTGGAATACCGTGAACACCATGCCCGGGCGCGGCACACCGCGCGACTGGGAGCAGATGGGTGGCGGCTTTCGCGACGACGTGGCGCAGCCGGGCCGACTGCCCACCGCTCGGGACTTCGGCGAGGCCTGGGAATTCAACCACGAAGAAGTCTTCCGCGGCGGGAAGGGCGACAAGGTCCACCTCGAGATCAAGGGAGAGAAGCCGGACTGGGGTCCCAACTGGGACGAGGACCAGGGTGCCGGCGACTACCCCAACGCCTACTACTTCTACCTGCCTCGAATCTGCAACCACTGCACGCATCCGGCGTGTCTGGAGGCCTGTCCGCGCAAGGCGATCATGAAACGCGAAGAGGACGGGATCGTTCTCATCGACGAGGACCGCTGCCGCGGCTACCGCTTCTGCATGGAGGCGTGCCCGTACAAGAAGATCTACTTCAACCACGCCGCCAAGGTCGCGCAGAAGTGCATCTTCTGTTTTCCGCGGATCGAGCAGGGCGTCGCGAACGCCTGCGCGCGCCAATGTCCCGGAAGAGTCCGCTTCGTGGGCTACCGCGACGACGAGGAAGCGCCGATCTTCAAGCTGGTGGACAAATGGAAAGTCGCCGTTCCCCTCCACCCGGAACACGGCACCGAACCCAACGTGTTCTACGTGCCGCCGATCGCACCGCCGCGCATCGACGCGAACGGCAATCTCGACAGGTCGAAACCGCGCATCCCCGATGAGTACCTGGTTTCGTTGTTCGGGCCGCCGGTGCTCGATGCCCTGAAGATTCTCGAGGCGGAGATGTCCAAGACGCGGAGAGGAGAGAAATCGGAGCTGATGGAGCTGCTGATCGCCTACAAGTGGAAGGAGATGTTCGGCGGCTTCGACCGTGACCCGGCCACCATCGAATGGACGAAGAGCTGATGCCGCCCCCGGACCTCGACCGACGCAGCTTCCTGTTTGCGGGCGCCGCCGGCGCGCTCAGCTTGACGCTCAATCTCGGCAACCTGAGCTGCTCGGAGCCGAAGACCGACCTCGAGCAGCCGGAAACCGCCGCAGCGGTGCTCCCCGCGCCGCCCGAATACAACGATTGGCGCGACGTCTACCGCGAGCGCTGGAGCTGGGACAAGGTGGTGCGCAGCAGCCATTGGGTGAACTGCTGGTACCAGGCCCACTGCGCCTGGAACGTCTATGTCAAGGACGGGATCGTCTGGCGCGAGGAGCAAGCGGCCGACTATCCGCAGATCCGATCGGACGTACCGGATTTCAATCCGCGCGGCTGCCAGAAGGGCGCCTGCTTCAGCGAACGCATGTACGACCCCGCCCGCGTGAAGTACCCGCTGAAGCGGGCGGGGGAACGCGGCTCGGGCAAATGGAAGCGAGTCTCCTGGGAGCAGGCGCTCACCGAAATCGCCGATTCGATGGTCACGACGATCGACGAAGAGGGAACGGATCGGATCATCTGGGACCCGGGCCCCGGCATTTCGACGGGCACGCAGACCGCGGCCCAGGCTCGGCTCGCGACGTTGCTCGACTCGACCACTCTGGACATGAACACCGAGATCGGCGATGGGCACCGAGGCGTCGGTGAGACGTTCGGCAAGATCCTCTTCGAACGGTCGGCGGACGACTACTTCTTCTCCGACATGATCGTGTGCTGGGGATCGAACCCCTACTACACCCAGATCCCCAATGCGCACTTCCTGACCGAGGCCCGCTACAACGGTGCGCAGATCGTCTGCATCGCCCCCGACTTCAGCGCCTCCTCCATCCATGCGGACCTCTATGTGCCGGTGAAGCCGGGCGGGGATGCGGCCCTGGGGCTCGCGATCTGCCAGGTACTCGTCGAGGAGGGGATGGTCGACCGCGAGTTCGTGACCGAGCAGACGGATCTGCCCTTCCTGGTACGCGAGGACACCGGGCTGTTCCTGCGAGGCTCGGACCTGCACGTCGGCGGCGACGAAGACGAGCTCTACGTCTACGATGCGACGAAGGGCATCACCCCGGCCCCGCGTCGCACGCTCCTGCTGGGCGACTTGCAACCCGATCTCTCGGCCCGAACGCAGGTGACGCTCCACGACGGCAAGAGCGTGCAGCTTCGGACGGTCTTCTCGCGGCTCCGTGAAAAGCTCGCCGACTACGCCCCCGAAAAGGCCTCACAGCTCTGCGGCACGCCGTCGCCGCTGATACGCGAACTCGCGCAGCGCTTCGCAAGTGCGAAGTCCGCGTGCATGGTGACCACCAGCAATTTCAGCAAGGCCTACCACGGGAACCTCATCGAACGCACCCAGGCGCTGGTCTACGCGTTGACGGGAAACTACGGCAAGAAGGGCAGCGGTTTCGTCGGCTTCCCGTTCCTCATGCACGACGGACTGGACAAGTGGGTGCTCGGAGCCTTCGATCTCCCGACGCGCGCCGTGATCGGTGCAATGGGGGCCTTCGACGAGGCGCGTCTGAAGCTCGACGGCTACACCGACGAGATGATCATCTACGAGCGAAGTCGCAACAACTTCGCGTCGGGAATGAACACGAGCGGTGCACTCTTCTGGTACGTCCACGGCGGCCTGATCAAGGCGAGCGAGCGGCTGCAGGAGTGGGATCCCCATCTGAAGCGGCCGATCACGGAGGTGCTGCAGGAGTCCTTCGACAAGAGCTGGCAGTCGGTCTGGCCCAAGCCCGGGAATGACCCGCGAGTGATGATCTCGCTGGTGAGCAACCCGCTGCGACGGGTTCGCTCCTACCCGCTGCTGCTCGAGCACCTGTGGCCGAAGTTGCGCACGATCGTGAGCATCGACTGGCGCATGACTTCGAGTGGGCTCTGGTCGGACTACGTTCTGCCCGCTGCGGCCTGGTACGAGCGAAGCGAGCACAAGTGGGTGACCCCGCTCATGCCCTTCATCCACGGCGGCGAGAAGGCGACCTCCTTCCACGAGGCGAAGTCGGACTGGGAGATCTTGTCGCGCCTGGCCGAAGCGGTGGACAAGGCGGCGGCTGCACGCGGAATCGATACCTTCGAGGACCGCAACGGCAACGAGCGCAGCTTCGCCGACCTGTACCGATCGTTCTCTTCGGGCGGCAAGTACGGGCACACCGACGACGAGAAGGTGGCGGCGGCACTGATCGAACTCTCCAGCAACCTGGAAGGGGTCGAGTGGGAACAGCTCCGGAAGAAGGGCTGGGCGCGTTTCACCGGTATCGGCAACTCCGTCGCCTCGGTCGGCACCGCGACCGACATCGAACCCGACGACACCATCACACCACTCACCTACCACGTCATCGACAAGAAGCCCTACCCGACCCTGTCGCGGCGCATCCAATTCTATATCGACCAGGAGCTCTACGTCGAAATGGACGAACAGCTCCCGACCCACAAGGAGCCGCCGACGTCCGGCGGCGCCCATCCGCTGACCCTGAGCGGTGGACACACGCGCTGGAGCGTCCACGCCGCCTGGCGGGACGACAAGCTCATGCTGCAGCTCCAGCGCGGCGAGCCGATCATGTGGATGAGCATCGAAGACGCCGAGGCTCGCGGAATCTCCGACGGCGACCGGGTCAAGGTCTTCAACGATCTCGACGACTTCGAAATCCTCGCCAAGGTGGCGGCTTCGGTGCGCCCGGGCGAGGTGATCGTCTACCACGCCTGGGAGAACTTCCAGTTCAAGAACCGGAAGGGCTTCCAGAACTTGATTGCGAGCCCGCTCAACCCGGTCGAACTCGCCGGAGGGCAGTTCCACATGCGACCGATGATGATCTGCATGCAGCCGAGCCACACCGACCGGGACACCCGCGTGGACGTGGTGCGAGCATGACGGATTCGAAGAAGGGAGGCTTGTCGCGACGGACCTTCCTGGCGGCCGGTGCGGCCGGCGCGGTCGGCGCCGGCGCGATCGGCCTCGGTCTCTACCACCTGAAGCGCGCGCCGCAGCCGAAGCCGGCGGGGTCGCCCCCGCAATCGCGGGTCGCGCCCCGCGCCTATACCGGCGTCGGAGATCTCTGGCGTGAGTCCTGGCAGTGGGACAGCGTCGTTCACAGCTCTCACGCTCGCGCCAACTGCATATCGACCTGCTCGTGGAACGTCTTCGTCAAGGACGGAATCGCATGGCGAGAGGAGCAGAACGCCATCTACGAAGCCTCCGAGCCGGGTGTTCCCGACTTCAACCCGCGCGGCTGCCAGAAGGGCGCCTGTTACACCGGCCTGATGTACGAGGCGTCGCGGGTGACCCACCCGCTGCGGCGGGTGGGGCCGCGCGGCTCCGGTCGCTGGAAGCGGGTCTCGTGGGACGAGGCGCTCGGCGAGACCGCCGACGCCATCATCGACGCATCGGTCGCGGCGGGGACCGGCGCCGTCGTCTACGACCACGGTACGACGAACATCGACTTCGGCCCGGATACCGTCGGTGAAATGCGACTCTTCCGCGCCCTGAACTCGACGATCATCGATTCATGGGCCGGTGTCGGCGACATGCCCTACGGCGCGGTGCAGACCTGGGGCATGTACAACTGCGAAGGCACCTCGGACGACTGGTTCAAGTCCGATTACATCATCGTGTGGGTCGGAAATCCGGCGTACACGCGCATTCCCGAAGTGCACTTCATGCACGAGGCGCGCTATCGGGGCGCGCAGCTGGTCGTGATCGCTCCCGACTACAGCGCCAGCGCCGTTCACGCCGACGTCTGGCTGAATCCGCGCGTCGGAACCGATGCCGCGTTGGCGCTGGCGATGGCCCAGGTGATCCTCAGCGAGGAGTTGCACGACGTCGAGTACGTCCGCGAGCAGACCGACCTGCCGATCCTCGTGCGCGAGGACAACGGCCGCTACCTGCGCGAGTCGGATCTCACGCGGCGCGGCAACGACTCGCTCTTCTACTTCTGGGACGAGGCGACCGATGCACTGACGCCGGTGCCGGGCTGCCTCGGAGACGGCGCGAGATCCCTGGCCCTGGGTTCGCTGCGACCGGCGCTCTCGGGCCGGCGCAAAGTGAAGCTCTCCGACGGGTCGGAGGTCGCGGTGCGGCCGCTGCTCGATCGGATGCGGGAGCACCTGGCGGCGGAATACTCGCCTTCGCGTGCAGCGGCGGTGACGGGGGTCGGAGCCGAGACCATCGAACACATCGCACGCGAGCTGGCCGCCGCCCGCAGCGCGATGATCTACTCCTCCTGGGGGGCCTGCAAGCATTACCACAGCGACCTCGCGCAACGCGCCGAGATCCTGTTGATGGCGCTCACGGGAAATCAGGGCAAGAGCGGAGGCGGGCTGCGAATCGCTTCGTGGTGGCCCGTCCAGGGCTTCGACAAGCTCTGCATGACACCCGATGAGATTCCGCTGGCGATGAAGGCCAAGGCGATGTTTCGCGTTCTGTCGGGAACGTTGGGCTGGCGCGAGTTCGAAGATCTCATGCTCGAGACGCTGCCCCGCCGCGGCAACACCCCGCTCATGCCGTGGCTCTACATGCACGCCGGCTACTCGGAGATATGGGACAAGCCCGAGTATCAAGATCCAGACGTGCCGCGATCCACGCAGGAGTACATGCGGGAGTCGATCGACAAGGGCTGGATCCCGATACGCCCCGATCCTGAAATCGAGCCGAAGGTCTTCATCTTCACCGGTCCGAATCCGCTGCGCCGCTGGCCGTCGCCGCAGACCGCGCGCAAACACCTGTGGCCGAAGCTCGACTGGATCGTGGATGTCAACTTCAAGATGAGTACGTCGGGGCTCAACGCGGACCTGATCCTGCCGACTGCCGGCTACTACGAGCGGGACTCGCTCAAGTACTCGCAGGCCTACCTGCCCTATATCGTTCTGTGCGAGAAGGCCGTCGAGCCGTTGGGCGAAGCCAAGCCCGAGTGGGAGATGTTCGGGCTGCTCGCGCGCAAGATCCAGGAACGCGCGCGCGAACGCGGAGTCGCAACCGTTCGCGACTGCGTCGGCGGCGACATCGACCTCTCGAACGTGTACGAGCTGTGGAGCGACGGCGGCAAGCTGCACGAGAACGACCCCAAGGCGTTGCTCGAGAAGCTGCTGCGCTTGACCACGACCACCGGCGGCGTCGGCCTCGAGGCGGGGAAGAGCACGGGGCTGCTTCCCATCGTCGAAGCCAAGGGCGATGCCAACCCGCTCTACGCCGTTGCGACCGACTACCAGCCGGGCAAGACCCTCTATCCCCACGCGCGTTTCGTCGAGGCCAAGGAAACCTGGCCGACGATCTCCGGTCGCCAGCAGTTCCTGATCGACCACCCGTGGTACGAAGAGGTGGGCGAGACGCTGCCGGTGCACAAGGAGCCGCCGACGGCGGGAGGCGACCATCCGCTGCGCCTGACCGGCGGCCACACGCGCTGGTCGATCCACGCCACCTGGCGTGACTCCCCCCTCATGCTCCGGCTCCAGCGCGGTGAGCCCGCGCTGTGGATGTCGGCGGTCGACGCCGACGCTCGCGGGATCGCCGACGGCGACTCGGTGCGGGTGCACAACGACAATGGCGCCTTCGAAGCGATCGCCAAGGTGGCGGGCGCGATCCAGCCCGGGCAGGTGGTCATGTACCACGCCTGGGAGCCGTACCAGTTCAAGGGCTGGAAGGGCCAGCAGGAGGTGGTCGTCGCGCCCTGGAAGGCGCTGCACCTGGCCGGCGGCTACGGGCAGATCCACTACCGACCGATCTACGGGGCTCCGGGTCACTCGCCACGCGGCGGCACCATCGACGTCGACCGCATCGAGCAGCCGGGCAAGACGCGAACGTGACCGGCGTCGGCCTGCGCGACCTGGATCGAAGCGAGGAGACGCCCGGAGCCGCCGTCGCCTCCCTCGATTCACGGCTGGCGGCCTACGTCGCGCACCGGATTCCCGATGCGGAAGACGTCGCGGTACGCGATCTCGAGCGCATCTTCGGCGGCGCCTCGCGCGAAACCTACCGCTTCTGGCTCGACTACCGTCGCGGCGCGGAGTCGGTTTCGCGGCCCCTCATCCTGCGCCGCGATCCGCCGGGCAGCCTGATCGAAACCGACCGCGCCATCGAATTCGGCGCCTATCGCGCATTTTTCGGCACCGCGGTCCCGGTTCCCGAGCCCCTCTGGCTCGAGGAGGACGCCTGCTGGCTCGATCACCCCTTCTTCGTGATGGAGCAGCTCCTGGGAATGGAGGCGGGCCCGACGCAGCTGGTCGCGCCGCCGTACGACCAGTTCGCGCTGCCGCTGGCCCGGCAGAAGTGGACGATCCTGGGCGAGATCCACCGCGCCGATCCGTCGGATCTCGGCCTCGACTCGCTGATGGAAACCGTCGCGCCCGATGCGTGCTGGCAGCGCGAGCTGACGTACTGGGAGCGCGCGATCGATGAGGACGAGCTCTGCCCGCAACCGGTGATCCGCGCGGCCATCCGCTGGTTGCGCCGAAACCCGCCGCCACCGCCGGAGCGCATCGGCGTCGTTCACGGCGACTTCCGCACCGGCAATTTCCTGGTGGATCGGGAAGGTGTCATCCGCGCCATACTCGACTGGGAGATGGCGCACCTGGGCGATCCCCTCGAAGACCTGGCCTGGAGCCTCAATCCCGTCTGGCGCTGGGCGGGCGACGAACGCGCCGGCGGCCTGGTGCCGCGCGAGCAGGCAATCGAAATCTGGGAGAAGGCCAGCGGACTGCGCGCCGAGCCCGACGCCCTGCGGTGGTGGGAGGTCTTCTCCAGCGTGAAGGGTCAGGCCATCTGGATCTCCGGCGGCAAGGAGTTCACCGACGGCAAGAACCAGGACATGATCCTGGCGCTGTCGGCGTGGTTGATGGGCAACAGCCAGGACCGTGCAGCGCTCTACAGCCTGGGGCAGCTCGGATGAAGCCGGAACCGGGCCGATTCCTCGCCGCCGCCGCCGGGCACCTGATGCTGAAGACCGCCGGCGCGCTGGCGCCGGGCTACGAGCAATCCAGCGTCAGCGTGATCGGCCTGATGCTGACGCAGCTGGCGGAGGAGTTCGAACGCGCCGCGGCCCGCCGCATCGAGGAGAATCGCGCGCTGCGCCGGATCTTCGCGGATGCCGTCGCCGTCGTCGCGGACGACGTCCTGCGCGCGAAGCTCGCGGAGGCGGCACGCGGCGACGACACGAACTTCACCGTCTCTGCGTTGGAGCAGAACAACTGCGCGCTGAGGACGCTGCTGATCGAGCTGCACGTTCACGTCGAGGAGCTCGACTCGGAGGCGGCCCGCAGACTCGAGGCCGAGATCTGGCGCGAGCTGGTCACCTCGACGGAACGACGCAAGCTCGGCATCGGCCCCTTCTGACCGGCTGAAGGCGTCGCCCGCGAAGCCCGGCGCGGAAGTAGCGCAGCGGCGGTTCTATCGGCCGCGGATCGCAAGCAGCTCGACGTCGAAGACGAGCATTCCGGCGGGTGCACCCGGCTGCCCCTGATAGGCCAACTCTTCGGGGATCCACAGGCGACGGGATTCCCCGACCGACATCAGCTGCACGCCTTCGGTCCAGCCCGCGATCACCTGGCGCAACCCGAACGAAATCGATTCACCCCGGAGCAGCGACGAATCAAACAGCTCACCGTCGGTCGTCCAACCGCTGTAGTGCACTTCGACCGTGTCGTCGGCCGTCGGCCGCTCTTCGCTCGACCCGGCGCGGAGGATCTTCGTCGCGAGACCGCTCGCGGTGGTTTCCGCATCCGCGGGCGGCGCTGCGACATCGTCGGGAACGGGCGGGGCTGCGGGCATAATCGGTCTCTCCTGTCGCGGTGGAAATCGAATCGTGAGCGAGAGTAGGCGTTCCGACTGCGCCGCCGCCAACACCGAAACACGGAATCGAGCGGAGCGGCGAAAAGGATCCCTCCGGGAACGGAGGACTGGCGCGAGCGCTCCTCATCTGGTGGGATTCCCATCGATCGCGGCAGCGTGGGGCCCAGCATGGATCGGAAGCGGAAAGAGACGGGGTCGGCCGCGCTCGAAGCGCTGTATCGAGACGTCGACGAGCGCAGCGCGCGGCTCGAAGCGTGGCACGCGGAGCGGCTTCAGTGTCGCCTGGGGTGCAGTGCCTGTTGCGTCGACGAGATCACGGTCTTCGAACTCGAGGCCGCAAACATCCGCCGGCACCACACCTCGCTCCTCGAATCCGAGTCGCCCCACCCGGACGGAGCCTGCGCGTTCCTCGACCGGGCGGGCGCCTGTCGGATCTACATGCAACGCCCCTACGTCTGCCGCACGCAAGGGCTCCCGCTGCGCTGGCTCGACGAAGACTCGAACGCGGAGACGGTCGAGCTGCGGGACATCTGCCCGCTGAACGAATCGGGCCCACCCGTGGAGCAGCTCCCCGAGGAGCAGTGTTGGACCATCGGGGAATTCGAAGCCCGCCTGGCCGAATTGCAGCGCGAGGCGAGCGGCGGAGGGCTCGAGCGCATCGCACTGCGCGCGCTCTTCCGCCCGGCAACCGCTTCCCGGCGAAGCCGACGCGCGCGGTAGACGATCGGCGGCGGGCTCGGCGGGCGGTTGCCAGCACGCAGGACGCGCAGACGGGTTCGAGCGACGGCGATCGACAAGCCGGGGCCGAAGCCGAGCTCAGAGACCCGATCGCTCGGCTCCGGCCCCCGCGCCGTCGCATCGGACGTCGCCCCGCGCGGCTGGATTCGGGTCCGATCGAACCTATAGTGGCAGGATGGAGCGGACACGCCTGCTCGTGATGGGTGCCGCGGGGCGCGACTTCCACGACTTCAACGTGCTCTGGCGCAACGATCCCGGCGTGGAGGTCGTGGCCTTCACCGCGACCCAGATCCCGGGAATCGAACACCGGCGCTACCCGCCCGAGCTGGCCGGTTCGCTGTATCCCGAAGGCATCCCGATCCTTCCGGAATCCGAGCTCGAGGCGCTCTGTGCCCGCCACCGGGTCGACCGGGTGGTCTTCGCCTACAGCGACGTTCTACACGCAGACGTCATGCACGCAGCGTCTCGCGCGCTCGCAGCCGGCGCCGACTTCGAGCTCGCCGGCCCGCGGCGCACGATGTTGCAAGCGACCCGCCCGGTCATCGCGGTCTCGGCGCTCCGAACGGGTTGCGGGAAGTCGCAAACCGCTCGTTGGCTCGGAGCCCGCTTGCAGGAACGCGGGCTCCGGGTCGCCGCGCTCCGCCACCCGATGCCCTACGGCGACCTCGCGCGTCAGATCGTCCAGCGTTTCGAAACGCGCGCCGATCTCGACCGGGCTCGCTGCACCGCCGAGGAGCGCGAGGAGTACGAGCCCTGGATCGAGCAGGGGAGCGTGATCTTCGCCGGCGTCGACTACGAGGCGATCCTTCGCAAGGCCGAGTGCGAGGCGGACATCGTCGTCTGGGACGGCGGCAACAACGACTTCCCGTTCCTCGCGCCGGATCTTCACGTGGTGGTGGCCGACGCCCTGCGTCCGGACCAGGTGACGACCCACCATCCCGGCGAGGTGGTCGCCCGCAGCGCGGACGTCTTCGTGGTGAACAAGGTGGACGCGGCCACGCCGGGAGACGTGCAACGTCTCGAGGATGCGCTTCGCGCCGTGAGACCGCAGGCGCCGATCGTGCGCGCGCGTTCCCCGGTGCGGCTCGACGCGCCGGAGCGCGTTCGCGGGCGACGCGTGCTGGTCGTGGACGACGGCCCGAGCCTGACGCACGGCGGAATGCCCTACGGCGCGGGCTGGGTCGCCGCGGTCGAGGCCGGCGCCGCCGAAATCGTCGATCCCCGCGCCAGTGCCGCTCCCTCCGTGGCGAAGATCTACCAGCGCTTTCCGCAGCTCGAGCGCGTGCTCCCCGCGCTGGGCTACGGCCGGGAACAGCTCGCGGCACTTCGCGAGACGATCGAGGCTTCGGCGGCCGAGGTCGTGGTCTCGGGCTCACCGATCGACCTCGCCGCGGTGGCCGGCCTCACCAAGCCGGTGGTGCGCGCGCGCTACCACTTCGAGGAAGCCTCGGAGCCCGGGCTCTGGCAGCTCGTCCTGAAGTTTCTCGCCGCGCAACCCGTGAGCGAGGTGCCATGCTCGTCGTGATCGCGCTGGGAGGCAACGCCCTGGCGCCGCGCGGCGAGCCCCTCGAGATCGAGCAGCAGCGGGTGCGGGTCCGTGCGGCGGCTCACGCAGTGGCCGAAGTGGCGCGCCGCAACGACGTCGTCATCACCCACGGCAACGGGCCGCAGGTCGGTCTGCTCGCGCTTCAGGCGGACGCCGTCGGCGGATCCGGCGCGACGCCGCTCGACGTTCTCGACGCCGAGAGCGAAGGCATGATCGGCTACCTGATCGATCAGGAGCTGATGAACGTACTGCCGGGCCGCGACGTGGCGACGCTGCTGACCCAGGTCGAGGTCGATCCGCACGATCCGGCCTTCGAGACGCCGACCAAACCGATCGGCCCGATCTACGACGAGGAGCAGGCCCATGTTCTCGAGGCGGAGCGAGGCTACCGGTTCCAGCAACGGGGGCGCGATTTCCGGCGCGTGGTGGCCTCGCCCGCACCGCGCGACATCCGCGAGCTGAACACGATCCAGCTCCTGGTCAATCAGGGCGTGATCGTAGTCTGTGCGGGTGGGGGCGGCATTCCGGTCGTGCGCGACGCAGCCGGCGGCCTGCGCGGAGTGGAAGCCGTGATCGACAAGGACCGCTGTGCAGCGCTGCTTGCAATGCGACTCGGCGCCTCGCACCTGCTGCTCCTGACCGCGGTCGATGCCGTCTATGCCGACTGGCCCGAGCCCGCGCAGCGCGCGATCCGCCGCGGCTCGGCGCGCGCGTTCGAAGCGTTCGAGTTCGATCCGGGCAGCATGGGCCCCAAGCTGGAAGCGGCCCGCCGCTTCGCGCGTTCGGGCGGCACCGCCGGGATCGGCGCGCTACCGGACGCAGCCCGCATCCTGGACGGTCGCGCCGGCACGCTCGTCGTCCCCGGCGACGAGCCGCTCGCCTACCACCAGCCGCTCGCAGCGGGGTGAAGGGCGCGGCGACTCCCCGCGTGACCTCGAGGCCTTCGATCCCGGCTCGCGTCGGCGCCCGCATCGATCCGGGTGTCGAGTCAGGTCCCGCCGGAATTCCGTTCCTGCGGCGCCCGCCAATAGCGAGTCGCCTGCCCGACACCGAAGGCGAGCACCGCGAGCTCTACGATCGGCCAGGCGCGCTCGAGCCCGGAAGCCTCGAAGCCTTCGAGCGAATCGACGACCGGGTTCGCGATCGAGCACAGCGGCTCGCCGGCAATCGACGTGCCGATCAGTGCCGGCGCGATTCCGTTCGCTGCGTATAGCGCGAAGCCGGCCGCCGGCAATGCGAACCAGCGTATCGACCGGCTCCACTCGAGTCCGCGGGCGACGAAGAGCAGCCCGAGACCGCTCACGAATGCGAAGAGGAGCGTCCCGCGCCACAGCTCTTCGGAGCGGGGATCGCAGTCGGCTTGCGGAAGAACCGACAGCGTCAGGCAGAGACCGAGAAAGATCAGCCAGCCTCCGATGGCTGCGCCGATGCGAAGAATGATCTCGGCAAATGACATGAGGGGAACTCCCTGCGCGGATTCCGGTCGAGCGCTGAGCTTCGCTGCCGGTCCCTTCGACAATAGCAGTCGCCCTCGTTAAGATGCGGCGTCCGGAAAAAGTGTCGAACGCAGCGCTTTGCTGCAATTTCCACCGGATGGATCCATCACGCCGGCAACATACATGGAGGAGTGCCCGCGCATGAGCATGATGAGCGAGTTCAAGGAGTTCGCGATGAAGGGCAACGTCGTCGACATGGCGGTCGGCGTCGTGATCGGCGGCGCCTTCAAGTCGATCGTCACGTCCTTCACGAACGACATCCTGATGCCGCCGATCGGGTTGCTGCTCGGAGGCGTCGACTTCTCCGCGCTGTGCCTGACGATCAAGGAGGCCGCCGGAGAGACGGAAGCGGTC
>Ga0210064_1000048_pt1 | contig 53165 bp, 51 predicted proteins | sample Muzzi_CordC_D2_FD_185531 | JGI IMG/M metagenome (GOLD analysis project Ga0210064, IMG submission 185531) | Wetland microbial communities from San Francisco Bay, California, USA, that impact long-term carbon sequestration - Muzzi_CordC_D2 (SPAdes) | ecosystem: Environmental > Aquatic > Marine >... | reverse complement strand
TAGTTTCCGAAAACGACTCATTGGTTTACTCCTCGTCTGTTGCTGTGGGGACAGCTCAAACTTGGAGTACCACTGAGTCGTGCAACTGGCAAAGCCGTTGCACTCTGACCACGTCCTAAGGACGTGGTCAGAGTGCAGTAAAGAACAACGAGCTCAAGGAAAGGATGCATGGTATTGCATAATTACTGGGCAGGATACCGCTAGGCTGGCAAGAGCCTATGGTAAAGCGTGAAATTTACGAGCTAACAAGCGACTGTGATTCCAAGTCAGCCTGTTAAGCAGGTTAAGCCCGCTCAAGCTATTGCATTGAATTACGCGACATAACAAAACCATCAGGGCGAGAAATGGAACCATTAGTCTACGAATTCCGATCACAGAAGTATTCTAACAAAGACATACAAATCGAGATAACTACGAATTCATGGGTGTACATTTGGGTTGATGTAGGAACGTCACAAATCGTGTATGTAGGGGAGTATGGGAAATCAATTACGTATAACCTGATAAAACGTTTAAAAAGATCTATCGGTGAGTTGTCACATGGCACCATGTATCAACTGGTTAAGAACAGCAGCCTTACGAAATACGATTTGACGCGCGACATGAATGTATATTGCTATCAATTAGCTCCAGGAAATGATTCGGAAGAGCAGCGCAAAGCGATTGAGAGTTGGTGCAATTGGTTGGTTGCAACAGGAAGAACATTGTTACATCCACAATATTGTGGCTTCAGCTATAAAGGGGTAAGCAAGGAAACAAAAAAGGTTGCCGATGCAATTTATGGTGATATATGCCAAAGGTTGTCAGGGTGTACAATCAAGTCGTAGCAAGGCAAATCAACTGGGACGGGTTTTTTCGTTCGCGTTGCACGCCACAAATGCGACGATTAGTAAGCTGACGCCTGTACCGGTAATACCTGACAGCCTAGTGCCAATGGCAGGAAATTCAGTAGTTGCTTCGCTGCTGATATTTACAAGCACCCAGAAAATTTCGCTCTCTCGCTTGAGACCCGTGCTCGATAACAGATTCAGCCTCCATTCTCACCCACCAATCTCACCCTGTCCCCAGCGCACTTACCCGGCACTGCCAACAAAAAACCGGAACTATTCCCGTTCCTTGCCTACAACTACCTCGATGCCCCGTTTGATAATCATCAGAAACTACACAAAAGGTCGATAAAGTCTCAGTGTATGAATGAGCTTATGTTATCGAGCTAAAGGACAAGGAACTAGCAATGGACTATGCACTTTATTTAAATGGCGTGTATGAGAGCGTCCTTGAAGAAATTCGAGCTGCTCAACAGAAGCGCCCTGACATGATTTGTTATTTGCAACCATACAGCTCTGATCCAATCGTTAAATTAGCTGCAGATAAACCATCTAGCACGTCTCCGATCACGATATTCATTTCTATAACCACTGCACTATCAATAGTGTCATACCGAGCCAACATAGTTGGTTGGGAAAACAAAAATGATATTAGTAAAAGTCGTCTTGATTACTTGAACAAACATATCGCTAGGCACCAATCAGACGAAACAGAAATATATATGACCACGGGTGATGGGAAACCATGCGTAAACCTTATTTCTGTTTCGAAATTGGAGAAACTGCCAACACCGATTCCTGTTTCTGGCTTCATTAAGATTTCGGATAACTCTCCACTCAAGATCAGGACTACTTCTGGTGGGTGGTCCTATGTAAAACCGTTGCCAGATTGGGTTGGTACAATTACCCAAAGTGCGATAACTGAGGACTTAGAAGCAGAGTATCAATCTGCTGTGAATAACTCTCTGAATCTGAGTGCGGCAGAACGAGCAAAAAGACTCGAAAATGCACCGAAGCTGCCCAAATCTGTTCAGACAATCGCTCGAGGTTTTATAAGAAATCAGGATGTTGCAGCAGCAGTTTTACTACGTGCTAATGGAAAATGTGAACGATGTGATCGTGACGCGCCATTTATTCGAGCAAGCAACAGCACCCCGTATCTCGAGGTTCATCACAAGGTGATGCTGTCAGAGAATGGAGAGGATACAGTTGAAAATGCCATTGCTCTATGCCCAAACTGCCATAGAGAGCTTCATTTTGGCATTAAATGACCCATCCAGCGCACTTACCCCGCACTTCCAGCAAAAACACCTGCACGGGACCGCCTGTATAGGATCGTGAATTCAATTCGTGAATTTGGATGAATGAGGAGAGCAAATGAAACAACTGACTGTTCATCTTGATGCCGCGGCAATCATCGTGCTGGTCTTCCTCGCCTCGCTGGGCATGAATGTCTGGCAATTCCAGAACAACAGGGAATTAATGCAGAAATACGTCGACGCGGAATGGGAACTGGGTAACACCAGGACGAACGTGGTTTACGCCCGCAGGCTGCTCAAGGCCTGTGACCCTGACAAGTATGCTGACCTCGATGTCAACCCGTATTGATCGTTTACTGTCCTGAACGTTGCCATGGACCCATCCAGCGCACTTACCCCACACTTCCAGCAAAAAACCGGCACGGGGCCGGTTTGCATAAGTCGTTGAATTTGAATGGTGGCTACGGGTGGACTTGAACCACCGACCCCAGCATTATGAGTGCTGTGCTCTAACCAGCTGAGCTACGTAGCCATTGAGAGGGGGCGCTAGATTACCCGATTTTGGCGCCCCGGGACAAGCACTCCGGGCATTGCCGTGCACCCGACGCTCCCGGCCCGATCAGACATTGAAGCGGAAGTGCATCACGTCGCCGTCCTGCACGATGTAGTCCTTACCCTCCAGGCGCATCTTGCCGGCATCCTTGGCGCCGTGCTCTCCCTTGCAGGCGATAAAGTCGTCGTAATGGATGACCTCGGCGCGGATGAAGCCCTTCTCGAAGTCGGTGTGGATCTCGCCCGCCGCCTGCGGCGCGGTGGCGCCGATATGCGTGGTCCAGGCGCGCACTTCCTTCACGCCGGCCGTGAAATAGGTCTGCAGGCCAAGCAGCTGGTAGCCGGCGCGGATGACGCGGTTCAGGCCCGGCTCGTCGAAGCCGAGCTCGTCCAGGTATTCCCTGCGCTCCGCGGCCTCCAGCTCGACCAGCTCCGCCTCGATCGCCGCACACACGGCAACGACCTGGTGACCACCCTCCTCCTCCGCGCGCTGGTTCACGGCGTCGAGGTAGAGGTTGTTGTCGAAGCCGTCCTCCCTGACGTTCGCAACGTACATCACCGGCTTGGCGGTGAGCAGGTGCAGGTCGTATAGTGCGGCCTGCTGTTCGACGTCCAGGCCCATGCCGATGACCAGGCCGCCCGCATCCAGGTGCGCACGCACGGCCTCGAATAGCGCCAGCTTTGACTTCGCTTCCTTGTCGCCGCTCTTGGCGATCTTGGCGGCGCGGTTGATCCCCTTTTCCACGGTCTCCAGGTCCGCCAGTCCAAGCTCGGTGTTGATGACGTCGATATCGCGCAGCGGGTCGACGCTGCCGCTGACGTGTACGACGTTGTCGTCGTCGAAGCAGCGCACCACCATGCAGATGGCATCGGTCTCGCGGATGTTGGCGAGGAACTTGTTGCCCAGGCCCTCGCCCTTCGATGCGCCGGCAACAAGCCCGGCGATATCGACGAACTCCATGGTGGTGTTGATCACCTTCTGCGGCTTCACGATGGCTGCCAGCCGGTCCAGCCGTGGGTCCGGCACCGGCACGATGCCGACGTTGGGATCGATGGTGCAGAAGGGATAGTTTTCCGCCTGGATGCCCGCCTCGGTGAGGGCATTGAACAGGGTGGATTTACCGACGTTGGGCAGGCCAACGATGCCGCATTTAACGCTCATGATTCATTTTCTCTTTGCTGCCGGTATGCCCGGCTGCCGATTTGTTTGTGTTCGCACGTTGAAACAAGGTACGCAGTCCAGTCGTAACCGACCACCTTGCCGCGTACCCACCCAGTGTCTGACCCTGTCATGCCGGGCATGCAAACTCCCGTGAAACTCTGAAAATCCATCATTGCGACGACTGCAGGGAGAAGGTGAGACCGCGAAGCGGTCGAGAGGCTGATCTGGACCATGCAGGAGGTAGATAACGCATGGAGCAGTTATCGAGGAGCAAAGTGACGAAGTCATGTGTAAGCAATTGATTCACTGATTACGAGATTGCTTCGCTATGCTCGCAATGACGGGGATATTGTCATTGATCAGAGCTGCCCTAGCTGGCGGTGTGCAGTTCCTTCATGGCCGCATCCAGGTTGCCGGAAATGATATCCGGCAACACCCTTACCGCAGCCGTGATTGCATCATCGATAGCGTTGCGATCCTCTCTAGACGCGGCCTTCAGCACGTAACCGACCACGTCATCGCGATGGCCCGGATGCCCGATACCGATACGCAGGCGCAGAAAGTCCCTGCCACCCAGCACGGGGATCAGGTCACGCAGGCCGTTGTGTCCACCATGGCCGCCGTCGCGCTTCAACCGGACGGTGCCGGGTGGCAGATCCAGGTCGTCATGCACCACCAGGATGCAACTGCGGGGTATCCGGTAAAACCCGGCCAGCGCCGCCACCGGGCGGCCGCTGCGGTTCATGAAATCCAGCGGCTTTTGCAGACGACAGTCGTTGCCGGCAATGCTGCAGCGCGCCACCTCGCTGCGGGTCTTGCTGTCAGCACGGAACTGCGCGCCACAGTCGCGGGCCACCGCGTCCACAAACCAGAACCCGGCATTATGCCGGGTCTGTTCGTACTGTGCGCCGGGGTTACCCAGACCGGCGATAAGCTGTATGGCAGCCAAAGCCTGCCAACCCGCCCAGCGTTACTCGCCTTCAGCCGTACCGGCTTCCTCGCCGCCTTCGGCCGCTTCCTCGTCACCACCACCGACACGCTTGGCGTGCATGCTCACGACGCTCTGGTCATGGTCCTCGCCACGAGCCAGTTCCAGCAGGGTCACGTCCTCGGGAACCTGCAGGTCGGAAAGGTGCAGGGTGTCGCCGATCTCCATCCCGGAGATATCGACTGCGATGAATTCCGGCAGGTCCTTCGGCAGGCACTCGATCTCGACCTCGGTCTGCTCGTGTGACACCAGCCCGCCGGCCTTGACAGCGGCGTTTTCATCCTCACCAATGAAATGCAACGGGACCTGGGTCCTGAGTACTTCATCCGCTGTGACGCGCTGCAGATCGACGTGCATGATCACCGGCTTGCTCGGGTGCCGTTGCAGGTCGCGCAGGATCGCGCTGGTCGTACCGACGCCGGTCCTGATCGTCAGGATATGTGAATAGAACGCCTCGTGCTCCAGGTTGCGAAGCAGCTCGTTGTGCGACAGGGTCAGCGCTTCGGGATCCTTGTTGCCACCATAGATGATGGCAGGGACCTTGCCCGCATGACGCAGGCGGCGGCTCGCACCCTTACCCATGTCAGTACGCGACTCTGCATGGAGTTCAAAACTAATAGCCATGTGACTTCTCCAGATTAAATGCACCTTGCGGTGCGGTGTCATCCCTCCCGCGACCAGGAGAGACAGTGGCAGCCAGGCCGCTGTGCGGCCTGACTGCGTGTAACAGGCTCGTAGCCCGGATGGAGCACAGCGGAATCCGGGGAATCATGTTCACAACAAGTCCCCCGGATTACGGCCTGCCGGCCTTCATCCTGGCTACACGATACTGATTAATTCATGTATCCCGTCATTAAGAGCGTAGCGAAGCAATCTCGTAACCAGTGAATCAATGAGTTACAGATTGCTTCGTCACTTCGTTCCTCGATAACTGCTCCATACGTTATCTACCTCCTGCATAGCCCAGACCAGCCTCTCGACCGCTTCGCGGTCTCACCTTCTCCCTGCAGCCGTCGCAATGACGAATTAATCAGAGGATCCTTAATCCATATACAGCGAGCTGACCGACTCTTCCATGCTGATGCGGCGCATGGTCTCGGCCAGCATGGTGGCGACACTCAGTTGCCGGATGCGGCTGCAGGTCCGCGCCTGCGGGCTCAGCGGGATGGTATCCGTCACCACCAGTTCATCCAGTTCCGATGCATCGATATTATCGACCGCCTTGCCTGACAGCACCGGGTGGGTACAGTAGGCCAGCACCTGTGAAGCGCCCTCGTTTTTCAGGGCCATGGCAGCCAGGCAAAGGGTGCCGGCAGTATCGACAAGGTCATCCACCAGGATACAGGTTCGCCCCTCGACTTCACCGATAATATTCATCACCCGGGCCTCGTTCGGGCGCGGCCGGCGCTTGTCGATGATCGCCAGTTCCGCGTCATCCAGGCGTTTCGCCAGGGCCCGTGCCCGCACCACACCGCCGACGTCGGGTGACACCACCACCATGTTCGGGTATTTCTGCCGCCAGATCTCGCCGAGCAGGATCGGCGAGGCGTACACATTGTCCACCGGGATATCGAAAAACCCCTGAATCTGGTCGGCGTGCAGGTCCACGGTCAGCACCCGGTCGGCCCTGACGTTGCCGATCATCTGCGCCACCACCTTGGCCGTGATCGGCACCCGGGCGGAACGCGGCCGCCGGTCCTGCCTGGCGTAACCGAAATACGGTATCACCGCGGTAATGCGATACGCCGATGACCGCCGCAGCGCGTCGATCATCACCAGCAGTTCCATCAGGTTGTCATTGGTCGGCGCGCAGGTGGACTGCACCACGAAAACGTCCTTGCCGCGGACGTTCTCCATGATCTCCACCTGAACTTCACCGTCACTGAAACTGCTGACATGTGCCTTGCCGAGGTTCAGTCGCAGATGGCCGACGACATCCTCAGCGAGCTGCGGGTTGGCGTTGCCGGTAAACACCATCATCGGGCTTTCCAGTCTGTTCTCGGTAGAACCGTTCATCTGTTTGCCTTCCTCGGACTGAACATTGTGCTGCTCATCCAGCCGTAACCCGCCTGTAACAACTCAATATGGCTGGGACGGCAGGACTCGAACCTGCGAATGCGGGGATCAAAACCCCGTGCCTTACCACTTGGCGACGTCCCAATAAACCCTGCTTTTGCTGACTGCGGGACCAGGTTTGCTCTATAGGCCGGATTATTCCATCGCAATCTGCAGTGGTGACCTGTTTACGCCCCGAGCTACGAAGCCTGACCAGGTCGGTGGAATACTTGCAGCAACCGCCTCTGCCTCCGCTGCTGTCGTGAAGGCCGCGAATACACAGGCACCCGTACCGGTCATCCTGGAGGGAGAAAACGTGTTCAGCCAATCGAGAGCAGCAGCCACCTCCGGGTAGCGGCGGCGCACGACTGCCTCGCAATCATTGCGCCCACCCCCCGAAATAAGGTCGGGTATTTTCGTTCGGGGCGTGTCCCGTGTCAAATCCGGATCGGAAAAAATTGCCGCAGTTGATACGCTTACCGGCGGCGCCAGCACCAGGTACCAGGTTTCCGGCGGACTGGCGGGCGCAAGCAACTCCCCCACGCCCTCGGCGAAGGCTGAGGTTCCGTGGATAAATACCGGCACATCCGCACCCAGTTGCAGACCGAGTTCCGCCAACTCATTGATATCAAGCCGCAATTCCCACAAGCGATTGAGCACCAGCAAGGTCGTGGCGGCATCCGAACTGCCACCGCCCAGGCCGCCGCCCAGGGGCAGGCACTTGTCGTTATATATAGTGACCCCGCGAGTTGTCCCGGTCGCCTCCTGCAGCAGGCGTGCCGCACGCACGCACAGATCGGCAGCGGCCGGCACGCCGGCAGGCTGCCCGGCAAGCCGTACCCCGCCCGGGCCAGTCACATCGAAATACAGCCAGTCGCAACGGGTCAGGAACTGGAACAGGGTCTGCAACTCATGGTAGCCGTCGGCGCGCCGGCCGGTGATATGCAGAAACAGGTTGAGCTTGCCCGGTGCCGGCCAGGGGCCACTGGCGGTGGCCGGTACCCCGTCAGGTGTCATGACTCCGGAGTTTCGGGCACATCCAGCAGCCATTCATCGATAACCAGCCGCACGGCGATGTCATCCCGCTCCATTTGCAGCCGGCCCGGCAGGACCAGGCCCGCAACGGAGTGGTAGCGGCCATAGCTGATCGTCCAGCCCGACTGGTCCAGGCGGGATACCCGGCCCGACGCATCCCGTTCAAGGTGTGCCTCGACCCCGGGCACAGCCAGGCCGCGCACCCAGTAATGCATCCCGCTCACTGGTAGTGCCCAGCCGGTGACGTGCCGCAACAGGGCGTCGGAATCTCGCGCCGTAAAGGTCCGTCTGTCGGCATCCACCAGCATGACACCGGCGTCATCGCCGCTGAGTTCAAAAGCTCCCTGGCCGAGTGGCCCGGCCACGTGGATCTCGTACTCCCCGGAGCGCTCGCGCCATGCCAGTCCGGCATGCCAGCCGGTTTCACCCCGGGTCAGCGACACCCGCCCGTTGAATGCCCAGTTTTCCAGCTCCACCACGTCCCGGGGAGCTGGTGGCTTCGCGGGCGGCAGGGCGGCACAGCCGGCCAGCAACAGCGCGAGCAGTAACGCTGCAAGGGTTTTCACGGATTGAAGCGTTTCAGGGTATCCTGCAGCACGGCATTATCCGGTGAGATTTCACTGGCCTTTTCCCAGACCTTGCGTGCCGCCTCGCGATCGCCCTGCTGCCACATGACCTCACCGAGGTGGGCGCCGATCTCGCTGTCACTGGTCATTTCCCAGGCCTGCTGCAGATACTGGCGCGCCGTGTCGAGGTTGCCAAGACGGTACTGCACCCAGCCCATGCTGTCGATGATCGCCGGGTCATCGGGCGTTTTCTCATAGGCGCTGCTAATGTAGACGAGTGCCTCGTCGTAGCGGTTCGTCTTGTCCGCGAGGGTATAGCCCAGCGCATTCATGGTGCGGATATTGTCCGGGTCGTTGACAAGGATCCTGCGCATATCCTGCTCGGCTGCGTCCAGGTCCCCGAGCTTCTCTGCGATCAGGGCACGCGCATACAGCAGGTCCTCGGTGTCCGGATTTTCTGCCAGCGCCGTCGTGTACAGATCATATGCCGACTGCTGCAGGCCGGCATCAGACAGGACCTGGCCTTCGAGGAGATAGAACTGCACGGCCTGGGCCGGGTTCTTCTGCCGCAGCACCCGCATATGGTCCTGCATCTCATCCAGCTTGTCCTGCTGGAGGAGAATCTCCGCCATACGCAACTGCGCCTGACTCCAGTAATCCCCCGATTCGACCTTGCGATACCATTCCAGCGCGGCGGCGTCATCACCCTGCTCGCGCGCAGCATAGCCCAGGTAGTAGTAGGCATTCTGCTGCCGATCATCCAACCCCAGCAGCTGCTTTAGGTGCTTCTCTCCGGACTTGAACTGCTTGGTCTCCAGCTCCAGCAGTGCCAGCGAGTACAGGCCGTCGGCATTTTCGGGTTCCAGCTTGACCACCTCGGCAAACTGCGCCCGGGCCTGTTCGAGCTGACCGGCATCCAGCAGCATGCGGCCGTAGGCAAAATGCAGGTCGGCATCTTCGGGGTGTGCGGCGACAGCCTGGTGCAGCACCTCGGTGGCGTCCTCCTTGCGCTCCAGCCTGACAAGTACCTGGGCCTTGAGTATGATCGCCTCCGGCAGCCCGGGTTCATAAACCAGCGCCCGGTCTGCCGCCTCCAGCGCCTGTTCGAGTTCATCAGCCTGCACCGCCATGCGGCACAACGCCATCCAGGCGTAGGCATTCTGCGGATGGTGGTTGACCATGCGGCGCATGACATCAAGCGCCGCCTGCTTATCCGTGTCATGCACCAGCACCGCCGTTGCGAGGCGGTAACCTTCCTCGGGATCCGTGGAAACCGACAGCAGGTAGTCGACCTGCCTGATCACCTCATCCATGTCCCCGACCTGCAGTGCCAGTGCGGTAAGCCCCTTGCGGGCCTCGATATTGTCGCCATCAAGCTCGACCCAGCGCCTGGCGGCTTCCATGGCGATGTCATACTGCTTGGCAAACGTGGCCACCTGCATGGCGCGCTCGGCCACGCGGGGATCGCGCGACTCCCTGGCTGCCTGCAGGTAATGCGGCACAGAAACATCCATGACACCACGCTGGCCGGCAATTTCCCCCAGCAGGATGTCGAACATCATGTCGTCCGTCAGTTCCTGACTCGGGACTTCGGCCGAGTCGGTCACCGGGCTGTTCCCGGCCTGCGCTTCGCCCGCACCCGCCGGCGTGGCCGGGCGGTCGCCCGAGACCGCGCAGGAAACCAGCGTAGCCGTCATCAGCAGCACGAGCACGGCTCGCTGCAAAACACCATCCAGTCCTGTCATCGGTTCCTCCATTCGAACCATTCTAACAGTCTCGTCTATTTCCTTGTTAGCCATATGGACCGTAATTCAGGCAATCAGTTGTATATCCGCCCGCGATGCCGCAGGATTCGCCTCCGGCTTGTAAAAACTTGAGCCACAATGCAAGATTTTGTGTTCGCTGCGCTATTTTCCATGAAATCGACATGTACCTGACCGTCCTAGGCATCAATCACCGTACCGCGCCGGTCGAGATTCGCGGTCAGGTTGCGTTTCCGCCCGAGCAACTGCCCCGGGCGCTGCAGGAACTCACCGAGCTGGAGGGTGTGCACGAAGCGGCCATCCTGTCGACCTGCAACCGCACCGAACTCTACTGCAGCCGTGACGACACCTCCCCGCAGCTGCTGGAGTCCTGGCTGTGTCGCTTCCACCAGATCAACCAGGAAAGCCTGCGGCCGCATCTCTACAACCACCTGGAAGAAGCCGCGGTGCGCCACATACTGCGTGTCGCGGCCGGGCTGGATTCCATGATCCTCGGTGAGCCCCAGATTCTGGGACAGATGAAGGCATCCTACCAGCAAGCCCTGGCAAGCCATAGTATTGACACCCTGGTGAACCGCCTGTTCCAGCACACCTTCTCGGTGGCCAAGCAGATTCGTACCGATACCGCCATCGGCGCCAGCCCGGTATCGGTTGCCTTTGCCGCGGTCAGCCTGGCACGGCAGATCTTCGGCAACCTGGAACAGCAGACAGCGCTGCTGATCGGCGCCGGTGAAACCATCGAACTGGCTGCCCGCCATCTGCACGAACAGGGCACCGGCAAACTGATTATCGCCAATCGCACCGTCAGCCGCGCCCATGAACTGGCCGCGCAATTCGATGGCTACGGCATCGAACTCGATGAAATACCGGCGCACCTGTCCGAGGCCGACATCGTGATTTCGTCCACCGGCAGCAGCGAGCCGCTGCTGAACAAGGCCATGGTGCGCACGGCGCTGCGCGGGCGCAAGCACCGGCCGGTGCTGATGGTGGACATCGCGGTTCCGCCGGACATCACCGCCGACGTCGGTGAACTGAATGATGTCTACCTGTACACCGTGGATGACCTGACCCAGGTCATAGAGGAAAACCTGCGCTCCCGCCAGGAGGCGGCACGCCAGGCGGAGGAAATCATTGACGTACAGGTAGAGCGTTTCATGGCCTGGACCCGATCCCTGGATGCCGTACCGACGTTGCGCGCCTACCGGGAACATGCACAGGCGATCGGGGAAGCGGAAATGGCGCGCGCTATACGCCAGCTCGGGAGCGGCAAGCCACCGCAGCAGGTTATCGAAATGCTGACGCACAACCTGGTACGCAAGCTGACCCATGACCCCAGCGTCAACATGCGCTCCGCCGTTGCCGAGGGAGAAGCCGGCATTCTCGATGCCGTGCGGACCCTGTTTCGTCTCAAGGGTAAAGACCGGCCCTGACCATGCAGCCCAGCGTTATCCGAAAACTCGAACAGATCGTGGAGCGGCACGAGGAAGTCAGCGCCCTGCTCTCCGACGCGGACACCATTACCGACCAGGAGCGTTATCGCAGCCTGTCGGTCGAATATTCGCAACTCACACCGATCGTCGACACCTTCACCGCCTGGCAGCAGGCACTGGCGGACCAGGCTTCCGCCGGAGAAATGCTCCGCGATCCGGACCCCGAGATGCAGCAGATGGCCGAGGAGGAAAGCGCCAGTGCACGCAAACGCAGCGCGCAACTGGAACTGGACCTGCAAAAGCTGTTGCTGCCGAAGGATCCGCACGACAACAGCAATATCTTCCTGGAAATACGCGCCGGCACCGGCGGCGACGAGGCCGCCCTGTTTGCCGGTGACCTGTTCCGCATGTACGCGCGCTACGCCGAGCAGCGCCACTGGGAGGTGGAAGTCCTCAGCGAAAGCCCGGGCGAACACGGCGGCTTCAAGGAAATCATCGCACGCATCGTCGGCCAGGGCGCTTATTCAAGACTGAAATTCGAGTCCGGTGCGCACCGTGTGCAGCGCGTACCGGAAACCGAATCCCAGGGCCGTATCCATACCTCGGCCGCAACCGTGGCTATTCTGCCGGAGGCGGACGAGATCAACCCGGTCGAGATCAACCCGGCAGACCTCAAGGTCGACACGTACCGCGCCTCCGGCGCCGGGGGCCAGCACGTCAACAAGACGGATTCCGCCATCCGCCTGACGCACCTGCCCTCCGGCATCGTCGTCGAGTGCCAGGATGAGCGTTCCCAGCACAAGAATCGCGCCCGCGCCATGTCACTGCTGGCGGCAAAGCTGCTGAACATGAGGCAGGAAAAGCAGAAGGCAGAGGAAAGTGAAGCACGCCGCAACCTGGTAGGCAGCGGCGACCGCTCCGAACGCATCCGCACCTATAATTTCCCGCAGGGTAGGATGACCGACCACCGCATCAACCTGACGCTCTACAAGCTGGATGAATTCCTCGCCGGCAGCCTCGACCTGGCCGTGGATCCGCTGACAAACGAGTACCAGGCAGACCAGCTCACCGCGCTGAACGAGCAGCGGGACTGAACCCGCAGCACCAGCCGTCGCGCCCCCGGCAATCCATGCCAGCCGAACCCGCTACCATCCGCATACTGCTCGCGCAGGCGGCGGAACTGCTGGCAACAGACTCGCCCCGTCTGGATGCCGAGTTGCTGCTGGCCGGCAGCCTCGGGAAAAGCCGCAGCTACCTGTATGCCTGGCCGGAAGAAATACCGCCAGCGGTTGTCCAGGCCCGCTTCCTCGCCCTGCTCGCGCGCCGCGCCGCCGGCGAACCGGTCGCCTACCTGCTGGGACAGCGCGAATTCTGGTCCCTGCCGCTGGCCGTGACACCGGCCACGCTGATCCCACGGCCGGAAACTGAAACCCTGGTCGAGCTGGCGCTGCAGCGAATTCCCGTGGACGCGGAAGCCTGCATAGCCGACCTCGGGACCGGTAGCGGCGCCATTGCCCTGGCCATCGCCCGGGAGCGTCCGCACTGCCGGATTATCGCAACCGACATATCGCAGGATGCGCTGGCGGTGGCAGCAGCCAACGCGGAACGCCTGGGCCTGTCCAATGTGCAGTGCCTGGCCGGTGACTGGTGCGCCGCCCTGCCCCACGTGGAGTTCGACCTGATCGTGAGCAACCCGCCCTACATCGCGGAAGACGACATCCACCTCACCCGGGGGGACGTGCGCTTCGAACCACGCCACGCCCTTGCCTCGGGACCCCGGGGCATGGATGCACTGCAGCACATCGCCGGCTGCGCCAGCAAACGGCTGCGCCCGCATGGCTGGCTGCTGCTGGAACACGGCTATGACCAGGCGCAGCCCGCCACCCGCCTGCTGCGTTCATGCGGCTATGAAAGCGTGCAAGATTACCCGGACGATGCCGGCCTGGGACGGGTCGTTGCCGGGCGGCGGGCGGGCAGCCTGAAGCCGCATCAAGCGATTGATTTGCCTGTTTGATTTGAGGAATTCCTGAATCAAGCCATCATTGCGAGGTACGAAGTGACGCAGCAATCTCCAGGCAGCATGATCCTCAATTGAATGATTGCTTCGCTGCGCTTGCTATTTCGTCTGACAGCGCTAGGATGACAACGAGATGGAAAAACTGAAACAACGCAAAATCCGGCTTACCGGCCCACAGCAGGGCCCGGTATCCACAGAATCGGCAGCCTTGTTGTTGCGCGATGTGAGGGGGGTGTTGCGGGTCCGCGTGACCGGACCGAACCGTCTGGTCGTCAGCTACAATGTCCGCCTCATCACCATGCAAATCATCGAAGCCTTGCTGACCGAGTTCGGCTACCGCCTGCACAGCGGGTTCTTCTGCCGCTTCATGCGCGTAATCTGCTATTACATAGAGGACGTCGAATGCAGCAACTGCTCACCTGACCAGGCGGAGAGTACCCGGGATGCCTTTATCACCCGATATCTGCGACGCCCGCACGGCTGCCGCGACCAGCGGCCTGAATACCTGCGGCGCTATCTGTAAAAAGTGAGAAGTGAGAAGTGAAAGGTGAGATTTAAGGCTCGTCACATTCCATATTATCCCGAGTTCTTCCGTAATCCTTCTTTTTTTACCTTTCACTTCTCACTTCTCACTTTTCATCATGAATGACGACCAGTTACTCCGCTACAGCCGGCAGATCATGTTGCCGCAGATCGACTTTGCCGGCCAGGAAAAACTGCTGGCGTCCCGCGCGCTCATCGTCGGGGCGGGCGGACTGGGATCACCGGCGGCCATGTATCTCGCCGCCGCCGGCGTGGGACATCTGGTCATCGCCGATGATGACGTGGTGGAACTGTCCAACCTGCAGCGCCAGTTGCTGCACCGGGACGGCGACATCGGCAGGCCCAAGGCGGTCTCTGCATGCGACACCCTGCGTGCAATCAACCCGGATGTTGCGGTTACGCCGCTGGAGACCCGGCTGCAGGGTGAACGGCTTGCTGCGGAAGTCCGGCAGTCCCATGTAGTGCTGGACTGCAGCGACAACTTCGACACCCGCTTTGCCATCAATGCCGCCTGCGTCCGGCACCAGATACCCCTCGTCTCCGGCGCCGCGATACGCCTGGAAGGCCAGGTCGCGGTATTCGACGCCGGCCAGGCGGGCAGCCCCTGCTACCGGTGCCTCTACCGGGATGGCGAGGAATTGGAGCAAACCTGCTCGGAAAACGGCGTGCTGGCACCGCTGGTCGGGATCATCGGTTCGCTGCAGGCACTGGAGGCGCTCAAGGTCCTGCTCTCCCTGGGTGACACACTGGCCGGCCGGCTGGTTGTATTCGACGGCCTGGCGCATGAATGGCGCACCCTGAAGCTGCAACGTGACCCGGAGTGCCCGACCTGCGGCACGCAAGGCGTGGCCAGGTCCTGAATGATGAGAAGTGAGAAGTAAAAAGTGAAAGGTGAGAGGTGAGAAGCCGGAGGGCGGATTCCACATCGTTTCATCCGGGTGACATCGAGGTGTCGTTCACGATCAATGCCGAAATCTTCGCAGTGACAGGGCTCCCTCCCTAATCCTCAACACAGAATCCCAGTGTAACGAGGGCACGGGCCAGTGCCCCGTCCGGATCGCCGGTGATGATACGGGTCTGCGGAAATTCACGCCGCACCGGGTACTCCTTGCGCAGGCGGTCGAAGCGAGCGGGGCGCTCTGCAGCCGGCAGCGCCAACAGTTCGCGCAGGCTGGCGTCATCCCGGCTGATGTCATAACAGGCGAACACTGCGGCCTGCAGCTGCGCCAGCAGTGACGCCGCCTGCAGCGCACGCAAATCCAGTGACAACCCGGCAGGCAGGTCGTCCGCCGCCTGCCACTGTACGGGCCGGCCGAAATGTGCGCAGGCGGCACGGTAGATCATTTCGGTGCCGCGCAGCTTGCCGTCCAGGCTGTAACCCGCAATGTGCGGCGTGCCCAGCCGCACCTTTTCCAGCAGGGACATGCGGATATCCGGCTCGCCTTCCCAGACATCCAGCACCACGGACAGGTCGGAACGGTTTTCCAGCAACCGGTCGAGCGCGCGGTTGTCAGCGACGGCGCCGCGCGCGGTATTGATGAACACCGTCCCGGGCTGCAACCGCGCCAGAAATGCCGCATCAACCAGGTGGTGCGTCGGCCAGGGTCCTTCGCGGGTATAGGGCACATGCACCGTGATCACATCGGCCTGCAGCACCGTGTCCAGGTCAACGAAATCATCATGGCCGCCCCGCACCTGCAGCGGCGGATCGTTCACCTGGCAGTTCATACCCAGTGCGGAGAGTTTTTGCCGCACCCGCGAACCCACGTTGCCGCAGCCTATGATGCCGACAGTCCTGCCCGCCGGAGCAAACCCCTGCCGCGCTGTCAGCGCCAGTATTGCGCTGACGACATACTCGGCCGCCGAGGTGGCATTGCTGCCCGGCGCCGTGGCGAAGCCGATCCCCTGCTGCTGCAGGTATGCCAGGTCCACGTGGTCGAAACCGATGGTGGCCGAGCCAACGAACTTTACGTTCGCCTCTCGCAGCAGTTCTGCATCGACGCGCGTTACCGAGCGCACCAGCAGCATGTCCGCAGCGCGCACCTGCGCCGGGGTCATGCCGCGCCCCGGTAGCAGTGTCACCTCCCCCAGAGAGGCAAACGCCTTCGCCACGCAGGGAATATTTTCATCAGCGATGATTCGCATCGTGCAATCGGTTTCCGGGGAAGGCGGCGCTAACGGGTCTGGATTATTTCCGGGCGCCGGTACAACCTGCGCCAGGCAATCGCTAATTTACCCGTCCAGCTGCTTCCTGAGCAGCTCGTTGACCTGCTGCGGGTTTGCCTTACCCTGGGTGGCTTTCATGACCTGGCCGACGAAATAACCCAGCAGCTTGGTCTGGCCGTTATGGTACTGCTCGATCTGTTTCGGGCTGCTTGCCAGCACCTCCGCGATAATGCCCTCGATGGCCGAGGCGTCGGAAATCTGCTGCAGCCCCTGCTGTTCGATGACCTCGTCCGCGCTGCCGGCGCCGTTCCACATCGCCTCGAACACCTGCTTGGCCAGCTTGCCGGAGAGCGTGCCGTCCTCGATGCGCTGCAGCAGCCCCCCGAGATCGGTGGCACTCACCGGTGAGGCAGTGACGTCCCGACCATCCCGGTTGAGGGCAGCGGAAAACTCGCCCATCACCCAGTTTGCAGCCAGCTTGCCCTGCCCCCCGGCCGCGGCGACCACGGCCTCGTAGTAGTCCGCCAGTTCCCGCGAGGCGGTGAGCACGCCCGCATCGTAGTCGGACAGCCCGTAGTCGGCGACACAGCGCTCTTTCCTGGCATCCGGGAGTTCCGGCAGGCTTTGCCGCACGGACTCGATGAACGCCGCATCCACTTCCACCGGCAGCAGGTCCGGGTCCGGAAAGTAGCGGTAGTCGTTCGCCTCCTCCTTGCTGCGCATGGAGCGGGTCTCGTATCGGTCGGGATCGAACAGCCGGGTCTCCTGCACCACCTTGCCGCCGCCCTCGATGATCATGATCTGGCGCTCGACCTCGTAATTGATCGCCTGTTCCACGAAGCGGAAGGAGTTGATGTTCTTCAGCTCGGCACGGGTGCCGAACGCGGCCTGGCCGGCGGGCCGCACCGAGACGTTGGCGTCGCAGCGAAATGAGCCTTCCTGCATATTGCCGTCGCTGATACCGAGATAGCGCACCAGCGAGTGGATCTTTTTCATGTAGGCCACCGCCTCTTTGGCGGAGCGCATGTCCGGTTCCGAGACGATTTCCAGCAGCGGCGTCCCGGCGCGGTTCAGGTCGATACCGGTCATGCCGTGGAAATCCTCGTGCAGCGACTTGCCGGCATCCTCCTCGAGGTGTGCACGGGTAATGCCGATGCGCTTGACTGTCCCGTCTTCCAGTTCGATATCGAGATACCCGTCATGCACGATGGGCAGTTCGTACTGGCTGATCTGGTAGCCCTTGGGCAGGTCTGGGTAGAAATAGTTCTTGCGTGCGAACACCGAGCGCGGCGCGACCGTCGAGTGGGTGGCAAGGCCGAACATGGCAGCCATGCGCACCACCTCCGCATTCAGCACCGGCAGCACGCCCGGCAGGCCGAGATCAACGGCGCAGGCCTGGGTATTCGGCTCCGCACCATAGGTGGTCGAGGCGCCCGAGAAGATCTTGCTCTTCGTAGCCAGCTGGGTGTGTATCTCCAGCCCGATGACGGTTTCCCATTGCATATTACGTTACCGGTAATTCTCCCTCACCCTCCTCCGGGAGAGGATTTGGGGAGAGGGGATCAGAAAAAAATAACTGCCTCATCATCTCCCCGCATCCAGACCTTCTCCCTCTGTACCCGAAAATCTGGCATAAAGGAGAAGGAACCCACTATTCATCAGAAGCAGTAATCGCTTCTCCTATTCATATCCAGCCGGAATCCGGGTATGCCAGTCCGTGGCCTGCTGGTACTGATGGCCGGCGTTCAGCAGGCGCCCCTCGGCAAAGTAGTTGCCCACCAGATGCAGCCCGACCGGCATTCCCTCGACGAAGCCCGCCGGAACCGAAACTGCCGGCAGGCCGGCCAGGTTCGCGGCAATAGTATAGATATCAGACAGATACATGCTAACCGGGTCATCCGCCTTCTCGCCCAGCCGGAAAGCCACCGATGGCGCGGTCGGCCCCATGATGACGTCCACGGTTTCGAAGGCGCGCATGAAATCCTCACGAATCAGACGCCGCACCTGCTGCGCCTTCAGGTAGTAGGCGTCATAGTAACCGGCCGACAGCGCGTAGGTGCCGATCAGGATGCGGCGCTTCACTTCCGCGCCGAAGCCCTCGCCGCGCGAGCGCTCGTACAGATCCGCCAGGTCCCTGGGATCAGGTGCACGGTAACCGAAACGCACCCCGTCAAAGCGGGACAGGTTGGAGGAGCACTCCGCCGGTGCCACCACATAGTAGGCCGGCACCGCGAGGTGGGTATTCGGCAGGCTGATCTCGCTCACCGTGGCCCCGAGCTTGCGGTATTCCGCCAGCGCAGCCTCGATGGCATCTGCCACGGCGGCATCGAGGCCGGCGCCGAAATATTCCTTCGGCACCCCGATCTTCATCCCCGCCAGGGGTTCGTTCAGGAAGGCCGTGTAGTCCTCCACGGGCCGCGCGACGCTGGTGGAGTCCCGCTCATCAAAACCGGCCATGGCCGCCAGCATCAGGGCGGCATCCTCTGCCGTGCGGGTGAATGGCCCGCCCTGGTCGAGACTGGAGGCAAATGCGATCATGCCGTAGCGCGAGACGCGCCCGTAGGTCGGCTTCAGACCGGTGATGCCGCACAGGGCGGCCGGCTGGCGAATGGAACCACCGGTATCCGTGCCGGTACTGGCCGGCACCAGACGCGCAGCGACGGCCGCGGCCGAACCACCGGAAGAACCGCCGGGGACCCTCCCGGTATCCCAGGGATTGCGCACCGGCCCGTAGTAGCTGGTCTCGTTGGATGAGCCCATGGCGAACTCGTCCATGTTGGTCTTGCCCAGCATCACGGCGCCGGCATCGTGCAGCTTGCGGGTGACGGTGGCGTCATAAGGGGCGATGAAATTGTCCAGCATGCGCGAGCCGCAGCTGGTCCTGACCCCCCGGGTACAGAAGATGTCCTTGTGGGCGAAGGGAATCCCGGTCAATGGTCCGGCCTCACCGGCGCGGATGCGGGCATCGGCCGCCTGCGCCGCCGCCAGGGCACCAGCCTCGGTGATACTGATAAAACTGTTCAGTTCAGCGTCAAAGCGCCGGATCCGCTCCAGGCAGGTTCGCGTCAGTTCCTCACTGGAGAAATGACCGTTCCGCAGGCCGCTGGCAAGTTCAACAAGGCTTTTCTGGTGCATGGGACAGGATACCGGGATAGCGTGCTTCGTCAGTCAGGCGTGCCGCGGCGTCAGGGCTACTCGATTACCTTCGGCACGAGGTAGAGGCTTGCCTCGGTTTGTGGCGCAACCTGCTGGAAATTTTCGCGATTATCCGTTTCCGTGACAACATCGGGGCGCAATCGCTGGGTTGCCTCCAGCGGATGGGCCAGCGGTTCCACACCCGTGGTGTCTACCGCGTTCAGCTGTTCCACGAAGGCCAGGATATCGGACAGGTTGCGGCAATAATCCGGAATATCCCCGGCATCCACACCCAGTCGGGCGAGATGGGCAATTTTTTCAACATCCGCGGCATCAAGCGCCATGACAGTTCCCGTTCAGGATTACTCGGCCAGAATCAGGGGCGCAAAGGTAGCACATAAAAAAACCGCATGACACCACGTGTCGTACCCCGCAATGACGGTTTTCTCACCATAGTCGGGTGTTTTCCTTGCCCCGGACGCCCCCCGTTGATAGATTACCCGCTTTATTTTTGACAGACCTTCACGGACCGGAGCCCGATGTTACTCAAAAGCCTGTTTGGGATTTTCTCGAATGACCTGTCCATCGATCTGGGCACTGCCAACACCCTGATCTATGTACGCGGGCAGGGCATTGTCCTGAACGAGCCTTCCGTGGTGGCCATTCGCCAGGACCGTGGACCGGGCGGTCCCAAGAGCATTGCGGCCGTGGGTGGCGAGGCCAAGCTGATGCTGGGGCGCACCCCGGGCAACATCACCGCCATCCGGCCACTGAAGGACGGCGTGATCGCCGATTTCACCATTACCGAGAAGATGCTGCAGCATTTCATTCACAAGGTGCACGAGGCGCGTTTCTTCAAACCCAGCCCGCGCGTACTGATCTGCGTACCCTGTGGTTCCACCCAGGTGGAGCGCCGCGCCATTCGCGAATCCGCGGCAGGCGCCGGTGCACGCGAGGTCTATCTGATCGAGGAGCCCATGGCGGCCGCCATCGGCGCCGGCATGCCGGTGAACGAGGCACGCGGCTCCATGGTGCTGGACATCGGCGGCGGCACCTCGGAAGTCGCGGTCATCTCCCTCAACGGCATCGTGTATTCCTCCTCGGTGCGCATCGGCGGCGACCGCTTCGATGATGCCATCATCAACTACGTGCGCCGCAACTACGGCACCCTGATCGGCGAGGCGACCGCTGAACGCATCAAGCATGAAATCGGCTCCGCCTACCCCGGCAAGGAAGTAAAGGAAATCGAGGTCAAGGGGCGCAACCTGTCGCAGGGCATTCCGCGCAGCTTCACCCTCAACAGCAATGAAATCCTCGAGGCCCTGCAGGAACCGCTGGCCGGCATCGTTGGCGCCGTCAAGACGGCGCTGGAGCAAACCCCGCCGGAACTGGGCGCCGATGTCGCCGAACGCGGCATCGTCCTCACCGGCGGCGGCGCACTGCTGCGTGATCTCGACAAGTTGCTGATGGAGGAAACCGGCCTGCCGGTGGTGGTGGCCGATGACCCGCTGACCTGTGTCGCCCGTGGCGGCGGACGCGCACTCGAACTGTTCGACGAGCGCGGCGGAGACGTCTTCACCGTCGAATAATCATCACCCGCCAGGGAGCGTGCGCTAGAATACGCCCCGGAAGCGGCAGGACACCTGCCCGTTAACATCAATGCAAGACGGGGTGCCCGATCAAGCTCATCTTTACACAAGGTCCATCCATCACGGCACGCCTGATCGTGTTTGTGGCGCTGTCGGCTGTACTGATGGTTATGGACCACAAGTACAGGAGCCTGGAATCGGTGCGTGCCGGACTGTCGGTGGCGATCTATCCTATCCAGCTGCTGGTCGAGGTCCCCGAGACCGTATCCGAGTGGTTCAGTGAATCCCTGGCGACCCGGCGTCACCTGCAGGAAGAGAATGACAGCCTGCACACCCAGATTTTCATGCAAAAAGCACAGATGCAGAAGCTGGCCGCGCTGGAAGCGGAAAACATTCGCCTGCGGGAATTGCTGGACTCGTCCTTCGAAGTCGGCGAGAAGGTGATCATCGCGGAACTGCTCTCGGTGAACCTCGACCCCTACAAACACCAGATTGTCATTAACAAGGGGCAACTGGACAATATTTACCCGGGCCAGCCGCTGCTGGATGCCGAGGGTGTCATGGGCCAGATCGTGCATGCCGGCCCCTACACCTCCACGGCCGTGCTGATCACCGACACCGCGCATGCCATCCCGGTGCAGGTCAACCGCAACGGCCTGCGTTCCATCGCACTTGGCAGCGGCACCATCAACCGCCTTGACCTCCCCTACATACCCAACAGCGCCGACATACAACCAGGTGACCTGCTGATCACCTCCGGGCTGGGCGGCCGGTTTCCTCCCGGTTACCCGGTCGCGGTCGTCAGCGCCGTGCAGCATGACCCCGGACGAACCTTTTCCCAGGTGGTGGCCACACCACTGGCGCATCTCGACCGCAGTCGTGAAGTACTGCTGGTCTGGCCGGGTGAAACTACCACGATACTGGAGGCCACCGAACTGGCACCGCTGGATGCACCCTCCGACACTGACACTGACGGCACCGGCACAGCCGGCATCGCAACGGAAACCGAAGAGGCACCACCATGACACTGGCTAGGCATCACGGCGGCGGCGTCATCCTGTTCACGTTTATCGCGGCACTGGTTCTGACCATCATGCCCCTGCCTGAATGGGGCCGCTACCTGCGGCCGGACTGGGCCTGTCTGGTGCTGATTTACTGGTGTCTGGCACTGCCTGACCGGGTTGGTGTCAGCAGCGGCTGGCTGCTGGGCCTGGCGGTCGACCTGCTCACCGGTGCATTGCTTGGCCAGCATGCCCTGTCCCTGTCACTGGTGGCCTACCTGACGCTGAAATTCCACCAGCGAGTCAGGCTGTTCCCCATCTGGCAGCAGGCGCTGACCGTGCTGGTGCTGCTGATGCTGCACCAGCTGCTGGCGCTCTGGATCAGCCGCATGATCGGCCGTCCCGGCGCCCCCTGGTTTTTCTGGGCACCATCGCTGCTGGGCATGCTGATCTGGCCGCTGGTGTACGGTGTCCTGCGCAGCCTGCGACGCGGCTTTCGGGTCAATTAGCCAGGACCTTTCACGTGATCGTGTTGTCTGTACAGCGACAGTCAAGGAGATTGAAATAGTGTTGCCTGGCGAAAACCCGGCCTGTTCCCCGACGCTGCCCGTACCGGCCTCTGCCTGTCCCCATACACCCGAGCTTGCTGTTGATTGGAGCACCACCCCTGTGAGGATACCGGGCTAAATGCCAAATCCGGCGACGCTCAAGGACTATTTTTTTGAATCCCGGCTGGTCATGAACCGGGCCATCGTGATGCTCGTGTTCGCGGGCATCCTGATACTGGTCCTGTTTGCGCGTCTGCTGTATCTGCAGGTCATTGCGCACGAACACTTCACCACCCTGTCGGAAGACAACCGCGTCAAGCTGCAACCGATCCCGCCCAATCGCGGGCTGATTTTCGACCGCAACGGTATCGTGCTCGCAGAAAACCTGCCCTCCTACCGCCTGGAGATCACGCCGGAGCAGGTGCAGGATATGGACGCAACCCTCAACGCGCTGGCAGAGATTATCGATATCCGCGAGGTCGACCGCAGCCGTTTTGAAAAGCTGCGCAAGCGCAAGCCGGGCTTCGAGGCGGTACCGTTGCTGTTCCACCTTAACGATGTGCAGGTCGCGCGTTTCTCGGCCAACCGGCACCGCTTTCCGGGCGTGGACATCACCGCGGGCCTGGCGCGGCATTACCCGCAGGGCAAGCTGGCCGTGCACGCGCTGGGTTACGTCGGTCGCATCGACGAACGCGCCCTGAAAGACCTCGACAGCTCGAATTACCGCGGCACCACCCACACCGGCAAGATCGGCATCGAAAAGAGCTACGAGGATCTGCTGCATGGCAAGGTCGGCCTGCAGCAGGTCGAGACCACGGCCCAGGGTCGGGTGCTGCGGGTACTCAACCGGGTAGCGCCGGTATCGGGCCATAATCTCTACCTCACGCTAGACTCGCGCGTCCAGGACGCAGCGGAACGTGCCTTTGGTGATTTCTCCGGTTCGGCAATTGCCATCGACCCCAACAACGGCGATGTGCTGGCCTTTGTCAGCCTGCCGACCTATGACCCGAATCCCTTCGTGAACGGGATCGAGTACAGCGACTACGCCGCCCTGCGGGACGACGAAAAACAGCCCCTGTTCAACCGTGCCCTGCGCGGCCAGTACCCGCCAGGCTCCACGGTCAAGCCGTTCATGGGCCTGGCCGGCCTGGAACAGGGCGTCACCCGCGTGCATTCAAGCACCTACTGCCCGGGCTTCTACATGCTGCCCGGCAGCACTCGCAAGTATCGCGACTGGAAGCATACCGGACACGGCACCGTGAACCTGCATGACGCCATCGTGCAGTCCTGCGACGTGTATTTCTACGATCTGGCACTGTCGCTCGGAATCGAGCGCATCCATGACTACCTGAGCCACTTCGGCTTCGGCCACAAGACCGGCATCGACATCCTCGGCGAACTGCCGGGCCTGCTGCCGTCAACGGCCTGGAAGCGCCAGCGCCGCGACCAGCCATGGTTTCCCGGTGAAACCATCATTACCGGGATCGGCCAGGGATTTTTCCTGATAACACCGGTGCAACTGGCAACCGCGACCGCGGCGCTGGCGAATGGCGGGCGCATCCTGCAACCCAACATCGTGATGGCAGAGCAGGAAGCCGGCAGCGATGAATTGCTGCCACATCAACCGCGACTGCTGGAAACCATCACCATTAACGACCAGGCTCACTGGGATGCGGTGATAGAATCCATGGTTGATGTGGTGCACAGCGCCCGTGGCACTGCCCGCAAGATCGGTACCGACAGTCCATACAAGATCGCCGGCAAGACCGGCACGGCACAGGTGTATGGCCTGAAGCAGGAAGAAAAGTATGATGCCGAGGCGATCGAGGAAAAATTGCGCGACCATGCCCTGTTCATCGCCTTTGCCCCTGCAGAGCAGCCGCAGATTGCCGTTGCCGTCATCGTGGAAAACGGCGGCGGCGGCGGCTCGGTAGCCGCTCCGATCGCACACGCCATTCTGGATGCCTACCTGCAGGACACATCGCCGTGAATGGCGCCCTGACCCGTCATCGCGATGACGCCAGCCGGCGCGGCTGGCAATACCGCACACACATGGATGCGCCGCTGCTGATCACGCTGGTTGCGCTGTCGGCCATGGGCCTGATCGTGCTCTTCAGTGCAGGCGGCGGCGACATCAGGCTGGTCGAGCGACAACTGGTGCGTCTGGGTATCGCCTATACCGGCATGTTCGTCATCGCCCAGTTCCCACCGCGGGTGCTGTTGCGCCTTACGCCCTGGTTATTTGTTATCGGGGTCCTGCTACTGCTGGCCGTGCTGGTGACCGGGGAAACCAGCGGCGGCGCACAACGCTGGCTGAACCTGTATTTCGTGCGCTTCCAGCCGTCGGAAATGATGAAACTGGCGGTCCCCATGATGGTCGCCTGGTATCTTGCGGACATCCGCCTGCCGCCGCACCGCTGGCAACTGCTGACCGCCGCGGTGCTGATCGCCGTCCCCATGCTGATGATCGCCAAGCAGCCCGACCTGGGCACCGCGCTGCTGATCGCAAGCTCCGGATTTTTTGTGGTGTTTCTGGCCGGCTTGCAGTGGCGACTACTGGCCTTTTTCAGCATGCTGACCACCGCCGCCGCACCGCTGATCTGGCATTTTATGCACGACTACCAGCGGCAGCGCGTCATCACTTTCCTGAGTCCCGAGCAGGACCCGCTGGGCTCCGGCTACCACATCATTCAGTCGAAGATCGCCATCGGTTCCGGGGGTCTGTTCGGCAAGGGCTGGATGAACGGTACCCAGTCGCAACTGGACTTTCTCCCGGAGCGTTCCACGGATTTCATCTTCGCGGTGCTGGGCGAGGAGTTTGGTTTCATCGGCATCCTGGTGCTGTTTACGCTCTATACCATCATCGTGGTGCGCGGCATGATGATCGCCATCCAGGCGCAGGACACCTACACGCGATTGCTGGCTGGCAGTCTCTCCATGACCTTCTTTGTGTATTTCATCGTCAACACCGGCATGGTCACCGGCCTGTTGCCGGTGGTCGGACTGCCGCTGCCGATGATCAGTTACGGCGGCACCTCGATCGTTACGCTGCTCGCCGGTTTCGGTATCCTGATGTCGATACAGACGCATCGCAAACTCCTTGCGACCTAGGTGATCAAAACGATGCTAGAATGCGCACAACTTGCCACCCGGGGGGACAGCCATTGATGTGGTCACGCAGCCTGACAACAGGACTGTTCACTTGCCTGCTGGCGCTGGCAGGCACGGTCGCACTGGCAGGCTACGGCAATGAGCCACAGGTGCAGGAATTCGTCACCGGCATGGTTGACAGGCACGATTTCAATCGCGATGAACTGCTTGCAGTGCTCGGTCAGGCCGAACGTCGCGACGATATTATCGAGCTGATGAGCAAGCCGGCGGAAAAGCGGCTGGCCTGGTACGAATACCGCCAGATCTTCCTGACCGAGAGCCGCATCGACGGCGGCGTTGCATTCTGGAAACAGTATGCGGATATCCTGGCGAAGGCCGAGGAGGCATTCGGCGTCGACCCGCAGGTGGTGGTCGCCATCATCGGCGTCGAAACCCGCTACGGCAGCAACACCGGGCGGCACCGGGTGCTGGATGCACTGGCCACCCTGGCCTTTGACTATCCGCCGCGCAGTCAATTTTTCACCGCCGAGCTGGAACAGTTCCTGATACTCGCCCGCGAGGAGGACATCGACCTGCTCAGCGCCACCGGCTCCTATGCCGGCGCCATGGGCTATGGCCAGTTCATACCCAGCAGCTACCGTAATTTCGCGGTTGACTTCGATGCCAATGGCAAGCGCGACCTGTGGAACAGCCCGATGGACATCATCGGCAGCGTCGCCAACTATTTTCACGTTCACGGCTGGGAAGACCGGGCACCAGTGGCGGTCCGCGCCGAGGTCAGCGGCGACGATTACCACGCCCTGCTGGAGCTCGGCTACGAACCGAACACCGCGCTGCATGCGCTGCGCCACGACGGCGTCACCCCGGTCACCGAGATGCCGGACGACCTGGAGGCCGCGTTGCTCGCCTTCGACCAGGAAAACGGCCCAGAATACTGGCTGGGCTTCAACAACTTCTACGTGATCACCCGCTACAACCACAGCCCGCTGTATGCCATGGCGGTCTACCAGCTGAGCGAGGAGATCCGTGCGGCCTATGAAGCCAGCCTGTTGCAGCATGACCAGGACCAGTGATGCAAATTCATTCGGGATATATTCCCTTCCAGCTTTCACGAGAACCCTTGTACAGGAGTTCAGCGCCATGAAGACAACGCTCCGGGTTGCCGCAATGACCGTAACAGCCGCCGGTTTCTTCGCCGGCTGTTCGACCACCACGACCATGATCGAACCGCAGGATGCGGCGCCCGCCAGCCCGATCGATGTCTCATCAATACCGGACGCGATCCCCAAGGCAGAGCCACTTAGCCGCTACGGCAATCCGGAATCCTACATGGTGTACGGTAAGCGCTATTACACCCTGCACTCCAGCAAGGGTTACAGCGAGCGCGGCATGGCCTCCTGGTATGGCACCAAGTTCCATGGCAAGCGTACTTCCAGCGGTGAACCCTACGATCTCTACGGCATGACCGCAGCACACAAGACCCTGCCCCTGCCGACCTATGTCGAGGTCACCAATCTGCAGAACGGCCGCTCCGTTATCGTCAAGGTGAATGACCGCGGGCCGTTCCACGACGACCGCATCATCGATCTTTCCTACACCGCGGCGGCCAAGCTGGGCATCCTCGGTCATGGCACCGGCAAAGTGGAAGTCAAGGCCATAGACACAGAAACCGGCGGCTCGCTGCAGTTGGCGTCAGCCGCCCCGGCAGCCACGGCAACTGCTGCTGCACAAACCCTGTACCTGCAGGTCGGGGCTTTCAGCAGCCAGCTAAACGCCGAACGCCTGCGCAACGAAATCCTGGAACAGCAGATCGCCGAAGTCCGCATCGTGGAAACAACCGGTACGGCGGGCACCTTCTACAAGGTCCAGGTCGGACCACTCAGCAACACCTCCGAAGCGGACCGGGTGGTGCGTGAGCTCAAACCGCTTGGCATCAACGAAAGCCGCTCCATTGTTCAATAGCTAGCGCCGGGCGTTGCAAACGACCGCTCACATGCGGACAATGCAGGCACCCCGAAGAACCCTCACCGCCAATGGGATGCTCATGCACAAGATATTGTATTTATTTGTAATTCTGGCATTTTCCAGCCTCTTTTCCAGCGCCGCACAGGCAGCCGCCCTGCCGATTCCGAAGGCCCCGTCCACCGGCGCCAAGGCCTTTGTCATCCAGGATTTCAACAGCGGCAGGATCATCGCCGAGGAAAATGCCGACATGCCGGTGGAGCCGGCCAGTATCACCAAGATGATGACGGCCCACATCGTCTTCGGCGAACTGCAGGCCGGCAACCTGGCGCTGACCGACATGGTCACCATCAGCGAAAAGGCCTGGCGGACGCCGGGCTCGCGCATGTTCGTCGAGGTCGGCAAGCAGGTTTCGGTGCATGACCTGCTGCTTGGCCTGATCATCCAGTCCGGCAATGATGCGACCGTGGCCCTGGCGGAGCATATTGCCGGAAGCGAGGATACCTTTGCCGCGCTGATGAACCGGCACGCCGAGGAAATCGGACTGCAGGGCAGTCATTTCATGAACTCTACCGGACTGCCGCACGCGGACCACTACATGACCGCCCGGGATATCGCCAGGCTTGCCGCGCTGACCATCGAACAGTACCCGGAATACTACAAGTGGTACTCCCAGAAAGAGTTCACCTTCAACGACATTACCCAGTACAACCGCAACAAGCTGCTGTGGCAGGACGACAGTGTCGACGGCATCAAGACCGGCCACACGGATAGCGCGGGCTACTGCCTGGCGACTTCCGCCCTCAAGGACGGTATGCGGCTGATCACCGTGGTGCTGGGTACCGGCAGTGAAAATGCACGAATTGAAGCCAGCCAGGCCCTGCTGAACTACGGCTTCCGTTTCTTCGAAACCCACAAGCTGTACGATGCCGGCACCCGGCTGACAACGTCGCGCGTCTGGAAGGGAACCACCGACACTGCATCCCTGGGGCTCGCCAAGGCGCTCTATGTGACGATTCCCCGCGGCCAGTACAAATCCCTGGATGCCTCTATGAGTATCAACAACCGCATCATTGCCCCGGTTGCCGCCGGCCAGGCCCTGGGCACCGTCCAGGTCAAACTCGGTGAGGAAATCATCGCTGAACAGCCGCTGGTCAGCCTGGATGCAGTCGGCGAAGGTTCCTTCTGGCAGCGGATCACGGATGAAGCCCTGCTGTACTTCGAATAGCCCGCAGACGAGTATGACAACAGCTTACCTGAACGGCAGCTTCCTGCCGCTGGAAGACGCCCGTGTTCCCGTCATGGACCGCGGTTTCCTGTTCGGCGACGGGGTGTACGAGGTCATACCGGTCTATGGCGGCAGACTGTTTCGCCTGGAGCAGCACCTGCAACGGCTGCAGAACAGCCTCGATGGCGTGCGCATCGGCAATCCGCTGCCGGTGGAGGCCTGGCGCGAACTGCTGGAGGAACTCGTGAGCCGCAATACGGGCAGAGACCAGGCCGTTTACCTGCAGGTCACACGGGGCGTGGCGCCGAAGCGCGATCATGCCTTTCCGGCAGACATCCGGCCGACGGTGTTCGCCATGAGCAACCCGCTGCCGGAAGCGCGTGATAGAGACAGTGAGCTGGGCATCCATGCGATCACCCTCCCCGATATTCGCTGGCAACACTGTAACATCAAGGCGATCACCCTGCTGCCCAACGTCCTGCTGCGGCAACAGGCCGTCGAGGCCGATACTGCCGAGGCCATCCTGATCAAGGACGGGTATGCTACCGAGGGTGCGGCCAGCAATATCTTCATCGTTCACAACGGAGTACTGGTGACGCCGCCCAAGGGCCAGACCCTGCTGCCCGGAATCACCCGCGACCTGATTATCGAGCTCGCCGCCGCCAATGCCGTACCATACCGTGAAGCGGGCATCTCCGAAGCGGAGCTGCATGCCGCCGGGGAAATCTGGCTGACCAGTTCGACCCGCGAAATCTCGCCGGTGGTGCGACTGGATGACACGGCCGTAGGCAACGGCAGGCCCGGGCCGGTCTGGAGGCACATGATCACCCTGTTCCAGGCGTACAAGGATGCGATCAGCCGGGGTGAGGCAGCCTGACCGCCGCCGCTGACTGCCTGCGAAAGTTCGGGATCTGGCGCATGATCGGCAACTGCTTTAGTCTTGCAGTTGTTACACACTCGCCTGATGCAAAGAGGTAAACATGAAAATGTCTTGCAAAACCTGGCTGGCAGCCGCCCTGATGACATTATTCCTGTTGTCGGCACAAGCTGCCGAATGGAGTTCAAAGCTGCTGGATGGCAGCACCGTAACCGTCGATCCGGACACCAACCGGGCCACCGTCACCCGCGAGGGTGTCACCACACCACTCTGGAATGGTGTGCACCGTACACAGGATGGCTCCGCGCTGATCATTAACCGCGGAATTGCCACGCCCAACGAGGCAATTATCGAATCCCGCCGCCTGCCGCCACCCAAGACCGAGGAGTGGGAAGACGTGAATATCGTCGGGTATACGCCCTGCGAGCAGCTGGTGCGCAGGGTATGCGGCCGGCAGGGTGAGTGTCTCGATGCGGAGGCATGCGACCCAGCCCAGCAACTGCTGACCATGGAAGACGAAGAGCGCAACAGCGCTGCAAACCGCAACCTGATGACCTTCACCAGCGGGCAATGCCAGAGCGCCATGAAGGACAGGGAATACTTTATACAATGTGAACAAAGAGCAGACAGCGGAAGCGAATAGCCCGGATTTATCACCGGGCGGCGGTGGTTTGATTAGAAGTAGCTGGAATGGGTGGAGGAATGCCTGATAACAGGAAAACTGTGTGATTCCAGAGCATGCCTATCCCGACGCTGGCTGGTCCTCGTGCATTACATTGCCGGCATCGGGGCCTGGACCCTGGTTATGGCCTGAACCGAAAGGATTTCGATAGACACTCCCCCGTACGACTGCAATCACAAACCAGGAGAAGAAAGTGCGCGGAAAGACGGAGGTACATTATGACTTTGTCGCCATGATAGTGATCAACTTCGCACTGTCAGTTGGTTTCCATCTCTATCAACGCCATCAATACAATGACCTGCTGCTTGAGGATACTGCATTGAAATGGGAAGCACAGGACATGGAAATCAACCTGCTGCTGAACCGGCGCAAACTGGAGGCGTGCAATAACCTGGCTTCCCGGTAACTCCGTCTGGACGCGCATCCGCCCCCGGGCAATCAATCCCACGCCGCGCCCGCCAGCCGGTCACCCTTGCCGTTTACCAGGTAAAGCGCCCTGCCGGCCTCATCGAAATCAACCCCAAGGCGTACACTGCAGCCGGAAACCGCCCGACCTTGGCATGGTGGCCGAAACAGTACGCACAGGACCCTTCCCTGGATGGCGGCTTTCTGCAGGCGCCTGTCCATCAGCTCGGTGTCGCATCCCGGCCAGGCCATGACGACGCCGTAATCACCTGACTCCAGCAGCGATTCGACAGTCCACAGGGCACTGCGCCCGGGGTGGGGGTTGACCTGCGTCACCCCGACGGGGTTCACGGCCGTGTCGGTGAAAACCCGTTTGCGGGCTGAATACGGCGGCGCCACCAGCACCAGACCGCGGCCCTGATGCGTGATCCGCGCCAGTGCCGGCATGAACAACCCCATGGCATCGGCGCGCTCTCCGGACTCCGTCACCTCGACCACGCCCGCCCTGGGCCAGCCCCCGTCCGGCAGCATGTCATCGAGCACGTTTATACCGGTCGGGATCATGCGCGATGCGCATCTTGTCGTCCTGATTTCCCAGGCGTTGAGATGATGCAGTTTTCCGGCGCCAGGCATTAGCCTATCTCCTTGCGCAGAACGCCCACGGCCAGACCCTCGATAACCAGGGACTGCTCGCGCAGATCCACGCGAATAGGTTCGTAATCAGGATTTTCCGGTAGCAGGCGTACGATAGCCCCGCGCTGCCGAAAACGCTTCACCGTGACATCGTCATCAAGACGCGCGACCACGACCTGGCCATTCTCGACATGCTGTGTACGGTGCACGGCAAGCAGGTCACCATCCTGAATGCCGATTTCCCGCATGCTGTCACCACTGACACGCAGCAGGTAATCGGCACGCGGGTGAAAGGTGGCCGGATCCAGCTGGCAGTAGTCCACTATATGCTGCTCGGCAAGAATCGGTTCACCCGCGGCCACACGCCCGATAACCGGCAAGCCGTCTTCAACCTCCACGAGGCGGATGCCTCGAGAGGTACCCGGCACCAGCTCTATCACGCCCTTGCGTTCCAGCGCACGCAGGTGATCCTCGGCCGCGTTCGCGGAACGAAACCCGAGTGTCGCGGCGATTTCCGCGCGCGTGGGCGGGCAGCCTTCTTCGGCAACATAGCTGCGGATCAGCTCGAGAATCTCCGTTTGGCGTCTGGTCAGTGTTTCCCGTGTCATGGCTTTATACTGGTTTTTTATACAGTACCTGTAATTATATACAGTAATACTTGTCCCGCAAGTTTTTTATCTTATTGATTTTAAGACTGTATCTGCAGCACACATAGCGAGCCCTGCGCCTGCGAACACCATTTTCTGTCCCTTCCTGACCCGCATCACGAAGCAGCCTGCCCGCCCGCATATCTCCCGCGTGACCAGATGTGAATGATTTTTCGCCAGGCTGGTACAATACCCGGCCTGCAAACCAGGTAACGAAAACCAGCCATGAGTACATTCTTCCCTGTTCCGGCTTCCCGCCACAGTATCGCCGTATCCGTCGGCAAAGTCGTGATTGGCGGTGGTGCACCGGTGGTGGTGCAATCCATGACCAATACAGACACTGCCGATGTCACGGCCACGGTCAGGCAGATCAGGGAGCTTGCCCGGGCCGGTTCCGAACTGGTCCGCATCACGGTGAATTCGGAAACAGCGGCTGTGGCGGTACCGGAAATCTGCTCGGCACTGTCTGCGGCAGGTGATGATATTCCGCTGGTCGGTGATTTCCATTTCAATGGCCACAAACTGCTGGCGAAATATCCGGACTGCGCGCAGCTGCTGGCGAAGTACCGCATCAATCCCGGCAACGTGGGGCGCGGCAAGAAACGTGACGAACAATTTGCCGCGATGATCGAAACCGCCTGCCGCAACGACAAGCCGGTGCGTATCGGCGTGAACTGGGGCAGCCTCGACCAGGCGCTGGTTGCACGCCTGATGGATGAGAACTCGAGGCGCAAGGAACCCAAGGATTCCCGGGAGATCATGCACGAGATCATGGTGACCTCGACACTGGAGAGCGCCGCCCAGGCGGAGGAACTCGGTCTGCCACGTGACCACATCACCCTGTCTGCAAAGATGAGCGGCGTACAGGACCTGATCGCCGTTTACCGCAAGCTTGCCGTGCAGTGCGACTATGCCCTGCATCTCGGTCTGACCGAGGCCGGCATGGGCTCAAAGGGCATCGTCGCCTCCACCGCCGCACTGGCCGTGCTGCTGCAGGAGGGGATCGGCGACACTATCCGCATTTCACTGACACCGGAGCCCGGGGGTGACCGCACCCGTGAGGTGATTGTTGCGCAGGAACTGCTGCAATCCATGGGCCTGCGGCATTTCACCCCGGCCGTGGTCGCCTGTCCGGGATGCGGCCGAACCAGCAGCAGCTACTTTCAGCAGCTGGCGCAATCCATCCAGGAACACCTGCGCCGGCAGATGCCCGAATGGCGCAGGCGCTACCCCGGCGTGGAGGAAATGACTGTGGCGGTGATGGGCTGCGTCGTCAACGGCCCCGGCGAAAGCAAGCATGCCAATCTCGGCATCAGCCTGCCGGGAACCGGCGAGAATCCTGTTGCGCCGGTCTATGTCGACGGCATCAAGACTGTCACGCTGAAAGGCGAGACAATCGCCGCAGATTTCCAGCAACTGGTGGATGACTACGTGCAGCAACGCTATAGCTGAAGACTTCTGGCGGCTGCCCAGCCTCACAGCGGCGCCCTGTCAGATCAGCAGATCGAACTCGTCCAGTTCCAGCCGGGAAATGCACAGTGCAAGCGACTACTGGAAGTCATGCCCGGCCTTGTCAGCGCCCCCTGAAGTCCACATCGCCTGCGTGACTGTACCATGATCGTGCCGCAACCCTTGATGCAAGCCCCGGCAGTCCGGCGCCGTAACAGGCTACGGTGCACCCGCGGCGCGGTGAAAGGGGGTAATGTGTTTGCAGTCTGCGGTACAACATCCCCGCAAACGCGCACGCCTGATATGTATTCAGGATATTATCCGCCTGGAAGTATAACCTGAGAGACAAAAAACCGATCACCGGGATACATGTTGCTTGCAGAATGATACGGCGGAAACCGCAGTGTCCACATGCGGATATCCCCAGGGAAAACCGCCGGGTCAGTTCTGACTCGGTTGGCGTGGAATAAAGCCAGGTTGTGTAGTCTGGATCTCAGCCATCAGTGCACCCTGAGACTGCAGCAGGAGCAGGTCACCAGTCGGATCCCTGCTTTCATCAGCGATAGAAAATGAGATGGTGGTCAGCAAGACAGCAGCACAGACAAGCAATGCAATAAACCCGAATGAGTTGAATGCCCTGGTCCAGATTGAGTCCACCCCTGCCCCCTTATCCATTGTTGGTCAACCACATATATCCAACTGATACCAGCTTATCGACCACGTAACCGGACTTGTTAGGAGATCGGGATTGTTTTGTGATCCCGATCACTGCCTGGGACGGCATAAACCTGTAAGCACGCACCCATTGCGGCACGCGGGCGTCAAGAATAATGGCCCAAAGCCGCTAGCATGGTAATGGCAGGTTCTTCATCCAGGGGGTAACGGAGGTATGTCATGAGACACAAGAAAGACAGGCGCGAAGCTGATTCGAGTGCCAGTTTACCATGGAAAGACAACGACCGGGAACGCGTATTCGCCGAACGCCGCAAGCGGGGTGAACGGCGTATTGATAATCTGGCAGAAGAGGAGCGCCAGCTACTGCTGTCCGAAATGCCCGCGCCGATATCCGGGAACCGTAAACGCTGAAGCCATAATCAGCAGAAAATACTCCAGCACCATACCTCCGCAAACCACCTGAAAACCGGGTTAATCCGCACGAAATTCAGGCAATTACACCTTCCTGGCGCCTCGTGAAAAACAGGGTACTCACCTGAAAAATAGTGTAGTATTACTTTGCCGTGGGGGATGCGTCAGGATGCATTTCCACACGCACCCGCAGGCGCCAGAGACTCAGTTGCAAATGAATTAGGTTATATGGAAGTCCATCGTTGCACCTCCTGTAAATTACCTTTCACGATCTGCGATTGATTACACGTTTATTTTTTACCAGAGGTATGTTTAATGGCTACAGGTACTGTCAAGTGGTTCAACGAATCCAAGGGATTTGGTTTTATCGCCCCGGCTGACGGCGGCGAAGACGTCTTTGTACATTTTTCTGCAATATCCGGCGATGGATTCAAGACCCTCGCAGAAGGACAAAGCGTTAAATTCGATGTCGAGCAGGGCCCGAAAGGCCTGCAGGCCAGCAACGTGACCCCTGCCTGACAGGCTCACGGGTTTATGCAACACCGGAACCCCGCCCGCAAGGCGGGGTTTTTTTGCAGCGCGGCAGGTAATCGCAACTACGGCGGCTGCAATTACTTAGAGTCATTACTGCCAGTTAACAAGCAAGATGCATGGAATGAATCCCGCACTTTAAACAACAGCTGTCCTTCAGTGGTAACTGCAACACGGTCAATCCAGCAGAAATACAATAGCCACCTGTCGGTCACTGTTAGTCTAAAAGGATGGAGCCGGGGAGCGAAACTGTCCCCTGATATCTTCATTACAAGCCACGCAAAAGCAGCAAAACAAATCAGCCCTTATCGTTTGTATTGGCGCTGCCGGTTACAGTATCAGGCATACCGGGTGGAAACCTGCATATTATCAGGACGTATAGAAGGTACAGGGATTTCCGGGAAATGAATTATTAAAATTCAATCACACTGTCACGACGAATGCAGCACATACAGCCTAACTGATCACAAATGTTGCTTTGCCACAGGCTTCTTCATTACAGTCTTTTATGATGTCCCGATCTACATATTCCCGGTTTACTGCAGGTGCATGAATGAAATAGCCTTGCGCCATGCTGACGCCAAGCTCCCAGATAATTGCCAGACATGCAGGACTCTCCACGCCTTCGGCAATTGTTATGTAGTTGTTTTTGGTAGCAAGGTCCATGATGGCCGTCACCTTTGCAAGGCTTCCGCCTCTCTTGTCAATATTGCCAACAAGGCCCTTGTCTATCTTCAGGTAGTCTGCATAAACATGCATGAGATGCTGCAGGTTGGTCGCCATCCGATAGTGCTCGATTGCTATTTTGCACCCGATTGCATGCAATGCCTTGGATAGCGAAGCCATATTCTTGAGATCGCTTTGCAATACATTTTCTGCGATCTCGAATACCAGCTGTTCGGATTTGATGCCATATTCCTCGATCCTGGACATGATCCAGTCTGCAAGGTCGCTATCTGCAACCGACTGCCTGGTCAGCTTGATGTAGTACTTTACTTGCCCGTCATTGTTCACGGACATTTCCTTCAATGCCTTGTCGATAACGAAGCGATCCACCTCATTTGCATAGCCGGTAGATTCGGCCATGGCAAAAAACTCACCAGGGAGAATCATGTCTCCACTTTTGTCAACAAGCCTGACAAGCACCTCGAAATGGTTCCCCGCCTGCCCCCTGAGACTGGATATCGGCTGGTAATAGATCTTGATACGATTCTCTGCAAGCGTGCTACGAACCATTTCCTTATGCTGTTCATCATTACCCGCAATGTTTATTTCATCGGCAATTGCACTGCTCACTATCACCCTGTTACCGCCGGATAAACGTGCCGCATCGCACGCCAGATCCACCCGGGTTATGATTTGCTCCGGGTTGACGTCATTCCTTCTCACAGAGCAAACACCGATACTTGTTGTAGTAACAAGCGAGCGCCCACCGTATTCAAAGATCCTGGACTCGACTTCCTCGCAAATCCTGCCGGCTCTTTCCTCCGCCTCGTCTGCAGTCTCATTACTGCACAGGACAGCAAAGGTACAGTCACCGAATCTCGCCATGACGTCATCAGCCTTGCACTCAGTCTCTATAATCTTCGCAATCTCCCTGACAACGGACTCGCTTTCCATTATTCCGACTTCATCCCTGATCATGATGAAGTTATCCAGCAGCACGTACATCAAACTGTGGGGATCTTCGGGTCTGTCCTGCTGAGACAAAAGTGCATCAAGGCACGCGACGAAATACGTGCGATCCGGCGTCATCTGGTCCTGCTGAATGCCCGGCACAACCGGAGAACCAGCACAGGTTCCATCCGTATCAGCTTTCATGGCCAAGGCTGCTTCCAGTTGCCTGCACTTTTCCTCCGACGCAGACAGTTCGGAACCGAGCTTCGCCAACTCGTCCTTCAATGCCACTACAGAGTCACTGGCATCCCCCCTGACTGACTGCACATTGTCGATTTCCGACGCAGCCGCTCCCAGGTTCACGACTTCTTGCACACTCGCTTCATAGCCTTGCAATTTTTCAGCAAGCTCCTTCTCTCGAGTACCTGCGTATTCAAGCTCAGACTGGAGATCAACCACCTGCGCTTGCAGCGACACCAGCTCCTGCGACCCTTCGCCATTCTGTGCTACATACTCCCGCGCCTTGCGCAGGGCAACGCGCAGCCGGTCATTCAAATCTACAAGATTGTGTGCTTTTTCTGCCTCTATTCCCAGTTCCTGATTCTCTGCGATCGCCTCATCCAGTCTTGCTTCAAGCTCGTGCAGGGATTTCTTCAAAGCTTCCGCGTCACCGGTGCTGTCCGGCTGACCTTCCAGCGATTTGCTTGTGGATTCAAGGCGCAACCGCAGCGATTCGATTTGAACGGATTTTTCCTCCAATTCCTGCCTGTGCACCGCTTTCTCGGTAACGGAGGATTCATGCAGTGCGTGGTTCAGGTTTTCCAGTTTTTCCGCATGTGCCTGAAGATCAGCATGTAAGGCACGCAAGGTTTCCAGCTCTCCGGTGACGCCGGAGATACGCGCATTCAGTTCATCACAGGCAGTCGCGTGGGATTCCGACTGCATGCGTATTGATTCTGCCTGCGCATCGACCTCACTCTGTAATTCGTTTACCTGGCCATCCAGGCGCGAAACCTCGCTGTCTCTGGATTCCACCTCGGCAAGCAGACTGTCGACCTGACCCCGGAGAGCCGGGATTTCCCTGTTGCATTCTTCCAGCTCCTGCAGTTGCTGCTGTAGCTGACTGTTCGCCTCGTCATACAATCCCTGTAGCTCATTGATCCTTCCCGTCAAAGCCGCTTTTTCACTCTCGAATTCTTCCTGTGCACGCAGCCCTTCTGCAGTACGTGCTTCCAGAGTCGCCTTTACATCTTCCAGGCATCCCGACAATTCGTCTATTTCAGCGGTGCGTTCGCCCAGTGCCTTTTCCTGCGCAGATACTCTGTCCTGCAGGGTATCCCGCTCGGATTCCGCATCATGAATCCTTTGATTGAGTTGCTCCGCCTCAAGGAGATATTCTTCAGTTTTCCTGCGCCCCGTGTCGATTTCCTCATCCAGCGCACTTCTGCTTGCCTGGATAGCTTCATTGAGCTCTGATATTCTAGCTGAACGTTCATCAAGCAGCCTGCGTGAAGTCTCGATCTCATACAATGCCGTGTTGAATACCGTACTGAACGTATCGGCGGCAGCCTGAAATTCGCTGACTGGAGGCTTCTCCAACGCCGTTTCAATGTCACCGCACCCCGTTCCGTCTGACTGACCATCAGCAGATACACAGCCGGCAACATCGACAACAGCATCTTCCATTTCCACATTGTCAATTGAAACCGTGTCCATCATATCTTCACGCATCACTATGTATCCCTGTGCCAGGTTGTTCTAATAGCGCATTCGTGTGGAAATACTTTCCACAAGCGTCCAGACCATGACGCGACCTGCCTGATCACGCCTTCTGGTTAATATCGGGTGAAATTTTTTTCCCACCGGATCAATCGAGTCCTAATGATCCCCCACTCTATCGGTGGAACCTCATGAAGCTTTAAACAGCCGGCCAGACACCCGAAACGCCTCGTGATTCCGGCATCACATCAGCAAGGCCGGCGGCATTGAACACTGGGGACAGCGTCAAAATTCAGGCAAGCAGATCCAGACAGCGACGCAGGTGCAGGAGTATCAGCAGTTTGCTGATAACAGCACACATGTCTTGTGTCGCAAGATCAGACCACAGATGTATTGCCAAAGGGTTTCATGAAAGTAAACGCCGGGAGAGCCTGAACCTGCAACCGAACCAGGCAGGTGAGAGTAACTGAAACTCCAGCAGAGCCCGAACAGGAAATATCTACGGCTGCCGGCGTGGCGTACCCGTACAGTATGAGCCTGTTGGCCAGTACTGCCTGGCCAGCCGTGATAATCCTGAATCTGGTTGTGAAATTCCCGGGATTAACAAGCTGGTCAGCCAGGCACTCTTGCCTCTGCGTGCGGTTCGCGTGCGCCAGACCCGGCATGGCTGGCCATGTATGTGAGACCTGTAACTCGCCGCAGCACCAGCTGTATTCAAAGCTTCTCCAGGAATTCCTCGGGCATGTCTGTAGCCAGTTCCAGGGCTCCATCCGCACCGGCGTACAGGGGGTCGCTGATACAGGTAAACGTACAGGGCTCGAATTGCCTGGTGGCGTCTGTGAGATAGCTGTCCAGCCCGCGGAGCTGGCTGCCGCCGCCCGCAACAATGATATTCTTGCGCACGCTTTCCTGAAATTCGGGATCGAAGCCGGCGATAAGGTCTACGACCGTTTCAACAATGGCAGGCATGGGACTCTCGCAGGCCTTGCGCATTTCCTCGGTAATATCGAACTCCGTGAACTTGCCGTCCACCGGGGCCTCGATCTTGACCCGGCGTTTCGCATCGCCCACGAAGCCATGCTTTTCCTTGAACCTGCGCACCATGTTGAGCGAGAAATCCGCCTCGGGGTGTTTTTCGGACAGCAGCCTGAAGAGCTGTTCGTCCACGTAGTCACCGGCCGTGAGGATACTGCGCTGATCCTCTTCCAGGGGTACCGTGCCATGCATGATGCAGAAATCCACGGTGCCGGCACCGATGTCGATAATCATGGCGTTGTCCAGTGCCCCCAGCCCGTAGGCCACGGAGAAGGGTTCGGAGACCACCATCAGCTTCCTTGCATGACTGGAGATGGCGTTCTTGATGGCGATTTTGTTGACCTTCAGCGCTTCTGCCGGGACACCCACTGCAACGCAAATCTCACTGTCAGACCCGACGTCGGCGAGTTCGATCAGATGGCCGATCAGTTCCTCTACCGCGGCCTCGTCCTGTGCGGTGCCCTCCTTGAGGACACCGTTCTGCAGCGGCCGGGAGAGATTCAGTGCGAGCCGGTGATCCAGTGCCTCGCTGCCAAGCAGCACGCGCTTGCCAAGCATCTTCCTGGCAACGAAGTCTTTCGGCCAGCCGACGTAGCTTTCCACCCACTTCCGGTTTCCATTGCTCGCGGATACCACTGACCTGGAGGTACCCAGGTCAATCCCGATGTACAGCATATTATCCTTCTTGCTTGGCGACATGTTGAAGCTTACCTCCCTCTACTGATCTTCGATATCCGCGCTGTTCAAGGTATTCCACAATCCCGGTTTTCAGGAATCCCGCGACATCGTCACGATACCCGGGTTTACTAAGGCGGGTTTCCTCTGCCTTGTTGCTGATGCAGGCAACCTCCACCAGCACACTCGGCACTTCGACTCCCAACAGTACCACAAACGGCCCCGTCTTGGAGCCGGCATCAATCAGGTCGCGATTACGTCTTTTCAGGCTGCTGTAGAGTCGCCCGTGTATCGCGTTGGCAAGCTCCTTCGACTCCTCGGTTTTCAGGGTGTCGCCGATTCTTGCGATGACCGCGCGAAAGTCACCCATGGCGTAGTCGGAGTCGTGGTTTTCCTTCTCCGCCAGTTCCAGCGACCGCTGATCCGTGTGCGGTCCGAAATAATAGGTCTCCACATAGTTCACCGAGGCCGCCTCTGCGGGCAGGGAGTTAATATGAATGGAGATGAACAGGTCTGCCTTGTTGTCTTTCGCGAAGGCAACCCGCTCTTTCAGATAAACCTTCCTGTCTTTGTCGCGGGTGAGCAGGACGCGATAGTTCCCGGTCATAACGAGTTTTTCCCGCAATCGCCGTGCAATATCCAGCGCGACATCTTTTTCCATCAGGCCCTGGCGACCCGTTGCCCCCGGGTCGATACCGCCGTGACCCGGGTCGATGACGATGGTACGAACCTGTAGATTGAACAGGTCTGCCATGGGCATGCCGAGTCGGGTGAGCATTTCATCGTAGCGCCCCGTTGTGATGGCGGCGCTGTTTCTGGTCATTCCGACTGGTTCCAGGGTTGCGGACCGGTCGCCGTCCAGGCTGAAATCGCCCCCGGGTCCAGCCGTCATGAGAAGTGGATCGATGAGGTATTGCAGTGATTGCTTGTCAGCCATCTGCATGGCGGCTGGACCTGTAACATCAACCGTGACCAGCCGAAAGTTCAGCCCAATGAGGGATACAAGCCCCAGTAGTACGATCAGGAGTGCCTTACTCCGGTATCCCTCCTTGTGGTCCGGATCCTGGGGCTCTTCCACCGCTATTGTTCGCCGCGTGCCAAGACAGGAACGCGGGATACCCGCATTGTCCTCATAGACAGCCCTCAAAACGTTCTTTTTAATTTTCGAAGAGCGCGTCATATGCCCGTGTGTCGATCGCCAGAACAAGCGCTGTAAAAAGCAGAAATTGCTAGACCATGTACGAGAATATTATCAAGGGACAGCATCCGGCACACCAGGCATATATTTGTTTGCCAAACCCAGTCTACTTGAGTTTATCGGAATATTACCGCAGTACTGCAAACTGGATCACCTCGCCAGTGCTAAACGCCAATATCCCGGCATTACGAGGTATGTTTTCGGCCTGGTGATGTCATCGGTTGAGAAAAGAATAATTTGTACACTGAAGCCGGCGACTCCGGGTTACTGCTCAAATCCGCAATGATCGGATATTTGAACGGTTAATGCCCCTAACCTGTTCGGAAGGGGAATGGGGCACTTTTCTACCTGGACGAATCAACATAACTGACTATATTGACAGTTGTTGCATTACTTCAACATGTGCAAAATCCGCAGGTTATGCACAAGTGGTATTTCGATTCGCTCTGTGGAATGAAAAAATACTATTGTCACTCACTTCATAATGCAATATGAGATAACTTGTTTATGCCTGAAGATGACGCAACTCGGCCACATGAGGCAACTGATACCTTAGTTGATCTGTGTTAATGCAATAACCCCAGACAACAGGTACACATTAGGCTTTTCTTGCATCCAGTGGAGGGGGGATGAGCAGTGAATTATAAAAGAACCCGGATTGGTGATAGACGTCAGAAAAAAGACATGCTCAAAGCCCCATTCAAGGACAGTAACGGGGTGACCATAAAAGCATGCCGCAGGAAAACCCCGGATCGGCGTACAGGCAACATCCACCTTGAATGGATCAGTGATTACGAGACCTGGTGAACCCGGGAACTGTCAGCGACCTGGCCAGGCCGAAGGAAGAAATATATCCCGCAGCATCTGGAAAGATGATGTTGCCATGCTGCTATGCCTGTATTCCCTCCCTTCGCTCTATTTATTGAGAAACCCAGGGAAAGCAGGTGAATAGGCCTGAAACGCTGGTCGAGGCAACAAATCCAAAGAAGGGTATAATTCAAGCTATTGATTTATATGGAGCCGGCGAGAGGAGTCGAACCCCCGACATCTTCATTACAAGTGAAGCGCTCTACCAACTGAGCTACGCCGGCCTGCTGCCCCTGCGGGCAAGGCGCCCTATTCTAGAGAAATGCCCGGCGCGCTGCAATTCACGGACAGGTGGTATCCTGCATTTTCAGCCCGGGGTGATCCTGCATGATGGCATCCAGTTCATCCGTCACAGGCGTATGCGCATCGATATCCAGCCAGTATTCGGTGGACGTCTGGTAGCGCGCCTCCAGGATCGGATCAAATCCGAGCTTGCGCACTTGCTTGAAGCGAATTTCCGCCCGGGCCATCTCATCGAATGTTCCCAGCGAGAGGAAGTTCCCCTTGCCGACATAGTATTCACGATCCTTGTTATCCTCGAGTGTCTTCACTGCCCGCAGCACCTGCCCACGCTTCATCGCAGGCAGGTAAACCCAGAAACCATTGGGCTTTTGTATCTCGGCTGTGCGTTGCTGCGCCTGCACTCCGTGCAGGCGCAGTTCCTCTGAAACTGACTGCAAATCCCCCATCGCAAGGAACGGCCCGATTGCCTGGCAGGTGAGAGCGGCACCCGCACCCGGCGGCTGTGAAGTCGTCAGCGCTTCCACCCCCGAGACCGCTTCTGTGTGCTCCTGTCGCCTTTCCAGCTCCTGCAATGTCACCAGTGGTGTGACACCGGCAGGCAATGCCGGCGGTTCCCGCACAACGTCGCCCGCCGTCTGGTTCAGATGAATATTCCAGCCGAGGTAGGCAACATTCGCGAGCACCATCAAGTAAACAAGATATTTCATGAATTTTCTCCCGCCAGCATGGCAATACCCCTGAGAACCAGATCCGCTGCATGATGCGTGTCACCCTGCAGCAAGGGCAAAACCCGCCCGGCATCCCCCCCGGTCAAAACAATATCGATGCCCGCACCCAGTTCCGCACGCATGTCGGCGACGCTGCGGTCGATCGCTGCGACCAGCAGATAAACGGCGCCCGCGCTGATGCCGGCAGTGGTGGTTTCAGCCAGCGGTGTCGTGACCGTGTGTTTGCCCGACAGGCGCAGCTGTGCCGTATTCTGCAACAGCAGCTGTTGCAGGATCCCGGCACCGGGCAGGATCAACCCGCCACGATGTTCACCCTCCGCCGTGACCATGTCCAGGGTAGTAGCCGTCCCGCAATCCACGACACACAGGGCACCCGGGTAGCCATGGTGCGCGGCAACCACCGCTGCCCAGCGGTCGATTCCCAGGGTGTCCGGGTCGGTATAGCCGTTGGTGATTCCACATGCACTTGCGGTCGCACGCAGAAATACCGGCTGAACCTGCCAGTGCGACAGGAACCAGGCGGCCAGTGCGGCCTCCGTATCCTTGCCGGCAACATTGGCAATCACCACCTCGTCCGCTGGCTGCAGCTCCGACCAGGCGGCATCTGCCAGCCCCCCGATATCGCCTGCACGGTGCACGAAACGCCCCGGCGAAGCCAGCCCGGCGCTCGTGAAACAGGCCCATTTGACCGCCGTGTTGCCGACATCAAGCAACAGCTTCATGGGGCTACGCGCACGCTGACTTCGCCGGAGGTAAAGCGCCGGCGCCCGGTCGCCGTTTCCACCAGCAATGCTCCCCCGGCGTCGATGCCACAGGCCACGCCGCTGATGACTTCATTGGGCAGCTGCAAATCCACCGGGCGACCCTGCAGGATATCGCAGCACTGCCATTCGGCCATGAACGGCTGTAAACCCTGCGACTCGAATTGCGTAATCGCCGGCAGCAGCTGATCCAGCAGGCAGGCTGCAAGCCGGTTTCTGGAGACATCGTCATGACCGCACAGGGTGCTCAGGTCGGTCCACGGCTGATCAATGCCCGCGGCTGCAGTCCGGGGCATACACACATTCACCCCGACACCAATAACCACGGCGCAGGGACCCGTCGATTCACCCATGACGTCAATCAGGATGCCGGCCAGTTTCGCGTTGTTCACCAGGATGTCGTTCGGCCACTTCAGTCCGGCGGCCTTTATACCGAAGCAGCGCAGGCTGCGCACCACCGCGATACCGGTTACCATGCTCAACCCCCCAAGGGCCATGGCACCGGCCGAGATCCGCCATAACAGCGAGAAATACAGGTTTGCTGCGAATGGCGAGACCCAGTCGCGACCGCGCCGGCCACGTCCGCCATGTTGCCGCTCCGCGAGACAGACCGACCCGGCGGGCGCGCCCTGCAGTGCCAGCGCCCGCAAGCGATTGTTGGTCGAGTCGATGTCCAGCAGTATTTCGATGGATTCCAGTCCCGCCCGTGTTTCAGGCGCGGCAGCCTGACGAATGAGTTCCCGATCCAGCAGTTCGACGGCCACAGGCAATCGATAGCCCTTGCCGTGCAGGGTCTGCAGTTCAACCCCCGTCTCGCGCAGGGCGTTGATATGCTTCCAGACGGCCATCCGGCTGACGCCGATCACCTTGCCGAGCGCTTCACCGGAGTGATATTCACCATCAGAGAGGAGTTGCAACAACTGCCGACGTGACTGCATGGCGAGAGCTTAACAGACCCGCGACCGGCTTCAATAGCAATGCCGGCCGTTGCGCTCCCGGCTACCAGAACGCGCCGTATAATCGGCGCACAGGGGTGCGGCGCAGACCTCCGCATTGTGCAGATCCCGGACCTTTTCCGTTACTTGCAGGCCGGACGCTTGCCCTGTTGCCGCGCCCGGGACTGCAATTGCAACGCAACCGGCATATGCCCGGTAAGATCGCTAATACGGCTGCCATGGGAAGGATGCGTGGACAGGAATTCGGGCGGCTGACTACCGCCTGCGCGGCTCATATTGATCCAGAGACTGGTACTTTGATGCGGGTCGAAACCCGCCTTGGCCATGAGATCGAGCCCCATAATGTCTGCCTCGCTTTCCTGAATGCGCGAATAGGGCATCAATACCCCGTATTGCGCTCCCACGCCCAGCAACCCCATCAGCGTCTGACCGGTAGCGGACTGGGGACTGGCGATGGCATTGATAAGATTCAGCCCCTGCTCCACGGCGAACTTCTGCGAGACCCGTTCGTTGGAGTGATGGGCGAGCACATGCGCCACCTCGTGTCCGATAACAGTGGCCAGCTGGTCCTGGTTTTCGGCCACTTTCAGCATCCCGGTATAGACGCCGATCTTGCCGCCCGGCAGGGCGAAGGCATTGGCGTCGGTGTCATCGAATACCACCACTTCCCAGTTGCCGCCAACTTCGCGGGTGATGGCCGATGCCACGCACTGCACGTAATGATTGGTGACGGTACTGCGATTAACCCTGGTTTCCTTCTTGATGGTGCTAAATGCCTGCAATCCCATCTGGTTTATCTCACTTTCGGACATCAGTACCAGCTGGGAACGCCCGGTCGGCGAGGTGACACAACCGGCCAACAGCACCAGGGCGGTGGACAGAACAAACAGGCGTATAAACATGGAGACACTCCTAGAAACCGTACCAGTCATTCGGGGGAGGATTTTCAGATACAACTCACGCCGGTGCCGCCCAGCCCGCAATAACCACCGGGATTTTTCGCGAGATACTGCTGATGATAGTCCTCGGCATAGAAAAATTCGGGGGCTTCCCGGATTTCTGTGGTAATCGGGCCCAGACCGCTGGCAGCTAGGCGCACCTGGTAGCGGTCCCGTGAAGCCAGCGCCGCCTTCAGCTGCGCCTCGCCGGTGCTGTAAATCGCGGAACGGTACTGTGTGCCCCTGTCATTGCCCTGGCGCATACCCTGGGTCGGATCATGGGCTTCCCAGAAAACCCGCAGCAACTCCTCGTAGCTGATAACAGCGGGGTCAAACACCACCAGCACGACCTCGTTGTGCCCGGTCATGCCGCTGCAGACTTCCTTGTAGCTCGGGTTAGGTGTGTAGCCCCCGGCATAGCCAACGGCTGTGGTATAGACCCCCTTGAGCTGCCAGAATTTCCGTTCGGCTCCCCAGAAGCAGCCCAGGCCAAAGACCGCGCGCTCCATCCCCTCGGGGAAAGGCGGCACCAGGGTATGGCCATTCACGTAATGACGTTCAGGCACCGGCATTTTACTGGTGCGCCCCGGTAATGCCTCGTCCGGGTCAGGCAGTGTCGTTATTGTTCCCAATCCAAACATTTTCAGCTCCTGTGTCAGTTGCTTACGCAAGGAAGGTTAGTGCCGCGCTCACCTGCCGCAGCCCTCATACGGGAATCCTGACTTCCTTTTCCCTGCCCATCTGGCGGATTGCATCTTCCAGGTCTATCTGGTCCGGGTTGTCCGTGCTCTGCTCATTGAGGCGCGCAATAATATCGGACTGTTCCAGCGTCTGATGGTTTCCATTTTCGTCCTGAATGAATGCCGCCCACGGAACACATTTGGTCAGGGGAAAGATCTGCCCTTTGCGCGGTGAAATATCGATATTGAGGCAAGAGATGAATACCAGCCGCCTGCCATGATAACCGTGATCCTTGACGATGGTGCGATAGGCGCGGTCGAATTCGGCCTGGGTGTTGACCTGTGCGCCGACCAGCAGGGGCGAATGTGACGTCACGATCCACGGCATCGGGTTCAGCAGGTTCTGCTCGAGGTGGCTGCGGCCTTCGACATCACCGATGATATTGCGTTTGAAATTGAACAACTCGGGAACCAGGTAACGGCCGATGGTCCGCCCGCCTTCATCAGGCCAGCTGTCGGCAGGCAGCATCGCGACCAGGTCGCCGGATGCCAGATAGGAACGTGCGGTACTGAAGGTCTGCACCAGCTGCGGATTGCCGTTATCCATCTGCAACAGCCGCTCAAGCTGCAGGAACAGTCCCTCGCTGCGTCCCTGGTTCAGCAACTGGTTGTCAATGGTCACGGTGCAATCGCCGTTGCGCCTGCCAAGAAAGATGTTCTCGCGTGCAAAGGTATATTCATCCAGATACCAGCCGAGCACGCCGCCGATCTTGCCGCAGGAGTCGGAGCATTCATGCGCCTCTGCCTGCAGCCTGCGATAGGTGCCGAATGTCTGCGTGTCCGGGTCGTAACCGACGTGACTGGCCTGGATGATCACCAGGTCCTTGCCGTGCTGGGCATGCGAGCCGTGGAGATCGGTCGCGACGACCCCCCCCACCATCCCGTGGCTGAAGGGAAACGTCCCGAAATGCTTGGTAATCAGGATAATCGGAAAACCCTGGCTTTCGTCGGAACAGAATGCACGCGAAGGCATGATCTTGCCGGCCTCGAAGCCGAGCGACTTGCACAGGTTGTAGAGGCGCGGGACGAACACGCTGTAGCGCATCATCCTGTCGAGATGAAAATCACCGATCACTGCCTTGAGATTCGACTGGGTGGAGAACATTGTGGCTCCGGCGTCCTGGTCCTACTATTGGGGCATTATAACGTGAGGCATTTTGAGGGACAGCTCCGGATGGACACACCAGACAGGAATACCCCACCCGATGCACTGTTGTTGCTCGGCACCCGGTGCCCGCATTGCCCAACCGTCCTGGCTGCGCTCGCGGCAATGGTCAAGGCCGGAGTTATCGGCTCGCTCAGGGCCGTCAATATCGAGCAACGCCCGGATATCGCACAGGAACTGGGAGTCCGCAGCGTGCCCTGGGTACGCATCGGCCCCATTGAGCTGGAAGGCCTGCGTTCGGAAAAGGAATTGCGTGACTGGGCGGAAAAGGCCGGCACACCGGCCGGCCTGAGCGCCTGGCTGGACGAATTACTCTCGACCGGCAGGATCGACCGGGCACTGGCGCTGGTACGGTCAGAACCGGAAGCACCCGCAGCCATGCTACAGCTGTTTGCCGATCCCGCAACGCAGCTCAACACCCGCATCGGCATCAGCGCCATCATGGAGGGCCTTGCCGGTACCGAGCAGTTGCAGGGGCTTGCCGGGAAACTGGGCGAGTTGACGCACCACGCGGAGGCACGAATCCGGGGAGATGCCTGTCACTACCTGGGACTCGCGGGTGACCCCGCGGCCGTTGAGTACCTCACACCGCGACTGGAAGATCCGGACGCAGAGGTGCGGGAAGTGGCGCAGGAAGCCCTGCAACTGCTACAGCCTTGAATGGCCGCATGATGCAGCAGCCCCCCCCTGGCGACTACTCGAAACCGCAGCTGCCGCCGCCGCAGCAGGGGCCACTGGCACAGGCCGGTGCGGCACGATCCCCCAGACTGGAACTGCGCACCACCTGGCCACCCGTTATCAATCGCTCGACCGGTGATTCCGGCGGCGTTGAACCGGGCTCCAGCCCGGCCAGTTTGCACAGTTCACCCCAGGTCATCAGCCGTTCACTCATGCTGTGCCTGACCTCGACTACGCGGTCGTTGTCATCACAACGATAATCATATGTTGGCATGTTCACCTCCGCTAAATAACACGTTTGCAGAATTATACCGCAGCCGCCTGGCCGGGAAAGAGCTGGCCTGCAGGTACAAAACAGACTGCAAGGAAATCCCCTGCACGGCGGGTGATCCCGGCGGGCGGAACAGTCAGGAGTCCAGGCGGGCCGGCGGCGCCCCGATCAGGTCGCACGCACGGTCGGCCGCGCGGCCATGCCATGCCGGATGATATCGCCGGACAGCAGATAGATCACATCCTCAGCGATGTTTGCGGCGTGGTCGCCGATGCGCTCCAGTTGGCGGCAGGCGGTAATGACCATCAGCCGCTGCTCGGTCTCCTCGGGATTGCCGCGGATCAACTCGATCTGCCCCGGCATGGTGGCCTTGCACAGGGCATCGACCTCTTCATCCATGCGCAGTACCGTCTCGGCCATGGTGCTGTCGGCTTCCACGAAAGCCAGCAGGCTTTTGCGCAGCATCAACTTTGACTGCTGGTAGATGGTATGCATGCTTTGCGGCAACTCGATATGCGGGAGTTCCGCCAGCCGAATGGCAATTCTGGAAATATGCTCGGCATGGTCACCGATCCGCTCGAGATCCATATTGATCTTTAGTATGGAAACGATCAGGCGCAGGTCCACCGCGACCGGCTGATACAGGGCAAGCAGCTTGAGGCACTCCTCCTCCAGTTGCATCTCTTCACTGTCGACCTCCTCATCCTGGCGGATCACCCGCTGCGCTGCAGGCACATCAAGATTGCACAATGCCTCATAGGCATCGTTGACCTGTTTTTCAACGCCGCCCCCAACAGCGATAAGCTGCTGATTGATACGATCCATTTCTCGAAGAAAATGCAGGGCCACGTTGTCTGTCCTCGGATAAAGGTTTAACCGAAACGCCCGGTGATGTAATCCCTGGTACGCTCGTCCCCCGGATTCTGGAATATTTTCTCTGTCGTGCCAACCTCTGTTCTCCCACTCTACCACTCGGATGGCTTCATGGCGCGGGATGCGTTGGAGATATCCGGGTAATTGCTGCCCACACCCTGGCAGAACAGCTTCATGCCGCCACCGGTTCCCGTTCTCTCGATGACAGGTGTCTTGAAGTCACCCTTGTTGCCGAAGCGTTCGGCCACAATCGTTGAGAAAGGATAGACGGTGGAAGAACCGACGACCTGGATCTGGTAGCGCACTTGCAGCACCGGAGTATGCAACGGCCGCAGTCATTCCGATGGACGCCAGCACACCCATTAACAGACGGGATCTTTCAAACATGTTTTGCTCCATTGATGATTGAATCTGGAGCAGATGCCAGCGTTGGCTTGTTAACCTTTTGTTAGCTACACAACAGGATTGCGTTCATACGTCACGCGCTTCTCAGCCCTGCCCCTGCCTGGGGAGGCGAATGATAAAAGTGCTGCCGGTGCCGACCTTGCTGATCACGTCGACCTCGCCCTGGTGGACATTGGCGATATGCTTGACGATGGCCAGGCCCAGGCCGGTTCCGCCCAGCTTGCGACTGCGCGCCTTGTCAGCCCGGTAAAAACGCTCAAACAGACGGGACAGATGGATATCCTGAATACCCGGCCCCTCGTCGGTGACGGTAATCAGGATATGGTTTGCATCCATGGATCCCTGCAGGGTGACGTTGGTCCGTTCCTGGCTGTATTTGATGGCATTGTCAATCAGGTTGACAATGGCTTGCGTTAGCAGCGAGTTATCGACCAGCACCGGAGTTGGTTTGGCGCACTTCACATGGATCACGATCTGCTTTTCCTCCGCTCGTGCATGGCAGATTTCCTCGCAGGAATTCAGGATATGGCAGAGGTCATGCCAGTCCAGTGCGAGCACTTCGCTGCGCGGCGCACTTTCCAGCCGGGATAGTGTCAGCAGGTCATCGATGATCGCGGCAAGACGATCGGTCTGACGGGAGATGATTTCAAGAAACCTGTCGAGATCCTCCGGGTCCTCCTTGGCACCTTCGATCAGCGTTTCGGTAAACCCCTTGATCGTAGTGACCGGGGTCTTGAGCTCATGCGATACGTTGGCGACAAACTCTCTGCGCAGGTTTTCCAGTCCCTCCAGCTGGGTTGCCATCCGGTTCAGGGTTTTCGCCAGCTCGTCAATCTCGCGAACCTGATAATCCGGCAGTTTGCGCTCGAACCGGCCATGTGCGAAACGTTCCGCGCCACGGCGAATTTCGTAGAGTGGTGGATTGATCTTGCGAAATATAAAGATACCGACCAGAGAAACTGCCGCGCACAGCAGCATGGTGACAGCCAGCAGTTTCTGAAACACCTCGTGCAGGAGTCCGTCGATGGACGCAAGCGGGATGGCCGTGCGTACGACCCAGTGTTCATTCCCCGGCAGGTACAGGGGAACCGCGACGTACAGCAGCTGGGACTTGACCGTGGTACTGAACCGGATTATCGATCCGGTGCTGTCCTCGAGCGCCTTGATAATCTCCGGTCGTCGACCATGATTTTCCATATGCGCCGCATCGGCCGCGGAATCACATAAAACCACGCCTGTATTGTCGATGATCGTAACCCGCAGCCGTGGTTCCGTGCGCTTGTACCGGATACAGTAATCGACGATATGTGTGCGATAGCCGGCATCATCCTGAATATCATGCACCAGACCGCGGGCACGCTCTTCCAGGGTCGTGCGCTGGTGATCCACGAAAAAGTTACGGAACCGGTCGGCCACATACCATGTCACCGACAACAATGCAGCAAGTACGATGGCAATCGAGAAACCGTAATACAGCCAGAGCGAGTATTTACGTGTCCCGGTTTGTTTCATACATCCCTGAACCGGTAGCCGACACCGCGAACAGTCTCGATATAATTCCCGTAACTTCCGAGTTTCTTGCGCAACCCGGCAACCTGCACATCAATTGCGCGCTCCGTGACGACGTAACCTTCACCCCGTATGGCATCAACAATCTGGTAGCGGGTAAATACCCAGCCGCGATGGCTGGCCAGGAAATGCAGCAAGCGGTATTCACCTGCCGTCAGTCCCAGCGGCTTTCCCTCCAGCGTGGCGGCAAACTTGCGGGGCTCCAGGCGCAGGCCGTCAATGTGTACGGATGCAGTTTCATCTGGCAGCGGCTGGCTGAAGCGGCGCAGCACTGTGCGGATCCTTGCCAGCAGAATCTTCGGGCTGAATGGTTTGGCGAGATAGTCATCCGCGCCGAGTTCAAGTCCCGCGACGATGTCCGCTTCATCACCTTTTGCCGAGATAATAATGACAGGAATATTACTGGTATCGGCATCCTGCTTGAGCCGCCGGCAAACCTCCATGCCGTCAATCCCCGGCAACATCAGGTCCAGTAACACCAGGTCAGTATGTTTCTTTCTTATTTCTGTCAGCCCTTCTTCCCCGGACTCGAATCCATTGGCGTCGTAGCCATCCTTTTTCAGGTTGTAGAGCACAAGGTGGCGAATATCCTCCTCGTCTTCAATCAGGGTTATGCGGGAAGCTGGCATGGGTTTGCACCGGGCAGGAAATATAGATCAAAGGTTACACGGGCATTGCAGTCACGGGAGCATGTTCCGAAATTGTTAGATTTTGATTAGTGCACCCAGAATAAGCTCGGGCACTTGTGAAACTCTATGCCGGCAGTTCTTGGACATGAATATGCCCACCGCAAAAAAAACCTCCAGCACCTTTCGATGCTGGAGGTTCGTATTAAAAGCCTGGCAGTGACCTACTTTCACATGGGGAAACCCCACACTATCATCGGCGCTAAGCAGTTTCACTTCCGAGTTCGGGATGGGATCGGGTGGTTCCCACTTGCTAATGCCGCCAGGCAAACTGTTCGGTCCAACAGATCCTTGATCTATTGAACCCTGTTCGAAAAGTTGTAAAGGCAGGTATGTTGCCTGTAACCAGTTACAACACCAACTGCTTGGGTGTTATATGGTCAAGCCTCACGGGCAATTAGTACTGGTTAGCTTCATCCGTTGCCGAACTTCCACACCCAGCCTATCAACGTCGTAGTCTTCGACGGCCCTTCAGGGGAATCAAGTTCCCGGTGAGATCTCATCTTGAGGGGGGCTTCCCGCTTAGATGCTTTCAGCGGTTATCCCGTCCGATCATAGCTACCCGGCAATGCCACTGGCGTGACAACCGGAACACCAGAGGATCGTCCACTCCGGTCCTCTCGTACTAGGAGCAGCTCCTCTCAAATCTCAGGCGCCCACGGCAGATAGGGACCGAACTGTCTCACGACGTTCTGAACCCAGCTCGCGTACCACTTTAAATGGCGAACAGCCATACCCTTGGGACCGGCTACAGCCCCAGGATGTGATGAGCCGACATCGAGGTGCCAAACTCC
>Ga0210064_1000047_pt1 | contig 53515 bp, 53 predicted proteins | sample Muzzi_CordC_D2_FD_185531 | JGI IMG/M metagenome (GOLD analysis project Ga0210064, IMG submission 185531) | Wetland microbial communities from San Francisco Bay, California, USA, that impact long-term carbon sequestration - Muzzi_CordC_D2 (SPAdes) | ecosystem: Environmental > Aquatic > Marine >... | reverse complement strand
TTCTGCGTGGTACTGATATTAACAACTGCAGCACTGGTAGCCTTCACCAGGTCGGTAAACTCCGGCAGGTGACTGGCCCGGGTTGCCTGGACCCAGAACAGCAGGGGCAGACAGATCAGCAGCACACTGGCTGCATGGCGATTTAACCTCAACATACTTGTTTCTCCATATAGATATGATATTCCCGGCTTTCGCCACCGGCACTGTCATTCAATACCTGACTCAGCCGCCACCCACCCTGAGCTGCTGCCGCAGCACTACCGGCTGGTAGGCCGGGTTCGTCGCGGTTCTGCGACTGAAGCCGCGCAGCCAGACCAGCCCGGAAACAAAGCCGGTAAGTGCACCGCCGATGGCAAGCGGGTCGGCCGGCCAAGCGGGATAGAAACGGCTGGCCAGGGCATATCCGGCAAGGGCTCCGGCAAACAGTCCGAACAGGGGCGCTGCATAAACGGCAAGGGAACCCCGCAACAGCCCGGATTCGGAGACCCCGATTACCACGTAATCACCGACCCGGGCCTCGATACGGTTCAGCACCCGCAGGCGCACACGTCGCTGGCCCAGGACCTTTGCAATCGCGCCTGTGCCGCAGCCCTTGCGCACAGCGCAGCTACCGCAGGTGCTGGTACGTTCACTCTCGACCCAGGCGAACGCTCCTTCAACATCGACGACCTGTCCGGTTTCTTCAATCATCCGGCACGGCTGAGCGAATGGGCGATCATCCTGACCGTTGCCGGCGGCACCTCGCCAACCACCATCACATGGTAGTCATCGACCTGCAAACCGTAGGCATTCATGGCGCCCATGGTGGACAGGCCATTCAGGCTGTCATCCTGCTGCTTGCGCTTTTCGACATAAACCGACACCGTCGCAAGACCATCGCTGAAAACCATGTGCTCCGCAGCTTCCGCGTCCTCGCGCATGCGTTTTTGCTGAAAATGCGTCAGCTTGAAACCATCCGGCAGTTGCCTGACCTGCCAGCCGGGTTTGCCGGAATCATTAACCGGGGTACCACGCACGTCTTCCTGGCGGTGCCAGGTATAGCCATCACCGGTCAGCGAAGGCTGCAGTTCGGACTGCGGGATTTCCGCCCCGATTCCCAGCCGGGTAAACATAACCTGCTCAATCGGTACTCCGTCCGGGTCGCTCAGGTCATACTTGAGCAGCATGCGGGTATTCTGTTCAATCCAGAAGCGGTAGCCGTAACGGAACTCGTCTTTCGGCGTGATGGCGATGACCCTGGCATTGTAGCCCGCCATGCGGTCGTCCCCGACGTCCTCGATCTGGTAATTGCGGGAAGCCTTGCCAAGATCCCTGGGCAGGACCGGGAACGGTGGTCGTGGCCGGCTCTTGCCGATCATCACCGACTTGTTGTCCGGCTTGATGCAGGTGACCGCCTTGTCGTCGCGCAGCACCTCGCGAGCGCTCCCGGTCAGCGAAACCAGGCGCTCGCGCTGCCCGCCTTCGCTCACCTGGTGAATGATCCGCATGGCATCCAGCCTGCCGTCATGCAGGTAGACAAAGGTGCCGTCGTAATCGAGGGTCTGCAGTGCGCTGGACATTTCGTCGAGCCACTGCCGGGCGCTGTCCTGCGCAGAAGCCTGGCCGGCGGCAGCCAGCAGTAGCGGAACCAGCCACCTCACGCGGCTACTTCCTGTCTTCCAGGGTCATATCCTGGCCGACAAGGCGTACATAGGGCAGCATGCCCTGCATGCTGCGGTTCACCGCGTACTCGTTGTGGTTTACGAGATAGACGTCCAGTCCCTGCGCCAGGGGTGCGGGCGGTGGCGGGATATCAGCACGCAGGTAGGTGCCGCCGCCGGTGTCCGGGGCGCTTGCCAGAACCGGCGCGTCTACCGGGTTTTCATTGCGAATCGATTGCAGCGACAGTACCGCCACGACTGCCACGGAGGCTGCCACGGCAACACCGGTGGCCGACTTGAGCAGCGACCGGACTACAGTGCCACTGGCCCGCGGCGGCGGCGCCTCCCCCAGGGCGGCCTGGATACGGAGGTGGAATCCCGGATCGATCCGCTCCGGCAGGTGACTATGCAGGGCGTCGCTGACGAGCTGGTAACGTGACAGCCGCACCTGCAAGCCGGGATCGGCAGCCAGCTGTTTCAGCAGCAGCGCCTGTTCATGCTCCGCCAGTTCATCATCCACCAGGGCGGAAAGCTGCTCGTGTAATTTGTCTTTCATGGTCACTAGCCTGTGTCTCTAGTCCAGTAATGGTTTCAACTTCGTATCTATCGCGTCCCTGGCGCGGAAAATCCTGGAGCGTACCGTGCCGATCGGACATTCCATTGTCTGGGCGATTTCCTCGTAGCTCAGGCCTTCCAACTCGCGCAGCGTGATCGCCGTTTTCAGGTCATCCGGCAGTTCATCGATGGCGCTGGCCACCGTTTTCTCAATCTCGTCTTTCAGGAGCATGCGCTCCGGTGTTGCATACTCCCTGAGACCCGTGGCACCCTCATATTGTTCCGCATCCTGAGCATCAATATCTCCCACGGGCGGGCGCCGGCCACTGGCAACGAGATAGTTCTTGGCGGTATTGATCGCTATCCGGTAGATCCACGTATAGAACGCGCTCTCGCCGCGGAAGCGGCCGATGGCGCGATAGGCCTTGATGAAGGCCTCCTGTGCCACGTCCATGGCCTCATCAGGATCATGCACATAGCGATTGACCAGCTGGATAATCTTGCTCTGGTACTTCAGCACCAGGATGTCGAATGCCGACTTGTCGCCCCGCTGAACCCGCTCGACCAGTGCCTGATCAATATTTCGTTCGCCCATCCGGGCCGTCTCCCGTCAACCCGTGAACTATTCCAAGAGACCGCAAAGGAATCGAATAGTTCTCTGTTATTACATGAAAATCATGTATTTTTTACTGAATAAAGGGTATTAATGCCGGCAGGGGTGTCATACTTGAACGCACATACCCTGCTGCAGGCCGTCACCACCCGTTCGAGGATCCCGTAACCACGCTATGGTAGCCGCAAACAGCTTTGATGTCCTGATCATTGGCAGTGGCGCTGCCGGTTTGAGCCTGGCGCTGCGTTTGCCTGCCAGCACACGCATTGCGGTCCTGGCCAAGAGCCGCCTCGAAGAGGGCTGCACCCTGTATGCCCAGGGCGGCATCTCTGCCGTCATGGACCCGTCCGACAGCTTTGAATCTCACATCGCCGATACCCTGGATGCCGGCGCCGGGCTGAACAAGCCGGAAACCGTGCGCTTTACCATCGAACATGCTCCCGAGGCCATTCAATGGCTCGTCGATCTCGGGGTCCCGTTTACCCGTTCCAACGGCAGCAGCGACTACGACAGTTTTCACCTGACGCGCGAGGGTGGTCATTCCACCCGGCGGGTGCTGCATGCGGCGGATGCTACCGGCCGCGCCATGGAGACCACCCTGCTGTCCGAAACCCGCCGGCGGGACAATATTTCACTGTTTGAACACCATATCGCGATCGACCTGATCACCGGCGCCAAACTGGGGCACATGGACAACCACTGCCTCGGTGCCTACGTCCTGGACCGAAAGGCACAGCACGTGGCCGTGTTCGCCGCGCGCAAGGTGGTGCTGGCAACCGGCGGCGCCAGCAAGGTGTACCTGTACACCAGCAACCCCGACACCTCCAGCGGTGACGGCATTGCCATGGCGTGGCGCGCCGGCTGCCGGGTCGCCAACATGGAATTCAACCAGTTCCACCCGACCTGCCTGTTCCACCCCAAGGCCAAGTCGTTCCTGATCACGGAAGCGGTCCGCGGCGAAGGCGGGATATTGTTGCTGCCGGACGGCACGCCGTTTATGGATAACTTCGACAGGCGCGGCAATCTGGCGCCACGGGATATCGTTGCGCGCGCCATTGACCACGAAATGAAGCGCCTGGGCGCCGAATATGTGCTGCTGGACATCAGCCACAAACCTGCGCCCTTTATCCGGGAGCATTTTCCGACCGTCTACGCCCGCTGCAAGGAACTCGGCTACGACATGACGCTTGAGCCCATCCCGGTGGTACCGGCGGCGCACTATACCTGCGGGGGAATCATCACCGACCTGCACGGCGCCACCGACCTGCACGGCCTGTACGCAATCGGGGAAGTGGCCTGCACCGGTATGCACGGTGCCAACCGCATGGCCAGCAACTCGCTGCTGGAATGCCTGGTCTTCGGCGCCGCCGCCGCCAGGCACATCGCCGCGACCCTTGCGGACACACCGGCACCACCGGCGTTGCCGCCCTGGGATGAGTCCCGGGTGCGGGATTCAGATGAAGAAGTCGTGGTCAGCCACAACTGGGACGAACTGCGCCGTTGCATGTGGAACTACGTCGGGATCGTCCGTACCGACAAGCGCCTGCAGCGTGCACGGCGACGACTGGAGCTGTTGCAGCAGGAGATCCAGGAATACTACGCCAATTTCACCGTTTCCAACGATCTGCTGGAACTGCGCAACCTTGCCGAGGTCGCGTTCCTCATCATTCGCTCAGCACAGCATCGCAAGGAAAGTCGCGGCCTGCACTACACGCTGGATTACCCGGAACCTGACACCAGCAAGTCGCCGTCCGACACCATTCTCGTCCCGCCGCTCCCGAAAGAATTCGACATATCCATGTAGCTCGGTGCCGCGCAGCGGGGACGGGGCAAGGCCAGGGGCACGGTCCAGGACATTACCGGATAGAAAATCCCTCGAACGGTTCCTCCGCGCAGGGTTCACACGCTACACCGGTGACCACGGCCTGTGGGGGGCCTTCACGCAGCCAGCTCCGCAAGGCAGCGAGGTCCGCCTCCCGGCCACTGGCAATGACTTCCACCCGGCCGTCGGGGAGATTGCTGGCCCGCCCGACCAGCCCCAGTGCCCGCGCCCGGTCACGGGTGGAGGCACGGAAAAACACCCCCTGTACCCGGCCCGAGACGAAACAGCGCATGACGGCCATGGTGAACCGCGGACTAATCAGCGCGTACCGGTAGCCGTTGGTTCCGCTGCCGCACTGCCCGGCGCCTCGCGCTTGCGCGCCAGGTAAGTCTCAATGGCTTCGCGGGTAACCGGTCCTTCCTGGCGCGCGATCCGCTCACCTTCCGGGGAAATAATATAGGTGGTGGGCAACCCCAGTACCGGGCCCAGCGGCGTTACCGAAACTGGCTCGGAACGCAGCACCGGGTAGTTCATCAAGTGACTGTCGACGAATTCCCTGAGGTACTCGATATTGACCTCCTCGAAGTCAATACCCAGCACCACGAGCGTGTCGCGGTTGTCATCATAGAGCTGCACCAGGTCGGGAATCTCCTCGAGACAGGGCGGACACCAGGTGGCCCAGTAGTTGACGATGACCCACTTGCCGCGAAAATCAGACAGTGACACCGGCTCTCCGTCCAGGTTCTCCAACGTGAAATCGACCGGCTCAGCGGCGAGCGGCACTGCCGTCAGCAGCGCCGTAAGTAATACCAGTAAACGCATTCCAGACTCCTGTTTAGCGAAGAGGAATTATACCCACCTTGCCGGTTATTGCAGGCGCATTCCCGCCATGACGGCGCTCGACCACGGATTAGGACTTATAATCACGCCCGATGTTCCCGCGACCAGACCTGCCATGACCATAATCCACAAGAAAGATTTCATCTCCAGCCTGCGCGATGCACTGCAGTATATCGCCTGTTATCACCCACCGGACTTCATCCAGTCACTTTATAGCGCCTGGCAGCGGGAGGCCTCTCCGGCCGCGCGGGACGCCATGGCGCAGATCCTGATCAACTCGCGCATGTGCGCCGAGGGCCGGCGCCCGATCTGCCAGGACACCGGCATCGTCAACGTATTCCTCAAGGTCGGCATGGATATTCGCTGGGACAGCGATATCAGCATCGACGCCATGGTGAACGCGGCCGTCCGCCAGGCCTACACGGACACCGACAATCCCCTGCGCGCCTCGGTCGTCAGCGATCCGGCCGGTGCCAGGGTCAACACCGGTGACAATACCCCTGCCGTTGTCCACAAGGACATCGTCCCCGGCAACCGCCTGGAGGTCATGGTGGCCGCCAAGGGTGGCGGCTCGGAGAACAAGGCGCGCTTTGCCGTCCTCAATCCAGCCGCTGACCTGGTGGAGTGGGTGCTGCAGCAGGTCCCGACAATGGGGGCCGGCTGGTGTCCGCCGGGCATCCTCGGCATCGGCATCGGCGGCACCGCGGAGAAGGCTATGCTCATGGCGAAGGAATCCCTGCTGGAGCCGATCACGATTCACGAACTGCTGGCGCGCGGGCCGGAAAGCCGGCTGGAGGAACTGCGCCTGGAACTGTTCGACAAGGTGAATGCACTGGGCATCGGGGCGCAGGGCCTGGGTGGACTCACCACCGTGCTCGACGTGAAGCTCCGCGACTACCCGACGCATGCGGCATCCAAACCGGTCGCCCTGATTCCGAACTGCGCCGCCACGCGCCACCTGCACTTCACACTCGACGGCAGCGGCCCGCTGCAGTTGCAGCCGCCGCAGACAGCGGGCTGGCCGGAAATCACACTGACGGCCACGGCAAGCACGCGCCGGGTGCAACTCGACGGCTTGACGCATACCGATATCAGTGACTGGCAGCCGGGCGCAACGCTGTTGCTCAGTGGCCGCATGCTTACCGGCCGGGACGCTGCCCACAAGCGCATCGTCGAACTGCTCGAGCGCGGTGAGCCGCTGCCGGACGGCCTGGATTTCAACGGTCGCTTCATCTATTACGTCGGACCGGTCGACCCGGTGCGGGACGAGGTGGTGGGCCCGGCCGGCCCGACGACGGCGACCCGCATGGACCCGTACACCGATATCCTGCTGGAACGCACCGGACTGCTGGGCATGATCGGCAAGGCCGAGCGCGGTCCGCAGGCGATCGCTGCGATCGCCCGGCACGGCTCCGTCTACCTCATCGCCACCGGTGGCGCTGCCTACCTGGTATCAAAGGCCATCCGCGCCGCGCGGGTGGTGGCGTTTCCGGAGCTCGGCATGGAGGCGGTCTACGAGTTCCAGGTAGAGGACATGCCGGTCACTGTGGCTGTCGACAGCCGGGGCGACTCCGTGCACAGCAGCGGACCGCGGGAGTGGCGCATGCGCATCGGCAAAATACCGGTTGTAACCGAATGATTCGATTCTGGTGCATACGGCTGAAAAGCAGGATTGATTCAGGCCCGGCCCTGACGTAGGGTGCACCCTGCGCAACCACTGCTTCACACGACACTCACAGGAAAAATCCGGAATGACAGGCGAAGTTACCATTTACCATAATCCGCGCTGCAGCAAATCGCGCGCCACGCTGGAACTGCTGCGCGAACAGGGCATTGAACCAACCATCGTCGAATACCTGAAGACACCCCCGTCACAGGCCGAACTTGCCAGGCTACTGGATATGCTCGGAATGCAGCCGCGCGAACTCATGCGCAGCAAGGAGGCCGAGTACCGGGAGCAGGACCTGGATAATCCGTCCCTGAAGCAAAAAGACCTCGTCAGGGCCATGTACGACACGCCAAAACTGATCGAGCGCCCGATTGTGGTTGCCAATGGCAAGGCCGCCCTCGGCCGGCCGCCGGAAGGGGTGCTGGAAATCCTTGACTAGTTGTTCTCTGCCTGATGAGGACAGGTCATATGGCCACGGAAAGAAATTATATTTTATTAGGGGAACCTGATTAATTCATATATCCCGTCATTGCGAGCAAAGCGAAGCAATCTCGTAACCAGCGAATCAATTGTTTACAGATTGCTTCATCACTTTGTTCCTCGCAATTAATCAGAGGTTCCCCAGAAATTATTTCCGTGTTTTTCCGTGGATTCCATGGCCATAGAGAAATGCTGACACCCAGCTTGAGTGGTCACCGGATCCCGGTGTCCGCGTAGCCAAAACAGGTAACCACCACATGAATGAAATACTCGTCCTCTATTACAGCCGCTACGGTGCAACCGCGGAAATGGCGCAGCGCATCGCTTTCGGCATCGAAACCGTAGCCGGCTGCCAGGCACGCATCCGGACCGTGCCGCCGGTTTCCACCGTTTGCGAAGCCACCGCAGACGAAATCCCGGACGCGGGTCCGCCCTATGCCAGCCTGGATGACCTGCGTGAATGCGCCGGCCTTGCCCTTGGCAGCCCCACCCGCTTTGGCAACATGGCCGCCCCGCTGAAATATTTTCTCGACTCGACCAGCAGCTTGTGGCTGGGCGGCGGCCTGATCGGCAAACCTGCGGCGGTCTTCACCTCCACTTCCAGCCTGCACGGCGGCCAGGAAAGCACCCTGCTGTCGATGATGCTGCCACTGCTGCACCACGGAATGCTCATCCTTGGCCTGCCCTACTCGGAGACCGAACTGCTCACCACCCGCAGCGGCGGCACGCCGTACGGCCCCAGCCACACTGCCGGCAGCGACAGCAAGCTGCCCCTGACCGAAGAGGAAAAGCACCTCTGCACCGCCCTCGGCAAGCGCCTTGCGGAAACCGTCGCCGCACTACAGCAGGGCTGAACGGGCCGGCATGCTGATCCACCACCAGGAATAACCCCATGCCCGGCGCACGTTTTTTTTACGGCCTGACCCTCCTCGGGTACCTCGGGACACTCGCCCTGCTGCTGGCGTGGTACGGCTGGCTGGCACCGTCCACCAATATCCCCAAGTCCATGGCACTGGCGCTATTGCTCCTGCCGCTGCTGTTCCCGCTGCGCGGCCTGCTCCATGGCCGCCGCTACACCTTCTCCTGGAGCTGCTTCCTCTCCCTGCTGTATTTCATTCACGGGGTTGTGGAAGCCTACACCTCCAGCGTCACCCTCCACCTCGGCCTGCTGGAGGTGTGTCTCAGCAGTCTCTGGTTCATCTCTGCCATGACCTACGCTCGGATCACAGCAGACCGCCCCGACACCCCGAAGCAGGCCGGTTAAGCGGTTTATTCCCGGACAGGAGCAGCGACACCGCCGCCTGGCGCCTGCCTCCGGGCAGGAAGACTGCTGTAAATCAGGGAACTGGCCACCCCCGCCTCGCCGGGCTGGGTTCACTCTGGCCAGCGATTGCAGTAAACTGCGTCCGGGGCAGTAACAATAATCATTTCCATATGCTTGCTTTTAGCCACAGGTTTACCTTTGGACTCTGCGTGTCCGTGATCGCACTGACCGCGGTCGTCGTCGTGTCCGTGACACTGATGTTTCACAAGCAGCAGGACAACGCCCTGCTGCTCCAGCGCATCGACACGCTGAAGGCGGAAAATGCAGTCCTCCGGGAACAGGTCCACCAGTTCACGGGCGCACAGACCAGCCTGCCGCAGCACGGCCAGGCGCAGCCTGCGGCGGTGGACCCGGCTCCAGCCGGCAGCGGACAGGCATCGGACTCGTAGTCTGCCAGGCCAGCGGCCCGGAAATACGACTACACCCCGATCATCCGGGATAGTGCGCGCGTCTCCTGTCCGCCTGGCTAGGGCTTGCTGTCCAGCACTGACTTGACAAACGGGATGGTCAAACGCCGCTGCTCCACCAGCGAGGCGAAATCCAGGGTATCGAACAGGGCAAACAGCGTCGGCAGGTCACGCGGGAACCGCCGCAACAGGAACTGCGCAGTTTCACCGGGCAGTTCCAGACCACGCCCGCTTGCCCGGTACGCCAGTGCGGCCAGGATATCGGTTTCCTTCATGGGCTTGAGTACGTAGCTCACCCCCCAGCCCAACCGCGACACCAGGTCAGGCAACACGAATCCGGCTTCATCCGGGCGCAGCAATGCGGTCACCAGCAGGGTACGCCCGGCATCGCGCAGCCGGTTGAACAGGTCGAACAGCGCATGTTCCCACACCGCCTCGCCGGCGATGGCATCCACATCATCGAGACACACCAGTTCGAGCTGCTCCAGCCCTTCGAACACCGCCGCTGCCGCATGCCGCAATTCACCCAGGGGCAGGTAGCCTGCCATGCGCCTGCATTCACCAGCCGCATGGCAGGCCGCCTGCAACAGATGGGTCTTGCCCAGCCCGGCGGGCGCGGCGATATAGATCAGGGCCTCCCCCTCGCCCCGGGCGGCCGCCTGCAGGCTGGCAACGGCCTCCCGGTTCTGGCCGGGGAAGAAACTGTCGAAGCGGGCGCTGTCTCGCAATGCAAGACCAAGCGGCAACTGTGGATTGTTCATGGAGCGTGTCGCGATTTAGGTGTCGTACCTTCCGGATGGAAGCGAGCGGTCATGTGTGTTTCCCGATCACCCCACCCGCGGTCGTATACCGCCCGTTGCAGCGTGAGCATGCGCCGGCGCGGAAGCCGGCTCAACACCTGCAGTCGCGACCGGGCAAGTGCTACCATACTGCTGCATTCCGGTCACAAACTGCACCTGAAGGCCGCTTCAATGCGCACCCTTGAGCCAGGCTCGCCGGCTCCAGCGCCACACGTAGTCGAAACCGCTCCAGAGGGTCGTCACCAGCACGCAGTAGAGCAGCACGTCCATCCACAGGTATGGAAGGGGCTTTACCGCCTGGGAAAACAGCACTGCCAGCACCAGCACGATCTGGGTAACGGTATTCAGCTTGCTCACCATACTGGGCCGGGCTTCCAGGCGTTCGATCCGGAAGTTGTAGACCAGCGCGCCGCTCACGATAACCAGGTCGCGCAGGATCACCACGACAACCAGCCACAGCGGTATCCATTGCAGCCAGCCAAGCGTGATAAAACTCGACACCAGCAGCAGCTTGTCGGCCAGTGGATCCATCAGGGCGCCAAGGCGGCTGGTCCAGTTGAAACGCTTGGCGAGGTAGCCGTCCAGGGCATCCGAGAAACCCGCGATGCCAAACATGAGCAGCGCCAGGCCGAACTGTTCCCGCAGCAGCAGCAGCACAACAGGCGGCACTAGCAAAAATCGCAAGACCGTGATGATATTTGGGATATCGCTGGCTTTCACTGCCGGATCCGGAAGCTGCCGGGCATCCCGCCCGGAGCTGGCTCGATCACACTGCCGATCGCCACGGTTCGCGACAGGTCCTGCAGGCTGCCGTTGAGCTGCAGACTGTACTGCAGGCTCGAGCCGTTGACCTGCGTCAACTGCATGTCGGTCACCGAGGTCAGTGCCGCGAGGTAGGCGTTGATTCGTGCATAGTCCGCCAGCGAATCCACGCCGCCAATCTCGATCGTCACGCGGTCGGTGCCGCCAGTGCCGCCCGTGGCGACGGCAAACTGCGAGGCAAGGATATCGGCGGTGTCATTGATCCCCTGCAGCGACAGCTGCGCGAGATCATTGCGACTGTCGGTCCAGCTACTGGGCTTGCCGCCGACCTGCAGGTGCCAGCGGGATGACCAGCCGCCCGAGACGCTCCGGTTCAAACGCCCGACCAACACCGCCTGCGGATTGTAGCGTTCCGAAGCCTGCAGCACATTGTCGAAGAAACCGCCCCAGATATCGCTGAAGCGCGCCCGGGACTGGTCTTCCAGGTCCATGAGGGGGAAGACGACCGGCACGCCGCGTTGTCTTGCGGCCGCCTCGATCTGCTGGCGCACATCACTGTCGTCACCCGCCGCAACCACGTAGCGCCTGCCGCGGTCCTCCACGGCCAGCCAGACAAGGGTGTCGGGACGCTCCTTCCCCCAGTATGACAAGCCCTGCTGCTGCAGTCCTCCACGAATGCTGGCCTCGTCAAACCGCACCCACATCACCAGCACCGGCGGTTGACTGTCGGGTCGGGTGTAATAGCGGTATTGCTGTACCAGTTTTCCAGGGTCCTCTAGCAGCGACCGGGCCGGTTCGCTGGCGAGCACGTTGTTCCCGCCCGCCACCCTGACCAGGACTTCGGCAAGTGCGGCGCGGAATGCTGCGCTGCGCTCGGCGGGAGACTGGTTCGGGACCACGACCTCGGATTCGAACAGGTCGGCAGAAGCTGCCTTGCCAGGCGTCAGGAGCGCAATCCAGAGCAAACATAGCAGGAAGACCGGCCACCATACCCTTTGTTGATAATTATCCATGCGTTATCAGGCCACGTTCAGAGTCTGTGTGAAGCATACGGGTATCCGCGGAATTTGACCATATCGCACTGCCCTGCGACAAACCACGGCGTCGGGTTTACACCGGTCACGGCCGACCGCTACCATAGCGCACCTGATCAACCCGGAGTGCGCCAGTGAGCGAAAAACCAGAAACCGCGGCCCGCGGCGCCAGCCTCAGCTACCGGGATTCCGGCGTGGATATCGATGCGGGAAACCGCCTGGTCGATCGCATCAAGCCGGCGGTTGCCAGAACGCGACGCCCAGGCGTACTCAGCGGGCTGGGCGGCTTCGGCGCCCTGTTTGAATTGCCGCTGGACCGCTATCGCGAACCTGTACTGGTCTCCGGCACCGACGGCGTCGGCACCAAGCTCAAGCTGGCCGTGGAAGCGGGGATGCATGACACCATCGGCATCGACCTCGTCGCAATGTGTGTCAATGACATCGTGGTCCAGGGTGCCGAGCCCCTGTTTTTCCTCGACTACTACGCCACCGGCAAGCTCGACCTGGAGGTCGCCAGCGCGGTCATCAGCGGCATCGCGCGCGGCTGCGAACTCGCCGGCGCCGCCCTGGTCGGCGGCGAAACCGCGGAGATGCCCGGCATGTACGCCGCCGGCGACTATGACCTGGCGGGATTCAGCGTCGGCGTCGTGGAGAAAAGCGCCATCATCGACGGCAGCGCGGTGCAGGCCGGCGATGCACTGATTGGCCTCGGCTCGTCCGGGCCGCATTCCAACGGCTACTCCCTGATTCGCAAGATCATCGAGGTCAGCGGCAGCAACCTGAGCGACAGGCTGGAGGACCGCAGCCTCGCAGACTGGCTGCTGGCACCGACGCATATCTACGTCAAAGCGCTGCTGTCGCTGTTCAGCAAACTCCCGGTGCACGCCCTCGCCCATATCACCGGCGGCGGGCTGACGGAAAACCTGCCGCGCGTGCTGCCGCCGGACACGCGGGCCGTGGTCGACACATCCAGCTGGCAGCGACCGGCAATCTTCGACTGGCTGCAGCGCAACGGCAACGTGGCGGATGCCGAAATGTTCCGTACCTTCAACTGCGGCATCGGCATGGTAGTCTGCGTTGCCGCCGCCGATGCACCGGCCGCGATCGAGCACCTCGCTGCACAGGGTGAAGATGCCCGGCTCATCGGGCACACCGAGCCGGCCAGCGGCTCACCGGAAGTCAGACTGGTCACGTGACCCCGGCTGGCGCACAGCCTCACGGCGTACAGGCATGACCACCGCAACCCCGGACCGGCTCCCCATCGTGATCCTTATTTCGGGCCGGGGCAGCAACCTCAACGCCATTATCGATGCCATGGACGCGGGCGAACTTCCCGTCGAGATACGCGCCATCATCAGCAACCGCCCGGAATCCCCGGGCCTGCAGCGTGCTGCCCTCGCCGGCATCCGGGCAATCGTCATCGACCACGCCTGTTACCGGGAACGTGCAGCGTTTGATCGCACCCTGAGTACCACCATCGACGCCATGCAGCCCAGGCTGGTCGTGCTTGCCGGGTTTATGCGCATCCTGACACCGGAATTCGTCGAGCATTTCCGCGGCCGGCTGCTGAATATACATCCCTCGCTGCTGCCAGCCTTCCCCGGCCTGCACACCCACCAGCGAGCCCTTGAGGCCGGCTGCAGGGAACATGGCGCCAGCGTCCATTTCGTGACCGCCGCGGTCGATGGCGGCCCGGTGATCGCACAGGTACGGGTACCGGTATACGACGACGACACGGCCACTGCGCTGGGGGAACGGGTGCTGCAGCAGGAACATCGCCTCTACCCGATGGTCATACGCTGGTATGCTGAGCAGCGTCTCGGCCTTGCCCCGGACGGGCGGGTGCTGCTTGATGGCGCGCCTCTCGATGAACCCCGGTTACTGGAATGCACCACCGAAACCCCATGCTGAGAACCGGACTGACACTGACCTGCCTGTTGCTTGCCGCCAGCCTGTGCGGTGTGGTTCATGCCGCACCATTGCCCGACTTCAACGCCAGTTATGAACTCCGCCTCGGCAGCCTGCGCATCGGCACCTCGACCATCAGCCTGGCGAACGAAGCTGACGGCCGCTACCGCTATGAATCAAGCAGCACGCCGACACCTCTGGTTTCCTGGCTGCTCAAGGACAAGCTGCAGGAAACCAGCATCGGCACGCTCACCGACAATGGCGTCCGCCCGGACACATACCACTACGACCGCAGCGGCGGCAGAAAGGAACGCCAGGCGAAACTGAGCTTCGACTGGCAGTCAATGACCGTCAGCAACCATGTCGAGGACAGCCGCTGGAAGATGGATATCCCAGCGGACACGCTGGACAAGCTGGCCTCGCAACTGGCGATGATGCTTGCCCTGCGCGCCGGCGAGACCGACATCAACTTCAAGATTGCAGACGGCGGGAAGCTCAAGGAATATCGTTTCCGCGTGGTCGGACGGGAAGCCCTGGAACTGCCTGCCGGGACCTTCGAAACCGTCAAGATCATCAAGGTGCGCGAGAACAAGAACCGCGAAACCTTTGTCTGGTGCGCTCCCGCGCTCAACTACCTGCCAGTGCGCATCTGGCAGCGCGAAAAGGACGATGCCGAGTACACGAGCGAGCTGGCCGAATTCAGCGAATCATTGCGGGTCGAGACCGAAGCCGGCCAGCCTGCAGCGACTGCACAAGAGTCGCGGCAAACAACTGATTGAAGAAGCCCTGAACAAGTCGTCACCCGGCCTGCGCCGGGATGACAAAGCAGCCAGCCGGCAAGTATCAGGTCTTGGGTAGCGTCACGCCGCGCTGGCCCTGGTACTTGCCGCCACGGTCCTTGTAGGAGGTCTCGCAGACCTCATCGGACTCCAGGAACAGCACCTGGGCCACGCCCTCGTTGGCATAGATCTTGGCGGGCAGCGGCGTGGTGTTGGAAAACTCCAGCGTGACGTGCCCTTCCCACTCGGGTTCGAAGGGGGTGACGTTGACGATGATGCCGCAGCGCGCATAGGTGGACTTGCCGAGGCAGATGGTCAGCACGTTGCGCGGAATCCTGAAATACTCAACGGTCCGCGCCAGTGCGAACGAGTTGGGCGGAATGATGCAGACATCCGACTTGACGTCGACGAAGCTGTTGGCATCGAAGTTCTTGGGATCGACGATGGCCGAGTTGATGTTCGTAAATATCTTGAATTCATCGGAACAGCGGATGTCGTAGCCATAGCTCGAGGTCCCGTAGGAGACGATGCGGCCGTTGCCGTTCTCCCGCACCTGGCCGGCCTCGAACGGCTCGATCATGCCGTGTTCCAGCGCCATGCGGCGAATCCACTTGTCGGACTTGATGGACATGCTATTTACGTTTACCTTGGATCATCCGTCACCCTTTGCCGTCATTGCGAGTCACGCAGTGACGAAGCAATCTCCTGCCGACTGATTCCATAGTGGGAGATTGCTTCGCTTCGCTCTTGAAGGGAAGTGGCTAATTAATTCAGAGGTTCCTTAATCATTCGAGATCACGATCTGCGGGAAGCGCGCAGCGTAGTCCTTGGACTTCAGCGACAGCTTGGCCGCGGTGCGCCGGGCAATCTCGCGGTAGATCTGTGAAATTCGCGCTTCCGGCTCCGCCACCACGGTAGGCTTGCCGCCATCGGTTTCCTCCCGGATGCGCTTGTCCAGCGGCAGGGAACCGAGGAAATCGACGTTGTTCTGCTCGGACATGCGCTCACCGCCACCCTCGCCGAAAATATGCTCCTCGTGGCCGCACTGGCTGCAGATATGAATGCTCATGTTCTCGATGATGCCCAGCACCGGAACCTCGACCTTCTCGAACATCTTGAGGCCCTTGCGGGCGTCCAGCAGGGCAATGTCCTGCGGGGTGGTGACGATGACCGCGCCACTGACCGGCACCTGCTGCGCCAGGGTCAGCTGGATGTCGCCGGTGCCCGGCGGCAGGTCGACGACCAGGTAGTCGAGGTCCTTCCAGTTGGTGTCATTGAGCAACTGTTGCAGCGCCTGGGTGACCATCGGGCCGCGCCAGATCATCGGCGTCTCTTCGTCGACCAGGAAGCCGATCGACATGGCCTGCAGGTGGTAGCTGTTCATGGGCTCCAGCGACTTGCCGTCCAGCGATTCCGGCTTGCCATGCACGCCCAGCATGCGCGGCTGGCTCGGGCCGTAAATGTCCGCGTCGAGGATACCCACGTTGGCGCCCTCGGCCGACAGCGCAAGCGCCAGGTTGACGGCGGTGGTCGACTTGCCGACACCGCCCTTGCCGGAGGCGACGGCGATGATGTTCTTGATGTTCTCGATGTGCTTGACGCCCTTCTGCGCCGAATGCGCGACAATCTTGCTGGTCACGTCGACATTGGCCGTCGTAACGCCGTCGATGGATTCGACCATGGCCTTGAGTTTCGTCGCCAGTTCGTCCCGGTAGCCGCCGGCCGGAAATCCCAGCACCACCTTGACCGTCGCCGTATCACCGTCGACCGTAATCTCCTTGACGCTCTTGGTGGAGACCAGGTCACGCTCCAGATACGGGTCTATGTAGGTTGCCAGTTTTTCTTCGATCTGGGCTTGAGTCACATCAGACATGATTCGCTCCTAAAGGGAAACGGATGCCGGCTGCCATGCAGCCGGGAAAATTGACCGCGGATTGTACACCAACTCGCCGGCATCGTCCTTACTGCCACCCATGCGGGATACCGCATGACCGGCAGGGCTATGGCATACTGGGCACCCGAATTATTCACAATTGTTTCATGGTTTTAATCCGGAAACCGGTAATATGAGTCAGGAAATCCGCAAAATACTGGTCACCAGCGCCCTGCCCTATGCCAACGGGCCGATCCACCTTGGGCACCTGGTGGAGTACATCCAGACCGATATCTGGGTCCGCTTTCAGAAATTACAAGGCCATGACTGCATCTATGTGTGCGCCGACGATGCCCACGGCACCCCGATCATGCTGCGCGCGCAGCAGGAAGGCATCACCCCCGAACAGCTCATCGAGGCCGTCGGCGTCGAACACCGCGCCGACTTTGCCGGCTTCCACGTCGGCTTCGACAACTACCACAGCACCCACTCGGTGGAAAACCGGGAATTCGCGGAACTGGTGTACCGGCGCAACCAGGCGGCCGGGCATATCAGCACGCGCACCATCACCCAGGCCTATGACCCGGAGAAGGAGATGTTCCTCCCGGACCGCTTCATCAAGGGCGAGTGCCCGCGCTGCGGCGCCGCCGACCAGTACGGCGACAATTGCGAGGCCTGCGGCGCCACCTACTCGCCGACGGAGCTGAAGAACGCGGTCTCCGCCGTGTCCGGCGCCACGCCGATTGAAAAGGAATCCCTGCACTACTTCTTCCGGCTGGCCGATTTCGAGCCCATGCTGCGCGCCTGGACCACGGCGGGGCACCTGCAGCCGGAAGTCAGCAACAAGCTCGGCGAGTGGTTCGAGGAGGGCCTGCGCGAATGGGACATTTCCCGCGACGCGCCCTACTTCGGCTTTCAAATCCCGGATACCGATGACAAGTACTTCTATGTCTGGCTGGATGCGCCGATCGGCTACATGGCCAGCTTCCGCAACCTGTGCGAGCGCAGCGGCTGCGACTTCGACGCCTACTGGGGCAAGGACAGCAGCGCCGAGCTGTACCATTTCATCGGCAAGGACATCATCTATTTCCACGCGCTGTTCTGGCCGGCCATGCTGGCGGGTGCCGGCATGCGCACGCCGACCGCGATCTTCGCGCACGGATTCCTCACCGTGGACGGCCAGAAGATGTCCAAGTCGCGCGGCACCTTCATCAAGGCGCGCACCTACCTGGACCACCTGAACCCGGAATACCTGCGTTACTACTTCGCCGCCAAGCTCGGCAGCGGGGTGGACGACATCGACCTCAATCTCGAGGATTTCGTGGCACGCGTCAACAGCGACCTGGTGGGCAAGGTGGTCAACATCGCCAGCCGCTGCGCCGGCTTCATCAACAAGCGTTTCGCCGGCCGGCTTGCCGACAGCTGCAGCGAACCCGGACTGTACGCGGATTTCGTGGCCGCGGGCGACGCCATTGCGGCGGACTACGAGCAGCGCGAGTACAGCCACGCACTGCGCAAGATCATGGCGCTGGCCGACCGCGCCAACCAGTATATCGACACCAACAAGCCCTGGGTACTCGCCAAACAGGAAGGCCAGGAACAGGCCGTGCAGGATGTCTGCAGCGTTGGCCTCAACCTGTTCCGCGTGCTGCTTACCTACCTGCAGCCGGTGCTGCCGGCGATGGCAACTGCTGCGGAAAGCTTCCTCAACATCGAGCCGCTGTCGTGGAGAGCCATCGCCACGCCACTGACCGCCCATACCATCAACCCCTTCGAGCCGCTGATGACCCGGGTGGAACAGGAGAAAATCGACGCCATGCTGAACGACTCGAAAGACAGCCTCGGCAGCCAGACGGACGCCGCACCCGCAGCAAGCGGACCGCTGACGACAGACCCGATCGCGGCCAGCATCGACTACGAGGACTTCGCCAGAATCGACCTGCGCATCGCCCGCATCAGCAAGGCGGAGCACGTCGAGGGCGCCGACAAGCTGCTTGCCCTGACGCTCGACCTCGGCGGCGAAACCCGCAACGTATTTGCGGGCATCAAGTCCGCCTATGACCCGGCAGACCTGGAAGGTAAACTCACCGTCATGGTCGCCAACCTGGCGCCACGCAAGATGCGCTTCGGTGTCTCCGAGGGCATGGTGCTGGCGGCCGGACCCGGAGGCAAGGAGCTGTTCATCCTGCATCCGGATGCCGGGGCACAGCCGGGGATGCGGGTGAAGTGAGAAGTGAGAAGTGAGAAGTGAGAAGTGAGAAGTGAGAAGTGAGAAGTGAGAAGTGAGAAGTGAGAAGTGAGAAGTGAGAAGTGAGAAGTGAGAAGTGAGAAGTGAGAAGTGAGAAGTGAGCAGGATGATGGCCGACTTCAGCAGCCCGTCAACCCTGATCCTTAACTACTTTTTCTTTTTCATTTCACTTTTAAGGAAACACTGATTAACTACTAAATCCTCGTCATTGCGAGCGCAGCGCGGCAATCTCGTGATTGGGAATCAGTGACATAAAGATTGCTTCGTCACCTTGTTCCTCGCAATGACGAATTAATCGAGATTCCTTGACTTTTCACTCTTCACTTTCAACTTTTCACGTTCAGCAACAACCCTGCGGATCTTAACTGGCATACGAAACCATGACAGAACTGGCCCTCATCCTCGTCAGCACCGTGCTGGTGAACAACTTCGTGCTGGTGAAGTTCCTCGGCCTGTGCCCGTTCATGGGCGTATCGCGCAATGTCGACACCGCGACGGGGATGGCGCTGGCGACGACTTTCGTGCTGACCCTGTCCTCAATCTGCAGCTACCTTGCCAACGAGTACCTGCTGGTACCGCTGGGGCTGGAATACCTGCGCACCATCACCTTTATCCTGGTGATCGCGGCCGTGGTGCAGTTCACCGAGATGGTCGTCCACAAGACCAGCCCGCTGCTGTACAAGGTGCTGGGGATCTTCCTGCCCCTGATCACGACCAACTGCGCCGTGCTGGGCGTGGCGCTGCTGAACGTGCAGCAGCGTTTCAACTTCATCGAGTCGGCAGTCTACGGCTTTGGGGCTGCGGTCGGTTTCTCCATGGTGCTCATCCTGTTCTCCTCGATTCGGGAGCGGGTGGCGGCCGCCGATGTGCCACTGCCGTTTCGCGGATCCGCCATCGCGCTGGTAACGGCAGGGCTCATGTCGCTTGCCTTTATGGGCTTTTCCGGGCTGATCAGGGGATAGGCGGCATACGCCAGACCGGGAACTATCATGCTGACGGCACTGCTTGCACTGGGAACACTCGCCGCGGTTATCGGGCTGGTTCTGGGCTATGCCGCTATCCGTTTCAGGGTGGAGAGCGACCCGATCGTGGACCAGATCGATGCCCTGTTGCCGCAGACTCAGTGCGGGCAATGCAGCTACGCCGGCTGCCGTCCCTACGCCGAGGCCATCGCCGCCGGCGAGGCAGAAATCAACCAGTGCCCACCGGGCGGCGCGGCAACCATCCAGGCACTGGCCGACCTGCTCGGCCAGGACCCCAAGCCACTGAATCCTGAACACGGGGTGCATAGCGAAAAGACCGTGGTGGTCATCGACGAGCAGGCCTGCATCGGCTGCACCCTGTGCATCCAGGCCTGCCCGGTGGATGCCATCGTCGGCGCCGCCAAGCAGATGCACACGGTGATTGCCAGCGAATGCACCGGCTGCAACCTGTGCATTCCACCCTGCCCGGTGGAGTGCATCCATATCGTCCCCGTGAAGGCAACCATCCTGACCTGGACCTGGCCCAAACCCGCTGACAGCAGCACCCTGGAGGCGAAACATGGCTGAACGGGCCAATATACAAAACGCCTCACAACAGACGTTTGACCGCTTCTACCGGTTCCATGGCGGCCTGAAACTGGCGGGTCACCGCGAACTCACGGTGACGGTGCCCATAGCCCCCGCCGACATCCCGCCCCTGCTGGTGCTACCGCTGTTGCAGCACATCGGCGAACCGGCGGAAGCGCTGGTGAAGCCGGGCGACAGTGTGCGCACCGGTCAAATGATTGCCCGCCCGGTTGGCATGGTCAGCGCCCCGGTGCACGCCTCCGGTTCCGGCACCGTGGTGGCCGTCGAACCGCACCCCGTACCGCACCCCTCCGCCCTGCCGGCGGACTGCATCGTCATCGAGACCGACGGCAGGGACCAGTGGCTGGAAGCGGCTGGCGGCCTGCCCGATTACCGCAGCGCGGAACCGCAGGTGCTGCTGGAACGCATTCGCGAGGCGGGCATCGTCGGCCTCGGCGGCGCTGGTTTCCCCACCCGGGTAAAACTGGCATCCGGCAAGCGGGCAATCGACACGCTGATTATCAACGGCGCCGAGTGTGAACCCTACATCACCTGCGACCAGCGCCTGATGCGGGAGCGTGCGACAGAGATCATCGAGGGCGTCAGGATACTGCAGTACATCGTGCAGCCGGAAGCCTGCACCATCGCGGTCGAGGACAGCATGCCGGCAGCCGAGACCGCCCTGCGGGATGCCCTGGAAATGCTGCAGGAAACCGGCATCAGCGTGACGCGCATCCCCACCATCTACCCTACCGGCGGCGAACGCCAGCTCATCAAGGTACTCACCGGCCGCGAGGTACCCAGCCAGGGGCTGCCGGCCGATATCGGCATCATCTGCCAGAACGTCGGCACGGCCGCGGCCGTCTACCGGGCAGTCTGCATGGGGACGCCCCTGCTGTCGCGCATCGTAACCGTGACCGGCAGCGGCATCCTCTCGCCACGCAATCTCGAGGTGCGCATCGGCACACCGCTCAGCCACCTGATCAGCGCCTGCGGCGGCTACACGCAGGATGTCGAGCGGTTGCTGATCGGTGGCCCGATGATGGGCTACGCGGTCAACAGCGATGCCGTGCCGGTCATCAAGACCACCAATTGCATCCTTGCCGTCACCCGGGAGGAAATGCCTGCACCGCCGCCGGCGCTGCCCTGCATCCGCTGCGGCAGGTGCACCGAGGTCTGTCCCGCCGACCTGCTGCCGCAGCAGTTGTACTGGTATGCGCACAGCGACAACTACGATGCCGCGCAGGACTACGACCTGTTCGACTGCATCGAATGCGGCTGCTGCGCCTATGTCTGCCCGAGCCACATTCCGCTGGTGCAGCACTACCGCCACGCCAAGACGGAAATCTGGGCACAGGAAAAACAACGCAGGAAGTCCGATCTCGCACGCCAGCGGCACGAGGCGCGCCTGGAGCGCCTGGAGCGCATCAAGCAGGAACGGGCGGAGAAAATGGCCAGTAAAAAACAGGCTCTGTCGCAGGATGCCGGGGGTCCGGATCCCAGGCAGGCCGCCATCCAGGCGGCGCTGGAACGCGTGAAACGCAAGAAGGAACAGGCCGGGGTCAGCCCCGGTAATACGGACAATCTGACGCCTGAGCAGCGCCAGCAGATCGCCGCCGCGGACCAGCGACGCGCGGCGCAGCAAACTGGCGACGGGCAGGCAGAGTAATGGAATTCAGGACCTACAGTTCACCGCACCTGCCGGCGACCGGCAGTGTGTCCCGCATGATGGGCTTCGTCCTGCTGGCCCTGTTGCCTGGCAGCCTGTGCGCCGTCTGGCTGTTTGGCTGGGGTGTGCTGATCAACATCCTGCTGGCCGGCCTGGCGGCAATCGCCGCCGAAGCGGCCATGCTGGCGGCGCGCCGGCGGCCGGTGCTGCCCGCATTGCAAGACGGCAGTGCCCTGCTGACCGGGGTGCTGCTGGCGCTGGCGCTACCGCCGCTGGCACCCTGGTGGATTCCGGTAATCGGCAGCCTGTTTGCGATTGTCATCGCGAAGCAGTTGTACGGCGGCCTCGGCTACAACCCCTTCAACCCGGCCATGGCGGGCTACGTGGTGCTGCTGATTTCCTTCCCGCTGGAACTCAGCCTGTGGCCCGCGACAGGCCGGGTCCTGGACCTGCAGGATACCCTGCTGCTGGTATTTTCCGGCAGCCTGCCGGACACGCTGACGCTCGATGCCATCACCATGGCCACGCCACTGGATGCTGTCAAGACGCACCTGGGTCTCAGCGAAACCCTCTCGGAAATACAGGGCAGTGGCGTGTTCGGCAGTTTTGCCGGCGCCGGCTGGGAATGGCTCAACCTGTGGTTCCTGCTTGGCGGCCTGTGGCTCCTGCAGCAAAAGATCATCAAGTGGCAGATTCCGGCCGGCATGCTGGCGGGCCTGTTCCTGACAGCGCTGCTGTTCTACGCCTGGAATCCCGACATCTACGCCTCGCCGCTGTTTCACGTATTCAGCGGCGCCGCCATGCTGGGAGCCTTTTTTATAGCGACCGATCCGGTCTCCGCCAGCACCACCCCGCACGGGGGGCTGTATTACGGGCTCGGCATCGGCGTCCTCACCTACGTGATTCGCACCTGGGGCGGCTACCCGGACGGCGTCGCCTTTGCCGTACTGCTGATGAACACGGCGGCGCCGACCATAGACTACTACACCCGGCCGCGGGTGTTCGGCCATGACGGCAGCTGAATGAACTACCGCCAGAGCCTGATTACCGCCGCCATCCTGCTGCTGTTCGCCCTCATCGGCACGGCGATGGTGGCCTATACCTACGACAGCACCCGCGAACGGATCGCCGCAAACGAACGTGCCACCCTGCTGCGCAAGCTGCACCGCCTGATACCGCCGAAAAGCCATGACAACGCGCTGCTGCAGGACACCCTGCAGGTACAAAACGAGACGCTGCTGGGAACCGCCGAACCGGTGACAGTTTACCGTGCCCGGATGCACGGCAAACCAATCGCACTGGTCATCGCGCCGGTGGCGCCCGACGGTTACAGCGGCACGATCCGCCTGCTGGTGGGCATCAATATCGATGGCAGCCTGAGCGGCGTGCGCGTGGTCGCGCATCGTGAAACCCCCGGCCTCGGTGACGGCATCGAAGAGGAACGCTCCGACTGGATTCTCGCTTTCACCGGAAAATCGCTGCAGAATCCCGGACTGCAGCAGTGGGCGGTGAAAAAGGATGGCGGCGCATTCGACCAGCTGACCGGTGCAACCATTACGCCGCGCGCCGTGGTAAAGGCCGTGCGCCAGGCCCTGCTATACTACCAGAATCATAAGGAAGCCCTGTTTGCCCCGGGCGAAACGACAAGCAGCCATGAGTGAACCGACTTACCGCAGAATCATTGCCGACGGCCTCTGGCTGAACAATCCCGGCACTGTACAGTTGCTCGGGCTGTGCCCGCTGCTGGCAGTCACCACCACGGTGACCAACGGCCTGGGGCTGGGGCTTGCCACCACCCTGACACTGGTGACATCCAATGTTATCGTTTCCCTGATTCGCAGGCTGGTGCGACCCGAAGTCCGCATCCCCGTCTTCGTGCTGGTCATCGCCTCGGTCGTCACCGTGATCGAACTGGCCATGAACGCCTGGCTGCATGAACTCTACAAGATACTCGGCATCTTCATACCGCTGATCGTCACCAACTGCTCCATCATCGGCAGGGCCGAATCGTTCGCCTCGCGCCACAGCGTCGACCGTGCGCTGCTGGACGGTCTGGCGATGGGTATCGGCTTCACCCTGGTGCTGGTGGCCCTGGGCGGCCTGCGCGAACTCGTCGGCCAGGGCACTCTGCTGTCACAGGCCCACCTGATGTTCGGTGAATTCGGGCGCCAGCTGACCCTGACAGTGATCGCCGACTATCGTGGCTTCCTGCTGGCCATCCTGCCCCCGGGTGCCTTCATGGGACTGGGTCTCCTGATTGCCGGCGTGAATGTCATCAACGCGCGCCGCGAGCAGCGGGCTGCGTCGCGCATAATACCGGTCGCGATCCAGGCCAGCGAAGCCTGACGCCCGCGGACCGGCGGTGAACCGCGACAAGCGCCAGGAAATCTTCGAGCGGCTGCGTGCCAATGATCCGCATCCCGCGACTGAACTCCTCTATGGCAACCCGTTCCAGCTGCTGATCGCGGTCATGCTCTCGGCGCAGTCCACCGATGTCGGGGTCAACAAGGCAACACACACACTGTTCAGAAAGGCGAAGACCCCGCGCGCCCTGCTGCAACTCGGCGAGGCCGGTCTGAAGGAACACATCAAGACCATCGGGCTCTACAACACCAAGGCGAGCAATATCATCAAGACCTGCAGCATCCTGGAGGAGCAGCATCACGGCAAGGTGCCCGAAGACCGCGCCGCCCTGGAAGCGCTGCCGGGGGTCGGCCGAAAAACCGCCAACGTGGTATTGAACACCGCCTTCGGCCATCCCACTATCGCGGTCGACACGCATATTTTCCGCGTCGCGAACCGTACCGGCATCGCACCCGGCAAGACCGTGAACGAGGTGGAGCAACGCCTGCTGCGACTGGTGCCCGACGAATTCAAACAGGATGCACACCACTGGCTGATCCTGCACGGGCGCTATACCTGTATCGCCCGCAAGCCCCGCTGCCAGTCCTGCATCATCTCCGACCTGTGCGAATACAGGTACAAGATTATCGATTGAATACAGTCAGTTGCCAGCATTCATCGGGACCAGCGGCAGCATCTTCAAAGGGGGAATTCACGGCACCGGCAACGTGCACGATCTTAATGCGAACGCTTATCAGAAACTTTCTGAGTGTGGGAGTGTCGGAATGGTTGACATAAGTCAGGTCGTTGCAAACGACCGCCAGGCAAGCAGAATTCCCGATCAACACAAACAACCCTCTATGGAGATAACGATGTCACAGAAAACCACCCTGAAACCCCTGGCTATTGCTGTCGGTGCCGCCCTCGCAACTTCGCTGGCCGTAACCACACCGGCCAATGCAGCGGAAAACCCGTTTGCCATGTCCGAGCTTTCCGGCGGTTACCTGGTTGCGGAAATGGGCGAAGGCAAGTGCGGCGCCGGGATGAAGACGGGACAGGAAGGCAACAGCGACACCGGGAAAACAGCACCGCAGGAAGGCAAGTGCGGCGCGGGCAAGACAATGCAGAAGGAAGGCAAGTGCGGTGAAGGCAAGTGTGGCATGAAGATGATGGACGCCGACGGTGATGGCAGCATCACCAAGAAAGAATTCATGCAGGGACATGACACCATGTTCGGCAAGATGGATTCCAATGGCGATGGTGTGATTGATGCCGATGAGCAAAGCGCCGGCATGAAGATGATGAAGGAAGGCAAGTGCGGTGAAGGCAAGTGCGGCGCCAGTAAATAACAGGTGCACGGCATGACCCTGACCGTCAGCAATTATCCGTTGTCAGGTACAGGGCTTGGACTGCGGCGGACCCTGATGGGTCCGCTGCGGGACAACCCGCCGGAGAATGTCGATTTTTTTGAGCTTGCCCCGGAGAACTGGATCGGTATCGGCGGCAGCCTCGCCAGGCAGTTGCGCCATTTCACCGAGCGTTATCCCTTTGCAGCCCATGGCCTGTCACTTTCGATCGGCAGCCCCGCGCCGCTGGATGAAACCTTTCTGTACCGACTCAAGCACCTGCTTGATGAACACAAGTTCCGCTGTTACACCGAACACCTCAGCTACTGCAGTGACGACGGTCACCTGTATGACCTGATGCCGATACCGTTCACCGAAGAGGCGGTGCATTATGTCGCCGGCCGCATCCGCCGCGTGCAGGATATCCTGGAACGGCGCATCGCGATGGAGAATGTTTCCTACTACGCGGCACCGGGCAAGGAACTGGAAGAGATCGACTTCATCAATGCCGTGCTTGCGGAAGCCGACTGCGATCTGCTGCTGGACGTCAACAACATCTACGTGAACAGCATCAATCACCGTTACGACGCGGAAGCCTTCCTCAAGGCGCTGCCGGCGGAACGCGTCGTCTACTTTCATATCGCCGGTCATTACGACGAAGCCGAAGACCTGAAGATCGATACGCACGGCGCCCCGGTCATCGACCCGGTGTGGTCACTGCTGGAAACCGCCTATGCGCATTTTGGCGTGGTCCCGACGCTGCTGGAGCGCGACTTCAACATCCCGCCGCTGCCGGAACTGCTGGCGGAAGTCGAACAGATCGCCACACTGCAGTCGAAATGGCAGGACCCGCAAGGCAGGGAGGACCGCGCGCATGGTGTCCATGCCTGAATTCACCCGCAGGCAATACGCCTTTGCGGCGAATATTCGCGACCCGGAGAACAATCCTGCACCCCAGGATATCGAAGACCGGCGCATGCAGATCTACCGGGAATTGTTCTATAACAACGTCGAAGGCTTTATCAGCGGGACCTTTCCGGTGCTGCGGCAGATCTATAATGACACGACGTGGCATGCACTGGTGCGCGAGTATTTCTCCCGGCACAAATCCCGGACACCGCTGTTCCATGAAATTCCCCGGGAATTCCTCAACTGGCTGGAAAGCGAACGCGCCGGCAATCCTGCTGACCCGCCATTCCTGATTGAACTGGCCCACTATGAATGGGTCGAACTGGCGCTGGCGATTGCCGAGTCTCCTCCCGACGCGACGGCGGTGGATGCTCACGGAGACCTGCTAAACGGCATCCCCGTGCTGTCACCACTCGCCTGGCACCTGGCCTACCGCTACCCGGTTCACAGGATCGGGCCGGACTACCGGCCGACGCAGCCGGGCGCCATGCCAACCTTCCTGGTCGTATACCGCGACCGGGAAGATGAAGTGGGTTTCCTCGAGATCAACAGCGTCACCAAGCGGCTGCTGGAACTCATCGATGCCGACACAAACCGGACCGGGACCGAACTGCTGTCCTGCATAGCGACAGAGATGTCGCACCCGCAGCCGGACGTCGTTACCAGAGGCGGCGCTGAAATCATGAACACCCTGCTGCACAAACAGATACTGACCGGAACGCTGCGGGCATAAAACGACTACCGGCCCACCGGTCACTCACAGGAGCGCATTGTCATGACCGGTTTCCTGAACCGCCTGCAGGACCTGCTGGACAGGTCTCGCGCCATTGATTTCCTCGCCCCGCTGGCGCTGCGCCTTTACCTGGTGCCCGTCTTCTGGATGGCCGGCACCAAGAAGCTGGAGAATGCCGGGCTGGACTGCCTCGGCAATGACACGGGGCCCTGCAGCTTCCGGCCCAAACAGGACATCATCGACTGGTTCGGCAATCCCGACTGGGGCCTGGGCCTGCCGCTCCCCGAACTCATGGCCTACCTGGCCGCTTGGACCGAATACTTCGGCGCCATCCTGCTGCTGGTCGGACTCGCCGTGCGCTGGATTTCCCTCCCCCTGATGTTCACCATGATCATCGCTGCGGTGACCGTCCACTGGCAAAACGGCTGGCTGGCAATTGCCGAAGGCAGCGGCCCGTTCGCCACCGAGCGCACCGCAGGAGCGGTGGAACGGCTGGATGCGGCAAGGTCTATCCTGCAGGAACACGGCAACTACAGCTGGCTGACCGAGCACGGCGGTTTTGTGGTGCTGAACAACGGCATCGAGTTTGCCGCGACCTATTTCATCATGCTGCTGGCGCTGTTCTTCATGGGCGCCGGCAAGTATCTCAGCCTTGATTACTGGATTGCCCGTCGCTGGCGCCGTAGCCGCAACGACCAGCGGGAAAGCTCCTGATTCAGTCACACATCACGTCATTGCGCACATGGAGAATCCATATTCTTCCATTATATCAGTCGGTTAGGCATTGTTTAGTTATTGCGTCATCCCGACGCCTGCAGTCACTGCGCTGACAATGTCATCAGAGCGTCTCGTTTCCCGGACAAGCGGCATGACGCAACCTTGTACCCGGGTTGTCCCGACCTAATTCTTGACAAAGTCTAAACCGGGAAGAACACTGTAACCCAGCAAGAAGGCGATAATTCACCGGACAAAACACGCACCGGTAAAAAAAACACGACATCGGGGGATGTCATCATGCCAGTCACCAGGACAGCAAACTGCCTGTCACATCTATGTTATCTCATGGCCGTCATCCTGCTGGCCTTCGGCTCCGCGGCAGCCCGGTCAGCCACGACCACCATCGAACCCAGCGCCGACAACACCGTGGCCCAGGAACTGGCGGACAACAGTTCCGGGGCCTGCGACTCGATCTTCTCCGGCACCACGGACCAGGGTGTTGGCACCGCCAGGCGCGCCCTGATGCGCTTCGACCTGTCCAGCATCCCGCCCGGATCGGTCATCAACAGCGTCACGCTGGGCATGAGTGTCACCCGTGGCAGCAACCACGTCGATTCGACCTTCACCCTGCATCCGCTCAACGCACCCTGGACCGAGGGTGTTGAGGGTTGCGGCGTGCGCGGCGGCGGCCAGGGGGAACCATCAACCGGCGGTGTCACCTGGAACACCATGCCAACTTTCGGCGCGGCCAGTGGCAGTACCCTGATCAACAACACGTCTCCCGCCTGGAGCTCGGCCACCATGGCCAGCGATCTGCAGGGCTGGCTGGACAATCCCGCCACCAATAACGGCTGGATCCTGATCGGTGACGAAACTGTCAAGACCACAACCCGCCGCTTCGACAGCCGCGAGGGGGGCAGCCCGCCTTCCCTGCTCGTAGACTTCACGCCGACCGGCCCCGTCGAGGCCTGCTGTCAAGCCGACGGCGACTGCTCGCTCACGGTCATTGGTTCCTGCTCCGATACGCCGCTGCCTGGTGTGACTTCCTGCGACCCTAACCAGTGTCCGCAGCCGAGCGGGGCCTGCTGTAACGCCGACAACAGCTGTTCCGACAATGTCGACAAGCTGGTCTGTGAAGGGGCCGGCGGCACCTTTGTCGGCGGCAACTGCAACCAGGCCGACTGCGGCCTGGCGCCGTTCATGGAGCCGCTGCCGATCCCGGCCATCCTGCAGCCGACCGGCACCCGTGCCGACGGCGTGCCGCAGTACACGGTCTCGGTCCAGCAAACCACCCAGACCGTCCATCCGGACCTGCCGGCCACCACGCTCTGGACCTACAACGGTGCCTGGCCGGCCTCGACCATCGTCGCCATCAAGGGGCAGCCGATCGAGGTCACCTATGTCAACAATCTCCCTACCGGCGGCGGCAGCCGCGGCAGCAACCTCCTGGAGGTGGATACCTGCTCACACGGACCCAACAACTGGGGCAAGTCCAAGCGCATCGTGACCCACCTGCACGGCGGCCACGTGCCGTCCCGGGTCGACGGCCAGCCCGAGTACCACATACTGCCGGGCGAGACCGACGTCTACGAATATCCCAACAACCAGGATGCCGCCACGGTCTGGTACCACGACCACGCGCTGGGTATCACCCGCCTGAACGTCTACGGCGGCATGGCCGGCTTCTACCTGATCGCAGACAGCGAGGACACGCTAGATCCGGGCAATGCCTTCGGCCTCCCCAGCGGCCAGTACGAGATCGGCATGGCAATCCAGGACCGTTCCTTGAACGCGGACGGCTCGCTGTTCTACAACGCCCAGCTGGAGGATGCCTTCAAGGGTGACTACGCGGTCGTCAACGGCAAGATATCGCCGTACCTCAATGTCGACCAGGGCAAGTACCGCTTCCGTCTGCTGAACGGCTCGCAGTCGCGCCAGTACAGCCTGCGGCTGGAGAACATCACCCAGCCGGGCAACGACCCGGACTTCATCCTGGTGGGCACCGACCTCGGCCTGCTCGATGCGCCGATCAACCTGGGTAACGCCTTCGGTGGCCTGCAGGCCCCGGCCGAGCGCATGGACGTGGTGATCGACTTCGCCGGATTCCCGGCAGGTACCGAGATCATCCTGCGCAACGACGAGCAGACCCCGCCGCTGCTGCCGAGCATCATGAAGTTCATCGTAACCGGCCAGACCGGTTACACCGGGAGCATATCGCCAACGCTGCGCGACATTCCCGACATGCCGGAAAGCTCGGCGGACGGCACCCGCTACTTCCGTCTGGCCAAGACGACTGCACCCTGCTCCAACGATCCGGGCCGCACCGTGAACGAATGGCTGGTCCAGTCCCTGGACGGCCCGGGCGGCGCGGTGATGGCGGAGCACTGGGACGACCTGTACGAGTTTCCGGTCCTCGGTACCCGCGAGATCTGGGAGTTCGAGAACCCGACCAACTCCATGCACCCGATGCACGTGCACCTGGTCAAGTTCCAGATCCTCGACAAGACCGACCTGACCACCGGCCAGCCGATCCCGCTGGAACCGTGGGAGATCAACACCTGGAAGGACATCGTGCGCATCCCTGCCAATACCAAGGCCCGCATCATCATGGACTTCGAGGACTATCTCGGCCGCTTCCCGCAACACTGCCACCTCCTCGACCATGAGGATCACGAAATGATGCGGCAGTTCCAGGCCACCAATAACCCGGCATACTGCATTGTCAACGGAGTCTGCGAGCCGGGCGAGGACTGCCAGAGTTGCCCGTCTGATTGCGCCCAGTTCAGCGGCGCCCTGTGCGGCAATGGTCTTTGCGAGGGGGGTGACGGCGAGAACTGCCTGACCTGTCCGGCGGACTGCGCCAGCAAGCAGAGCGGCGCAGCCGCCAAGCAGTTCTGCTGCGGTGCAGCAGGCGGCACCGGCAATATCGGCTGTGGTGTCGACGTGAACGACAACCGCTGCATCGACGCCAGCGCCAGCCGGTTCTGCCGGATCACACCGCGGGTCTCTGCCTGCTGCGGCGATAAGCTCTGCGAGGGTGCAGAGACGCTATCCAGTTGTGCAAACGACTGTGCTGCCTGCACACCGACCGAGCCGGGTGTGGAAATCAGCTGTTCCGATCGCCAGGACAACGACTGCGACGGACTCCCCGATGCAGCCGATTCCGACTGCCAGGTCTGTGTGCCGAACGAGACGCCGGAGCTGTCCTGTTCTGACGGCATAGACAACGACTGCGACACCCTGACCGACAGCAACGACCCCGATTGCATCGACACCGACGGCGACGGCCTGCCGAACGGTGTCGAAACCAACACGGGTGTCTACCTGGGTCCGACAGATACGGGGACCGACCCCGGCACAAGCGATACGGACGGTGACATGCTGCCTGACGGTCTTGAGGTGGTCAACGGCTCGAATCCCAATGACCCGACCAGCTGGCCGAACCTGGCAGACGGCGACGTGGCACCCTACGGCACTCCGGATGGCCAGCTTAACGCGGGCGACCTGACGGTCGCGATACGCCTGGCACTCGGACTGGAATCCACGCGGGCGCTGGAACTGGCGCACTGCGACCTCGGCACGCCTGACGGCATCATCGATGCCCGGGACATCACCCTGCTCATCCGGATGCTGCTGTCGCCATAGGGAAGTCCCGGCCGCGGGTGCCGTGCAGCGAATCCGTACTGCAGATGACTCTCCACCACAGCTATGCTATTTTTCCCGTTTGAATTGTGACCCCCTGCCGGGCGGCCTGGCTGTATCCGCAGCGCCCCTCCAGCCCGGGTAGTAACCATTTCCTTACCCGGGTGGTAATGAAGGGCATGCCATGCACCTGCTGACATCGCTATTGCTGCTGCCTGCGTTCGGCGCCCTCGTGATCGCCCTGCTGCCGGCAAATCTCACGCGCGCCATACGCACGATCGCCCTGTGCGCCGCCGCGGCAGCCCTGTGCTATTCGTGGGGTCTCCTGACGATCTTTGACAGCAGCACCGCGGCACTGCAATTTGTCGAGGAAACCCCGTGGAACCCCCTCCTGGGTACATCCTTTTCCCTTGGCGTTGACGGCATTTCCTTTCCGCTGATCCTGCTGGCCACCCTGTTGAGCTTAATCGCGATCCTCGCCTCGGCCAGCATTCGTGACCGGACCAAATGGTATTTCGCGCTGGTGCTGCTGCTGGAAACCGCCATGCTGGGCGTGTTCATGGCCCAGGACTGGACCCTGTTCTACCTGCTCTGGGAACTGACACTGATACCGCTGTTCTTTCTCATCGGCGGCTGGGGCGGGCGGCGGCGCCACCAGGCTGCGCTGAATTTCGTGCTCTACACCATGGGCGGCTCGGTATTCATGCTGATCAGCCTGCTGGTGCTGTTTGATCTCACCCCCGAACACTCATTTGCCATGGCCTCCATAGCCGAAGGCGCCCGGTCGCTGCCGGCACAGACCCAGGTGATGCTCTTTCTCGGCTTCCTGCTGGGTTTCGGGGTGAAGATGCCCGTTTTCCCGCTGCATGGCTGGCTACCGCTGGCGCATGTCGAGGCCCCCAGCCCGATATCCATCCTGCTCTCCGGAATCCTGCTGAAAATGGGCTCTTACGGACTGATTCGTGCCGCCACCCTGCTGCCGGATGCCATCCTGGCGCTGCAGCCGCTGCTTGCCGGGCTGGCCCTGTTCAGCCTGATCTACGGCGGCATGCTGGCCTGGCGCCAGACCGATCTGAAGGCCATGATCGCGTATTCCTCGATCAGCCACATGGGAATCGTGCTGCTGGGTATCGCCGCGCTCAACATCGCCGGCCTCACCGGTGCATTGATGCAAATGCTGGCGCACGGCCTGGTTGCCGGTGCACTGTTCCTGCTGATCGGCCTGCTGTACGAGCGCACCCATACGCGCGATGTGAATGACTACAGTTCGCTGATGCAGGTCACGCCACGCTTCGCCTTCTTTACCTCGCTGGCGCTGCTTGCGGGTATGGCCATACCGGGTACGGCAGGCTTCATCGCGGAACTGCATGCGATCATCGGCACCTACGAGGTCTGGGGCTGGCTTATCCTGCTGGTGAGCATCGGCATGCTGATTACGGCAGCCTACTCGGTACGCACCATCGGCCGGCTGTTTACCGGTCCGGTGCACAGCCGCATGCGCGATATCCAGGACCTGCAGCCGCTGGAACTGACGGCAGCGGGGGTGCTCGCCGCCGGGATCGTGCTGCTTGGTATCATTCCGCGGCCGGCGCTTGACCTGATGGCGGTTTCCATCGCCCAGCTGAGCACCGCCCTCGGCGGCATCCCCGGGAGCTGACCTGCATGGCGGACACACAGCAGTCAGCGTTACAAGACAGGCACGCGCGCCTGCGGGCGGCGATCGCACACTTTGAGCACGTCCTGCCCGGGCAGGCCGCCATCCGCGATTTCGTACACCACAATACCCTGCACGGATTCCAGCACCTGCCGTTTCCCGAAGCCCTCGCGCAGGCACAGCGGGTGACCGGGGCCTACGGCTACCTGCCGGCGGAACAGTTCCGCGACTGCTACCGCGAAGGACGTGTCACGCAGGCGGATCTCGAACAGGTCCTCGACGCCGACCCCGCCCTGCAGGCCGGGGAAGTCCTGTTCACAACCGCGGCCGGGATCGCCATAACGCGGCGCGATGTCCAGTTGACCGCGCTGCTGCACCCGATCGGAACGATAACCGGCTGCCAGCTGAACTGGCAGATCGAGGAAGGCGCTGCCCTGACCGCGTTCCAGCCGGATCTGGACGCGGCCAGTCGTACCCGCCTGCTGCAGTCCGCACGGCAACAGGGACAGCCCGACGAGCCCGGCGCAATCGGCGAGCTGTGGACCGCCTGTCTGCAGGCGCTGGGGCTGGATCACTACCTGCTGCACCCGGAGGAAATGCTGGACCTGCCTCCGGAAAAGGCCGAAGCGCTGTTGTCACAGGTCATAGCGGAGAAAGAGGACAGCGGGACCGGCCAGCTGCTGATGGACCGTCTGGTCGACCGCGAGGCGGGGACCCTGCTGGATGAATTGTTCGCGCAGACCGGGGGACAACTGACCCTGGCCGGTCTGCTCAGGGTGGTGACCGGCGAAGACCTGATGGACGCGATGCGACCGCTGCTCATCCGCCATGTCGGTGCCTTCCTGGACCAGGGTGTCGCGGCCTGGACTTCACCGCAGCGGCAGCGCGGCTTTTACAGCGTCTGGCGCGAGAGCGCCATGCAGGACCTGGCCTGGGTGTTCGACGATTTACCCGACTGGCAGGACGACATCGGCGCCCTGCCGGACGACCCGCTGGATACCATCGTCATCGAGCTCCAGTGGCTCGGCCTGCCCGCGGAACAATGGGAAGCCTACCTGGAACGCCTGGCGCTGGAACTGCCCGGCTGGTCGGGAATGTTCCTGTGGCGGCACCGGCACCCGGGCTATGCCGGGCTCGACCGGATACGGGTCGACATGGCGGACTACCTGGCGGTACGCCTGGTGCTGGAACACCTGTTCGCGCAGCGCCTGTGCCGCCGCCTGTGGATGATCGAGGCAAGCCTTGACGTCATCCGCTGGTTCTTCCGCCACAACCTCGCCGAGTTCCTGGTGCGCTACATGGTGTACAACCGGCACCTGCCGGAGTACCTGGTGACCCTCGCCCAGCGCCTGCTCAACTGTTCCAGCCTGTGCGGCAGTGACCCGGCGCAATGGCTGCACCTCGCCCACATGATCATCACCTGGCACCACAGCGTCACCAGCCACGGCCCCGGCGGCTTCAGCGTCTATGACCACGGCTGGCGACTGTTTCGCCTGGCGCAGCACCTGGGCCTGTGCGGTGCAGACCTGCGCGGCCAGGATCGTGCCACCCAGCACCGGGTATTCGCCTGTCTCGACCAGCTTGACGCGGAGCGATCGGGTTTCCTCTGGCTGCAGGCCTATGAAAACCACTATCGCGACCAGCTGTTCAATGCCTTGGTCAACAACCAGGGGCGCGGGCGCTGGGAGACCCGCAGCAGCCGCCCGGAGACCCAGGTGGTATTCTGCATGGATGACCGAGAGGAAGCCTTTCGCCGGCACCTGGAAGAACACAATCCGCGGATCGAAACCCTGGGCGCCGCCGGCTTCTTCGGGGTACCGATCTTCTGGCGCGGCCTGGACGACCGCGAGGTGACGCCGCTGTGCCCGGTCGTGGTGACCCCGTCCCACGAAATCCGCGAGCAGGCCGCTCCCGGGCAGACGGCGCCTGCCACACGGCACAGCGCGCGGCGCCGCAGGCGCCTCGCCGTGAAAGGCCTGCTGCACCAGGAAACCCGACGCAACCTGCTGGCCTCCGGCCTGCTGATCCTGCTGGCGGCACCGGCAACACTGGCGGTACTGGTTGCGAAGGTGCTGGCGCCCCTGCAAATGGGCCGGTTGGCGGAAAGGCTGCGCCGCAGCTATGAAACCGAAATCCCGACCTGCCTGACACTTACCAGCAAGGACGACACCCCGGCCACGCCGGAACATCCCCGCCTCGGCTTCACCGAGGCCGAACAGGTCGAGCAGGTGTACGGTTTCCTGCGCAGCATTGGCCTGCTGTCCGACTTCGCGACACTAGTGGTGATCATGGGGCATGGTTCCCGCAGCCAGAACAACCCGCACCTGGCGGCCTATGACTGCGGTGCCTGCAGCGGCCGCCACGGCGGGCCGAACGCGCGGGTTTTCGCCGCCATGGCCAACCGGCCGGAAGTCCGCGCCGCGCTGAAGGCGCGCGGCTGCGAGATCCCGTCAGACACCTGGTTCCTCGGCGCGGAACACAATACCTGCGACGAAGCCATCATCTGGTACGACGCGGCAGCCCTGCCGCAGTCGCAGGCGCCTGCCCTGGCGCAGCTGCGCCGGGATCTCGATAACGCCGTGTCCGGCTCGGCACACGAGCGCGCGCGGCGGCTGGCGTCCGCACCCGGAAACCCGACACCGCAACGCGCCCTGCGCCACATCATCGGCCGCGCCTTCGACTTCAGCCAGGCACGCCCGGAACTGGGTCATGCCAACAACGCCGCCGCCCTCATCGGCCGGCGCTCCGTAACCCGGGGCGCTTTCCTCGACCGCCGGATGTTCCTGATTTCCTACGACCCTGCCGAGGACCCGGAAGGTGAAGTCCTGGAGCAGATCCTGCTGGCCGTCGGCCCGGTCGGTGCCGGCATCAGCCTGGAGTACTACTTTTCCACGGTCAACAACGAGCAGTACGGCTGCGGCACCAAGATCACTCACAATGTCACCGGTCTGTTCGGTGTAATGGATGGCACCGGCTCCGACCTGCGCACGGGACTGCCGAAGCAGATGATCGAGATCCACGAGGCAATGCGCCTGCAGCTCGTGGTCGAAGCCAGCACCGGGGTCCTCACCCGGATCTACGAGCGCCAGCCGCCGCTGCAGGAACTCATCGGCAACGGCTGGGTGCTGCTGTCCGCCAGGGACCCGCACAGTGCGGCCATTCATGTCTTCCGGCCGGGCAGCGGCTTCATCCCCTGGCAGGGAGAGCTCTCCGCGCTGCCCGTGGTGAACCGCTCATCCGACTGGTACCGGGGACACATGGGGCCGTTGTCGCCTGCCCTGATCGAAACCGGGGGTGACCATGACTAGCCTCGCCTGGCTGATCCCCGCGCTGCCGCTGCTGGCGGCTGCGGGCATCGGCCTTGGATACATTTCCGGCCGGAACCGGGGCGAAGCTGGGGAAGGTTTCACCGCCGGACTTGCCAGTAGCGCAGCGGCACTGGCGCTGCTATTGCTGCTGGCGACCGACTTACTCGCCCTGCAGCAGGGGGTACCCGGCCAGGTCAGCCATGGCATCTGGCTGCACAGCGGTGACTATGTCATACGGCTGTCGTTCAACCTGGATGCACTGGGACTGTCGCTCGCCACGCTGGTGGCGCTGATTTCCCTGCTGACACTGCGCTTTTCGATCAATTACCTGCATCGCGAAGCCGGCTTCCAGCGGTTCTTCATGCTGCTGTGCCTGTTCATGTCCGCCATGCTACTGATCGTGCTGGCCGGCAATGCCGTGCTTACCTTCATTGGCTGGGAGCTGGCCGGTGTCAGTTCCTGCCTGCTGATCGCGTTTGCACTGGACCGCCCGGTGGCAGGCGTGAATGCCGGCCGCGCCTTCGTCACCAACCGTATCGGTGACGCGGGCTTCATCACCGCCCTGTCGCTGTGCCTGTTATGGATACACAGCGTGGAATGGCCGGACATCCTCGCCCGCGGCAATGACCTGGAAATGCTGCAGGTCGGACTGATCGCGGCGAGCTTCCTGCTCGCGGCACTGGTCAAATCGGCGCAGCTTCCCTTCACCCCGTGGATAACCCGGGCACTGGAGGGACCGACCCCTTCCAGTGCTGTGTTCTACGGCGCCCTCATGGTGCATGCCGGGGTCTACCTGGTCATTAGACTGGAACCGCTGCTGCAGCAGATCCCGGTGCTGATGCTGACCCTGGTGCTGCTTGGCGGTGCCACGGCACTGTACGGATTTCTTGCCGGCCTGGTGCAGACGGACGTCAAGAGCGCCCTGATATTCGCAACCATCGGTCAAACCGGCCTGATGTTCCTGGCCTGCGGTCTGGGCTGGTTCACCTTCGCGGCCTGGCACCTGGCGGCACACGCCGCATGGCGCGCCTACCAGTTTCTCAGCGCCCCCGCGCTGATGCATCTGACGGAAGGCAGTCCGTCACGTCCTGTACCCGGCTGGCTGCAACACCGCAAGTGGCTGTATACCGCGGCACTGCAACGCTTCTGGCTGGACAATCTGGCGGACTGGCTGCTGGTCCGGCCGACCCGTCAGCTGGCGCAGGACATAGAGGCATTTGATCAGCAGGTGGTGAACCGGCTGGTAGGCCTGCCGGGCTCGGCCAGCGCGGTATCCTCGCTGGCACAGTGGGAAGCCTTCCACCACGGGCGGACCGGCCGGGTGGTCGGCGACAGCGGCGATATCGGCCATGGCCGCGGGGCCATCGGCCACCTGCTGGAAACGGTCGCCGCCCTGCTGCACTGGTTCGAGGAACACCTGGTGCTGCAAGGCGGCGATGTCGGGATTTTCACCCTGGTGCAACGGCTTGGCGCGGTTCTGGCCAGGATCGATGTGCTGCTGAGCGAGCCCCGCTACCTGATCCTGCTCATCGTCATCACCTTTATCGTGATCCTGTGACATGGGCATGAACGAGATTCACTGGACGGTACAGTCAGCCTACCCGGTACTGGCCACCCTGCAGCTGCTGCCGCTGGCGGCGGTCGTCGTGCTGCTGCTGTTGCGTGGCAGGCGACTGCTATATCCTGCTGCCGTCGGGATGGCGCTGCTGGAACTCCTGCTTGCCGGCGACCTGTTCCGGTTGTTCGATGCCACGAGCAGTTCCCTGCAGCTCGCCGAACGCCTGCCGCTGCTGTTCTTTCCGGATTACCACGCCGCCGTGGACGGCATGAGCGTGCTGTTCATACTGTTGACGGCGATAATATCGCTGCTGGTTGTACTGTACGCAAAGGTGAAGCGGCTGGAGAATTCCCGCGCCTTCCTGGCAACGGTGTTCGCCATCCAGGCCACGCTGCAGGGCATGTTCGTGACCCGGGACCTGCTGTGGTTTACCCTGCTGTCTGCCGTGGAACTCGGCCTGATCGCCTACCTGTTGCTGCGCCTGGCCAAGGCCCCGCAGGATGAATCAGCCATGCGGCGCTACCTGCAGTTCATGGGCATCGGCCTGTTGCTGCTGCTGGCCGGCACCTTCTTGCTGGGCTGGAACTACGCCAATGCCAGCGGCGGGCAATGGAGTTTTGACCTGCATGAGCTGACGCAGCAGGCCGTGCCGCTGGAAATCCAGAGCGTGATCTTTTTCCTGCTGTTCTACGGTCTGGGGATTCGCATTCCGCTGTTTCCCCTGCACGGCTGGCTGCCCCTGGTTGCTGAACACGGGACCGTAGCCGTGGCCGGCGTCTTTCTGCTGGGGCTGAAGACCGGCGTGTATGCGCTGGTACGCTTCGTGTTTCCACTGCTGCCGGAGGCGATACTGCGCTGGCACATATGGGTGGCGGCCTTTGCCCTTGCCGGAATTTTCTATGCGGCGACGCTGGCGCTGATGCAGGACAACCTGCGGCGGCTGTTGGCCTTTGCCGTCATCAGCCATACCAGCCTGCTGGTGATCGGCCTGTTCAGCCTCAGCCAGACCGCGCTGCAGGGCAGCATCCTGCTGTCCACCAGCTTCGGCACCGCCACTGCAGGGCTGCTGTTCATGTCGGGCTTCGTATACCGTCGCACACGCACCCTCATCATGCCGCGCCTCGGCGGGCTGTTTGGGCATCTTCCTGTCATCGGAACCGCGTTTCTGGTGGCGGGACTGTCCATCATCGGCATGCCGGGTACGCCCGGCTTCGACGCCGTGCACCTGGTGCTGGAAGCCGCAATCCAGGAATTCGGCGCCATGGTCACCATTGCCGCGGCCCTCGGCAACGTCGCTGCAGCCGCCTTCCTGCTGCGGGCCTTCCAGGGGGCTTTCCTGGCGCCACGACCGGAGAGCGAGTCCGCTATTGAAATCGAACCACCGACGCGCAGGGAACGCGTCATCGCGGGGCTGATCATACTGGTCCTGCTGGGGACGGGCTTCTACTCACAGCCCTGGCTTGCCCTGCTGGGGCATTCCTTTGACGGGCTGGCGGAGTTGTACGCCGGCACGCTGCATAACGGCGGCATACCCGCTGCCGCGCAATGATGACAGGAATGGAAACGGCTTATGCCTGAACCCGGATATCCGCTGCTGAGCCTGGTGATCATGACCCTGCCGCTCGGGGCCGGGCTGATCTGGCTGGCGCCGAATCCGGCCCGGGCTCGCTGGATTGCCCTGCTGACGGCGCTGCTCGACCTGGCATTCACGCTGCTGATCGTGGTCCGCTTCGACCACGCATCCGGCGACTTCCAGTTTGTCGAGCAGCATGCCTGGATTCCCTCCCTGAACATCAAGTACCTGATCGGCGTGGACGGCATGTCCGTGCTGTTTCTGCCGCTGACCGTGCTGCTGTTCATCGGTGTCATCCTCGCCTCGTGGACCAGCGTGCGCTCCCTGCCGCGGCTCTACTTCAGCCTGCTGCTGATTCTGGAAAGCGCAACGCTGGGCATCTTCTGTGCGCTGGACACCATCCTGTTCTTCCTGTTCTGGGAGCTGACGCTGGTCCCGACCTTTTTCCTGATCAGCCTCTGGGGAATCGGACCGCACCGCCGCTATGCCGCGGTCAAGTACACCCTGATGATGCTGACCGGCGGCGTGCCGCTGCTGTTTGGCTTCCTGCTGCTGGGCTTCAACCACGCCGGCACAAGCGGCGGGGCCATGACAGACAAGCTGGTATTCTCCTATCCGGAACTGCTTGCCGCCCCCCTGCCCGCGGAACTGCAGACTGCCGTTTTTTTCCTCCTGCTGCTCGGCTTTGCCGTCAAGGCCCCGGTATTCCCGTTGCATACCTGGCTGCCGACGGTCGCGATGGAGGGACCCGCTGCCATCGCGGCTATCATGACCGGCCTGAAGCTGGGCGCGTACGGCCTGATCCGTTTCACGGTGCCGCTGGCGCCCGCCGCGGCGCAGGAATTCCACTGGCTGCTTGCCGGCCTGGGCGTTGTCGGTATTCTCTATGGTGCCCTGATGGCGCTCAGTCAGACCAACCTGCGCCGCATGCTGGCCTTTTCGAGTCTGAGCCATGTCGGGCTGGTGCTGCTGGGTATCTCCGCCTTCACCCTGCAGGGTATCCAGGGGGCGTTGTTCCAGCTGCTGAATTTCACCATCGTGGCCGGCGGAATTTTCCTGCTGTCCGGTTTCCTGCATCACCGCGTGGGCTCGACAGACGTCGTCAGTCTCGGCGGTGTGGCGCAGCGGATGCCACTGCTCTCCGCCGGCTTTTTCCTGTTCGGGCTCGCCGGCATGGGGGTCCCGGGGACCAGCGGTTTTCCAGCCGAGTTTCTGCTGATCCTGAGCGCGCTGGACACCCACACCGGCGCGGGGCTTGCGGCCCTGGCCGGCATAATCCTGGGCGCCGCCTGGTTCCTTGGCATGTTTCGCCGCGCCTTCCTCGGGCCCATGCATAACACGGCCGTGATCGAGGCCGTCGACCTGCGCAGGCGCGAACTCGCGATCATGCTGGTGCTGGGAACACTGATACTGGCGGGCGGACTCTTCCCGAACGGCGTGCTGGAAATGACCCGTCTCGCCAGCGAGAGCTGGGTGGAGAATCTGCCGCCGCGCTAGCGGTTGACTACCACGATCACCGGAAGCGTGACAGGGGTCCCGGATTGATTTGACATGCAGGGTGATACTGGTCTCGACAGCGCGGGAGGCCGGACTGGCATGTCACACATTGCACACACCAACCCCTGACACAGTGACACGTTTCAACCGGCCCCCTAGCGCTGTTTTTGCAGCGCTCTCAGGGTATCCAGGATGTCGACGTCGTCCCAGGCACGACCACCGATGGCGCGATACGCAATACTGCCATCCGGGGCAACAATATAGGTCGTCGGCAGACCCTTCACCGGCCACCGCGCAATCACCGCGCCATCGCGATCCAGCAGCAACGGGAACTCCGCCGGATAATCCGCCGTGAACACGAAGATCGTTTCCTCGTCCTCCCCCATGTTGATCGCCAGCATGACCACATCCTCCTGCCGCAGTTGCTGCCAGGCGCGGTTCATGGACGGTATCTCTTCCCGGCAGGGTGGACACCAGGTAGTCCAGAAGTTGATGATGACCGTCTTGCCGCGATAATCCGACAGGCGGTGCAGCCTGCCTTCGGTATCCGGCAATACGAAGTCAGGTGCGGGAATGGCCCCCGGCACCGGCGTCAGGGACTGGCCAGCCTGCGGCAGGCTGCCAGTAACCAGCAGCAACAGACCGCACAGCAGCAGCCGCGGGAACGCCGCCATCACTGCAAACGCTCCACGTCAGGCGCACACTCGATGGCGCCTATGCGCACGGTTTGTGCCTTCCCGTCCTCCTGCCAGACGAGATCGAGGTCGAAGACCGCGCCCGGCGGCAAACCGAAAGCGGTCATGCCCCAGTTATAGTCGTCCGCCAGGAATTCCTGCCGCGTCGGGAACAGCGCCCATTGAAATGCCAGCCGGGATGCCTCACTGACCGCGGTCTCCGGCCAGGATGCAAGCCACGGCTCCTTGAGTCTGACACCCTGTTCCCCGGCTTCGTGAATGACGCGCCACTGCGCCAGGTCGACGCCAACCGTCCCGCCGTCAGCCCGGCTGCCGGTATTGCGAACGATCGTCTGGAAGATGCAGCTGACGGCAATCTCATCGGCAATCGCCGCAGGAAGCCCGCGCGCCATGAAGAAACCCCGTGTCTGGTCAGGCAGTCGCTGCACCAGTTCAACCTCCAGATTCCCCTCAACAAGATGCCACTTGTGCAGCCCGGTCTCGGCGTCTGCACTGCGAACGACTTCCGCAGCGAACAGCATGCCCGGCAGGAATACCGGCAGCAGCAGAAATAGCTTGTGGGTGTTAATCAGATGCATCATTACCTGCGGATTCCCGGTCGCCGCAACCGGCATCCACGATACCCTGCAGCCGCCTCCAGGTGAAGTCCCGCTGTTTCCCGCGCCCGGGATGCAAGCAGTGCGCGATGGACACGGCATTGCGGTGTTGCAACCGAATCATTCCTGTTGATAGCGGAATGGAGATTGCCGACTATTCCCCGGCTCTGCCCTGCCGCAATCGAGACAATCCACCTTGACGCTGATCTGGCGAATCTCGCTGTCCTGTGCTGCAACGCTGCGGCCCAGACCGCCCTGGCTGCTGTCAGTACGGGTATTGATCCCGCCCAGGTCCAGCCATTCACCCAGCCTGCCGCGCACCACCGTCCCGGTGCTTTGTGTGCTCACTGCCCCCCGTCCCCGGACCGCCCGGTCATCATGCTGCAGGATCTCCAGCATCACATTGTCTCCCTGCAGTCGCGGGACGACGTAGAAACCGCCGGTAACATCCTGCAGTTGCGTGGTACGTCTCTCATAGGGGATGCCGTTACGATAATAGCGTTCCACCCCGGACACCGGCACCCGCATGCCGCTGTTGATCCAGGCGGGCCGGCCTTCCAGCGCCTGCACCTGATAGCCTGCGGTACTGGAACGCTGCAGCGCGCGGTCATGCAGGCGGATGCGGGCACTGCTTGCATCGACGGGTTCCCCCGGTGAATTGATGCTGATCTGGCCGTCCCCGGTCCTGATGTCCGCACTGCCGCTGTAACCGCGCGAGCTGCGCGCGACATCCCCCTGGTTGCCGACAGTAATCAGCAGGCGCTGCGGCGGCCGGTCGAGTTCAACCAGCAGTTTCCGGACCTCCCGGACACGCTCGGGCGGAGCCTTCAGGACCAGCTTGCTCCCCATGCCGGTCACGCTGTCGTTGGCGCCCAGCAAGGGACGGATCACCGGAATGATTTCCTCCAGTGTGCGGGACTGCAATTCAATGACCTCGATGGGATAATCGGCATACAGCGGCCTGCCGCAGGCAAGACCCAGCAGAATCACAAACGCACTCATAACAGGCTGAAACTTCACGGTGCCTCCTTGCCGCCGTGGTCACCTGCAACACGGCAGCCGAATTGACAGTACAGGTGCATGTCATTATATGCTTCGCCATTCCCTTTCAGTCCAGCCATAAGGAACCTCCCAAGATGACAACAATCGGCACACCCCTGACACCGACGGCAACCCGGGTACTGCTGTGCGGCGGCGGCGAACTCGGCAAGGAGGTCGTAATCGAGCTGCAGCGGCTGGGTGTGGAAGTCATCGTGGTGGACCGCTACCACAATGCCCCGGCCATGCAGGTCGCACACCGCAGTCACACGCTCAACATGCTGGACGGAGCCGCGCTGCGTCGGGTGATCGAACAGGAAAGGCCGCATTATATCGTGCCGGAAATCGAGGCCATCGCGACCGACACCCTGGTCGAGCTGGAGGCCGAGGGTTACCATGTCATCCCGACGGCGCGGGCCGCGCGCCTGACCATGAACCGGGAAGGCATCCGCCGCCTGGCTGCCGAGGAACTCGGCATACCGACTTCACCCTACCGTTTCGCCGCCAGCCGCGCGGGATTCGACCAGGCCATCACCGGGATCGGCCTGCCCTGCGTGGTCAAGCCCATCATGAGTTCATCCGGAAAGGGACAGAGCACGATCAAGGTACCGGAGGATATCGACCCCGCCTGGGACTATGCACAGGCGGGTGGCCGCAGCGGCGCTGGCAAGGTGATCGTCGAGGGTTTCGTGGACTTCGATTATGAAATCACCCAGCTGACCGTGCGTCATGCCGGTGGCACCGCTTTCTGCGACCCGATCGGGCATGTGCAGGTCGAGGGTGATTACCGCCAGTCCTGGCAACCGCAGGCCATGAGCGATACTGCGCTGCGCATCGCACGGGATATTGCCACACGCATCACCACGGCCCTGGGCGGGCGCGGCATTTTCGGCGTGGAACTGTTTATCAAGGGAGACACAGTGATTTTCAGCGAAGTCTCGCCACGTCCGCATGACACGGGCATGGTCACCATGATTTCCCAGGACCTGTCGCAATTTGCGCTGCATGCGCGGGCAATCCTCGGCTTGCCGATACCGAACATCCGGCAGCACGGCCCCGCGGCCTCCAGCGTGATTCTGGTCAACGCCAGCTCCGCACAGGTGAGTTACGGGAACCTGGAACAGGCGCTGCAGGAACCGGACACGCAGCTGCGCCTGTTCGGCAAGCCGGAGGTAAACGGCCAGCGCCGCATGGGGGTTGCGCTCGCCCGGGGAAGCAGCATCGAGGCCGCATTGCACAAGGCCAAACAGGCAGCGGCAGCCATTTCCATAAAGCCGTGAAGCCGGCAGAAATCAATACAGATGAACAACACAGACCTGGATGCCCGGATTGAATCACTGGAGGCCCGCCTGATGCACCAGGAGGCAGCAATAGACGAGTTAACCCGCACCCTGCTGCTGCAGGAGCAGCTTGTCAACCGGCAGGGCGCAACCATCGAACGGCTCGAGGCACAATTGCGCTCCGTGTTCGCCACGAACATCACACCGCCAGGCGAGGATGGGCCGCCACCCCACTACTGAACACCGGCTGGTCCTCACCTGCCGCCCACTGGTCGCGCCACCCGCATAAAAGTGTGACAGGGTTCAGATCAGCCGCGGACGGCTGTGCCAGACTTGATGCTGCAACCTCAAGTCGCCTTTGTCAGGCGCCGATAGGCTGTTGTATATCTGCCCGGCGGAAATTCTGCCGGGTCCCGCGTGCAAATAAATCCGGAAGGTACCCATGGATAAATTGCCCCTGCTGACCGAACTGTGCGGCATTCTCGCATTCCTTGCACTGTTATGGCTCAGTATCCGTGCATTCAGGAAACACCCCGGCTGGGGATTCCTGGTCCTGCTGCTCTCCCCCATCGGTGCCGCCATCTTCGGCATCAGGCACTGGGCCGAAGAAAAGAAGCCGTTTCTTGCCTATATCACGTCATTCACGCTTACTCTGTCACTTGCCCTCTTCCTGTTCAGCAGCTGGGGTGGCTGGGAACTGGTGCAGGCCTACTACCGTGTCCAGCAAGGCATGCAAACCCGGAACCTGAGCCGGGATGATGCCACGGCATTCATCTACACCAGCCTGGACTTCAGTGAGCGATCCGGACTGAACACGGAAGATCAGCAGCAGTTCATCGCCGTACGCAGGCACCTGGAGGCACTGGATCAAGCGGAACAGGCTGCAGCCGCGCAGGAAGCGGCACTGGCAGCAACAGCAGCAGCCGAAGCTGCCGCCGGGGAAGCGCTGACGCTTGCCTCGATCAGCAAAAAGGTTCCGGAGAAGAAGGAACGCTACCGGCTGGAGTACAAACCCATTCAGATAAGCGATGCGAGGAACTATGTCGGCTACACCGTCAAGGTCGTCCGCAAGGGTGTGCAGGAAAAGGAGTACCGGCTCACCGGCGCGACAGCAAACAGACTCAAGTTTGCCCAGCGCAACAGCTACGGTACCTATTCCTTCAGCTACAGGACACGTGACATTGAAAAGATCCGTGTGCTTGTCAAGCAGCCTTATTGACCCGGACTGACAACGTCCGGGGCTTGACTTGTCCCGGGCGCTTCTGAGAAGCTCACCGCATGAACCACTGTTCCGGACTCCACATCATGGTTAGTGTGTGCCGACTGCGCGTATGGGCGCTGTCGTTCGCGCCTGTGGCCGGGAGGAAAATCCACTAGTTCGCTAGTCCGTAACAACAGTATTTTTCCAAAGGCCGCACGGTGCAAACCTGCGGCCTTTTTTGTTGCAGCACGTCTTGAACAGACGGAGGTAATAACATGTCGATCCCGTTAGCCTATGTGGGAGTGATCCTGATCTGGTCAACGACACCACTCGCCATCCAGTGGAGCGGCCAGGAAGTGGGTTTCCTGTTTGGCATCACCAGCCGCATGCTGCTTGGTGTCATGGCAGGGCTGGCGGTCGCCCAGGTCATGGGGATCAGGCTGCCCTGGCATGCCGCGGCACGCCGTACCTATCTGGCCGCCGGCCTCGGGATGTTTCTTGCCATGCTGTCCGTGTACTGGGCATCGCAATACATCCCCTCCGGGTGGATATCGGTAATGTTCGGCATGGCCCCGATTGTGACCGGCATCATGGCCAGTATCTGGCTGGATGAGCAGGCGCTGGTCCCGACACGCGTCGCGGGCATGCTGCTGGGCGTCGCCGGGCTTGCCACCATGCTGCTGGGTGCGCAATCCCTGGGCGCGTCTGCCCCGCTCGGCATCGCCGGCATGGTGTTCTCCGTCACGGCCTATTCCGCCAGCGCCGTCGCCATCAAGCGGATTGGCGCAGACATCCCTGCACTAGCCACGACCATCGGCGGACTCGCCGTGACGGTGCCGCTGCTGCTGGCCGTTTACTGGCTCACAGGCGAATCGTTGCCGCGGGCAATACCGGTTCGCACCGCACTGTCGATAGTCTATCTGGGCATCATCGGTTCCGTGTTGGGATTTGCACTGTACTACTACGTACTGCGACACGTGGAAGCAACCCGGGTTGCCCTGATCACCCTGGTCACGCCGGTTATCGCGCTATTGCTGGGACACGGCCTCAACGGGGAGCCGCTGCAGGCAGAGGCCTGGATCGGTGCCATGGCAATACTTTCCGGCCTGCTGCTGTTTGAGTACGGCCAGGACATGAACGGCTGGCTGGGGCGCCTGCTCGCCATGATCATGCCGGAATAAGCAGCTGCGTGCTGCTGCGGCATGTTATGGCGCAACAGCACGCAGCCAGCCTGGCCGTGCCCGGAGACGGTCGATATAGGCCTGCAATACCGGGTAGTTTTGCAGCATGCCGGGCAACCATATGAGGGTCGATCCAGCCATGATGTCAGCGGTGGTGAACTGCTGACCAAGCAAATAGTCCTGCTGCGCCAGTTCTGCTTCCAGCACTTTCAGCACGGCATAGTAGCGTTTCCGCGCGAACGGCAGGATCGCCCCGACACGCCTTGCAGGCGGCAGGATTTCGGTGTGCAGCAGGATGTCGAAGGCCGGCGGTTCGAGTGTGCCGGGAACGAAGAACATCCATTGCTCATAAAGGCTGCGCGCAGCAGCAGCCGGTGCTGGCGCCAGTCCCGCCCCCGGGAACCGGTCAGTCAGCCAGTGACAGATGGCACCGGACTCGATCAGGGTCTCGCCGTTCACACGCAGGGCCGGCACGCTCCCCAGTGGATGCGCCGGATTGCGTTCTCCACCGAACAAATCGACTGCACGCAGTCGATACGGGAGCCCCAGTTCCTCCAGCAGCCAGCGCACCCGGACCGAGCGGGTATGTGGTGTATGGAAGAGTTCAATATCCACGATTTCCACCCCGGTATTGCAGAAAAATCATCAGATGCAGAATGATGTAACCGGGCGCGATGAAAGTCGGGATCAGGCTGAGCGGCAGGAGGATGACAGCCGGCACGACCAGTCTTGACGGACCATCCGTGCTTGCCAGGATGCCACTGTCGGCAAGAACCGTCACCAATAGCAGCCACAGGGTCAACAGCCAGGGAAAGATGTGCAATATCTTCGTGCCAATCGATCTGGCAACCAGGGTTGTCGATGTCATCGGTAATCTCCCGTGTGATTGTCATATGAAATGTATATCGCTTGCATATTGCAAGTAACACAAAGTCTAGGCTAGTAACTTTTATTTTACAAGTTACCTGCATGGTGCTAACCTTTGCCGCATGCCCGGGGATGGAAACAACCTGAAAAAATCCCGCGAATTCAAGCGGTCACCCTGCCCTGTTGCCAGTACACTGGACATCCTCGGCGACAAATGGACCCTGCTGGTGGTGCGCGACCTGCTCATGGGCAAGACCACTTATGGCGACTTCCAGAAATCACCCGAACGGATACCGACCAACATCCTGGCCGAGCGCCTCAAGCGGCTGGAACTGGCAGGCATCATAGAGAAATCCCGTTACCAGGAGCGGCCGGTTCGCTACGCCTATGCCCTGACCACGATGGGTCGTGACCTGCAGCCGGTGCTGCTGGCCGTGGTCGACTGGGGCAATCGCTACCTGCCCGGCACACTCCCGAAAGCCCGGATCATTGCTATGCTGGAAAAGACAAAGCCGGGTCATTGACAGACCTGCGCAGCAAGCGGCGCCAGGGAACAACGTGTTTCGCTATAGATATCAACAGGAAGGCCCTGCACCCGGGCAACGCCCTCATGACAGAAAGTCACGACTGTAACAGCCGCGTTGTTACTCTGGTTGAAACAACCGTCGATTTTGGGAATGATGGCAGGAATTTACCGGCAAAAGCTTATTTCCAGAGGCGGTTATGGGTAGTACTGCGACAGACGATGCGCTGGCCAAAGCGGCAGGCAAGGACAAAAACGACAACGGCAAGACGGGGACAGCAAAGCAGGCTGCTGCCAGAAAGTCCCCCGCAGGGAAAAAAGCGTCCCGCAAAAAATCCCTCTCCCGTAACAGGCAGGCAGACGGGAGCGGCACTGAAAAGTCCCCGAAGAAACCAGCCGGGGACAGCAAACAGGCCGCAGGGAAACCCCGCAAAAAAACCCAGTCGGCAACCGTGAAAACAGCACGCCCCGGAACAGTTACGCAACAAACCGGGGGGCAGGAGGCCGACGCAGACACCGCAGCAGCCGCTGACATAACCGCGAACACCGCTGACAAGGCAAGTGAGGACTCGCACTCTATCTCCTGGATGTCCGCCCAGGCCGTCAGTGCACTGAATGCCGTCAAGGCCAGTCAGGCGAGAAAGGCAGAGTCGCTGCTTGCCCGGGTGGAAAAGCCCGTTCCGGGGAGACCAGGAATCACGGAGCTTCCGGAGCAAACCAGCGAAGACCTGCTTGAGGAGATTCCCGAGCTGGAAGCAGCTGCACCGGTGGTTCCGGTCCCGCCGCAGGAAATCACGACATCATCACCGGCAGCCGCTGGCGATACACCGACAAACCAGAAGGAAGCAACTGTTATGCAGGAAAAACCAGGCGAAGTGGAGACCATTGCTGCGGAAGCCGCAGGGAATACGGCAGATAACGCAGCAACGGAAGTTCCTGCATCCACGATTGTCAACGCCAGCCCCGAGCCCGAGGCAACAGCAAGTATGGACGCTGTCGTTGCTGCGCAGGCGCAGCCGCGCGGACTGCCGGCACGGTCGATCGTAATGACGGTGTTTCTGGCCATGCTGGCGTTCAGCGGTTACCACTATTGGCAGGATAAGCGCGATTCATCCGTGACGGCACCACCGGTTACCGACAGCTTCTCCGAAAGCGTGCAGGATGCAGCTTGGGATGACATTCCGCAACAGGAAGCCATCGCCGTTGTCGGCGCACCACCAGGTGAACAGTCAGCGCCCGCAGCCACAGCACCTGACGAGGCGGCCGAAGCTCCAGTACAGTCCGATACAACTGCCGCAGAGGGATTTGCAACCACCACGGCAAAGGAACCTGCAGTGTTTGAATCAGCTGAGGACAGCGGCGTCGATGTCGCCCAACCGGCTGCGCAGGCAGCGATGGAAACGCCGGAACCCGCGGAAGTCACAGGCAGTGAACCGCCGGAACCCGCAGAAATAACGGCCAGTGAACCGCCGCAGCCGCAAGCCGCGACGGTGGTTGCGCCGCCGGCCCGCCCGGTCCAGCCGCAACCACGCTATGGCGCACCCGGTTACGGTTACTACCCGCAGCAACCCAACTGGCAGCAACCCTACTACCAGCCCGCGCACCCGCCGCAGTACCCGGCCCGCTGACAAGGACGGGATGCAGAATTCGCATTCGGCAAACGCAGGGCCGGTGACAAGTATTGCAGTACTTTCACGTAGTTCAGGAAGTCCCGGTCCACTACCGGGCTGCGTCTCAGTAGCGGATCGCGGGCGTCTCGATCTTCAGACCATTGCTGCGCGCACTCATGTAGACCTCGAGGCTCAGATACTCATCCGAGCCCACTAGATACGGCTCCGCGCGCAGGTTCGTCAGGCATTCCGTAATGCGCTCCTGCAGGCCGACGGTCCGCCCGGTGGTAAAACGGTATGCAGGAAACCCGTTGGACTGCCCCTGGGTCATGACCTGGCCGCGGAAAGTCTGCCCGGCATGGTAATCGTGGCACTGGTGGCAGGCGATATCGACCTGCCCCCAGCGGGTGCGGTACAGCTTCTTGCCGGCGTCGTAGTATGGCTGCAATTCAGCATCGACCTCGACAGCGACCGTTTCTCCGCTGGCGAGACTGCGCACAAAAGTTTCCAGTTGCAGGGCACGTTCGTCGGCATACGCCAGCGGGGGATTGCCGAGACGCTCCGCCCAGCATTGCAGTACCTGGCCGCGCAACGTCAGCGGCTTGTCCAGTTGTGCATCGTAATACGGGTAGCGTGCGATCCGCTGGCGGTCCAGCTCACCACCGTCGTCGCCGTGACAACTGCTGCAGGCCTGCCCTCTCTCCCCGGGCGCAGCAAACAGGGCTCGCCCCCCGTCGACCGTCAACTGACCCGGATTGCCAAACTCGTCATCCTGCACAGTCTGCATTTCCGGCGTCAGGTAGGCATAACCGGAAAGCGTTTCAGCAACACCGGCAGGCGCCCAGCAAAGCATGCATATGGAAAGCAGCAGCCATGCGATAACCGACTTCATGGCGCCGGCTCCGCGTGCAGCGTTGCCAGCCAGGCAACCACGTCCTCGATTTGCTGCGCGGTCAGGTAGGTACGCCCCCGGTATTTTTCCGCGACCCGGTTGAGCTGCTCGAAACGGCGGTAATAGCCGGGCATGACGGTTTCGGGGTTGAAGCGCGTCTGGTCCACCACGTGCAGCCGGATCATGCCCACCGACTGGCGTGATGCAATCCCGGCCAGCGGCGGTCCGAGGTCGCCGTAGAATTCATCTGGATCGAGCGGCAGCACATGGCAGGCGTAACAGTTGCCCGCGTGCTGGTCGCTGGCAATGCGTGCACCCCGCTGCGGCACGCCAACCAGGCCACCCAGCGGCTCCCTGATTTCGTACTCCTGCACCTTCCAGTCGTAGTAGGGTTGCGGTGCCTCCTCACTGCCAGCGGCATCCGCGGCGTGCACGCCCGGCGTCGCCGACATCAGGGAGGCCGTGACGAGCGCCCGCAGCAAGTGGCGTGCAGCAGATTTCACTGTCCGCATACAGGCATCATCCATCCCGGTTCCACGCTCCGGTGACACAAAGGCAAGATTGCCAGTCGCCGCACCGCTGTGTTCTGCCGGGTCATGCAACGGGGTTGCGCAGTTCACCCACGCCGGTTATATCAACGACCACCTCGTCCCCGGGCTGCAGGTACTTCGGCGGCCGGAACCCCATGCCGACGCCGGCCGGCGTGCCAGTTGCGATGATATCACCCGGCAGCAGGCTCTTCCCGGAAGACAGCACCGCGATGATCTCGGGCACAGCGAAGATCAGCTGATCAAAGGTCGCACCCTGGCGTTGTTCGCCATTGACGAAGCATTTGACCTCGATATCGGTTGGAGCCGGCATGGCACTGCGGTGTACCACACACGGTCCCATGGGCGCAAAGCCGTCAAGACTCTTTGCGCGGAACCATTGCTGGTGATCCTTCTGCAGATCACGTGCCGAGATATCATTGATCGCGGTATAGCCGAACACGTGCGCCCAGGCATCCTCGGCCGGTATATTGATGCCGCCCTTGCCGATGATCAGGGCCAGTTCCGCCTCGTAGTCCAGTTTTTGCGTCAGGTTCTGCCATGCGGGGATGCTGTCGCCCGGGCCGATCACTGCTGTGGTCGCCTTGGTGAAGAAGATCGGCTTCTCGGGCGGTTCTCCAGACACCTGCATTTTTGCGGCCACTTCCTGCGCGTGATCGAGATAGTTCTTGCCGAGACACAGGATATTTCGCCGCGGTACCGGAATGGGCGCCCGCGGCCGTGTCTCTGCATACGCGCGGCACGCGGCACCCGCGGCCCTTGCCTGCAGTGCCAGCTCGTGGACACGCGTGGCGGCCTCATCGCCGGCATTGATCAGCGCCTGCAGTGTCGTTGCGGGGGGAACTGCGAACAACGCAGCCGCCGCCGCAGCCACGTCTACGACGGTATCATCAAGCAGTACACCAAGTTGTCCGTCTTCCAGGGTTAGAAATTTCATCGCTCTCGCTTCCGGAAAATATTCATCCTGCGGGACGGCCGGTAACGGCCATGGCTACAACGGGCATCCGCCCGCGCGCGTACAGGCTGCATCAGGCATCGAAGGTATTACAACGCTCGAAGTCGCCGCTTTCAATACCACGTTTAAACCATTCCACCCGTTGTCTGGATGTACCGTGGGTAAATGACTCGGGGACCACGTAGTCCTGTGCCTGTTTTTGCAGCCGGTCATCGCCGATGGCCGTGGCCGCGTTCAGCGCTTCCTCGATATCACCCTGCTCCAGCACCTGGCGGCTGCGGTCGGCATGGTTGCCCCACAAACCGGCAAAGCAGTCCGCCTGCAGTTCCTGCTGCACGGACAGGGAATTGGCTTCCGCCTTGCCGAGCCCATGCTGCGCAGACCTGACCTGGTTGCTGATACCAAGCAGGTTCTGGACATGGTGGCCGACCTCGTGCGCGATCACGTAGGCCTGGGCGAAATCGCCCGGCGCGCCATGCTGCCGTCTGAGGTCTTCAAAGAAGGCCAGGTCGATGTAGACCTTGCGATCTGCCGGGCAGTAAAACGGCCCCATCGCGGCGCTGGCCATGCCGCAGGCCGAATTGATAGCGCCGGAAAACAGCACCAGTCGCGGCTCTTCGTAGGTGCGCCCCGACTCCCGGAAGATCTTACGCCAGGTATCCTCAGTATCCGCCAGAACCACCGAAACGAAATCTGCCAGTTCGGCCTCCTGCGGTGTGGGCTGATAGACTTCCCCGGCCACCGGCTCCCCGCCGCCCTGCTGCAGCTGCAGCAACACCATTGGATCGATACCGAGGAAATAGGCCAGCGCCAGAGTCAGCACAATGGTACCGATGCCACCCTTGATTACAGTTCCACCAGCTATCCGCTGACCCC
>Ga0210064_1000046_pt1 | contig 53718 bp, 51 predicted proteins | sample Muzzi_CordC_D2_FD_185531 | JGI IMG/M metagenome (GOLD analysis project Ga0210064, IMG submission 185531) | Wetland microbial communities from San Francisco Bay, California, USA, that impact long-term carbon sequestration - Muzzi_CordC_D2 (SPAdes) | ecosystem: Environmental > Aquatic > Marine >... | reverse complement strand
CTTTGCCTTCGGCTTCCTCCAGATTCGCAGTCGCCCGCGACACCCTTGCCGTTCGGCTAACTCTTCCCCTTGCCGGGCGAGTAGAGGACTTCCACCTCCAAGTGAGTGCGCCCTGCCGGGCGCACCACAAAAAAGGCGGCCGAAGCCGCCTTTCCTGTACCGCTGTCGCAGCGCTTATTTTACGGTCGGGTCCAGCTCACCGCTTTCATAACGCTTGAACATCTCTTCCAGGTTGATCACCTTGATCTTCGATGCCTGGCCAGCCGTCCCGAAGGCCTCGTAGCGGGCCTTGCAGATGTCCTTCATGCCGACAGTAGCCGCCTTCAGGTACTTGCGGGGATCGAAGTTGGAAGGATTGTCATGCATGTGCTTGCGGATGGCGCCGGTCGAAGCCATGCGCAGGTCGGTATCGATGTTTACCTTGCGGACACCATTCTTGATGCCTTCCTGGATCTCTTCCACGGGTACGCCGTAGGTTTCACCCATATCGCCACCGTGCTCGTTGATGATCTTCAACCAGTCCTGCGGTACCGATGAAGAGCCGTGCATCACGAGATGCGTATCAGGAATACGTGCATGAATCTCCTTGATGCGGTCTATGGCAAGAATGTCACCGGTCGGCGGACGCGTAAACTTGTAGGCACCGTGGCTGGTGCCGATCGCAATAGCCAGGGCATCCACCTTGGTGTCCTCGACGAACTTGGCTGCCTCCTCGGGATCCGTCAACAGCTGGTCGTGGGACAGTTTGCCCTCGGCGCCGGAGCCGTCCTCTTCGCCGGCCATGCCGGTTTCCAGAGAACCCAGGCAACCGAGCTCGCCCTCAACGGAAACGCCGCAGGCATGCGCCATGGCAACGGTCTGCGCGGTAACCTTGGCGTTGTATTCATAGCTCATCGGGGTCTTCATGTCCGGACCCAGGGAACCATCCATCATGACCGAGCTGAAACCCAGCTGAATCGAGCGCTGGCAGACTGACGGCGAGGCACCGTGGTCCTGATGCATGACAACGGGAATATGAGGCCACTGTTCAATGGCCGCCTGGATCAGGTGGCGCAGGAACGGCGCACCGGCGTAGGAACGCGCACCGGCGGAAGCCTGGCAAATAACCGGGCTATCGGTTTCATCCGCTGCTTCCATGATGGCATGCATCTGTTCCATGTTGTTGACATTGAATGCCGGCACGCCATAGCCGTATTCGGCAGCGTGATCGAGTAACTGGCGTAAGGATATCAGGGCCATTCTATTCTCCTTAAAATCTATCGATTAATCGTTAACTGTATGTATTCAAGATAATTACAGACTTCACCAGCCTGTTACCGTATCGCCGGAAACAGCATTGTTGCCGGCAGGATCTACTGCTCCATTATTTCGTGCTCACCCACACGAATAATCTTCATGGCGTTGGTACCGCCATGCACACCCATCAGGTCACCCTTGGTAATGATGACAAGATCTCCGTCCCGTACCGCGCCGCGCCGCATCAGTTCCTCGATCGCTTCCTTGTTGACCGTCGCATGATCGGGCGTAGTCACATCGAAGCTGACCGGGTATACGCCGCGATAAAGCGTGACTTTCCTGCGGGTTTCAACAATTCGAGTCATGGCGAATATCGGGATTCCCGAACTGATGCGCGACATCCACAAGGGCGTTGCCCCGGACTCGGTCAGCGCAGCGATGGCTTTTACCCCGAGACTGTTCGCCGTATACATGGTCGCCTTGGCGATGGCCTCGTCTGCCCGCTTGAAGCGCATATTGATGCGCCGCTCAGCCGTGGAAGGCTTGCGCTGGCGTTCCGCACCCGCGCATATGCGGTCCATGGCCTCGATCACCTTGGCGGGATAGTGGCCTGTTGCCGTTTCTGCCGACAGCATGACCGCATCCGTGCCATCGATAACCGCATTGGCCACATCAAAGACCTCGGCACGTGTCGGTATCGGGTTATAGATCATTGACTGCATCATCTGGGTCGCGGTAATGACGACACGGTCATGCGAACGCGACACCTGGATAATGCGTTTCTGAACTGCAGGCAATTCGGCATCTCCGATCTCGACACCGAGATCACCGCGCGCAATCATGACAGCATCCGCCGCCTCGACAATCTCTTCCAGCACGTCCAGTGCCTCGGCGCGTTCGATCTTTGCCACGATACCGCCATGGCCACCGGCCTCGCGCAGCAGCGTCCGCGCCGCCTCGATATCCGCCGCGGAACGCGGAAAGGAAATGGCAACATAATCAGCCCCCATGGAGGCCGCGACCTTGATATCTTCGCGGTCTTTTGGTGTTATCGACTCAGCCGACAGGCCGCCGCCCAGGCGGTTGATTCCCTTGCTGTCGCTAAGGCGACCACCCACCATGACGCGGCAGTGAACTTCGTCCCCGGCGACTTCCTCAACCCACAGCACCAGCAGACCGTCGTCCAGCAACAGGGTGTCACCACGCCCGACGTCGCCCGGCAACCCCTTGTACGTGACCCCGACACGCTCGATATCGCCGGCATCCGGGGCAAGGCCGGCATCCAGGATGAAGTGGGTGCCCTCTCCGAGCATCACCCAACCCTCCCGGAAGCGTTCGATCCGGATCTTGGGTCCCTGCAGGTCTGCCAGCACACCAACCTGGTGTCCATAGGCACGCGCCCGGTTGCGAACATTCTCTGCGCGCCTTACGTGGTCCTCGTGGGTCCCGTGCGAAAAATTCACCCTGACAACATCCATACCGGCCTGGATCATGTCATCCAGCACATGCTGCTCATCCGTGGCCGGGCCAAGTGTTGCGACAATCTTCGTACGTCTTGGCATTTTCAGTCAGCCGGTGTTTTTCTGGTTCTCGGTCGCGTTACCGCAGGAGACCGGGATTATTTCGCCCGTTCTTCCAGCATCGCGACGGCGGGCAGGGTCTTGCCTTCGAGATACTCCAGGAAGGCACCACCCGCTGTGGATATGTAGGAGACCTTGTCGTAGATATCGTATTTCTGGATTGCGGCAATTGTATCGCCGCCGCCCGCCAGGCTGAAACCGCTGGCATTGGCAATCGCCATCGAGACGGTTTTCGTACCACCACCGAACTGGTCGAACTCGAACACCCCGACCGGGCCGTTCCAGACGATGGTACCCGCCTTGCTGATAATGTCCGCCAGTTCCTGTGCCGATTTGGGTCCGATATCGAAAATCATGTCGTCGTCCTCGACATCGCCCGCATTCTTGAGTACCGCGGGTTCATTTTCATCGAATTTCTTGCCACACACGACATCGACCGCAATCGGAATGCTGGCTCCACGCGCCTGCATCTTTTCGATCAGCGCCTGTGCAATCGGGACCAGGCCATCCTCGCAGAGTGACTTGCCCACGTTCTTTCCGGTAGCCTTGAGGAAGGTATTGGCAATACCACCGCCGACGACCAGCTGGTCAACCTTCTCGGAAAGCGCCTCGAGCACGGTCAGCTTGGTGGACACCTTGGAGCCGCCGACAATCGCAACCATCGGTCGCGCCGGATTGGCTAGTGCCTTCGACAGTGCGTCCAGTTCCTCGGCCAGCAACAGGCCGGCACAGGCTGTCGGAGCAAACTTGCCAACGCCATGGGTGGAAGCCTGGGCGCGATGCGCAGTTCCAAAAGCGTCCATCACAAACACATCGCAGAGACCGGCATACTTCTTCGCCAGTGCCTCGTCGTCTTTCTTCTCGCCGGCGTTGAAGCGCACGTTCTCAAACAGCACGACCTCGCCGTCCGCAATCTGCGGTGCAGCCTCCAGGTAGTCCTTGACCAGGCGTACCGGCTTGCCCAGCTTTACCGACATGTCTTCGGCAATCGGCTGCATCGAATTTTCCTCGTCCACCTGGCCTTCCTGCGGACGACCGCGGTGTGACATCACCATGACCTTTGCACCGGCACTGGCACAATGTTCAACTGTTGGCATCGACGCTGTAATACGAGCATCGGATGTTACTTTGCCATCCTTCACCGGCACGTTCAGATCGGCGCGAATCAACACGCGCTTGCCAGCAAGGTCGAGATCGGTCAGCTTGATAAAAGACATATACGGTAACTCCTGAAGATTAAAAAGCCATCAGTTGAAACCAGCATGTCAACTCATGACTCTTGTTACACCAGTCCCCGGGTGCCGCCGCCTGCAGTCTGCACGCGGCGGCACACGAAAGCCGGTTATTACAAATTACCTGGAAACGTGCTCGACCATACGCAGCATGTTGCAGGTATAGCCGTACTCGTTGTCATACCAGGAAACCACCTTGATGAAGGTGCCATCCAGCGCGATGCCGGCACCGGCATCAAAGATTGAAGGCGTGGTCCGGCCGCGGAAATCAGTGGAAACCACCTTGTCTTCGGTGTAGTCCAGCACGCCGGCGAGGTCACCTGACTCGGATGCGGCCTTCATGGCGACGCAGATGTCATCGTAGGAGGCATCCTTGTTCAGTTCGACCGTCAGGTCGACTACAGAAACATCGGAAGTCGGCACACGAAAAGCCATGCCGGTCAGTTTGCCGTTCAGTTCAGGCAACACCACGCCCACAGCCTTGGCCGCACCGGTGGAGGACGGAATGATGTTTTCCAGGATACCGCGGCCACCGCGCCAGTCCTTCTGGGAAGGACCATCGACAGTCTTCTGGGTAGCGGTTGCGGCGTGCACGGTTGTCATCAGACCGCGCTTGATGCCCCACTTGTCGTTCAGTACCTTGGCGACCGGCGCCAGGCAATTGGTGGTGCAGGAAGCAGCAGAGATAATGGCCTGGCCCGCATAGGTGCTGTGGTTCACACCGTAGACGAACATCGGCGTGCCGTCCTTGGAAGGTGCGCTCTGCACAACCTTCCTGGCACCGGCATCGATGTGCTTCTGGCAAGTCTCCTCGGTCAGGAAGAAACCGGTGCACTCGATCACCAGATCGGCACCGATATCGCCCCAGGCCAGGTTGGCCGGATCACGCTCTGCGGTCAGACGGATGCTCTTGCCATTGACGATCAGGTTGTTGCCGTCGACGGAAATGTCACCGTTGAAGTTCCCGTGGACAGAGTCATACTTCAGCATGTAAGCCAGATAGTCCGCGTCCAGCAGGTCGTTGATACCAACAACCTCGATATCCGAAAAATCCTTGGCAATAGCACGGAATGCCATGCGGCCAATACGGCCAAAGCCATTGATACCGACTTTAATAGTCATAATTGCTCTCCTGCATGTTTATTTTAAAAGATGATTTCGCCCCGCGAACGGGGCGACAAATGGATTAAATAACGCTGTTGACAGCCTTCACGACATTCTCAACCGTGAAGCCGAATTCCTTGAACAGCAAACCGGCAGGCGCGGACTCGCCAAATCGATTGATCCCGACGACCTTACCGTTCAAGCCGACAAACTTGTACCAGCCATCGGTAACCGCAGCTTCAACTGCAACACGGGCGGTGACGCCGGAAGGCAGCACCGACTCACGATAGGCCTCGTCCTGGGCATCGAAGGCGGTGGTAGAAGGCATGGAAACCACGCGGATCTTCCTGTCCACCAGTTCTTCGGCGGCGCCCATGGCCAGCGCAACTTCCGAGCCGGTCGCGATAATAATCGCATCCGGATTTCCGTCACAATCCTTCAGGATGTAGCCACCCTTGCTGATGTTGGCGATCTGTTCGCTGGTGCGCGCCTGGTGCGGCAGACCCTGCCGGCTGAAGATCAGGCAGGAAGGTCCGTCACGACGCTCGATGGCATCCTTCCAGCATACCGCGCTCTCGACCGCGTCGCAGGGACGCCAGACACTCATCCCAGGGATCAGGCGCAAGGTAGGAATCTGCTCAATGGCCTGGTGGGTCGGGCCGTCCTCGCCGAGACCTATGGAGTCATGGGTGTAGACAAAGATGCTCTGTATCTTCATCAGTGCGGCCATGCGCAGCGCGTTGCGCGCGTACTCGGAGAACATCAGGAAGGTAGCGCCGAACGGAATGAAACCGCCATGCAGGGCCAGGCCGTTCATCATGGCTGACATGCCGAATTCACGCACACCGTAATTGACGTAGTTGCTGTCCGGCGTGTCCGCACGCATCGGCTTGTAACCGGACCATTCCGTCAGATTCGAACAGCCCAGGTCGGCTGAGCCGCCGAACAGCTCCGGCAGCAGCGGGGCGTAACCCTCGATGGCCTTCAGTGATGCCTGGCGTGTCGCCAGTGACTCACCCTTCGTATCGGTAGCTGCGACGAATTCAGCGGACTTGCTGCCCCAGTCGGCTGGCAGGTCTCCCGCCATGCGGCGCTGGTACTCGGCGGCCAGATCCGGATAGGAGGCTGCGTAGGCCGCAAACTTCTCGTTCCAGGCATCCTCGGCGGTCATGCCACTCTCTTTCGCATCCCAGCCGGCATAGATATCACCGGGGATTACGAAGGGTTCATGATCCCAACCCAGTTCCTTGCGGGTCAGGCTGACCTCTTCATCCCCCAGGGGCGCGCCATGGCAGCTGTGCGAGCCAGCCTTGTTGGGTGAGCCATAACCGATGGTGGTCTTGCAGCAGATCATGGATGGTTTGTCGGTTACCGACTTTGCCGCATCGATTGCCTGCTGGATGGCGACCGGGTCATGGCCGTCAACACCGGCAACCACGTGCCAGCCATAGGCCTTGAATCGTCCGGGAGTATCGTCGGTGAACCAGCCTTCAACGTGGCCGTCAATCGAAATCCCGTTGTCGTCCCAGAAGGCAATCAGCTTGCCCAGTCCCAGCGTTCCGGCGAGAGAACATGCCTCGTGTGAGATACCTTCCATCAGGCAGCCATCGCCGAGGAATACGTACGTGTTGTGATCCACAATCTCGTGGCCGTCGCGATTGAATTCGGCAGCCAGAGACCTTTCTGCGATAGCCATACCCACTGCATTGGTAATACCCTGGCCAAGCGGTCCTGTCGTGGTTTCCACCCCCGGGGCATAACCGTACTCGGGATGCCCCGGTGTCCTGGAATGCAGCTGGCGGAACTGTTTGAGATCCTCAATGGAGAGGTCATAGCCGGTGAGATGCAACAATGAATAAATCAGCATCGAGCCATGGCCGTTGGAAAGAATAAACCGGTCACGGTCTGACCACTTGGGATTCCCGGGGTTGTGCTTCAGGTTATCGTTCCACAAGACTTCGGCAATATCCGCCATGCCCATGGGCGCGCCCGGATGACCCGAATTTGCTTTCTGCACTGCATCCATACTGAGTGCACGGATCGCATTGGCTAGGTCTTTACGCTGAGCCATGTTCTTCTCCTGTCTGATTTGAATTCTTTAAATCTGTCCCGGGCACAAGTCCGGCTGAACAGACTGGCCGCCGAACCAACCTCAACTCCAGCCTGGTGTTGGGGGTGTCCGCTGTTTCCGGCGATAAAAAAATGCCATCGGCGCGATGGGTACGCACCGAGGCAATCTTCAGCCGCATCGAAATTCATAGGCACCGCAGGGAGATCCACACCCGTTGCCTGTTTGCTGCCCTTTCGGTAGGGACAAGGCGCGCTATTTTCCCCTAGAATGCTGGCCACGGCAATACCACCTTTGCCCGGAGGCTTTTGCCAGCCACCATGCACTTAATTGCTCCATAACAATAACTTATAGTCTGGCCCGGTATTATTCCTGCCCGCTTCCCGCGCGCCATTTGATCGAGCAGCCGACGCTGGGGGTCTGCTCCACCGGACCTTGCCCCGTCTCGGCAACCTGCACCATTGCAGTGAACAACTCGCGTTTCGCATCACCCGGGGCGGGCTGCATCATGCCGGCATCCAGTCGTCCGCGGTACTGCAACTTCAGGTTATCGTTATAGCCGAAAAAGTCCGGCGTACAGACGGCGCCATAGGCCTTCGCCACGGCCTGGGATTCATCCAGCAGGTAAGGAAACGGGAAGTCAAAACCCCTGGCGATCGCCTGCATATTCTCGAAGCTGTCTTCCGGATACTGGCCCGGATCATTAGACATGATGGCGACACTGTTGACCCCCAGGTCCCGGAGTTCCCGGGTATCGCGCACCAGTCGCTCGCGGACCGCCTTGACATAGGGGCAATGGTTGCAGATGAACATGACCAGCAACCCCCTGGGTCCACGGCATCTGTCAAGCGTCCAGATCTCATCGTCGACTCCCGGGAGTGCGAAATCAACGGCCGGCTTCCCGAATTCACAGACCGGTGTGTTCAGACTGACCATTACCCACTCCCGTTTCGCTCGCAAGCGGTAGACTGTATGACAAACACGGGCCAGATGAAAATATCACCAACGTAGGGTAGACTGTCACGTTCATTTAAACTGAAAAAGTTATTATATGTCTACTTTTCAAACGTTTACATCCGAGTCCGTTTCCGAAGGCCACCCCGACAAGGTTGCCGACCAGATCTCAGACGCGGTACTCGATGCCCTGCTGGAGCAGGACGAGCGTTCTCGTGTGGCCGTAGAAACCCTGGTCAAGACCGGCATGGTCATCATCGCCGGTGAGGTGACAACCTCCGCCTGGGTGGACCTGGAGGAAATAGTACGCCACACCGTCCGTGATATCGGTTACAACAGTTCGGAAATAGGCTTTGACTGGGAGTCATGCGCGGTCCTCAACGCCATCGGCAAGCAGTCCCAGGATATTGCCATGGGCGTGGACGAAACCGACGATCACGAGCAGGGTGCAGGCGACCAGGGCCTGATGTTCGGTTACGCCAGCAACGAAACCGATGTCCTGATGCCAGCCCCCATCACCTACTCCCACCGCCTGGTGAAACGACAGGCCGAGGTGCGCAAGAACGGCGCGCTTTCGTGGCTGCGGCCCGACGCCAAAAGCCAGATCACATTCCGCTACGAAAACGACCGGCCCGTCGGTATCGAGGCGGTGGTGCTTTCAACGCAGCATGATCCGGAGATCGGCCTCGCTGCACTCCGCGAGGCGGTCATGGATGAAATCATCAAGCCGGTGCTTCCGGCCGAGTGGCTGGACAAGTGCCCGCAGGAACATATCCATATAAACCCTACCGGACGCTTTGTCATCGGCGGCCCGATGGGTGATTGCGGCCTGACCGGTCGCAAGATCATCGTGGATACCTATGGCGGCATGGCGCGCCATGGCGGTGGTGCGTTCTCCGGCAAGGACCCCAGCAAGGTTGACCGTTCCGCCGCCTATGCCGCGCGCTATGTCGCCAAGAATATCGTTGCTGCCGGCCTGGCCGAACGCTGCGAAATCCAGATCTCATACGCTATTGGCGTCGCCGAACCCACCTCTATCAGCGTAAACACATTCGGCACCGGCAAACTTGACGAAACTCGACTGGTGGAACTGGTCAGGGAGCACTTTGACCTGCGCCCGCGCGGAATGGTCAGGATGCTGGACCTGCTTAGCCCCCGCTACAAGGCAACTGCCGCGTACGGGCATTTTGGCCGCACGGGCAGTGGCTTCACCTGGGAACGGACCGACATGGCCGACGCCCTGCGGGATGCAGCAGGCCGCTGACACAATAGACGCAAATTTGATAACTGACGAGGGGCAGCATGAGCACACAACCCGTTGAAAACATCACACCGGACTACAAGGTAGCCGACATTGGTCTGGCTGGCTGGGGGCGCAAGGAAATCAGTATAGCCGAAACGGAAATGCCCGGCCTGATGGCGTTGCGCGATGAATACCGCGGCAAGCAACCGCTGAAGGGTGCTCGTATTGCCGGCTGCCTGCACATGACGATTCAAACCGCCGTGCTGATAGAAACGCTGACTGATCTCGGTGCCGAGGTACGCTGGTCGTCCTGTAATATCTTCTCGACCCAGGATCAGGCCGCAGCCGGCGTCGCAGCAAATGGCATACCGGTTTTTGCCTGGAAGGGCGAAACCGAGGATGAATTCTGGTGGTGCATTGAACAAACCATCTTCGGCCCTGATGGCTGGCGGCCAAATATGATCCTGGATGATGGCGGCGACCTGACCCAGATCATGCATGACAAGTACCCGGAACTGCTGCAGGGCGTCAGGGGACTGTCCGAGGAGACAACCACCGGCGTACACCGCCTGTACGAAATGATGGAGGAAGGCGCACTCAAGGTGCCTGCGTTCAATGTCAATGACTCGGTCACCAAGAGCAAGTTCGACAATCTCTATGGCTGTCGCGAGTCACTGGTCGACGGCATCAAGCGCGCCACTGATGTGATGATAGCCGGCAAGATCTGCGTGGTACTCGGATACGGCGATGTCGGCAAGGGCTGCGCGCAGTCCCTGCGCGGACTTGGCGCAACAGTCTGGATCACGGAAATCGACCCGATCTGTGCATTGCAGGCCGCCATGGAGGGTTATCGCGTTGTCACCATGGACGAGGCCGCCGCTAATGCTGATATCTTTGTCACGGCCACAGGCAATGTTTCCGTCATTAGGCATGAACATATGCGGGCTATGAAAAACGAAGCCATTATCTGCAACATCGGCCACTTTGACTCGGAGATCGATATCGCCAGCCTGCGCCAGTACACCTGGGACAATATCAAGCCCCAGGTGGATCATGTGGTCTTCCCGGATGGCAAGCGTATCACCGTGCTGGCGGAAGGACGTCTTGTCAATCTTGGCTGTGCAACAGGCCACCCGAGTTTTGTGATGTCCGCATCCTTTACCAACCAGGTCATTGCCCAGATCGAACTGTGGAACAACCCGGACCAGTACGAGAACAGGGTTTACGTACTGCCCAAGCATCTTGACGAGAAGGTTGCACGCCTGCACCTAGAAAAGATCGATGCACACCTCACCCGTCTCACCCAGGATCAGGCCGATTACATCAAGGTCCCGATGGACGGCCCCTACAAACCGGATTACTACCGGTACTAGTCAAATCCGTGGGTTTGCGTCTCACGCCACCCGGGTTCAGCAAACCCAGGGAACTGGACAGCCGTTCCCGTATCCCGGTATCGCCGGGGTACGGGGCGCTTGTCCCGATGCCCGGCTGACAAGACATGGAATCACAGAGAAAATACAGGCGCGCATTCAGTTTCGAATTCTTCCCACCCAAAACGGCTGATGGAATTTCCAAACTGGAGGCTACCAGCCAGGTACTGGCAACACTGAAGCCGCGTTTCTTCTCCGTAACCTTTGGCGCCGGTGGATCCACCCGGGACCGGACCTACGAAACCATCGTTGATATACGCGCGAAGTCGGGAATTGACGCTGCGCCACACCTGTCATGCATCAGTTCCACGCAGGAAAATATCCGCCAGATGCTGGCCGGATATATCGATGCCGGCATCAACCGGATCGTGGCGCTACGCGGCGATATGCCGTCTGGCATGGTTGAGGCAGGTGAATTCCGTTATGCCAATGAACTTGTTAAATTCATCCGCAGGGAAACCGGTGACCACTTTCATATCGAGGTCGCCGCATACCCGGAATTCCATCCCCAGGCGAGCAGCCCGGAGCGCGATCTCGTAAACTTCAAGCGCAAGGTAGAAGCGGGGGCAAATGGTGCGATAACCCAGTACTTCTATAATCCCGACGCCTATTTCAGCTTCGTCGACAGCTGCGAGAAAAATGCCGTCGACATCCCCGTGGTACCCGGCATCATGCCCATCACAAATTTTCATCAACTGGCGCGTTTTTCCGATGCCTGCGGCGCCGAAATCCCGCGCTGGATACGCAAGCGCCTCCAGGCCTTCGGGGAAGACATGGCCTCTATCCGCGCCTTTGGCGAAGATGTCGTCACAGGACTCTGCGAGCGCCTGCTGGAACAGGGTGCACCGGGCCTGCATTTCTACACCATGAACCGTGCAGAGCCATCGATGAAAATCTGGAAAAACCTGAACCTGAAAAACGACTGATCCTGGCGCGACCCTCAGGGTCTGCAAGGTCATCACAGATAAACCCCTGAGCCGTCACTCACCCGAAGCGATTCGGGATTGCATGCAACGAAAGCTCTCCAGTATTGTGACGACATGTCAAACGCCGACCTGGTAAAACGAGACCTGTCTGTCCTGTGGCACCCGTGCACACAGATGAAGGACCACGAATGGCTCCCCGTTATCCCGATACGGGCCGGCAAGGGTGTCTGGCTGGAAGACTTCGAGGGCAAGCGCTACCTGGATGCCATCAGTTCCTGGTGGGTCAATCTGTTCGGCCATTGCAACCCTCGCATCAACGCAGCACTGGTCAAGCAACTGGAAACACTTGAACATGTGCTGCTGGCAGGCTTCACGCATGAAGCCGTCACCACATTGTCGGAGCGGCTCGTTGAGATAACACCGCCCGGACTGGATCGCTGCTTTTATGCAGACAATGGCTCCTCGGCAGTGGAAGCCGCTCTGAAAATGAGCTTCCATGCCTGGCTGAATCAGGGTCGACCCAACAAGACCCGGTTTGTCACCCTGGAAAACAGCTACCATGGCGAGACTCTCGGGGCACTTGCCGTCGGCAATGTCGAGCTCTACAAGCAGACCTATCAGCCCCTGCTCATGGAAACCTTCACTGCGCCGTCACCCGACTGTTACCACCGCGAACCGGGTGAGCGCTGGCATGACTACAGCGCACGACAATTTGAAAAAATGGAGCTGTTGCTGGAGGCACATGCTGATGAAATCTGTGCCGTAATCATAGAACCGCTGGTGCAGTGTGCTGGCAACATGCGCATGTATGATCGCGTATACCTCAGCTTGCTGCGCAAGGCGTGCGACCATTATAACGTCCACCTGATAGTCGACGAGATAGCCACCGGCTTCGGCCGCACAGGCACACTCTTCGCATGTGAACAGGCCGGCATTTCACCCGACTTCATGTGCCTGTCCAAAGGGCTGACGGGTGGCTACCTGCCGCTTTCCGTGGTGCTCACGGGCAGCGCCATTTATGACTGTTTCTATCATGACTACAAGCAGCAGAAGGCCTTCCTGCACTCACACAGCTATACCGGAAACCCGCTGGGATGCAGTGCCGCACTGGCCACCCTGGATATTTTCAGGGACGAAAATGTTATTGAGAAGAACAGGCTGCTTGCAGCAGCCATGCAGACAGCGACAGCCCATCTTGCAGATCATCCTCATGTCGGCGAAGTCAGGCAGACGGGAATGATCGTGGCGGTCGAAATCTGCAAGGACAGGCCCAGCCGCACCCCATACCCCTGGGAAGAACGCCGGGGCCTGCGTGTGTACCAGTATGCTCTTGAGAAGGGCGTACTGCTGCGGCCGCTCGGGAATGTAATTTACATGATGCCCCCTTACGTGATTTCTACGGATGAAATAAGCTACGCTGCACGCGTGGCGTCCGAAGGAATTGATCTGGCGACCCTGGAATAACAAGCAGGCCATGCGCACACCCAGACTGTATGTACCAGTGGTCACCGCAAGCGGGGAGATCATCACGGTCACAGGCCAGTCAGCACATCATGTCATACAGGTATTACGACTGCGCCCCGGGGCAGTGATCAGGCTATTCAACGGCCATGGTCCGGAATGGGCTGCCGTGCTGCTGCAAAGCAAGCGCTCCGAGATACGTCTGGAAGTCGGGGGCACCGTAGAGACGATTGCTGAACCCTCACTCTCCATTACCCTTGCGCAGGGTATCGCACGCAATGACCGCATGGACTTCATACTGCAAAAATCAGTGGAGCTCGGTGTCAGCAGGATACAGCCACTCTGGATGCAGCGCTGCCAGTCCCGCATCAGGAGTGAGCAGCTGGAGAAACGCCTGAGGCACTGGCAGGGAGTCATTATCAGCGCCTGCGAACAATGCGGCAGAAGCACCCTGCCGGAGCTTCTTAAGCCGGAGGATTATACAGCCTGGATAAGCAGGCAGAGTCCTTCATCCCTGGGACTGATGCTGCAACCAGACAGCACACAAATCCTCCATGATCTGCATCCCCCGGAAAGAGACATCGTTGTCCTAGCAGGCCCCGAGGGAGGACTCAATCAGGAAGAACAGAGGTTGGCGGCAGTTTCAGATTTCAAGGGTATAAGGCTTGGGCAACGAATCCTGAGAACAGAAACGGCTGCGCTCTCTGCACTTGCCAGCATGCACGCACTCTGGGGGGATTTCCGGGGCCACGGCAATCAGACCCGGCCGTAGCGAATTTTAGTACGGAAGCGACCCTGCCTGGAAGGCCGGCTGCTGCCAGTCAGGCGGAGCAAGCCTATGCAGCATGTGCCAACTCGTTCTCAAGCAATGCCTGCAGGTAGTCAAGGTCCGGGATGATCGCCTCCTCATTACCGATGCGTACGATACACTGCAAACCTACGTTCACACAGGGCGCCACCTGGTCGGCAGTATCAGGGCCAAACTGGATCAGCCCGGGCAAGCCCGCGGTAACAATTGCATAATGGCGCACAGGACTGTCCTGCCTGACGGAATTCACAATCATCAACCTCGAAAATACCGGGTTCGACTGAAGTGAAAGTCCACAGACAGCTTCTATAGATATAACCGGAATATCATCACCCGACCACTTCACTGTTCCAAGGCACCACTCCGGCATTCCGGGCAGAGGTGATGGCACACGATAACTGCTGATTTCTGCAACAGCCATATTCGGAAGTAACAGATTGGCATCTCGCAGCGGAACCCACAGGCTGCGTACCTTGTCTTTATACGTGCTCATGCATATTACCTCGATTATGCTCCCGCATAATTCTCAGCAGAACTATCGGGTGTGCCCCGGATAATCTGATTGATAGTACCCAGCAGGTCCTTTTCCTGATAGGGCTTGCCAAGGTAGTGGTTGACACCGATTTGCTGCGCCCTTTCACGATGCTTGTCACCGGTACGCGATGTTATCATGACGAGTGGCACGTGCCTGAGCCGCTCATCGTTGCGTATATGCGTAGCAAGCTCAAAACCGTCCATGCGTGGCATTTCAATATCAAGCAACATGATGTCCGGTGTGCAACCCTGCAGCTGTCCGGTGGCATCCACCCCGTCTTTCGCTGTCAACACCTTGTAGCCGTTGCGCTCGAGCAAGCGAGTCGTCACCTTGCGCACGGTGATCGAGTCATCGACCACCATTACGACAAGACGTTTCTCGTCCCGGGATACCAGCCTCATCACCGGGAGTTGTGCCCGGGTATTGCTCCGCGACAAGGCAAATACATCAAGTATCATGGCAACGCCTCCATCTCCCAGGATAGTGGCACCTGATATACCGTCTATGCTGCTGAGTTGCAAACCGACAGGCTTGATTACTATCTCACGGCTGCCAAGCAGAGATTCAACATGCAGTGCAATACGCTTGTCAGAAACACGCATCAGCAATAACGGGACACGCGCTGACATCTGGCTCACGTCCAGCTGGTCGGTATTCAGCAATGATGCCAGATGTTTCAGCTGATATTGATTCCCTGCATATTGATACGCTGCTTCATCCGCCGCATAACACGCCAGGAGTTCCTCGGGATGGACTCGAACAACACCTTCCACATTACCTAACGGCACACAGTAGGTATCTGTACCCGCCATCACAAGCAGCGCCTGATTGATCGCCAGGGTATACGGCAGGCGAATGGTGAATACCGTGCCTGCACCCCGAACAGATTCTATATGCAGTGATCCGCCAAGTTGCTTGACCTCGCTGTTGACGACATCGAGCCCAACACCGCGCCCGGATATCTGGGTCACCTCGCTGGCAGTTGTAAATCCCGTTTGCAACACAAATTGCGTCACGTCGCTGTCCGAGATTTCAACACCTGGATCCAGCAGGCCTTTCTCGACAGCTTTTTCGCGAATTGCATCCACGTTCATCCCTGCCCCATCATCCGAAATCCGGAGAACGATGTCCGGGCCTTCCCTGCCAAATGCAATATTGATACTGCCAGATTCTTCTTTACCCTTGCCGAGACGTTCAGTGGGTGGTTCGATACCATGCGCAACCGCATTTCTCAACATGTGTTCGAGTGGAGCGATAATGCGTTCGATAACGGCACGGTCCATTTCACCATCCGCGCCCTGCAACTCGAGTTCCACTTTTTTATCAAGCTGTCTTGCTGATTGGCGCACTATTCGCTTCAGCCTTGTTTCCAGTCCTGCGAATGGAGTCATTCTCGTGTGCATCAAACCTTCATGCAAATCGGTACTGACTCGTGACTGTTGCAGCAATAGTGTTTCTGCACCACGCGTGGTATTTTCCATCAGCGCAAGCAGGCTATACAAATCACTGATGCTCTCCATCAAGGATCTTGAAGATTCCTGCAGAATCGAATACCGGTCAAGCTCCAGCGGATCGAAATCCTGGTTTTGCCTGTCTGCCTCATGTGCATACCGATACAAAACCTGGGCTTCCGTTTCCATTTCAAGCTTGCGGAGCTGTTCCCGCAGCCGGTTAATTGTCTGTTCAAGTTCGCCGAGATTGAACCTGTAATCACCGATCTGTGCCTCCATACGCGAACGGTAGATATTGATCTCGCCCGAGTAGTTCACCAGATCATCCAGCAGTTCTGACTGCACCTTCACCAGTTCACCGCGCTTGCGCTCCGGCTTTTGTTTACGTACAGACCACGTTTCTACCGAGGGCCTGAGTGGAATGGGGCATTCTTGACTCAGCGTGGATTTCTGTTCTGTACCTTGATTGGCATGCGGGGAAAATGATTGTTCGTTCTGCGATTGTTGCCCGTGTGTCAACAGCATCGAGTCATCCCGGACAAGCGATTCCGTTGTTAATTCGTTTACGGCGCAGGATTCACATGCTTCTGAATCCGGGTCTTCTGTCCCGGTCGCACCCGCCTCCACCAGATTTTTGCAAGTCTCGGTGATGGCCTCGTCATCAGGGCTGTCTACATCCTCAATGTTTTCAACAAACCTGTTTAAAGAGGAGTCATCATCAGGGAATGGTTCAGTTGATGGAATATCTGATAGCTGCTCCAGCGTGGCTTCCAGGTCAGTGCATGCAACCGGCATACGCCGCTGCCTGACCTGTTCCAGCATTTCCGTAAGCTGATCCTGCGCCACAAACAGCGCAGAAAAGAGGCTGGCTGACGGGTTAAGGGTATTTTCAACAACACGAGTCAGGACGGTTTCAAGCGAATGACTCAAATCACCAATTGCGGCGATATTCATCATTCTCGCGCTTCCTTTCAGCGTATGCAGGTGGCGCTGGTATTCGACCAGGCCATCCCGGTTTTCCGGCTCAGCCGCCCATGCATGCAGAACCCGCTCGCTGGCATCCAGGATTTCTGCAGCTTCTTCCTCGAAGATCTCGAACAATTCCTGGTCAACATTGGCAAAATGCTCTTCCTGATGCTCCTTATCAGCGCCATCGCAATCAACAGACACTGGTGCATCAACCTGCGGGGCAGCAAGACAGGCTTCAGGGGCTGCAGAATCCTTATCCGCAGCCTGTCCACTATCAGGATGAAGCGCTGAAATCCGGTCACACAGCACGTCTATCGTCTCTGTTTCACTGGAATCATCAGGTATTTTCTCTATCAGTAGAGCTATTGCATCACTGCTGTCTCGCAACACATCAAGTGCTGCAGAAGGCATTTCTGTCTGCATGTGGTAGAGGTTACTGAAATACCTGTCAAGCTCTGATGCGAGCCTCCCGACACACCCGATCTCGGCAGACTCGGATATTCCAGCGAGGGTATGAAGCCCACGATAGAGTGGCTCGGTGACCCTGCCACATTCAGAATCATCTTCCAGGTATTTCCGAATAGATTCGAGAATTTCCTGACATTCTCTGGTATATATTTGCACTAATGAACAATCCGGTTCCCGAGGTGAAGTCACAAACCCGAACCCGGCACCGGACTTCCCCACATCATTCAAACCTGGTTCAATTGCAATTAATGCGTCACCCGCCCGGTTGCGTAGTTCCGCCGCTTCCGTCATAAGTGCTCTTATATTCTCGTCTGGCGCTGCACCACCCGTGATCTGATCAGTTAATTGTTTCAGCACGGAAGGGAGCTTTTCTACAAGAGAATAGAAAGCTTCATCAGGCCTGGCAGACCCGTCTATGACACGGTTGAAAAGATCTTCCATCGCCCATGCGAACTCACCCATGAACAATGCACCTGCCATCCGGCCACTGCCTTTTAGGGTATGCAAAATCCGCCTTATTTCTGTAATGCGGTCAGGCTGTTCAGGATCAGCAATCCAGGCCGGTATGATCTCAGCCAGTCCAGCAACTTCTTCGCCAGCCTCGTCGATGAATATCTCAACAATTTCCGGATCTGCGTCAGCCGCAAGTACCGGCAATTCCTCATAAACATCACTTGACACACTTTTTGCATCGACACCGGAAGTCACTTCCTCAGCATCAACGGCACTGGAGGCAGCGGGCATTCCGGCAGCAACAGCATGACTCATGCGTACCGCCTCTGATACCAGCGCATCAATATCCATGACAGGCTTGCACGCTGCGTCTTTAACCTGTTCCACAAGTTGTGCCGTTGCTTCACATGCATGTTTCAACAGGCCTGTGAATTCAGAATCGACAGGTGCACCCCCGCTCAACGCACTGTTAACAAGAGTCTCAAGCACAGCTGCAAACTCACCCAGTGCCTGTGCACCCAGCATACGGCCATTTCCTTTCAGTGTATGAAATATACGACTGATCTCTTCAAGCAGTTCTCCGGATACATTCCCGGTGTCTAGTTCGGGAACAAGTTGACGCAGTGTGTGCAAGCCTGTGTCACTTTCCTCAAAGAATATTTCAAGGATTTCCTTGTCCGCATCCGGGTCAACGACCTGCAATTCAGAAACAGCAGTCGATGCATCACAGGCAATTCCGGTTTTATCCTGTGCAGTAGCGGCCGTGACCACCTCACCGCCTGCGTCATTCTGCTCAGTAGGCGGTACTTCCTGCCTGGGTACCGGGAACCCCAGAGCTGCAACGTGGGCTTCTGCCGATTCTATAATCCTGTTTCCAAATATCCGGCCGTCCCTGAGACACTCCAGATAGAATTCAACACTGCAAATTGCGTCAGCAAGATGTCTCAGCTGCTCTTCGTCCGGGATTTGCATGGGTTCCAGCATTTCACTGCACACGTATGCCTGCACTCTTGCGATTACATTTGCCTCACGGTCAAGTCCGGCACTCCCGAGCGCGCTGCACACACCTTCCAGAACAACAGAGACAGACGACAACGGACCATCCGCACCGGGTGCATTCAAATAATCATCGATCGCTTCCTTGCTCAGCGAAATACCCTTTAGTATCTCCTGTAACTGCTTGCCGGCAGCCGGAGTAGTTGCAGCACTCATAGGGTCTTCCCGCCATTCGGTGCCAACATCCACCATGCTCCCGATAGCTTCGCCGTTATCCATGACAACGCCCGGGGCCATTTCGTCGATAATCTGCAGTGCTGTCTTCGACTCTGGCTGTATTTCCGCCCCTGAACAGGCTTCCTGATCCAGGTCGAGCCCATCAGGGCCACAGGTCGAAAGGATTACCGCAAGCCGGCCTTCATCTGCCTCAACACCTGAAATGCAGTTCAGCAAATCATTCAGCAGGACCTGCGTCTGCGTATCCCAGAAGTCAACATCACCGTTCTCGACAAGGCGCTTTATTTGCCTGTCAAGTTGGCCGAACAGCTGCTTTATTTCCCTGGACTCGTTCAATAAACCTGCACACAGTGCTTCGGCGACACCGGCACCTACCCACCACAGGCGTGCCTCAGACTCTGAGCCGGCATCCTCCTGAAGTTGTCCAAGGACATCAGCCAGCGCAGCCGTACCTTTGCCAGAACCGCCGCGATACCATGTCAGCAATGCACTCTGAAACTGTACTCGTGCCGAATGTGCCCTCGCTGAAATCTCGTCAGCACTGCCAGCTTCCCTGCCAAGAAATACGCCTGCCGGCAGTGTGGCATGCCGGAGCACAATGGAATCTGCGGCATCACTATCCGGAGCCCCCTGAATCGAACGCAGCAAATTCACTTGCGGAAGCACAATTTCAGGTGCGTCATCGGCGCTGGACTGCAAACGCGAAAGGTATGCCGGCAAGATCAGCATGTACTGCAAAAGTATTTCCAGTGCTCTTTCATGCCGGGCCTCACCATCCAATGGCAAGCCGGCAACCACTGTTTCCATCTCTGCAACCAGCAGGTCGGCACCCGTGAGTTCCGCAATCTGCAAGGGACCGCGCACCTGGTGAAGGAGTTCTGCATAGCCATGCAACAACTCCGTACTCTCCTTATGGCCAGAATATTCCACAAGCATGGCGTGTGCCTGCCTGAGAGTTACATCCAATTCCTGCCGAACCCAGCTCAAGGCGTTGTAATCTACGGCTTCATGCATCATTGACATATCCTGTAATTCCATCATTCACGGTTTTTATTGCCGCATGATTTTGGGTAGGACGAAATAATTCACCAGTCGACATAACTCCGCAAAGCTTTCCTGTCGGCAAGGGTTCACGTAATTCCCGACAATTAATTCAAGGCTATCGCGGAAGCTTGAATCCTGTAACGGATGTATCAAGGTCATGCGCAAGTCTGGCCAACGTACCAATGGACCGGGATGTCTTGTCTGCACCGGATGTTGCGCGGGTTGTAACTTCCTGGATACCATTCATGGTAGTGGCCAGTTCTGCTGCAACGCTGGCCTGCTGGCTTGCTGCCCCGGAAATATTCTGAATAAGCTCAGCCATCTGGTCCGAGACACTCTCGATTTCTTCCAGCGCCTCACTCGCATTTTCTGCAAGTTGCGCTCCCCTGACGACTCCAGAGGTGCTCTTTTCCATTGATATTACAGCTTCGTTGGTATCTGCCTGAATGGTCTTCACCAGGGCATCAATTTGTTTGGTTGCATTTGCCGACCTTTCAGCAAGACGCTGCACCTCGTCTGCAACAACAGCGAACCCACGGCCGGCCTCACCTGCCATAGCTGCCTGGATAGATGCATTAAGAGCCAGGATATTCGTTTGTTCCGCAATATCATTAATCAGTTCAACAATATCGCCAATTTCCTGAGAACTCTCGCCAAGGCGCTTGATGCGCTTGGAAGTTTCCTGAATATGCTCGCGAATTGTGTCCATACCATTCATGGTTCGCTGCACCGCTTCACCACCATTCTTGGCAATCTCTACAGAGCGCATGGCAACCTTGGATGACTCGTTTGCATGCCTGGACACATCCTCCATGGAGGCCGACATCTCGCTGATTGCGACCGTGGCAACCGAAATATCCCGTGCCTGCTGTTTGCTCTCCAGTGAGAGATTCGTGGCAATCTCCTCTGTTTCCTGCACCGATTCAGACAGACGTGTGGATGTGTCGTTTATCGTCTTGACAAGACCGCGAAGCGAGTCAACCGTAACGTTTATGGAATCTGCAATCGCACCGGTAAAGTCCTCGGTTACAGTTGCCCTTACCGTGAGGTCTCCTTCAGCCAGGTCCCCCATCTCATCGATAAGTCGCATGATGGCTTCCTGGTTTGTGACGTTTTCCTGTTCTACCAGGCGACTGCGCTGCCGCTGGTTACGTAGCGTTTCAAACGCCATCCACAACAGGATAAACAGGGCGACAGCACCCATGAAATATGCAAGTTCATTGCTGACCAGTCGACCCTCACCGGCACCAACCAGCACACCTCTGAGGTTATTCGCCGCTTCAAACAAAACCTCACTCTGGCCTGTAATTTCCGCAACTGCAGCCTGGATTCCCACCAGTTCCTCTGCATTTTCAACAATTGAGCCAACGTTGTCGCTAACGCGACTGAACAGCAGCGCTATTTCCTGGATTTTTGACCGCAGTGTACTTCCCTTGAGCTGCTCGATATTTCCGGTTCCTCGCATAAACCCGTCTAGCACACGCCCGAACTCCTTCGTGTCCGCACCGAAAGAAAGCGCCGCAGATTCAGTATCCACGCCTGTCATAACCGAGTTCAGACTGTTAACAATACGCTGTACCAGCACCGCCTGCCGACTTGCCAGCCGAACCTGTTCAACACTGGCGCCATTCTTGACAAGAATATCAACAACATCCTGTGTATGGCCCATCAATTGCGGCATCACTTCATTAAGCAGTTTGGTTGCTTCCGTCATCGCCATAATCAGGTACTGTCCCTGCAGGACCTCGTCGATGTTGTAGCGGAAGCCAGTCCAGCGATTATCGAGATCTATCAATGCCCGACTTTCCGTCGTATCTCCCGATGCAGACCCTGCGCCATAGTCGGACATCTGCCTCTCGAGAATATGCGTAAATTCATCCTTGAAGGATTGCATCTTGCCAAAGGCATCGACGTCACCGGCAGAGGCCGCAAGAGCATATTTCGCCACGCGCTGTGAAAGCACCATTTGCTCACCGACATCAGCAAGCCTTGCCTGACCGTTCTCTGCCTGCTTCCCTACCTGAACAAATGTCCAGACCATTGCCCATATGGCGCATAGCATAAGGAAGGTAAGAACCTTTACCCTGTTACTTGCACCCAGCATTTTGACATCAAACATCGTTTTCATGGCCTGTCTCCTGACCCATTAATTCTCGTTACGAAAATACCTGCGGCTGAAATCATGTACCTGCACCGACAGCCATCAAACAGCTGCCATCATGAACTGTTGCGTTTCTGCAAGCCCAAACAGGCTGAACTCACGCCATACCTTTCCATCCCTGCGATACCCGGTACGAACATAAGGAAGCAAAAACTCATCAATCTCCGGCTGTTCATCGGTATGTTCGTCCTCCATAAAATGTTTCAGCCCGTATACTTCATCCACAACCAGACCCGAATAGATTCCGTTATGATCGATTACCAGCACCCTGGATTTTTCGCTTGCAGTCGTCACCTCGCCACTGAGAAATCCGGAGAAATCCACGACAGGCAAAAGGTTGCCACGGATATTGGCTATCCCGCGCACCCATGGCTGCGCGAGTGGAACACGCGCAAGTTTCGGCATATCAAGAATTTCCACCACCTCGTCAAGTGGTGCGAGCAGGCTGTTGTTGCCCACGCGAAAGGCAATCCCTGACCATTCACTGAAGGTCTCGGCTGATTGCTGTGGATCCGCAGTGTTGCAGACACGACAGGCTTCCTCAATTTCCCTGAGAATCGAGACCGGATCAGTAGCAGTCATTTCATCCATTGGAATCAGGCTGAAAGTGTTTCATTGATAAGACTCATCAACACACCTTCCTTTACCGGCTTGGTGAGATAGTCTCGTGCCCCCTGGCGCAGCCCCCACATACGGTCAACGCGCTGATCTTTCCGCGTCACGATAATGACAGGGATTGTGGCCGTCTCGGGATTCGTTGTCAGTTCACGCGTAGCCTGAAATCCGTTAAGTCCAGGCATTACGACATCCATAAGAATCAGGTCCGGCTTCTCGCGCAGGGCAACCTCGATTCCTTCACCGGCATCTGTTGCTGTCAGCGTGTTGAAGCCGTTTCGTTCCAGCATCATTTTCAGCAGATGTGAATCAGTCGGAGAGTCATCAACAATCATTATTTGTCTCATCGATATAGCCTCATGTGATAATCAACACCGGACTTGCGCCTGTATGCCTTTAATCGTCATTTCCACAGTACTGTTCAATAACCCTCAGTAACTCATCCCTGGTAAAGGGCTTGGTCAGGTAGTTATCCGATCCGACCACTCTGCCTCGCGCCCGATCAAACAGGCCATCCTTGCTGGACAACATAACTACCGGTGTATGCCTGAACACCTGATGATGCTTCAACAATGCACACGTTTGGTAACCATCCAGACGCGGCATCATTACATCCAGAAAAATGAGATCCGGCTTGTTGTCGGCGATCATGCTGAGCGCTTCAAAGCCGTCCGTTGCAGAGATTACCTGGTACCCTTCCTTTTGCAGCAGGGTCTCAGCGGTGCGGCGAATAGTCCTGCTGTCATCAATAACCATGACTTTGACTTCTCTATGCCCGCGCTCGAGACTTCCGACTGCTGTCACGGCCTCCTGGACACCAGACTGTATCTCTATGTTTCGCATGATATATTTGATACCCTTTGGTCACGCCCATGACGCATGTCAGGAGCTGTTTGAAGCTGGCGGATTTTCTCGCGACAAACAAAATTATGTGTTGGTAATCAGCTACATCGAGTTATCGTCATACCAACAGCAAACTTTATGTTACCGGCGGGCTGGCAAGGGCACCCGACCTCCTACAGGACAGGCAGGAAAAGCATGACTATCAAGCTCGGCGTCGTGATGGATCCCATAGGCGGCATCAAGTTCCACAAGGACAGCACCCTTGCCATGCTGCTGGCTGCCAGCAAACGCGGCTGGCAGCTGCATTATATGGAACAGGGCGACCTGTTCTTGCAGGATGGCCGCTGCCATGCCTACCGCAGACAGCTGGAGGTTCGTGCAGACGAAACCGACTGGTTCACATTGCACGACCCGCAAACAGCACCGCTTGATGACCTGGATGTCATCCTCATGCGGAAGGACCCGCCTGTTGACATGGAATTCATGTATACCACGTTCTTGCTGGAGCGAGCCGAAGCGGACGGAGTTCTGGTAGTCAACAAGCCCGCCGCCATACGCAATGCCAGTGAAAAGCTTTATACCGCGTGGTTCCAGCAATGCTGTCCGCCAACATGCGTGAGTCGTTACCAGAAATTGCTAAAGGAATTTCTGGGCAAACATGGAGACGTAATCCTGAAGCCACTGAACGGCATGGGAGGCGCATCGGTGTTCCGCGTCAGGCTGGACGACCCAAACGTCAACGTCATACTGGAAACCATCACCGACTATGGCAGGCAAACAGTAATGGCGCAGCGTTATATCCCGGAAATCACGGAAGGTGACAAGCGGATATTGATGATTGACGGAAAACCGTTTCCATATGCGCTTGCACGTATCCCGGCGGCAGGTGAAACACGCGGCAATCTAGCCGCCGGCGGCACGGGGAGGGGGGTCGAACTCACCGAGAACGACCGCTGGATCTGCTCGCAAGTCGGTCCGTCTCTCAGGGAACAGGGGCTTCTTTTTGTCGGCCTTGACGTCATCGGCCCATATCTCACGGAAATCAACGTCACCAGCCCGACCTGTATCCGCGAACTCGACAGCCTGTACAACGCAGATATTGCAAGCCAGGTCATGGTTGCGATAGCCGCGCGACTTGAAACCCGGTGAATTCGGCCCACTGCACCCGAAGCCTTTGTGCATTCATCGCCCGGCAACTTCGCGAGCCTGCCCGACACGGACGGGAAAAAAATGCCTGACTACGATTTGCTTGCTAAACTACGCAAAACGTATTAACCAGTGGAGGATAACCAAATGGTGACTAATGGGGCACTCAACGTTCTCATTGTAATTCTGATAGCCGTCTGCTTCTGGGTGTTCATACTGTGGAAGAACTCCCGCAGGCTTCATGAAGACATCAACATGGTCGCCCAGCAGCACAATCTCATCCGCAACGACGACAGTGCCCGAGCCCTTTGTCGCGCCCTGCACCTGTTGAACCCCAAGCTCACAGCAGGCATTGATTACGTCATCAGGCACGACACCAGGGATCAGGAACCTTATATTGCGGAATGGATGGCTGACAGTTCGCAACCGACTGCTGACCAGATCAAGAACGCCCTGGTTGAAATCTCGGATGCCAACCATGAAGCCAAGTATGCCGCCATGAGACGGTCGGAATATCCCAGTATTGGAGAGCAACTCGATGCCGCCTATCAGGCACGCCAGGGAAATGATGCCAAGCAGATCGAAATAGACAGACAGATAAGCGAAGTCAAGGAAAAATACCCGAAGACGGAAGTATGTATATAACCATGCATGCGAGACTCCCTCGCCAGAAATGACAAAGGGGGGATTATATCCCCCCTATTTTGCAACTGGCTGGCAGTCATCACTTCATTGCGACGGGATCCGCTTCCTTTTCCTTCGGCACCACCACCGTCAGGCCGAGAATCTTCCACATTTGCATCCCGCCCCTGTAATAAGCCACCTTCTCCGCAGGAAACCCGTGCCCAAGCAATGCCTTGATTGCGCGCGGAGACTGTCCACACCATGGACCATTGCACCAGAAAATCAGATCCTTGGCATTTGAAAAATCCCACTTGTCGGTTTTCATATGAGCATCGAACAGACCCAGTGCTGCCAGCAGTTTTTCCAGGCTGCGCGTCAGCCAGCCAACTTCGCCACGACGTACGCCTCCAATCTTTTCCAGGGCAGCAATCGTCTCAGGATCATCATCGCTGCCGGCAAACTGCGTGAACGGGATGTTCACGGATCCCGGAATCGTACCTTTTGCATGCCATGAGGGTGTACGCGCATCCACGATCATGCCGGTGCCGGTCGCATGCTGGTGACCCATAAACCGGAATATTTCTGCTTCGCCAACCGTCGTCACCCCGGGAGCAACGCTCATAGGCTGAATACAAAATGGCGGGCATTTGCGAGATGTCTTGGCAAACCCGTCGGTCAGGACATTTTCCTGATCCTGTATCCGCTGGATTCGAACCTGCTCCCCGGCATTATCTACATCAACATATGCCAGATAATCGGTCAATTTGACATCGATCGCCATCGCAAGCGTGCTTACCATGCCCAGCACTACTGTCAGAAGCCACGTTGTGGCCACCCTGGCCAATACTGTTTTCATACAATCATCCTCTTTACAGATAGATTCGCCCTGGCAAACAAGTTTCATACCCTGCCCTAACCCTGTCGCGCCCCGTCAGAGAGGGTGGATCACATCCCTGATTGTCGGCTTGCTTACATACTCATTAGTTACTATGGGTTACCCGGCAGACAGCAATCTGACGATCTCCTCTCTGACAGATGAGATCCGGTTGTCATCCTGATATGCGCGATAAACCTTTTCGCGGTCACGCTTTGAAAGTCTTACGTAGAGGAAGTGACTGCCCGAGTACTGGCTGTCCAGCACAGCTTCGAATTCGGCAAAGCTCAACCCCTGGGTGATAAGCTTGCTGCTGCCGACACCTGTCTTTTCCGTCCGGTTGAGGCGTACCTCTTCGGCCGTTACGTCCGATGCACTGCCCGTATTTTCAGCTTCGGCTTCCAGTATGCTCAGGTAGTCATCAGCCGCACATGCAGGTGCCGGAACACCACACCACGCAATCAGCCCGGCAAGCAGAATGTGCGTATATCCTGTAAACAGTGAATTGGAATGCATGCAGCAGGCACCTGGAGTCCGGTTCAGTCTATTGTCACACCTGGACCACTTAACTCTTTGTATTTGAAGAAACCACCAGGGGTTTATCGGCTTCCACCCATCCTGAAGCCTTGTATCGGCACCACTGCCTTGCGCTTTAGCCAGTGTTGCGCAGGCGGCTTTCAGGGGCCGGCCGTCAAAACACGGATTACCAGTGCCGCAATACGGCATATACTCCCGAGCCGGGATGGCAAAATCAAACAGCAGGTGCCAAACAGGTATGATAGGTGCTCACCACTGGATTGCAGCAAACGGATTGTACGGGTGTTGTACTACCATTCACCAATCCCAGCGATATAATTAACCACGCCAATTGCATTCACTACCAGGCATGCAGGAAACAGAAACTCCATCACTGGAAGACATATCGGTCACGGCGAGTGACCGCTTCGCTCTGACACTCTTTTTCGCGATTGTCATGCATGCCATGATTATTCTGGGTATTACCTTTGGCATTCCTGATGATTCGCCCCCCGAAAACATACTGCCGACACTCGATATCACAGTATCAAACCGGCGGACACCCCCACCTGACGAGGCAGATTACCTTGCCCAGACCAGCCAGGATGGAGGCGGCAATGTGACCGAGAAGGTCAAGCCGACCCAGTCCATACCGGAGCAGGCGCCCTCCGTGAACCCCGCACAACCCGAGCCTAGCCCTGCCGAAATCATAACTGCCAGCACCTCGGAAGTGCAGGTGCAGCAGCAGAACACAGAGACACCGGAAACCAGGAAACCGGACCTGACCGCGACCGAACTGATTGAGCGCAGTCTGGAAATGGTCAACCTGAATGAGCAGCTCAACGAATCCATGCAAGCCTACGCAAAGCGTCCACGCCAGGTGTTCGTATCTGCACGCACCCAGGAATTCATTTACGCCAACTATATGAGTGAATGGGTAAAAAAGGTCGAGCGCGTCGGAAATCTGAATTATCCCGACCAGGCACGCCGGGAGGGGCTCTCCGGAAAATTAATGATGGACGTGACTCTCAACGCGGACGGCACGGTACGCAACATCAGCATCCTGCGGCCCTCGGGTCAGCCTGTCATTGATGAAGCGGCCATACGCATCGTCAATCTGGCAGCGCCCTTCCCGCCCTTTCCCCCGGAAGTGCGCAAGGAAGCCGACATACTCCACATAACACGCACCTGGGAATTCTCCACAAGCCATCACCTTAAAAGCCGGTAGCCCCGGCTGCACTTTCGTGGCCGCAGCCGCAATTAGGCTTGATGGAACAGGGGTGTCTGCAGGATACTATAGCCATGGGCAAGACCGAGTCATTAAGCAATCACTTTCTCATTGCCATGCCCTCGCTGGAAGACCCCAATTTTCACCATACAACCACCTATATCTGCGAGCATGACGAAAACGGAGCACTTGGTATCGTCATCAACCGCCCCCTGAATATGAAACTGGGGGAAATCCTCCAGCACATGGATATCAAGACGAGCAGCGAGAAAATTTTTTCGCAGCCGGTGTACATGGGAGGCCCGGTACAGAGTGACCGTGGATTTGTGCTGCATGAACCGCCAGGCGACTGGGAGGCTACCCTGCGAGTCACCGGTAGTATCGGCGTAACATCCTCCAGCGACATACTGGCGGCTATCGCCGCAGGCGAAGGACCTGAAAAGGCAATGGTCACCCTGGGTTATGCTGGCTGGGGAGCCGGCCAGCTTGAGCAGGAAATAGCAGCAAATGCCTGGCTCAGCGGCCCGGCAAGCGCAGAAATCTTGTTCAACACGCCCTGCGAACAGCGCTGGCTGGCCGCCGCCGCACTGATCGGAGTGGACCTCAACCTGTTATCCGGCGAGATGGGGCATGCCTGAGTGCATCCACTGCAGACCATGAAGTATAGCGGAGGCCGGTAGCACAACCTTGCAGACGCTGCTCGGATTTGACTATGGGAAGCTTCGCATCGGTATTGCCGTCGGTCAGGATATCACCGGAACAGCAACCGCACTGTGTACACTGGACTGCCACGATGGCAAGCCGGACTGGGATAAAATCAGCGGCCTGATAGCCGAGTGGTCGCCGGGTTCCCTGGTTGTTGGCCTGCCCCTGCACGCGGACGGCAGCGACTCCGCAGCCACCCGGGCGGCCCGAAATTTCGCCAGCGAGCTCGAGGCACGTTACCGGTTACCGGTATACAGCATGGATGAACGTCTGAGCACGCATGCCGCAAGGGACGTGCAACGTGATATGGCCGTGAAAAACAAGGATGGAATTGACGCCATAGCAGCGAGAATTATCCTGCAAAACTGGCTGGATACAACAAGGCACGCATGAAAAACCTGGAAGATATCAGCGCCATCATCGACGGCATGGCCATGGAACTGGATGAACTGGTCCGGCAAACCGGGCGCAGCAACCCGACCATGGTCGGCATCCACACCGGCGGTGTCTGGATCGCCCGCCAACTGCACCGGCGCCTTGGAATTCAAGAGCCGCTGGGAAGCCTGGACATCTCCTTCTACCGCGATGATTTCACCCGTGTCGGCATGAACCCGGTTGTGCAGCCATCGCAGCTGCCCTTCAGTATCGATGACAGGCATATCATCCTGGTCGACGATGTCCTGCATACCGGACGCACGATTCGCGCTGCCCTGAATGAGCTGTTTGATTACGGCAGGCCCGCCTCGATCATGCTGGCCACGCTGATAGAACGGGACGGTCGCGAACTGCCGATACAGGCAAATGTCGTCGGTCGTCACGTCGAACTGCACCGCCACGAACATATCAAGCTGGCGGGGCCCGATCCACTGACACTCCAGGTCCAGAAAGTGAAATGAACCTGCAGATCGACGAGCAAGGCCGCCTGCGCCACTTTCTCAGCATCGACGGGCTGAATCGTCAACTGATCACAGAGATCCTGGATACCGCCGAATCCTTTGCCGGCGTCACCGAACAGACCGTCAAGAAAGTACCGCTGCTGCGCGGCAAGACCATCGTCAACCTGTTCTTCGAGGCTAGCACCCGCACCCGCACGACCTTTGAACTGGCGGCCAAGCGACTCTCTGCCGACGTGCTGAACATCAACATCACGCAATCGAGTGCTGTCAAGGGCGAAACCCTGCTGGATACCCTGCGGAACCTGGAAGCCATGCATGTCGACATGTTCGTGGTCCGGCATTCCGACAGCGGCGCGGCGCATTTCATCGCCAGGCATGTCGCACCGCATGTGCGCGTCATCAACGCGGGGGATGGCCGCCATTCACACCCGACGCAGGCAATGCTAGACATGTTCACTATCCGCCGCGTCAAGGGGCCTGATTTCGGCCGCCTGCGCATCGCCATTGTCGGCGACATCCTGCACTCGCGGGTGGCACGTTCCCAGATACACGCCCTCAACCTGCTCAATACCGGCGAGGTCCGCGTCGTTGCCCCCGCGACCCTGATCCCGGCACACGCGGAGTCACTCGGCGTCCATGTCTACCATGACCTGCAGGCCGGCATCGAGGGCGTGGATGTCATTATCATGCTGCGCCTGCAGCGCGAGCGCATGCAGGGGGCACTGCTGCCCAGCGAGCATGAATACTACGAGCTTTTCGGACTCACCAACAGGAAGCTTGCGCATGCGCAGCCGGATGTCACTGTCATGCACCCGGGCCCGATCAACCGCGGCGTGGAAATGGATTCCGAAGTCGCCGACGGACCGCACTCGGTCATCCTGGAACAGGTCACCCATGGCATAGCGGTACGCATGGCTGTCATGTCCCTGGCCATGTCAAGCAAGAAGGATAAACCTGAGTAGCAACATGCCTGTCCCTGCCGACAAACCCGACAGAATCCGCATCAGCGGCAGCCGCGTCATCGATCCTGCAAGCGGCACCGATGCCGAACACGACGTATTCATCGCTGCCGGCAGGATTGCAGCGATCGGAAATTCCCCCGACGGCTTCAGTCCCGACCTGGAAATTGATGCCAGCGGCTGCATCGTCTGCCCGGGACTGGTCGAACTCAGCGCACGGGTACGCGAGCCTGGCCAGGAGAACAAGGCGACCATAGCATCGGAATCCCGGGCCGCTGCCAGCGGCGGCATAACGACCCTGTGCTGTCCGCCGGACACTACCCCCGTCATCGACACCCCCGCCGTGACCGAACTGATCCGGCTGCGCGCGGAAACAACCGGTCTTACCCGCATCGTTGCGCTGGGTGCGCTTACCCGGGGACTTGCCGGGGAGCAATTGAGCGAAATGGCCGCGCTGCGCAAGGCCGGCTGCGTCGGCGTCAGCAATGCCCTGCAACCGCTGGCCAACCCCCTGGTTCTGAGACGTGCTATGGAATATGCGGCCACCTTTGACCTGACGGTGTTCCTGCATGCCGACGACCACTGGCTGTCAAATGGTGGCTGTGCCCACGAAGGCAGGGTTGCCACGCGCATGGGGCTGCCTGCGATACCCGAAGCGGCGGAGACCGCAGCTGTTGCGCGCGACCTGGCGCTGGTCCAGCAAACCGGGGTGCGCGCGCATTTCTGCCGCCTGACGAGCGAACGCGCAGCGCGCATGGTCGCGCGGGCACAATATGACGGGCTCCCGGTCAGCGCCGATGTCGCCGTGCCCTACCTGTTTCTTTCAGAAATCGATATCAGTGACTTCAATACCCAGTGTCACCTGATACCGCCGCTGCGGACCGTCGAGGACCGGCAGGGACTGCGCGAGGCGCTGCGCCGCGGCACCCTGTCAGCCATCTGTTCAGATCACCAGCCGCATGAACCGGACGCCAAGCTGGGACCCTTCCCGGCCACGGAGCCGGGAATATCCGGGCTGGATACCCTGCTGCCGCTGGCACTGCAACTGGCACACGAACAGGTCCTGCCACTGTCCGACCTGCTGCATCGCCTGACACGCGGACCGGCTGAAATACTGGGACTACCCGCAGGCACGCTGGCCATCGGTGCAACGGCAGACATCTGCATCTTCGATCCTGTGCGTACCTGGGTGCTGGATACTGCGACAATGCGCAGCAGTGGCCACAACACCCCCTTTCTGGGCTGGGAGATGAAGGGGCGCGTAATCCACACCCTGCTCGCTGGCCGGCTGGTCTATTCGCTCACAGACTGATCCCGCCGCAGCTCCCCCTGCGGGAACAACCGGACAATTCGCTCATTCGAACAGCCCGACCCTGGACTCACCGCCACCGCGCGGATCACTCGCGGCGAAGACCCGTTCGCCATCCCTGTCCCAGTAAATCGCCTGCATATTTCCATATGGCGAATCCAGCGGCTGCAGCGAGTGCCCGCGCGCCGCCAGCGCCTCGCTTACCCCCCCGTCAAGGGCGCCAGGCTCGTACTGCACCACATCCGGGAGAAACTGGTGATGGTACCTGGGCAGGCTGACCCAGGAATCAGGCTGGTTGCCTGCCGCCAGGTCCAGCACACCCAGCAGCACCATCGTGATTATCCGGCTACCGCCTGGTGTACCCAGAATCGCGACCCCGGAACGATCCTCCGCGAAGACGGGTGTCATGCTGGACAGCGGTCGCTTGCCTGGTGCAATTGCATTCGCTTCCGCCCCGACCAGGCCATACAGGTTGGGCGCACCCGGCTTGGTGGAAAAGTCATCCATTTCGTTATTGAGCAGAACCCCGGTCCCGGGCGGGACGATACAGGAGCCGAAGGGATAGTTGATACTCAGCGTCGCTGCGGCCCGGTTGCCCTCTCCGTCCAGGATGGAAAAGTGCGTCGTATCCTGCCCGCCAGGATCACTTGCATATCCGCTCAGTGAAGCACTAGGTGTCGCTTTTGCGGGGTTGATAGAACTGCGCAGGGTCTCTGCATGCGCCGCGCCGAGAAGACGTGCAATCGGGACCGTTACATAATCACTGTCGCCAAGATACTCGGCACGATCGCGGTAGGCACGCCGCATGGACTCGATAATGAGATGCGTACGTGTCACCACGTCGTATTCCTCCAGCGGGAAGCCGGAGAGGATATTGAGCATGGACAACAGCACCACGCCACCGGATGACGGAGGCGGGACCGAAACGATGCGCAGTCCCCGATATTCGCCCCGCACCGGCTCACGTTCAACCACGCGGTACTGTTCCAGATCCTGCTGCGTCCAGATGCCACCGGCCTCGCGAACACCTGCGACCAGTCCTGCCGCCACGGGCCCCTGGTAAAAACCAGCATTTCCGGCGCGTCCCAGCATCTCAAGGGTATCCGCCAGTTCGGGCTGCAGGATACGCACGCCTGCATCAGGGACGTCATCAGCATCGAGAAATATGCGCGCAGTCTCCGGGTCATCCTGCATGGCCACAAGCCGCAGCCCGGCCAGTCTGCGATAGTGTTCGTCCACCGCGAAACCGTTGCGCGCCAGCCGCACAGCAGGAAGCAGCGAGCGCTGCAGCGGCAGGCGGCCGTAGTGCTCCGCGATATGCACCAGTGCCGCCGGCTCTCCCGGAATACCGGCTGCCAGTGCGCCGTTGACGGACAAGTCTGACACGACGTCCCCTTCGGCATCGAGATACATATTCCGGGTCGCTGCAAGCGGCGCCCGCTCGCGTCCGTCGATGACGACTTCGAAACCGTCATGTGCGCGGTGCAGCAGCCAGAAACCACCGCCGCCCAGGCCGGAACTGTACGGCTCCACCACCGCCAGGGCCGCACTCACCGCAACCGCTGCGTCAAAGGCATTGCCGCCGGCACCCAGTACTTCCATGCCTGCCCGGGTCGCCAGCGGGTGTGCACTGCTGATGGCCGGCTGCGGTGGCGCTGCATCCCGCGCGGCGACACCAGACACCCACAGCACGGACAGTAAAAAGGCCCCGATAAGGAGCCTTGTGCGATATTCCGTACGTGTGCGCCTCAACCGACAACCCTCCCGGTCAGCTGCTCATACTTGTGCAACAGCTGGTCTTCCGTTTCCTCGCACTCGGGATTCGTGATGATACATTCGACCGGACAAACCTCCACACACTGTGACACGTCAAAGTGCCCGACACATTCCGTACACAGCTCGGGGTTGATCTCGTAGATCTCCTCACCCATGTAGATGGCGTCATTCGGGCATTCCGGTTCACACACATCACAATTGATGCACTCGTCTGTAATCATTAATGCCATTTCATTTTCCTGCCGGATAACCCTGTTTCTCTAGCACAAGGGTTACTTTAATTTATGCGGCCACGCAATGCAGCCACAACTTTACTGTGGACAAACGGCGTGACATCTCCGCCGAGGCTGGCGATTTCACGAACCAGGCTGGATGATATATAGGCATATTGTTCCGCCGGCGTGAGAAACATGGTTTCGATGCCGGGCGCTAGATTGCGGTTCATGCTGGCCAGCTGGAATTCATACTCGAAGTCCGAGACTGCACGCAGCCCGCGCAGAATGACACGCGCCTGCTGCTGGGCCATGAAATCCACCAGCAGGTTGTCAAAGCTGCAGACTTCGACATTCCCGATATGTGCCAGAACATCCCGTACCAGCGACACGCGTGTTTCGAGGGGAAAGGCAGTGTGCTTGTCGGAGCTCGCCGCAACCGCCACAAGCACACGATCGAACAGCCGCGAAGCCCGCTCCACCAGGTCCGTGTGACCATTGGTTACGGGATCGAAGGTTCCCGGATAAACGACGGTGTCCATGGCTTCATTATGGCGTATCCACAACAGGGCGGACAAGGCAGGCGCGAGACAGCCACTTTTTGCGAAACCCGGCGGCAGGATCACATGCCAGCAACGATCGCCGGCAGCAGCATACTCGTCGCCGGAAATTCCTCAGTCCGCCCGACTGCGCCTGGCAAGGTGATAGCCGACCTGACCCGCCATCTTGCTGCGCAGCAGTTCCCAGTTTTCAGGCAGCTCCGGGACAAGCCCCTTCTCAGCCTCGATATAGACCCGCGCCTGATCAGCCAGCCAGCCACGGCTTTCGAGCTGCTGTATGCAGGGGGGGAGCAGCTTCCTGCGAAACGGTGGATCGAGAAAGACAATATCAAAATGACTCGAAGGCCCGCCAAGCCATTGCAGGACTTCTGCCTGGATCACGCGAACCTGGTGCGCGCCAAGCGATTCCCGCTGCCGTCCCAGAGCGGCAACCACATGCGGGTCATTATCTACCAGCATCACTTCTGCAGCGCCCCGGGAGGCGGCTTCCATCCCCAGTGCGCCGCTGCCTGCATAGAGATCCAGGCAGCGGGCACCGTGAATTACGGGGGCCAGCCAGTTGAACAGCGTTTCACGCACCCGATTCGGGGTCGGGCGCAGTCCCGGCACCGGAGCAAATGACAGCAGGCGGCCGCGCCAGATTCCGGCAATGATGCGCACTTGATTGGCGGCCTGGCGCGATTTCATGCAGCGGCATGATCCCGACTTGCCGTGGCCGCGTCAACGTCAACAGCCGGCGCGGCCGGGGCTGCAGTGAGCACCCGGCCGGCCGGCACCACTCAGGCGCTGCGCCTTGCCACCCCGACCAGACCCGCCATACCGGACAGGAACAGCATGACCGTCGGCGGCACCGGAACCGCGCTGACCGGAACACTGCCGGGTGTCGGCACATCAAGCGACATAAAATCCGCCAGGTTGTCGTTGCTATCCAGCAATGGATTGATGCGCGCAAGGCTGACACCACCCGTGACATCCGGCGCGGCACTGCCCTCACCCGCGAACACGCCGCCCGTAAAATCACCATAACCCAGCGCGTCCAGCACGCCACCCGCGTCGCGCAGGACCACCGAGTCCGGTCCGTTCTGGAAATCGACATTCATGACCAGATCGGCATTACCGACCAGTGTGGTCCCGTCTCCAGCGTCGTCCCCGATGACAAAGACACCGTCTGCGGGTATGACGCCGCTGAGCATGATGCTGCTGTAAATGACGCCATCGGCACCGTTCACTCCTTCCAGCAGCAGGCCGTCCAGGATTGCACCGGGCGCGCCGAACAGCTCCACAAAAACATTGCCATTGTCAGTACCGGCCGCATCGTAGAGCACTTCGGATATCACGGTTTGCGACTGCGCGATGTTCATTGCCAGCGCACCGGATATTGCCAGCAGACACTGCGCCGCGGGTTTCGAAATATTCCTTTTCAGATTCATGACTCCTCCCTGATGATTGGTTGATCACGGGCCAACATCCGCGTCCCGTTCGGCTCTACCTTGAGCCGGTAATGCTGAAGCAGGCGTCCTTGCCAGGGCCCGTTTCCGGGTGTCCTGGCAGGGGAGAATAACGCCGTGACAGCGGCGCAACAGCCGCTGGAATGCGGCACGGCCTGTCAGCAAATACCGACAGGCCGTGTAAGCTTGAGGAAGGATTTATCGGGGCCGGGAGTCGCGGCTCAGGATTCTCCGCCGACGATGACGGTGACCATGTCTTCCGGGTGCACGCGGCGCCGGTAGGCATCCATTATCTGCTCGCGGGTCACCGCGCTCACCTTGTCGTTGAAGGTCTCAAGGTAATCCAGCGGCAGACCGTAAAAGCCGATCATGACGATGTAGCTGAGTATCTTCGAATTATTCTCGATAAGCAGCGGAAAGCCACCGGTAATATTATTCACCGAAGCAGTCAGTTCATCCTGCGTCGGCCCCTTGTCAAGGTACGTCTGCAGGGTCTCGCGCATGACCGCGAGCGCCTCGTCCACCTGGTCATTGCGTGTCTGCAGGGAAAACAGATAGGGGCCATCCTGCTGCATGGGAGAAAAGTAACTGTTCACGCTGTACGAAAGGCCCCGCTGCTCGCGCACGGCTTCGTTCAGGCGGGAAACAAGGCCGCCACCGCCGAGGACATGATTGCCCACGTACAACGGGAAATAGTCGGGGTCACCGCGGTGCATACCCGGAGCGCCCATGCGCACATGCGTCTGCGTGGATGGGTGAAACAGCCTTTTCCGGGCACTCTCCGCCAGCGGTGCCACCGGCGGGACGGGTGACGCCCGCTGCCCTGCCTGCAGTTTAGAGGTCACCCGCTCGGCCAGCACCTCGGCGGCACCGCGGTCAATATCCCCGACGATGCCGATCACGGCGTTGGCCGCAACGTAATAGCGCCGGTAGAACTCCCTGACCTGCTTGACCGTCAGCGCCTTCAGGCTGGCTTCGGTACCCTCCGGCCTGGAGGCATAGGGATGCTCGCCATAAACCATTTTAAAAAAGGTGTATTCAGCCACCGTCGAGGGTGACTGTTCGGCGTGACGCAAGGCAACCAGCATGCGCTCGCGCTCGCGTGCGAAATCCGCCTGGTTGAAATCAGGTGCACCGGTGACATCCCGCAGCAGGTCGAGCGCCGGCTGCAGGTGTGCACTGTCGCTCAGACTGCGCAAGGACACCCAGGCCATATCGCGTGCCGACTCGCTGCTCAGTTGGGCGCCCAGCGATTCCACGCGGACGGCCAGTTCGTCGGCACTGAGTCCTGCCGCCCCCTTGTCCAGCAGGGTGCTGGTCATGCTGGCCAGGCCGGGATGCCCGTCATCACGGGCACTGCCGGCAGCAAAGGTTATGTTGACATCCACCATCGGCAGTTCCGGTGCGGGGACGAAATAGACCCGGGCACCATTTTCCGTCACCCAGTGCTGGATTACCGGCATTGCCTGCGCCACAGCGACCGGCAGCAGCCACACCAGCAGCAGCCGGACACAGAAACGCAGTGCGCCTGTCCCGTTTTCAGTGTACATGGCCACCTCCCGGCAGATCGGCTACCGCTGTCTGGTCGTTCTGCATCGGCAGCGGATCCAGGTAAGCGACCGTCAGGTGTTTTTCCACCAGGTATTTGCGGGCCACGGCCTGCACCTGCACGGCGGTGACCGCGTTGATGCGATCGACGTAATCATCGGCCAGTCGCCAATCGAGGCCTGCAGCCTCCAGCTGCCCGATCTTCATGGCCTGGTAGAAAGTGGAATCCTGCTCGTAGATGGCGTCGGCCACGACCTTTGACTTGACCCGCTGCAGTTCATCCGGCTCGACCGGCTTGTCCTGCAGGCGCTGTACCTGCTGCAGCAATGCCTGCTGCAGCTCTTCCACGCTGTGCTCGCCGGCCGGGGTGCCGTCGAACAGGAACAGGCCCTGCTGGCGATCGTACAGGTCATAACCCGCGCCGGCACTGGTCGCGATCTGGCTGCCGCGCACCAGTTCTTTCGTCAGCCGGGAACTATCGCCACCATCGAGGATGCTGGCCAGCACCTCCAGCGCATAAGGCTGCCAGTCCTCGTCAGCGGTCTTCAGCACCGGGGTCCCGTAGCCCATGATGAGGTAGGGCACCTCTGCGGGCGCCCTGACGGTGATGCTGCGCTTGCCCCGCTGCGGGGGTTCGACCCGCGGCTTGGGCGGCACGATCGTTTCCGGCTGCAGCGGCCCGAAATGCTGCTGCGCCAGTTTCAGTACCGCCTCCGGCTCGACATCCCCGACCACCACCAGCACTGCATTATTGGGCGCATACCAGCGTTCATACCAGGCCTGCAGGTCGGCCAGCTGCAGGTTCTCGAGATCATTCATCCAGCCGATGGTGGGGATGCGCGAAGAACTGCTGACAAAGGCACTGGCCATGAACTGCTCGTGGGTCAGTGATATGGGCTTGTCCTCGGTGCGCAACCGGCGCTCTTCCATAACCACCTTGATTTCCTTCTGGAATTCCTCGTCCAGCAGGTGCAGGTTGCGCATCCGGTCGGCCTCCAGCTCAAAGCTGACCGGCAGGCGGCTCTTCTCCAGGCGCTGGAAGTAAGCGGTGTAGTCCTGTCCGGTAAAGGCATTCTCGCTGCCGCCGTTCTCGGAAATGATCCGGGAAAACTCACCCGCCGGATGCTTGTCCGTGCCCTTGAACATCATATGCTCCAGCACATGCGATACACCGGTGATACCATCGTGCTCATAGCTTGCTCCGACCTTGTACCACACCTGGGAGACTACGACCGGCGCGCGGTGGTCCTCCTTGACGATGAGTTTGAGGCCGTTGTCCAGCCGGTATTCATGCACGGCACCGCTTGCCAGCACCAGATGGCTGCCCAGCAAGAGGATAACTGCTGTGAGACTTCGCATTCAGTTGCTCCTGAAATTATCGGTGGTTAACCCCGACGGGTATGGGATGATAGGATATCCCGCTGAAAATTTCCCATTCCTGCAGAGACAATCGATTCCATGCTCGGGTTCCGCAAAAACAAGACACCGGCCGCGGCCGACAAACCGGAGAAGGCCGGACTGTTCCGCCGTCTGCGGGAAGGCCTGTCCCGCACCCGCCATTCCCTGACCGAAAGCGTCGTCGACCTGGTACTGGGCAGCAAGGCGATCGACGCCAACCTGCTGGAAGAAATCGAGACCACGCTGCTGGTCGCGGATATGGGCGTCGAGGCAACCCGCGAGATCATCGACCGCCTGACCGAACAGGTGGCACTCAACCAGTTTGCCGACGCCGAGGCCCTGATGAGCGCACTGCGCAAGCATATGCAGGCCATCCTCGCCCCCAGCAGCCAGCCACTGCTTATCCCGGAAGACAGGCGGCCGTTTGTGATTCTCATGGTCGGCATCAATGGTGCTGGCAAGACCACCACCATCGGCAAGCTGGCACACCGCTTCCAGCAGCAGGGACTGAAGGTTATGCTGGCCGCCGGCGACACCTTTCGCGCAGCCGCGGTCGAGCAGCTGCAGACCTGGGGTGAGCGCAATGGTGTGCCGGTCATCTCCCAGCGGCAGGGCTCCGACTCGGCCTCGGTCATATTCGATGCCCTGCAATCGGCGCAGGCGCGTGCTGTCGACGTTCTGATCGCGGATACCGCCGGACGCCTGCATACCCAGTCGAACCTGATGGAAGAACTGAAGAAGATCAAGCGCGTTATGGCCAAACTCGACCCGGTCGCCCCTCACGAAATCATGCTGGTCGTGGATGCCGGCACCGGCCAGAATGCCATCAGCCAGGCACAGGAATTCAACCAGGCGGTGGGTCTGACCGGTATCACCCTGACCAAGCTGGACGGCACCGCCAAGGGCGGCATCATCTTCGCCGTCGCGAAAAAGCTGAACATCCCGATTCGCTTTGTGGGCGTTGGAGAAGGCCTGGAAAATCTTCGGGAATTCGATGCAAAGGAGTTTGTGGATGCGCTGTTTGAGTAATGTTTCTAAGAAGGTAAAAAGTGAACAGTGAAAAGTAAAGCGTGCAACCGCCAGCAGGAAGCTGACTCCACACTCCATGCTTTATTTCATCACTTCTCACTTCTCACTTTTCACTTTTCACTTGAAACACAATGATTCGATTCGACAACGTCAGCAAGCGCTACCCCGGGGGCTACGAGGCCCTGAGCAACGTCAGCTTCGACATGCAGTCGGGTGCGATGGCCTTTCTGACCGGTCATTCGGGCGCCGGCAAAAGCACCCTGCTGAAGCTTGTCGCACTGATCGAGCGCGTCACTCGCGGCCAGCTGTTCCTGGACGGACAGAACGTCACACGTATCAGCTCGCGGCGTATACCCTATATACGCCGCAAGATCGGCTTCATCTTCCAGGACCACCACCTGCTGTTCGACCGCACCGTCTTCGACAATGTTGCCCTGCCGCTGATCATTGCGGGCTACCGGCACCAGGAAGTGGGACGCCGGGTACGGGCGGCGCTGGACAAGGTTGGCCTGCTGAACAAGGAACGACTCTACCCGATCACCCTGTCCGGTGGTGAACAGCAGCGGGTGGGGATCGCCCGCGCCGTAGTCAACAAACCCCTGCTGCTGCTTGCTGATGAACCGACCGGCAACCTGGACCCGGAACTGTCACGCGAAGTCATGGCCCTGTTCGCCATGTTCAACGACGTGGGGGTCAGCGTCCTGGTCGCCAGCCACGACCTGCAGCTCATCAGCGAACTCGACTACCCGGTCCTGTCACTGTCACAGGGCCGTCTGGTGCAGCCCGGGGCTGACGCGGCATGAAGTACCCCGGCAATCCCCGGCGGCACTCCCGGCATCACTGGCGCGCAAACCTGCGGCGCCTGCTGTCCCCGCGTACCTTTCTGCAGCGCCATGCCCAGGTGGCGCTGGACAGCCTGGGACGCCTCTACCGCAACGGGATCGCATCGCTGATGACGGCGGCGGTTATCGGTATCGCACTGGCGATGCCAACGGGCATGTTCCTGCTGCTGGACAACCTGCACCGCCTGAGTGGCTCCTGGGAGGGGCAGGCCAGCCTGTCGGTATTCCTCAAGGCGGAAATTGACAGTGACACTGCCCGGCAACTGGCCGACAACCTGGCGGCATGGCCTGAAATCGGCGCCGTGCAGCTGGTCACGCCACAACAGGCGCTGCAGGAATTCAGTGAACATTCCGGTTTCGCCGACGTCCTGGGTCTGCTGGAGGACAATCCGCTGCCAGTTGTCCTCATCGTCACGCCGGCCACGGACCAGACCGACCCGGCGCTGGCCGGCGCCCTGCAGGGCCGGCTGACAGCCCTGCCGGAAACCGACCTGGCGCAGCTGGACCTGCAGTGGGTGCAGCGACTTGCCGCGATTCTGGATATTGCCCGCCGCGGCATCATGGTAATCAGTGCCCTGCTGGCACTGGCCGTGCTGCTGGTGATCGGCAATACCATCCGCCTGGAAATCCAGAACCGGCGCGAGGAGATCCTCGTCACCAAGCTCATCGGCGCGACCAATGCTTTCGTCCGCCGGCCGTTCCTCTACACTGGAACGTGGTACGGGGTATTCGGGGCGTTGCTGGCATGGATACTGGTGGAAACCGGTTTCCGGCTGCTGTCTGGCCCGGTGGGCACACTCGTGGGCCTGTACCAGAGTGAATTCACCCTGGAGACACTGCCACTGGCGCTGTTCGGCCTGCTCACACTCACCGGCGTGGTGCTTGGCCTGCTGGGTTCCTGGCTGGCGGTCGGCCGCCACCTGCACGCGATTGAGCCGAGTTGAGCGCAGCCTGAAGGCACTCCCAGAAACATCCTATCTTATTGTTATCTTTTTATTTTATATCTTCCCTGCAGTGCCACCCGACCCCGGGCGTTATACCGCCCCGCAACCCTGCGACTGCTGATCAAGTCCCCCGCCCGCACGCCGATTTCATGCAACTTTCCAGTGAATTGGCACTCTATACGAACGAGTGCTAACATGATCGACAAGCAACCAGAGAGAACTTTATGACAAAGGCATTAGTCACCAGAAATCAGACACTTGCGTTACCACTGGCAACCGGAAACCTGGATCAGTACATCCAGGCGGCCTTCAGCGTTCCGGTCCTCACCCTCGAAGAGGAACGCAGCTTGGCGGAGCGCCTGCAGCGGGATAGCGATCTGGATGCCGCACGGCAACTGGTGATGTCCCATCTGCGCTTCGTGGTCCGTATTGCACGCGGTTACAGCGGCTACGGCCTTGCCCTGGGAGACCTGATCCAGGAAGGGAATATCGGCCTGATGAAAGCGGTCAAGCGCTTCGATCCCACGGTCGGTGTCCGCCTGGTGTCTTTTGCGGTGCACTGGGTACGCGCCGAGATTCACGAGTTCATTCTGCGGAACTGGCGCATCGTCAAGGTGGCAACCACCAAGGCCCAGCGCAAGCTGTTCTTCAACCTGCGCAGCAGGAAAAAGCGCCTCGGCTGGATGAACCAGGAGGAAGTCAACGCCATTGCAGCAGATCTGGGCGTCAAGCCGGAAACCGTGCTGGAGATGGAGTCACGCCTGAGCGGCCAGGACGTGGGTTTCGACCCGGCAGGCAGCGATGACGATGATGACAGCCCCGGCTATGCACCGGCCGCCTACCTGACCGATGCCTCCAACGACCCGGCTCTTGCCGTGGAACAGGAAGACTGGAGCAGCCGCAATACGGACAACCTGGTAGAGGCGCTCGAACAACTGGACGACCGCAGCCGCGTGATCCTGGAGGAACGCTGGCTCGCCGAGGACAAGAGCACCCTGCACGACCTGGCTGCCCGCTTCGATATCTCCGCCGAACGTATCCGCCAGCTGGAAAAGAACGCGCTCAGCAAGCTGAAGAAGACCATGCTGGCCTGACCCGGCCACACCGGGCAGGGTTGATAAAAACGGCCCCTTGGGCCGTTTTTATTGCCTGCAGGGAAGGCCGCTATAACGGCATCCAGCCCTCTCGCAACACTCGTACATCCCTGTACATCGCAGGTACATCGCAGGTACATCGCGGAACACACAACTGCGGGGACGCAGGAGTTAGGGCAGTGCAGGACGCAACGAATGTGGGGCCGAAGCTGGCCTGGGCGCAGCAGCCCGCCTCCGGATGGCTCAGTCCAGCAGCGGCAGGTAGTGGTCGATCAGCAGGATGGCGAAGATGGCCATCAGGTACCAGATGGAATAGCCAAAGGTCTTCATGGCGATCTTTTCGTCGTTGCCCTTCATCAACTGCACGGCATAGTAGAGAAAACCGCCACCCAGCAGCAGCGCGCCGAGCAGGTAGAAAGGGCCGCTCATGTGGGTGGCAAAGGGCAGTACGCTGACCGCGATCAGCATCAGGGTGTACAACAGGATCTGCAGCTGCGTGAACGGCACACCGTGCGTAACCGGCAGCATCGGGATATCGACCTTGGCGTATTCCTCGCGCCGGTGTATCGCCAGCGCCCAGAAGTGCGGTGGCGTCCAGACGAAGATAATCAGGAACAACAGCAGCGCATGCGGATCGAGCGAGTCGGTCAGGGCGGTCCACCCGAGTATCGGGGGCGCGGCGCCGGCGGCACCGCCAATGACGATGTTCTGCGGCGTGGCACGTTTCAGGTACATGGTGTAGACGATGGCGTAGCCGACCAGCGAGAGAAAGGTCAGTACCGCCGTCAGGGTGTTCACCAGGAATGCCAGGACTACCATGGACAGGGCACCCAGTGTTGTGGCAAACAGCAGCGCGTTGCGCTCGTTGATCTCACCCTGCGGCAGTGGCCGGCCGCTGGTGCGCGCCATCTTGGCATCCTCGCGTGCATCCAGCACGTGATTGATGGCTGCCGCTGCGGACGCCGCCATGCCGATACCGAGATTGCCGAAAAACAGCACATCCAGCGGCACCATGCCGGGCGGGGTGGTTGCGAGAAACATGCCGACCATGGCGGTGAACACGATCAGCGCCACGACCTTGAGCTTGCACAGGCCTAGATAGCTTTTTACGAGACTTGTCATTCGCCGGTATTGAATCCTGGGGTGCAACAGGTGCACCAATTGGTTTCCTTCAGCAGCCCTTGCCACCCGTCACGCTAACCGATCTTCGAGTACTTCAGCAGTTTCTGCAGATCCTTCAGCATGCCGCGGGCATCAGCGTTCGGCAGATAGTACATCATGAGATTGCCCAGCGGGTCGACGATATAGACCCTCTGCGCGCCCATCACCGGAGTTTCATCGGTCCTGAACTGGGGCGCCAACGCGGCGGCATTCCCGCCTGACAGCAGCGCCACGGCCATGTCCCTGTGCTCCTGTGCCAAGAAGCTGCCCAGTTCATCCGGGAGGCTGTCAGCGTGCAGCAGGAACAGGGTCTGCACCCGCTTCATGTTTTCATTCTGGGCGAGACGCACCTGGCGCATCTTGTAGAGGCTGTTGCGACAGGTTTCATCGCAGCCGGCCTCGTCGATATAGAGCAGTGTCCACCGGCCCTGCAGGTAGTCCTGCAGCGACATGCCGTCACTCACCATGTCCGTGGGCATCGTCAGGGGCCGCGCCGGATGTACCAGGTTGCCCCGGTTGGTGGTTCCCTGCGGCTTCCAGCCTTCTTCACTGCTGTGGTGCATCACCCAGGCAACAAACACCGGCGCCAGGAAAATCAGCCCCAGTAAAACCAGCGCCTGGCGCGAGCTGAGAAAACCCTGCTGCCGGGCGGCGGTCAGGATGCGGCCGGAACGTGATCGAGAGTTACTTGTCTGCATTGTCTTCCCGTAAGGATTTTTCCGAAATTCGCTTGCTGTTGACGCCGATGTAAATCAGCAACAGCACCACAGCCAGTGTAAACCACTGCATGGCATAGGCGCGGTGCTTGTCCGGCGTCACCTCGTAGACGGGCTGCCACTCGCGCACGAACCCGTGCTCGTTTGACTCGTCCAGCAACAGGATCACCGGCAAGAGCCGGGTCTCAAGCAGCTGTTCCAGCTGCGCCAGATCCAGTTGCTGAACGACCTTCGGCCAACCGGCATGAGTTTCCTCTATGTCACCCAGTCTGAACGGATTTTCCGGCGGCAGACTGGTAACAGCATCCACGGCCACCGGGCCTGCGGGACCTGGCAGTTCCGGCAGCACTGCCCGATCCGGCCCCGTCGGAACCCAGCCGCGATTCACCAGCACCACCGACTCGCCATCCGGAAGCTGCAGCGGAGTCAGCACATGATAGCCGGCATGCCCCTGGTAAAGGCGGTTGTCCAGCAACACCTGGTGTGCCAGGTCATACCGGCCGCGCACCCCCACGGGGCGAAAGGCAGCCAGATTGCCCGACTCAAGCAGCCAGCCCAGATCGACCGGGGCAAGATGGACGCTGGCTTCTTGGGCATCAACCAGCCCCTGTTTCCATGTGGCCCGATCGAGTTGCCACACCCCAAGCCCGACCAGCACCGGCAGCAAAACCAGCGTTGCCAGGGTCGGCCACAGGCCGGGCTTGAATTCAAATCCACCGAGCCTCATTCAGGCATCCGATTTGCTATACTGCGAGCCATTCTCAAGTCCACCTGCGCGGTCACCACCCATGTTCACAAAAATTCTTGTCGTCCTGATCCTGTTCACCATCATCGGCAGCCTCTTCAGCGGCCTATTTTTCCTGATCAGGGACAAGGGTGCCTCGGACCGCACGGTCCGGGCGCTTACTGTGCGCATCAGCCTGTCGGTCCTGCTGTTTGTTCTGCTGATGATCGGCTACGCCACCGGCCTGCTGCAACCACACGGCGTTGGCGGCTAGCCGGTGTAACGCCGTCGTCTTCAACTCTGCGCCGAAGGCCGGCGCTCCTGCATACACTTGCAGCTCTGTAGGAATGGTCACCTGACCGCGATGAATATGCAGCCGCACATCCCTGTGGGCCGTCGCTTCCGGCGTCCCTGCCTTTCGCGACATACCAACATCCCTGTAGGCAATAAAAAGGGCGCTGCAAGCAGCGCCCTTCGGATACTGGGCCTTGCTTCTATACCAGCCAGTAGACGAAGACGAACAGACCCAGCCAGACCACGTCAACGAAGTGCCAGTACCAGGCGACCGCTTCGAAGGCAAAGTGGTGTTCATTGGTAAAATGGCCCTTGATGCTGCGAATCAGGATAATCAGCAGCATGGTGGCACCCAACGTCACATGCAGGCCGTGGAAACCGGTCAGCATATAGAAGGTGGTACCGTAGATGCCGGAACCGAGTGTCAGGTTCATTTCATGATAGGCATGCCTGTATTCATAGGCCTGCAGACCCAGGAACAGGAAGCCCAGGGCCACCGTGGCCATCAGGCCCAGGATCAACTGGGTGCGATCACCCTTCTTCAGGCCCCAGTGCGCCCAGGTAACGGTCACGCCACTGGACAGCAGGATCAGGGTGTTGATTGCCGGAATCCCCCAGGCGCCCATGGGCGTGTATTCACCTCCCACGGCTCCGGGACCATTGGTTGGCCACACGGCATCAAACCCGGACCACAGCAGCTCGTGGGTCATGGCATTATTGGATGCACCACCGAGCCACGGCACGGAATACATGCGGGCATAGAACAGGGCGCCGAAGAAGGCCGCAAAGAACATAACCTCGGAGAAGATGAACCAGCCCATACCCATGCGGAACGAGGTATCCACCTGGTCGTTGTACTTGCCGGCCAGGCTTTCGTTGATGACCGTGCCGAACCAGCCGAACAGCATGGCGATGATGATCACGGCGCCGACCAGCATGATGACGCTGCTGTTGCCATGCAGGAACCTGGCAAAGCCGAACAGGAGCAGGAACATGCCGACTGAACCGACGATGGGCCAGTGGCTGGGTTCCGGCAGGTAGTAACCCCCTTTAGATGCTGACATTGATAACTCCCTCTGTGTCCAAAATGTTCAGTAAAAAATCGTTATCGCTACAGTTGCGCGCCGCTGGCGGCGCCCGTTGTACCCTGCAATTCTTCTATCACACCTGCCTGCTTGCCGGCCGGCTCAGGCGACTCGGCATGGAAAAAAGTATAGGACAGGGATACCGTCCCGACATCCTCCGGCAGTTCCGGATCCACCACGAAACGCAGCGGCATGAGCTTTTCCTCGTTCGGCCCAAGGGTCTGGCGGGTGAAACAGAAGCATTCCGTCTTGTTGAAATACTTCGCCGCTACCCCCGGCGCGAGACTGGGTACGGCCTGTCCTGATACCATCTCGCCGGTTTTGTTCCTGGCGAAATAGTTGACCTCGGTCACCTCGCCCGGATGCACCTTGACGCGTCTGACCACAGGCTTGAAGTCCCAGGCCAGGTCACTGTGCACGGAAGACAGGAACTCGACCGTAACGGTGCGGCCCTTGTCCACCCGCTGGCTGAGTGCCGCCTCCGCTGCGATGCGTCCGGTCTTGCCGTTGATGCCGGTAATGTCACAGAACACGTCATACAAGGGCACCAGCGCGAACCCGAAGCCGAACATGGCAACGGCCGCAATCAGCAGGCGCCTGACTACGCGGCGGTTGGCGGATGCGCGGTCGCTGGTTTCCATATCAGCCGGTCACCACGAAGAAGCTGCCGATATAAACGGCCATCACCACCAGCACCAGCACCACAATGGTTAGTGTCTTGCGGGTGGCACGGCGCTTCAGCTCTTCCTGTGTCATGTTCTGCTCGTCAGGTTCTGGGCCGGCACGGGCGTCGCCGCCCGTGCCCTCCCGGTTCTATTTGACTTCCGGTGCCGTCTCGAAGGTGTGATACGGGGCCGGTGACGGAACGGTCCATTCCAGACCATGGGCACCTTCCCAGACCTGACCGGTAGCCTTCTCGCCGCCCCGGATGGTCTTGATCACCACGAAGACGAAGAATACCTGGGCCAGGCCGAAGGCGAAGCCGCCGATACTGGAGACCATGTTCCAGTCCGCGAACTGCAGCGAGTAGTCCGGGATGCGGCGCGGCATGCCGGCCAGGCCGAGGAAGTGCTGCGGGAAGAACAGCACGTTCACAGAGATCACGGACCACCAGAAGTGGATCTTGCCGAGCCGCTCGTCGACCATGTGACCGGTCCACTTCGGCAGCCAGTAGTAGGCAGCGGCAATGATGGCGAACAGTGCCCCGGTTACCAGCACGTAGTGGAAGTGCGCCACGATGAAGTAGGTGTCGTGGTACTGCATGTCGGCTGGGGCCACACCCATCATCAGGCCGGTGAAGCCGCCGATGGTGAACAGGAACACGAATGCGACCGCCCACAGCATCGGGGTCTCGAAGGTCATCGAGCCGCGCCACATGGTGGCGGTCCAGTTGAACACCTTCACCGCGGTCGGGACGGCGATCATGACGGTGGCATACATGAAGTACAGCTCACCCGCAACCGGCATGCCGGTGGTAAACATGTGGTGCGCGTACACGATGAAAGACAGGAACGCGATGGAGGCCGTTGCGTACACCATGGAGCTGTAGCCGAACAGCTTCTTGCGGGCGAAGGTCGGGATGATCTCGGAGATCACGCCGAAGGCCGGCAGGATCATGATGTAAACCTCGGGATGCCCGAAGAACCAGAACACGTGCTGGAACAGCACCGGGTCACCGCCGCCGGCGGCACTGAAGAAGCTGGTGCCGAAGTTGCGGTCGGTCAGCATCATGGTCACGGCACCGGCCAGTACCGGCATCACGGCGATCAGCAGGAACGCGGTGATGAACCAGGTCCAGACGAACAGGGGCATCTTCATCAGGGTCATGCCGGGGGCGCGCATGTTCAGCACGGTGGCGATGATGTTGATGGCACCCATGATGGAGGAGAAGCCCAGCATGTGCACGGCAAAAATGAAGAAATCCGTGCTGGCGGGCGCGAAGGTCGTGGACAGTGGCGCGTAGAAGGTCCAGCCGAATGCCGGGCCGCCGCCTTCCATGAACAGGGTGCTGAGCAGCATGGTGCCGGCAAACGGCAGGATCCAGAAGCTCCAGTTGTTCATGCGCGGCAGCGCCATGTCCGGTGCACCGATCATCAGCGGAATCTGCCAGTTGGCCAGGCCGACCATGGCAGGCATGATCGCGCCGAACACCATGATCAGGCCGTGCATGGTGGTCATGGTATTGAAGAACTGCGGATCGACAATCTGCAGCCCGGGCTGGAACAGCTCGGCACGGATCACCATTGCCATGGCGCCGCCGATCAGCAGCATGGTGAAGGCAAACCACAGGTACAAGGTACCGATGTCCTTGTGGTTGGTGGTGGTAATCCAGCGCATGATGCCGGACGGGCGATGATCGTGATGATCGTCGTGTGTGGTTGCTGTACTCATCAATTCATACCTCCACTAAAAATTCCTGAATTCCTTAACGGGCAGCAGCGACGTCTGACGGCTGCACCACGTCACCGGTAGCGTTGCCGAAGGCATTGCGCTCGTAGGTGATCACGGCCGCGAGGTCAGCATCGTTCAGTTGCTGGCCAAAGGCCGCCATGGCCGGGTTTTTCTTGCCACCATGGAGCACGATGTCGAGGTGCACGGCAACCGGTCCGGTGGCGACCGGGCTACCCTTCAGCGGCGGGAAGCCGACGGCCGGCAGGCCTTCTCCACCTGCCTGGTGACAGGCCTGGCAATTGGTCTTGAAAACCGTCTCACCCTTGGCCATCAGATCATCCATGCTCCAGGTCTTGGTAGCTGCAGCGGCATCTGCCGCAGCGGCGCCTTTCTGCTCATTAACCCAAGCCTGGTAATCTTCCTCGGTCTTGGCGATCAGCACGATCGGCATGAAGCCATGGTCCTTGCCGCACAGTTCCGCGCACTTGCCGCGGTACAGGCCCGGCTCACTCAGTTCGGTCCAGGCGTCGTTGATGAAGCCCGGCACGGCATCCTGCTTCCAGCCAAGTGCCGGCACCCACCAGGAATGGATGACGTCGTTGGAAGTGACCAGGAAGCGGATCTTCTTGTTAATCGGGACGACGATCGGATTGTCCACTTCCAGCAGGTAGTTCGTATCCTTGTCGGCCTTGTTGTGAATCTGGTCCTGGGTGGTGGCCAGGGCGCTGAAGAAGCTGATGTCCTCGTCCAGGTAATCGTACTTCCACTTCCACTGGTAACCGGTGATCTGGATGGACATGTCAGGGTCGCGCGTATCCTCGAGCGCCAGCAGGGTCGTGGTGGCAGGAACGGCCATGCCAACCAGAATCAGGAAGGGGATGGTAGTCCAGATGATTTCGACTGTCGTGCTCTCATGGAACGTTGCCGATACCGCACCTTTTGATTTGCGGTGGGTGAAGATGGAGTAAATCAGCACCGCAAAAACGCCGAGACAGACCACGACACAGATCCAGAAAATCATCATGTGCAGGTCGTAGACCTTGTGACTGATCTCCGTGGCTCCCGGCGTCAGGTTCAGTGAATAATCTGCGAAGGAATTGCCTGCGCCCAGCAGGATAGCGGCGCCCCACAGACTGCACAGTGCGCGTTTAAGCGATATAGCGAACATGCATCGATCTCCCTAACACTCTAGTTTAAATGCAAAATCTCTTACGGCGCCGGACTGTCCCGTGCCTGCGGGTCCTGCTGCCAGCCATCCCGGTGGATGACCTGTTGCAACTCGGCCGCGAGGGTACGCCGTTCTTCTTCGTTCAGGAACTCGCCAAGCTGTACCTGCCGGCCCTGAAAGGCGATAGCAAGACGGCTCGGATACCAGGCAATATGCGGCTGTTCCAGACTGATCCGCGCCCAGGCGCGGGGGCATTCCCAGCGCTCTTCCGGTGTTTGCCGGCCCTTTTCGACAGTGACGACACTGGCATTCACGGTAACCACCTCGCGCATCTGGCTGCGTGTCAGACACAGGTAAAAGGCCGCTCCAAGAACCAGTATTTCCAGACCCGCAAATGGCAGTACGGTCCAGAGACCATGCAGTGCAAATGCGATCCCGATCCCCAGGCAGACGATGGCTATCGCCGCATAAACCTGGACCGCCTGGCGCCATGACAGGGACTGGTTGGGACGAATCACCCAGTGACAGTCCCGGCCCGCAGGATCACAGACAAGTTCCACCACTGTTCTATTTTGACCCGTCGATCCTAGCCACCCTGTTACAGGGTGCACCTGCAACTGCTGGCCCGGCACCCCGCAACAGTACAGAACATGCGCTGCCGGGATTTGTGCCGAAAAAAAGTCCGCGCATTGTATCCGCACACTGCGGAAGATTCAATTGAGACCGCAACTCATTTGCACGATGATTTCCATTCCTCGCTCATGCCGGCAGCGACAAACACCTTGCCACCCGGTCAGGTTCAACGGGATCCATGGCTGGCACTTCCCCCAGGAACCGGAATGAAAGCCTTGATTTTAATGTGTTAATGTTTTCCTCTGTGTAGTCGGCGCCCGGCGGGAGCCGATTTGCGACCCAGCCGGCCGGGGTGCAGCCGCTGGACATGATGGATTCCGCCGTCAGCAGGGCATGATTCAGACAACCCAGCCGGATCCCGACGACCAGGACGACTTCCAGTTCGAGCGCCCGCGCCAGATCCGCCAGGGTTTCGTCATCATTCAGGGGCACCTGCCAGCCGCCAACCCCCTCGACCAGCACGCAGTCGGCCTTGCCGGCGATTTCGGCACAGACCGATCGAATCGTGTCGATCGCAATTGTCTCGCCAACCCTGGCCGCGGCAATATGCGGTGCGATGGGTGGCTCGAAGGCATAGGGATTGACCAGCGCATATGGCAGCGCGACCGAGGACTGCCGCTGCAACTGCAGGGCATCATCATTCACCAGGCCCGCGGCGGTGCGCTCACAGCCCGAGGCCACCGGCTTCATGGCGGCGACTCGTTGTCCCTGAGCCTGCAACTGCGCCATCAGCCCGAGGGTCACGGCCGTCTTGCCCACACCGGTATCCGTTCCGGTGATGAAATAACCGCGAGGACTAGTCATTATCTGACAGGCCACCCGGCGCCTGCCTGGGGATCAACGGCAGCGGCACTTCAGCAGGGGCGGTTTTTGGCTGCGGCGACCACGCATGGCCGTAGATCACTTCGTAGGTCGAAGGCAGGACCCCGTCGCGACGGAATGCTTCATAGGCCGCGGTGAATGCCTGAAACCGGCGCTTCCCGGTCAGGCCGCGGGCACGCCCGCGGGTAACGTTGTGCGCCCCGATGTGTTTCAGATCGAGCATCAGGGCGGCCAGGTCAGTGTAAGTCATGGTGAGGCGTTCGGTGTCCATGACCGGCTCGGCCCAGCGCGCCTGCAGCAGCGCATCCCCCACATCGTGCATATCGATAAACGGATTGACGTGGGTATAGCCGTCCACAGCGCTCCAGCTGGTGCGCAACTCGCTCAGCGTGTCCGGCCCCAGGGTGGTGAACATCAGCAGGCCACCCGGTACCAGCACGCGACGTAACTCCTGCAGTGTCGCAGGAAGATCCGTGCACCATTGCAGCATCAGGTTGGAAAATATGAAATCGAAACTGGCGTCGGCGAATGGCAGCGCCTCGGCATCACCGCAGACACAGGCCTGCCGGCGCCACCAGCCGCCCCGCGTGCGGGCCTGCTGCAGCATGGCGGGCGCGATATCCAGGGCGACGACATCGGCCTTGCGATAACGCTTGCCCAGCACCCGGGTAAACATCCCGGTACCCGCGCCCAGATCCAGGATTTGCCTTGGCTGCATGCGGATAAAATCGAGGCGTTCCACCAGCCGGCTGCCGACTTCATTCTGCAGGGCTGCGGAGTCATCGTAAGTGCCGGCAGCACGCTCGAAGGCACGCCGCGCCAGTGGCTTGTCGAGCCAGTCGCGAACTTCAGGCACGGGCAATACCGGTTTTGTCCTGCTGCTGCAGGAAGGCATGAACCAGGTCAGACACGACCTGCGGCCTGGCAATGAAAGGGGCATGCCCGGCACCTGCGACAATCTCGACACTGGCGTTCGGCATGAGGGCGGCTGTTGCCCTGGCCGCAGCGCCCGGAACCAGGGTGTCACGCTCGCCGGCCACGACCAGCGCCGGACAGGCAAGCGTACCGAGTTCTTCCCGCAGGTCGGTATTGCGCAGGATATCCAGGCCGGCCCGCAGCGCGACCGGGGAAGGCTCCCCTTTCGCCAGCAGCTGCGTTCGCAGCATCCGCAGCACCGCGCCGTCAGTGTCACTGCCGCGCACCTGCAGGGCGAGAAAGCGGTTCAGGGTCCGCAGGAAATCCTGCTGCAACTCTGCCGCGAAGGTATCCAGCAATTCCGGCAGCATCGCGAACTGCCAGTCCGGGCGACGCACGAAACAGGGGGTGCTTGCCAGCAGCAGCAGGGCGCGCACCCTGGCAGGCGCCCGTAGCGCGGCACGCATTGCGACCAGGCCGCCCAGCGACCAGCCCAGCCAGGCGGCAGCTGCAGGTGCCACAGCAAGCACCGCGTCCGTCATGTCATCCAGGGTCGTTTCATCTGACCAGCCACTGCTGCCATGTCCCGGCAAGTCCACCCGCAGGACACGGAAACCCGGCTCCAGCAGCGGCACGAAAGCGTCCCAGACGCCGGCATGCAGACCCCAGCCATGGATCAATACGAGGTCGGGGCCGCTGCCGCTGCTTTGGGTAAACAGTTTGCTCATCTCAAATAAGGGGGCTGATTCGTCTGTCACTTACTTAAAATGGCCACGGAATCCACCGGAAAAACACGGAAAGAAATAACAACCGCTGGAAGCCATTCCGTGTCCTTCAGTGGATTCCGTGGCCAACCATTTTTAAACACGAAATTACTAAAGTAATCA
>Ga0210064_1000042_pt1 | contig 55330 bp, 46 predicted proteins | sample Muzzi_CordC_D2_FD_185531 | JGI IMG/M metagenome (GOLD analysis project Ga0210064, IMG submission 185531) | Wetland microbial communities from San Francisco Bay, California, USA, that impact long-term carbon sequestration - Muzzi_CordC_D2 (SPAdes) | ecosystem: Environmental > Aquatic > Marine >... | reverse complement strand
ATTCGGATTACCGGTCAGCTCATCGAGGCGGAGACCGGCAACCACCTTTGGGCGGAACGCTACGATCGGGCGCTTGACGACATCTTCGCAATCCAGGACGAAATCACCGCAAGCGTGATCGGCTGCATTCAGCCTGAAGTTTATGCTGCCGAGCATGACCGCTTGAAAAGGAAAGCGCCGCAAAGCCTGGATGCATGGGAGACTTTTATCCGCGGCATGTTCCTCTACAGTCAGCATTCGGACACCGGCACCAAAGACGCTCTCAACATGCTCGACCGCGCCATCGAGCTGGATCCCTGCTACGCCCAAGCCCACGGCTTGCGCGCCGTCTGCCTGGCATGGCGTGCGATTCAGGGCTGGGAGAACCGCGATACAGCCTTTGCGCAAGCCGCTGAAGGAGCCGATCGCGCGATCGCATGTGATCCGGCGGAACCCTGGGCTTATCTTGCGCATGGCATCATCGCGGCAGCGAACCGGCGTGATTCAGAAGCAGTCGCTGCGATCAGCCGCGCCATCGACGCAAGCCCCAACTTTGCATATGCGCACGGCCTTCTTGGGGCGGCCCATGCTTTCGGCGGACGGCCGGACCAGGCCATCGAGTGCATCGATCGTGGAGTCCGATTGAGTCCCCGCGATACCTTTGGCGATGAATATGCGCTCTATTACGCCTTCACCCACTTTCAGGCCGGCAGGTATGGCGAAGCTGCTGCTGCCGCTGACCGGGCCATTCAACTACGCCCGGGACATCCCACTCTGTACCTCATGGCGGCCGCGTCATACGGCCTGGCAGGCGAGACTGACAAGGCAAAAAGAGCGATAATGCATCTGACGAACCTCGTCCCTGATATTACGGCCGCGGGCGTCGAGGAGACTTTTCTCTATTGCCGACCGGAAGATCGGAGCAGATTGGCCATGGGTCTGCGCGCCGCGGGGCTGCCGAGGTAGGAGCGTGCGAAGAACATTTCAGGTTTAGGCAGCCGGCGTACAGCGCCTCGCGAGAACTTTTTTTACCGTATGTTATCTTGAATAATGACCATCCAGACCGGATTAAACGGCCTGAAAATGCCGGGAAAAAGGCTTGTAAGCCTGCGAAAATTGGTATAAGAATATCCGACCAATTTAGCCAAAATTCGTTAAATGACCAGGTCCGATAACTTCATAAATTTAAAAAACGTATCACCCATCTGCCCTCGTAGCTCAGTGGATAGAGCACCGGATTCCTAATCCGGGTGCCGCAGGTTCAATTCCTGCCGGGGGCACCAGCCTCATTTTTATCATTTAGTCAATCCGCTCCGCTAAAGCGCACATTCAGATTTGAATATAGCACTTTTAGAACTGAAGGGTGCTGTTTAACCGAAACTCAGGCGGATTAATTCGAAGCATATTACCGCTGATCTCCCGTTTCCCGCCAATATGAAGTACAGTTCCCACAATTGAGTAGCGAGCTTCACAAATCATCACAGGCTGAAATGCTTTATATTATTATATCTATCTGTTATTATGTTGAATAATGAAAATCACCCACATGGCATGCTTTCTGCTTTGTTACAGACTGAGGGGCTTAAAAAAAGGAGGGCCGCACCGAATAATTTTCAATCTATCTCAATAAAATATTTTAGCTAAACCTGACCGGGGGGTTAGCGATGTCCCAGAACAAAATTCTAAGAATCGGCAGCTATAAATCTTACATGAGCAAGAAAGAAATCCAATACCTTAAGCTCATCCTGGATAAACTGGAAATTCCCCACGTAGTCGATAATGTCTCCTTTCACAACACCTCATATGCCGTCAGCCGGATGAAAACTGTCCATAATACCAGGGTCTGGAAAGTGGAGAAAGATGGCAGCGTAAGTCTGATAAACCGCTTTGGGCATAACGGACGCTTTGAATATCGGTACCTAAATATGCCCAGCCCTCTTGAATTTCAATTTGTCGATTTGAACAGTTTAAGCAATGATGAGGTTGAGTTTCTGAGTTTTCTGCTGTTCAAGGCCAACGCATTTTCTTATCCCCAATCAACCACTGGAATATAGTATCCATGCAGATTTGCCGGATCTGTCAGAATTAGAAAAGATGATTGATTGGGATGACATAAAAGACCTCGATGATCGGCCGGCCAAATCCAATCAGAATTCCAGTGGCCTAAATAAATTGGATATTAACAGCGCTAAAAACCACATCAAACTCCCACATTCGTAAAAAAACACTTAACTTCATTCCAACTATCTGATAAGAATGGATTGCAGGAAGATCTAATTAAAACCTGAATTTTGCTCGTTTTCCTGGCCGCAGTGTATAAGCGTGTACGTCAGTCATTTATCCGAAGTGAAGTTTGCTGTAAAAAATTCAGTTATCCGGTAACAGAAAATCGCTCAAAAGGTCCATAGTGCACCAAATACGAAGGATAAATCAAATACCATTCTGATATCTGTAAAGACGCAGGCGGGGGGTAAACTGCAAACCATATCAGAAATATCGGCAACCATTTAGATATTTATCTTCGGGAAGAACTCTGATCCACATACGCTACTGAAAAATTCTCAAAGGAGGCTGAGCGATGAAAGATCTGATCGGTTACATTGCACGGGCACTTGTCGATTTTCCGGATGAAGTATCGGTTAGCGAGGTCGAGGGCAAACACACCACGGTATTAGAGCTTCATGTGGCCAAAAAGGATATGGGTAAAATTATCGGCCGCCAGGGTAGAACCGCCCAGGCCATCCGCACCATTTTGAATGCAGCATCGGGCAAAACAGGCAAACGATTCGTTCTCGAAATTATCGAGTGATGGATATTCCGCCAATCCCGACACTGCCGTAAAGTAACCTGACCCGATGACATGAATTGATTTGTCGCATACATTGCAGCCCCTGCAGTATATGTGATCTATGAGAGGATAGGCTCGACACGCCTTCAAATAAAAAAAGCTGCTATAATATTAGAGGATGGAAATTTATGAAGCAAAAATATCGCATCTGGAAAAATGTAAAAGGGAAAGAACTGCTTATTCAGGAATATGCCGTTTTAACAGCCGAGTCCAGAAAACAAAAACATCTCGGACTGGAAAATGAAGATTTTTCACTGCTTTGCGAACAAAGCTATCAGGCCGATGAAGTTGAGAATGCAACCTCGCGCGGCAAAGAGGAACTAATCCTGTTTTTGCGGAATCAGCATTTTTTTCCGATTGGGCTGTACATGGATTTAATTGCTGATACCGTCACTACCATGTATACAGCCAAAGGTGAACAACATGAAGATTTAATTTTTGACGATAAACAAGTCTTACTCGGAGGCCTGCCAGAGGTTGAGGACGAAACAATATCGGAAATGGAAGAAGACGAAGACGGTGATGATTCCGCAGACGACATCGATGATTTGCTTGAGGATGATTCAACAATTAGCAAAAATAAGGATGGTGACGACATCAAGCAAGAGCAGTTTGATGAGGAAGAAGACTATTAGCTTGAACCTGTTTTTTAAGCGCAAATCAAAAGGGTATCCGTACAATGTCGGTGGATACCCTTTCTCGTTATTCAGACCAGCGTATTAAACGACAGTGACATTAACTGCACGAGGACCTTTGCCGCCCTCTTCTATGTCAAAAGTAACCCGGTCACCTTCATTGAGAGACTTAAAACCCGGCGCGTTAATACCTGAGTGGTGTACAAATACATCCGGGCCTTCATCCTGTTCTATGAAACCATACCCTTTGCGTTCATTAAACCATTTGACAATTCCATTGGCCATTTTGGCACCCTCCTTCCTTTAGAGTTTTCACGGTTCCAAACTTCAGGCTGCCAACGTGACAAATGGTTCTTTCCTTCAGAACGAAACCGGACCGCACGCCGAAAAGCGGCCTTAAAAATATTAGTTTGAGCAGCATTCCTCTGATAGACAGAAGTGCGATTTCAAGCAGTTTTTTATCAGATACATAGTCAGCCAAGGGAGTTTACATCCAGATTGACAAGATTAGCGGAAGAAAGATCGGTTGTGATAAGATTTTTTTCATCCTACCCGAGTAAACAGATAAAATTCGTTTTTATTTTATTATATTCAATATCGTTGCGTGATGCAAGCAAAAAACCAATCACGGGGTTTTAAAGGAGATACACACCTTTAGTTCATCCTGAACCCAAATTTTAGTTAAGAAATTCCATTATTTGTGATATATTGAATGGGCAGGAAGTGTCAGCGGTTGGCAGGAGAAGGCGCATGAAATATGATTGGAGATTCATCCAGAAAAGCAAATGCAGCGACAGGGAAAAACATCAGTGCATGAAACTGGTCGCCGATCTCGTTAATCTGTCTATAATGGCCAGGCGCAACGGGTTACTCTCATTGATCCAGGTCGCAGAACAAAGCTCATCTTTTCTTCTGAACAAGGGGCTTCAGCTGGTGGTCGACGGCGTAACACCCCAGGTCGTCAGGAATATAATGGAAAGCTATATCATTTCAGGTGATTACTCGGGAAAAGACCTTCTGGAACGCTGCATCATACTGGAGGGTGTTACCGCTATCCAACAGGGTCTTCATCCCAAGGTGACCAAAGAATTCCTGCTGTCTTTTCTGGGAGAAGACAATTATGAAATTTATCAAAAAGAATATGAGGGTGGCAGCGAGGATTCCATGGAGTCTTATCTTAAGAAAATCGCAGATACACCGGCATCCTCGTCTAAGGGAACTCAGCTGGACCAGCTCATATTAAATCTCGGTAATGATGCCATAGAACAATTTCTCATGGAAATCAATACGGGTGATCTCGCAAAATCGCTTAAAGGCATGGGGGGACAGGCCCAGATTAGGATTTTTAACAACCTGTCGAAAAAAGCAGCCTATGCCTTGAAGGATACACTCGAAGATCTGGATGCCCTTGATGAAGCGGAACTGGCAGAGGTCCAGGAAATGGTCCTCGAAATATTATCGAATTCACAGGAGCCAACCGCAGGCACAGCCTATAAGTAAACAATCAGGGCCCGGATTACTGCTCCGGAAAGAGAGGAAAAATCCGTCGTTGGAATGCTCCTTAAGGCGCTCTGGAGCTAAACTACCCCCTATTTTTTATTCACCCGCTCAGCTGATCCCCGATTTATTTAGAAACTTAAAAAAGATGTCTATTGCAAAATGCCCCGCTGCCAGGTATAGATGATACCGGCGGCAAGTCAGGGGGCTGATGAGCCCGCCTTGAAAAATACCATAGACAATGCGCAGCATAAATTCCGAGAGAGGTTTCGTGCAACCAATTAAATATATAACGTCCTCCAAATTCCGGATCCTGTCACTTGGCCTGTTCGTATTGACCGCCGCCGCTTTGATTGCAAGTTTTGGCTTCGCTGCCGGTGAGTCAAAAACCAGCGCACCGGAAAAAAAAGATGCCGATCAACCCATCTTAATTACAGCCGATGAACTGATCTCAAATAATGAAGAAAAATTTGCCGATTTTATCGGCAATGTTAAAGCAACCCAGGCTGATTTTGTGATCACCTCCGACCAGTTAAGAATTTACTATCAGGGGGAATTGCTCAATACTGAAAAGAAAAGTGACAATAATGACGAGATGCTGAAAAAAATTGTCGCCGAGGGTAACGTAAAAATAGTATCATCCCAGTATACGGCTGAATCCGATAAGGTGGAGTATGATACGAGTTCAATGACGATTACGATGACCGGTGAGAATTCAAAGGTAATCAGCGGCAAGAACTCCATTAGCGGAACCAAAATTATCCTTTATCGCAACGATGGGCGCATCAAGGTATTGGGAGGCAAAAAGAAGCGCGTGGAGGCAACTTTTTTTTCAGGCGGAAAAGCTTCCGATGCTTTCACGATCGGAAAACCGAAAGAGTAGGACTTTAAGGTTAGCGCCCCTTTTTTAGCTTTTTTAATTTCTGCAAAGCTTCAGATTTGAACAAAAGTTCGATCCATTCTCGAAATAAAGGCACCAGTTGCTCGGGAGTTTTTCGACTCATCTCTTTGAGCCTGTTTTCAGCTTCAGCAAGTGCACCGGCAAAATCCAGCCGCTCCGGCTCCATTGCCAACAGGTGCCGGTATATTTCCACAGCTTTCCCCCAATGTCCCTGGTCGGCGTAAACTTTTGCCATGGTTTCGGTATATACATCCACTTTCTGTCTCATTATTCCCGATCCGGCTGATTCTTCGGTTTTAAAATAATTTCATCTTTGCTGATCATTCCAAGCTCTTGTCGGGCAATATTCTCAATATAGGCGAGGTCATGTTCCAATCGATCGATTTCAATGCTGATAGCAAGGTTTCCACGGGTGAGTCGCTCATTTACTTGAATGAGTTTGCTCTGTTCCTGTTTTAAAAGTACCATATCGGAATAACCGTGCTTGCTGAAGATAATATAAATGAACAAAGAGATCAGCAACAGGATTGAAATTGATAACAGGATATTTTGCTTTTTGGTCATTTTCTGCCAATGCCCTTCCTGGTTTCCGTTAAAACAATGCTTAATTCCTGGCTTTTTAGCAAAAATGAAATGGCTGTATAAATGCAAAGACCGATGCCGATACAGGCGACGACTCCCATCAAAAGCCCCGCCAGCGTTCTGTTATCCAACGGAATTAGGGTCCTGGCGGCCGCCCAGACGACAATTCCCATTCCGGCTGAGCTAAGAAGGGCTCTGCCCGCAGAGTGAGCAATATTTCTCCAACCCAAGGAGCCCAGTTTGGCTCTAAGCGCCTGCACCAGAAGACCCAAATTTAAGATCGAGGCCAGGGATGTCGCCAGAGCAAGGCCGCCATGAGCCAGCGGTTTCATCAAAATTACCCCCAGGATGATATTGGCAATAATTGAGATAATCGCCATGAGAACAGGGGTTCGGGTGTCCTGTAAAGCAAAAAATGTGGCCGTCACAATTCTCACCGCCGAGAAGGCCCATAGACCTAGAGAATAATACAAAACGGCATGAGCCGTCAACTGTGTTGCTGCCGCATCGAATTCACCCCGCTGAAATAAAAGCGCCACCACAGGCTCCCTTAAGACGATAAGTCCCACCATGGCCGGCATGGAGATAAAAAAAATTAGCCTCAGTGCGTGCGCAAATGTATTCTTTAACTCGTCAAAATCCCGGGCTGCGGCTTGTCGGGAAAGACTTGGCAAAAGGGCAGTCGAGGCGGCAATCGCAAATATGCCAAGGGGAAATTGTACCAGACGGTCGGCGAAATACAGATAGGTGACACTTCCTTCGGATAACAGCGATCCCAGCAAGGTGCCGGCGACAATATTTATCTGGTAGACGGCTCCGCCTAAAATGATGGGAACAATTGCAATCCCCATTTTTTTTAACCCCGGGTGCATCAGGCCGGCAGTTTCCCAGAAACGAAATCCTTTTCGTACCAAAACCGGTAACTGCAGCGCCAGTTGCAAAACGCCGCCCACCAAAACCCCGAGGGCCAGACCGATGATCGGTGTTGTCATAATGGGAGAAATAAAAAACACCGACCCGATGATGGCAAGATTCAACAATACCGGGGCAAAAGCCGGCGCTGCGAAATGTCCCAGAACATTGAGTACGCCCATACAAAGGGCCACCAGACCAATGCAGAAAAAATAAGGAAACATCAAACGGGTCAGCGTAACGGTAAGGGTCATTTTTTCCGGGTCGAATCCGGGGGCAATCAAACGAACAATCCACGGCGACAGCAGAATGCCGCCCACGGTCACAATGATTAAAATGACACTGAGCATTCTAAAGGCTGACCGGGCCAGACTGAAAGCCTCATCTTGATCATCGTTGACGACATATTCCGTAAATACGGGAATAAATGCCGAGCTCAGAGCGCCTTCTGCAAATAGCCGTCTTAATAAGTTGGGAATTCTAAATGCTGCGATAAACGCATCGGAGCTGAATCCGGCGCCAAAAAACCAGGCAATCACGGCATCGCGAACGAAACCCAAAGCACGGCTTGAAAGCGTGGCGGCCCCGACAACACCGGCCGCTTTTATAAGCCGGGATTTTTCAGACATGGTGGCACATCATAAAAACACTCCAATGTTACAAGAATATTAATACAAATTTTTGAATTTTGATACCTTTAATCTTTGGACTCATCATGCCAGAACTCGCTCCGAACCGCTGGCTTTATAGACCCGCTATCAGCCTGAAGGCTTGCAGGCTGGTGGGGAGGCCAGAACCCATTATTTCAATATTCCAATTGGGTGCAAACGAGCTAAATTCGATGGTGGCGTGGCAGGAAAAAACAGAATAATGGCGTAAATTTACGAAAATTCCTTGACAGAGTTTCGATTAATTAATATTTATACAAATTTAAACAAATACGGGAAAGGAGTAGATTCTCTTGGCAAATCACAAATCGGCGATTAAACGCGCTCGCCAAAACGAAATACGACGTATACGGAATAAGGCTGTTAAAACAAGGATTAAAAGTATCGTCAAAGATGTGCGGTCTTCAGCAGGAGAAGCATCAGGTGAGGAAACGAAAGTTAAATTGAATGCTGCCCAATCAGTCATTGATAAGGCCTCAAAAAAAGGCGTAATTCACAAACGAACCGCCGCCAGAAAAATCAGCCGCCTTACAAAACTCGCCAATTCAGCCGGCGCATAATGTCGATTCAAACCCAATTATAGATTTTCCGCCTCAGGCGGAAAATCTATACAAAACGATATAAGTCCTTACCGTTGCATACACGGTGTTCTGCACAGTTAACCATATTCAGCAATTAAAAAGCTAAGTTCCAAATTGCAAATACCCAATTTATTGGGACGCTGTGTATTTTTAGAAGTCACTGGTTAAGCGGCTGAAAATACGTTCAGACATTCTTTCCGATAGCCTCGTAATGGCCAGGTTTTCGTTCTGATCAGTCGCTAACTTGCTGTTTTCATCAACATCGTAAGCCTGCCGGTCTGTAATATCTTTGGCGACCCAGATGACTTCGCCCCCGTCCTTTTTTACCAATTTCAGGTTAACAGTCATGACAACTTCCCGTTGGTTGGCCACCTCGGTACCGACCCGCGAGATCGTCCGGGTGCGAATGGTTTTGATCTCCCCATTGAGAACCGCATCCGCGGTTTCCTTACTGCTGGCTAGGCTTTTTTCTCTTTGGCGGGTGAATTCAAAAACGACCTGGTTGGTAACCTCCCGTTCAATACCGGTGTTGGAGGTAAGATTATCAAAGACTTCTATAAAAATATGCTCCACGCCCCTGGGAAATCCTCCCTGGCCGGAAAACCGGTAGCCGCAAGCGCTTGCCAACGCGCAACAAAGTATTATCAACCCGATAATTTTGCCTTGGCTAAACAATATACCTCCGCGATCTTTAATATTTTAAATCACAATGTTCACGAGTTTATTTTTCACCACAATGACTTTTTTAATTTCTTTTGCGCCAATGAACTTTAAAATACGTTCATCTTTCAGCGCCATACCCTCAATGGTGGCTTCCGGGGTATCGGCCGCAACCTGAAAGCGGCTTCGCAACTTGCCGTTGATCTGAACCACAATCAGCATCTCGTCTTTTTCAAGCGCATCATCACGGTGTTGAGGCCAGGGGGCCAGCAACACGCTGGACTGATTTCCCAGTGCCTGCCACAGTTCTTCGGCATAATGCGGCACAATCGGTGCCAGAAGCAGAGTCATTGATTCCACGGCAAAGCGCAAAACCGGCAGCTTCGCTTTGTAATCTTTTTGCAGGTCTACCGCGCTCACCGTATTAAACAGCTCCATTATGGCACTGATGGCCGTGTTGAAATGGAATCGGTCTTCGATATCCTTGGTCACTTTGTAAATCGTTTGATGCGTTTTGCGATAAACTCCCCGCAGCTCACTATCCAGGCTCTCGGAATTCCCATCAAATGACCTTACCCCCTTGATGGCATCCATTAGAGCTGCAGTCAGGCGCCACACCCGGTTTAAGAATCTATATCCGCCTTCAACACCCTGCTCACTCCACTCCAGATCCCGTTCGGGTGGCGCCGCAAACAGACAAAAAAATCGTGTCGTATCGGCACCGTATTTATCAAGCAGGATATTGGGATCGATGACATTTTTTTTCGATTTGGACATCTTCTCTACCCTGCCGATTGTTACCGATTTACCGCACATTTTACACAGACGGTTACCCGGATCGCTGTAGGCTTGATCCGGCAGCAAATAACCATGCTGGGGACACATCACGGTTTCTTTGCAAACCATACCCTGGGTCAGCAGGTTGGTGAAAGGTTCTTTGAATTTAACCAATCCCTGATCATGCAGCACCCGCGTATAAAATCGCGAATAGAGCAGGTGCAGAATAGCATGCTCGACCCCGCCGATGTATTGGTCAACCGGCATCCAGTAGTCAACGGCATCCGTGTCAAACATGTTTGTGTCACATCTGGGGCTGCAGTATCGTTCGAAATACCAGGATGATTCAACAAAAGTGTCCATGGTATCGGTTTCTCTTCTGGCCCCCGAATGACCGCACTGGGGACATTTCACCCTGGCGAACTCATCCAATTCAGGCAACGGAGATTTCCCCCCCGCCAACATATCAATGTCCTCGGGCAAAATGACCGGAAGATCCGCTTCCGGCACCGGCACGATGCCGCATTCGCCGCAATGAATCATGGGAATCGGCGCACCCCAGTAACGCTGCCGGGATATCCCCCAATCCCGCAGTCTAAAACTGACAGCCCGTTTACCAAGGTTGTTTTCTTCCAGATATGAGGCGATTTCATCAAGGGCCTGCTGATTATCGAGGCCGTTAAACCGGCCGGAGTTGATCATCTTGCCCTGGCCGACATAGGCCTCGGTCATAGTTTGTCCGTCAAGTTCTTGCCCCTCCGGATTAACGACCACAATAATTTCAAGGCCGTATTTTTTGGCGAAATCAAAATCACGCTGATCATGGGCCGGTACGGACATAACGGCTCCGGTGCCATATTCCATCAGGGCAAAATTGGCCGTGTAGACCGGAATACGGCTGCCGTTGAGCGGATTGACACAATAGGCGCCGGTGAACACGCCCTCTTTTTCGTAATCTTCAATGGATCGTGCCGAGCGGTCTTGCAGAGAAATCTTTTCAACAAACTTATCGACGGCTTTTTCCCGGGCAGTTCCTCTGGAAAGCTTTTTAACCAGAGGATGTTCCGGTGCCAACACCATAAATGTGGCCCCGAATACCGTGTCCTGACGGGTTGTAAATACAGCGATAACTTCATCCTGATTTTCCAGGGGAAAGTTAATTTGAGCACCGATACTTTTGCCGATCCAGTTCTTCTGCATCGTAATTACTTTTTCGGGCCAACCCGGCAGTTTGTCACAGTGCATCAGAAGATCATCCGCATAGTCCGATATTTTGAAAAACCATTGCCACAATTGCTTCTGGCGCACCTGTTCACCGCAGCGCCAGCACAAGCCGGCCTCTACCTGTTCGTTTGCAAGAACCGTCTGGCAGGCCTCACACCAGTTGACAAAAGATTCTTTGCGATAAGCCAGGCCTTTGCGGTACATTTGTAAAAACAGCCACTGTTCCCAGCGATAGTATTCGGGTTTGCAGGTGGCCAGCTCTCTATCCCAGTCATAGCTGAAACCCAGCCGTTTGAGCTGGGCGCGCATGTTTGCGATGTTGGCATATGTCCATTTGGCCGGATGGGTTTTATTGGCTATGGCGGCATTTTCAGCCGGCATACCGAAAGCATCCCATCCCATGGGGTGCAGGACATTGAATCCCCGCATGCGCTTATAGCGGGCGACCACATCACCGATCGTGTAATTGCGTACGTGCCCGATATGAATATTGCCCGATGGATAGGGAAACATCTCAAGCAGATAGTACTTGGGCCGCCCGGGATCCTCCGCTACCTTAAACAAACTCGTTGCGTTCCATTTTTTTTGCCACTTGATCTCGATTTCCCTGGGATTGTATTTCGCATCCATTACGCGTATATTCCTCTGCTCAAATGTTCAACTGCTGGTATCAGATCGACTTAATCACTGGTTATATTTTTACTACCTCTACCGGAAGGCGTCGAAAATATGTCAAAAGGCACCGAATTAACCGCTAAGGTCTTTTTAACGCCAAAAGCTTTGAAAGAAAAGCTTAAAATTTTAAAAGGTCATGCAAACCCTACGTCATCGGTTCAAACTCGGGCCAGAATCATGCTGTGGTCCCCTGCACCGGTCAGAAATAGTTTGACTTGTATCTAACAATTTAATATTCAAGCAAATAGATTATTTTTAATTCAATAAACTGCTAACTTATTTTGTCTAAGATCATCAATGGTAATATTATTATTACAGTTTGTAGTGCAAGGATAAAAATTTATGAGCATCAAAATATTGGTGAACGCAGTCGACCCGGGAGAATGCAGGGTTGCAACAGTTAAAAAAAACAAACTTGAAGAATTTCGTATTGAGAGCAGTTTAAAGGAAATTACCCACGGCAACATTTATAAAGGCGTGATCTCCCGCATCGAACCCAGTCTTCAGGCTGTCTTTGTGGATTATGGTGCTGAACGGCACGGATTTCTGCAAAAATATGAAATCCATAGCGATTATTTTCTGGACACGGGTCAAGGGCAGCATTCAATCGACAAGCTGGTTAAACGCGGACAGGAATTGATGGTGCAGGTGACCAAGGACCCTTTTATGAAAAAAGGGGCCATGCTGACCACCTATATTTCTTTGCCGGGAAGATATCTGGTTCTGCGACCGGGAAGTGACAATCGCGGTGTTTCACGCAAAATTGAGAGTGAGGAGGAGCGCCAGCGCCTGAAAGACATCATCAACAAATTAAAAATTCCCGAAGATTTCGGTATCATCGTTCGTACAGCCGCCGAAAAAGCAAGCAAAACGGCCATCTCAAAAGATATTACTTACCTGTTTCGATTGTGGAAAACCATCAAGGACAGTGTGATGAAAAATAAATCCCCTGCCCTGCTTTACAAAGAACGCCACCTGGTCATACGTTCGATAAGAGATTCCTTCAGCCCGGAAGTTGCTGAGATTCTGATTGATGACGGCACGGTATACAATGAAGTAAGGGATTTCATTAAACTATTTGCGCGCCAGCAAGAAAAAGTCGTCCGACATTATAAAGGTGCCAAACCCATTTTTTCCAAGTTTCAACTTGAAGATCAAATCGCTTCAATATTTGAAAGCCGGGTGGCATTAAAATCCGGCGGTACCCTGGTAATTGAGCAGACCGAAGCCCTGGTATCCGTTGACGTGAATTCCGGTAAATCGACCCAGGAAAAATCCATTGAACAGACGGCATTTCAAACCAACCTCGAAGCAGCTGAAGAAATAGCGCGGCAGTTGCGGCTGAGGGATCTGGGCGGTCTGATTGTAATCGATTTTATTGACATGAAGGACCCCAAACACCGGTCGGAAGTCGAGCGGCAACTGAGACAATATGTCAAAGAAGACAAAGCACGGGCAAAAGTCGGCAAGATCTCGCGATTCGGATTGCTGGAGATGTCAAGGCAGCGAATTCGTCCATCAATTGAGTTCGGCAGCCACCTGCCGTGCAATTTTTGTCATGGCAAAGGTCTGGTGCCATCGGCCGAAACTCTTGGAATAGGCTTTTTGCGCAAGCTCAGCCTGGAAACCCTGAAGGAAAAAGCCCATCGCGTCAAGGGTATTGTCCCGGTGGAAGTGGCCGAGTATCTTTTAAACAAAAAGCGACGCGAGATTGTCGATCTTGAAGTCAGACGCGATCTGAGTGTTGAAATTGAAGGCAACCGGTCAATGGTTCCGGGAGAAAGCAAGATAATCTGCCATGAGTAAGGCGGCCCGCTACGAAAAAAAAACTCAAGAATGATTTGACGAATTCGATCTTTTAAAGTATAGGACGTGATTTTATAAAAGGAATGCGTAAATTAATTGTCACCGGTCGACAAATAGATTAGAATAACAGTCAATAACCCGGAAGGAGGAATCATCTTGTTTGATATAGCATATGCAATGGGTACAGGGGGAGCTGGCGGTGAAGGTGCCAGTGGATTCACAGGGTTTATCCCGCTAATTTTGATGTTCGTCATATTTTATTTTTTGCTGATACGCCCCCAGCAAAAAAGGACTAAAGAGCACCGTCAAATGATTTCCAATTTAAAGAAAGGCGATCGTATTATCACAAGCGGTGGCATCCACGGTCGTATTACGGGAATGGATGAATCAACATTAACAGTAGAAATTGCCGATAAGGTCCGCGTAAAAGTTGCCCGCGGCAACGTATCGAACCTGGCTCAACCGACAGCGCAAAGCCAGCCGGACAAAAAATAACCCCTAACCTAAATATAATGGTTTAGCCACCTCAGCCCCATACAATTTCGTTAAATACCGGAATCGAATAATGGTGCAGTCAACGCAATCCTGCCTGAATAAATTCCGAAACATTTGGCGAATTCTTTGGGGCTTTCGTGTGATGATAACGCGCAATCCGCCTGCGGTGGATTAAACAATATCGATAAAAGGGAATAGATCATTGAAAAATATCTCCTGGAAACTGTTTTTGGTTATTGCCGTCGTGATAGCGGCCATCGTCTATATCATCCCGACATTGAAACCCGAAATCTGGCCTCATAAAAAAATCAATCTCGGCCTCGATCTTCAGGGCGGCATGCACCTGGTGCTGGAGGTGGATACCGAAAAAGCCGTTGAAAGCACTGCCGAACGCATATCCCAGGAAATTCGGGAACAGCTTAGGCAGCAACACCTGCGAAATGTTTCGGTAACGCGGATCGAGGGCAGCCGGATATCCGCCCAGGTTAAAACAGACGAGAATGTCGATAAATTCAAAGAGTTGCTGGATGATGATTTCAGAGATTTGCGTAAAATATCCGAAAAAACGGCCGATGGCACTTACAGCATCGTCCTGGGCATGACCGATGCCGACCGCGACCACATCAAAAAACTGGCTGTCGATCAGGCCCTTGAAACCATCCGCAACCGCATTGATCAGTTCGGTGTTGCCGAGCCGGATATTCGACGCCAGGGTGATAATCGGATACTCATTCAACTGCCCGGTATCAAGGATACCCAGCGGGCCAAAGATTTGATCGGTAAAACAGCGCTTTTGGAATTTAAGCTGGTCGATGACACGGCATCGGTGGACGCAGCCTTAAAGGGCGATGTACCGCCGGGCAGGGAAATTCTCTACCGGGTTGAAGAAAACCCGGAAACCAAACGAGTCACCAAAACTCCGTTTCTTCTCAAAAAGCGAACCCTGTTAGACGGCAGCTACCTGACGGATGCCCGGGTTCAAATTGACTCGCAATTCAATGAGCCCTACGTTACCATTGATTTTGACAAAAAGGGCGCCCGCATCTTTGAAAGAATTACGGCAGACAATGTCAACAGTCGCCTGGCCATCGTCCTGGACAACAATGTCTACTCGGCCCCGGTTATTCAGGAAAAAATAGCCGGCGGCAAGGCCCGCATTACCGGTCGATTCACGACCGAGGAAGCGCGCGATCTGGCCATCGTGCTGCGCGCCGGTGCGCTGCCGGCCCCGGTCAATGTTCTGGAAGAACGCACCGTGGGCCCCTCGCTGGGATCCGACTCCATCCGCAAGGGACTGCTTTCCATGTTGATCGGCGGGCTGCTGGTAGTTGGCTTCATGATCATCTACTATAAAATGGCCGGCCTGATCGCAGATCTGGCCCTGGCGCTTAATATCGTGCTGATTGGCGCCGGTTTGGCCAGCTTTCAGGCCACGCTGACCCTGCCGGGAATCGCCGGGATCATTTTGACGATCGGCATGGCCGTCGATGCCAACGTCATTATTTTTGAACGGATCAGAGAAGAATTAACCCTGGGCCGAACACCTCGCGCGGCGCTTGACGCCGGCTACGACCGGGCCACCCTGACTATTCTGGACGCCAACGTGACAACGCTGATAGCGGCCGTCGTCCTTTTCCAGTTTGGTACCGGACCGGTTAAAGGGTTTGCCGTCACGCTGAGCCTGGGCGTCATCGCCAGTCTTTTCACATCTCTGATCCTATCGCGGTTGATTTTTGACTATCTATTGATGTACCGCCAAACTAAAACGCTGAGTATCTAAAAGGAAAATACATGCAGTTTATCAAACCGGACATTAATATCAACTTTATCGGCAAAAGAACGCTGGCCTTCATTTTTTCGATTGTCATGGTGCTCATCAGCATCGGTTCGCTGGTTTTGCACGGTGGGCCCAATCTGGGTATCGATTTTCAGGGCGGCACCCTTATCCAGGTTAAATTTCCAGCCCCGGTCACAATAAAAGATATAAAAACGGGACTGAACAGCGTTGGACTCGGTCAATCTTCGGTACAACAGTTTGGCGAGTTGCACGATAATGAATACCTGATTCGCACCGACGGTTCTGTTATGACCACCGAAGGTTTCTCCATTGATGTTCAAAAAGCGCTGGACGCGGAAACCGGCAGCCAGGCAGAAATCAGGAGGGTGGAAATGGTTGGCCCCCAGGTGGGCCAGGACCTGCGTGAAAAAGCATTATTTGCCATGTTTTATGCCCTGTTGTTTATCACGATCTATATCTCAGGGCGTTTTGAATTTAAATGGCTGCTCAGCGGGGTCGTCGCGGTGGCATTGATCGGAGCAGTTTACCTCTTTACTTTGTTTCATGTCAGTATCCCGTTTCTGATTGTGGCGGCCCTGATCGTTACCATCATTCTATTCTGGTTTCTTGAGCTCAAATACGCCATGGGGGCCATTGTGGCCCTGATCCATGATGTAACTATTACGGTGGGTTTATTTTCGATTTTCGACAAGGAGTTTACCCTGGCGATTATCGCCGCCCTGCTGACCATTATCGGATATTCCCTCAACGATACCATCATCGTCTTTGATCGTATTCGCGAAAACTTAAGAAAGTATCATAAAAATCCATTGGAAGTTGTCTTAAACCGCAGCATCAACGAAACTCTCAGCCGCACCATTTTAACTTCAGCAACCACCCTGATAGTGGTTGTCGCTCTGTTTGTTTTGGGTGGCGGTATTATCCATGATTTTGCCTTTGCCTTGATTGTTGGTATTGCTGTTGGAACCTACTCGTCCATCTTCGTAGCAAGCCCTATTCTTCTGGCCTGGCAGGGAAAACAGATAAAAAAGAATCGTTAATAGTAAGCACAAATGGATAACATTCGGCCGTGGTTTATTCTAAAGAGTGTGCCGGGGGTCGGAAATCTACTTGGCAGGCGTCTGATAGATCATTTCAAGTCTCCGCAAAATGTTTTTCAGGCATCCGATGAAGAGCTTCTTCAGGTAGACGGGCTCACCAGGCGTCATGTCACCGCAATTAAAACTCATAGAGCGCCCCCGACGGTTGAAGCCGAGCTGGATCTGGTGGACCGCAAAGGCTATTGTATCGTCACGCTGACGGATTCAAATTATCCCCGGTTGTTGCGCCAGATCCCGGATCCGCCGCCTTTCTTATATGTCAGCGGCCGGCTGGACGGTTCGCCCGTGAAAGTTGCGGTTGTCGGCTCCCGCAATGCGACCGGCTACGGCATCGTGACCACCAAAACATTGAGTGCCAACCTGGCATCCCTGGGTATTACCATCGTCAGCGGGATGGCACGCGGCATTGACACGGCCGCCCATCAAGGGGCCCTGGCAGCCGGCGGGCAAACCATCGCCGTGCTGGGCAGTGGTTTGGAACAAATTTATCCGGCCGAGAACAAGACACTTTTCCAACGGATTTCAGAGCAAGGGGCGGTTGTATCGGAATTTCCCTTGTTTACCAAACCGGAAGCGCACAATTTTCCAATCCGCAACCGAATTATCAGCGGCATGTCTCTGGGAACCGTCGTTGTGGAAGCCACCAAAAAAAGCGGTTCCCTGATCACAGCACGGCTGGCAGCCGAACAAAACCGTGAAGTATTTGCCGTTCCCGGAAGTATCCAGTCCTTTAAAAGTATCGGAACCCATACCCTCATCAAACAGGGTGCCAAACTTGTTGAAAATGCCCAGGACATCATCGAAGAAATAGCGCCGATGGTTCAATTCAAAGAAGAACCCGGCACGAACCACCGCAACCCCAACGATTATAAACTGGCCTCGTTGACGGCCGACGAACGTCGGGTTTATGATTTGCTTGGCCCGTATCCTATCCATATCGACGATCTGATCCGGAACATGTCCGTGAAGCCGGGCACCCTATCCAGTATATTGTTAAAATTGGAGCTAAATGGTCTGGTACAACAATCGCCGGGTAAATTTTTTTCGGTTGCACCATAGCCCGAACCGGCTCATGGGGAAAAAATATAGCCGCAAAGGCGCCAGGATCCAGGGGGAAATCTTGTCTTTGTAGTAATTAATCCCATGGGGTGGATGAAAAACCGGAAAACCGGAAAACCGGAAAAAAATAATGCTATTGACAACGGGCATCCGGCAATTAATTTCTACAAACCTTAAGTATTTTGCCTTTTGCCCGAATACATAGCCTGATCCAGCGGCGTGAATTATGGACCCGATTCTGCTGGACAAGATCATGATAGCTTATGAATATTGAATTGTTTTTCGTAAAATTGAAAATGAGGATTAACCGTGAGTAAACCCTTAGTTGTCGTGGAATCACCGACAAAAGTAAGAACCATTAAAAAGTATCTCGGCAATGACTACAACGTTGCGGCGACCGTCGGGCATATTAAGGATCTGCCGAACAAAGAAATGGGCATCGATGTCGATAACGGATTCAAGCCCATATACCAATACATCCCGGGCAAGCAGAAAGTGATCAAAACATTAAAGCAGGCCGCCGGCGACACCAATGACGTTTTTTTGGCACCGGACCCGGACCGCGAAGGTGAAGCCATCGCCTGGCATACCGCTGAAGTGTTAAAGAAAAAGGGACGCAATTTTTACCGGGTTCTTTTCCATGAGTTAACGAAAAATTCCATTCGCAAAGCCATGGCAGAACCCGAAGACCTCGATCGCAGCAAGTACGCAGCGCAGCAGGCCCGCCGCATTCTCGATCGGCTGGTCGGTTATCAGGTATCGCCGCTTTTGTGGCGCAAAGTTAAAGGCGGGTTGAGCGCCGGCCGGGTGCAGTCGGTGGCGGTAAGGATTATCTGTGAAAGAGAACGGACCATCCAGGCGTTTGTGCCGGAAGAATACTGGTCGATTACCGCCCATCTGGAAAGTGATACCCCCCCGCCCTTTACTGCCAAGCTGGTAAAAAAAGCGGGCGAGAAAATAAAAATACCAGATGAAAAAACGACCCAAAAAATACTCAAGGAGTTGGACGGCCAAAATTTCGTGGTCGAAAAGATCCAAAAAAAGACCACCAAGAAAAATCCACTGCCGCCTTTTACCACCAGCAAACTGCAGCAGGAGGCTATCCGTAGGCTCAGGTTCAGTGCCCGTAAGACGATGATCATTGCCCAGCAGCTTTACGAGGGAATCGATCTGGGTCCGGGTGAACCCGAGGGATTGATCACTTACATGCGCACCGATTCCACCCGCATTGCGGCCGAGGCGGCCGTCGAAGCGCAGCAGTTGGTTCTGGAGCGCTTCGGCAAAGAATATGCGCTGAACAAACCCCGCTATTTTAAAAATACAAAAAAAGTTCAGGACGCACATGAGGCAATACGCCCCACCTCTGTTTTTAATACGCCGGAAAAAATCAAACCCCATCTTTCACCCGAACAGTATGCCTTATACCAGCTCATCTGGCAGCGATTTGTCGCCTCCCAGATGGCCCAGGCCCTGATCAACCAGGTATCGCTGTCAATTAAAGCCGGTGCCTATATATTTACGGCCAGCGGCTCGACAATAAAATTTCCCGGTTTTATGGCACTTTACATGTCGGTGGACGATCAGATAGCCAGTGATTCCGAACAGAAAAAACCTAAACTGCCGGAACTTTCACAGGGAGCCATTCTGAAACTCGATAAACTGGAACCCAAGCAGCATTTCACCATGCCGCCGCCGCGATTCTCAGAAGCATCTCTGGTAAAGGAGCTTGAAGAAAATGGTATTGGACGTCCCAGTACCTATGCCTCTATCCTGTCGACCATCAGGGGCAAAGGATATGTGGACCTGGTAAAGGGATATTTCAGACCCAATGAACTGGGCTTTATCGTCAATGACCTCCTGGTGCAAAACTTCCCGGAAATATTCGATGTTGAATTCACGGCCAGGATGGAAGAAAATCTGGATCAGGTCGAGTCTGAAAAAATAAATTTACTGCAGGTGCTAAACCGCTTTTATGAGCCGTTTAAAAAAGACCTGGATTCTGCATCCGAAGGAATGCTCAGTGTTAAGGGGGTCGGCATGCCGACCGAGTTGAATTGTCCCGAATGCAGCAAACCGCTGCGCATCAAAGTCGGCAAAAACGGACACTTTCTGGCCTGCAGCGGTTACCCGGAATGCACTTATTCCAGCGACTACACCCGGGATGAAAAGGGCAAAATTCAGCCGGTGAAACCACTCGAGGAGGAAGTAACGGATAAAAATTGTGAAAAATGCGGAATGCCGATGGTGGTCAAAAGAGGTCGCTACGGTGATTTTCTGGCCTGCAGCGGTTATCCGGAATGTAAAAATACCCAGTCACTCAATTCTAATGGCAGCGGCAAAACCATCGGCGTCAGCTGCCCGCAAAAGGACTGCACCGGTGAGATTGTTGAACGCAGTTCCAAGCGCGGTAAACTTTTCTACGGCTGTAATCGCTTTCCGGAGTGTACATTTGCAACCTGGGACAAACCGATCGACCGGCAATGTCCGGTTTGTGACGCCAAATTTCTGGTCGAGAAAACCACCAAAAAAGAGGGAACCTTGCTCACCTGTCTGGCCGAGGGCTGCGGGTTCAAAGAAAAGGCTTGACAAGCGGGTATATAGTTGTTAATTACTTTCAAACTCAATTACAAGTTGCAACTATGACTATAGAAAATACCATTAACAGCCTGCTCGGCCTTATTATCGTACTCGTCGGAGTCATTATTATCTCCGGCGAGAAAGGGTTGGTAATGGTATAACTTCGCCATCAAAGAAACTAAAAAATCCGTTACCAGCCCCAAGCGCCGGTAACGGATTTTTTTTTGAAAGGATGAACCTATGAAGCTTACTGGTGCACAAATTTTGATGGAAGTTCTCAAAGATGAAGGTGTCGATACGATTTTCGGATATCCGGGAGGCGCCGTTATCGACATCTACGATGAGCTGGCAAAAACAGATATCCACCACGTCCTGGTTCGTCATGAACAGGGAGCCGTACACGCGGCCGACGGCTATGCGCGGGCCGCCGGTAAGGTGGGTGTTTGCCTGGTTACCTCGGGTCCCGGAGTCACCAACACGATAACCGGCATTGCTTCAGCCTACATGGACTCAGTACCCATGGTTATCCTCAGCGGGCAGGTACCCACCGGACTCATCGGCAACGATGCCTTTCAGGAAGTCGACATTGTCGGCATCACCCGCCCCTGCACCAAGCATAACTACCTGGTGATGTCCATCGCTGATCTGGCATCAAGCGTCAAGGAAGCCTTTTACCTGGCGCGCACCGGCCGGCCGGGCCCGGTCCTGGTCGACATTCCGAAGGACATCACCAAAGCCGTTGCAGAATATGCGCCGCCCGGGGAAGTTAAACTCAAGTCCTATAACCCCACTTACAATCCCAACATGAAGCAACTAAAGAAAATCGTGAAACTCATCGAGCGCAGCGAGAGACCGATTATCTTTGCCGGCGGTGGGGTCATTCTCTCGAAAGGATCTCAAGCGCTAACCGATTTGGCCCGCAAAACCCGGATTCCGGTTACCACATCCCTGATGGGTCTGGGCGCTTTTCCGGGATCGGATCCGCTGTCGCTGGGTATGATCGGCATGCACGGCACCTACCGCGCCAATATGGTGACGTCGGTCTGCGATCTGATGATATCCGTAGGGGTGCGGTTTGATGACCGGGTCACCGGTAAAACGGATGCGTTTGCCGCCCAGTCCCAGATCGTGCACATCGATATCGATCCCACTACCATCCGTAAAAATATACCGGTAACGGTTCCGGTCGTGGGGGATTGCAAAATCAGCCTCGAGCATTTAAACCGCCTGATTGATGAAGTCGATTTGGGAGATCTCAGTCAGACCAGAAAAAAATGGTTCGAGCAAATTGAAATATGGAAAAGCACCAATCCACTCGCATACGAGCAAGGTACCGATGCGATTAAACCCCAATATGTGGTTGAAAAGCTATACGAGCTGACAAAAGGGCAGGCCATCATCACCACCGAAGTCGGCCAGAACCAGATGTGGGCCGCCCAGTATTATTTATATGACCAGCCTAATCATTTTATCACCTCCGGGGGACTGGGAGCTATGGGCTTCGGACTGCCCGCCGCCATCGGCGCCCAGGCCGCCTTTCCGGATAAAGTAGTCGTCGATATCGCCGGTGACTCCAGCATCCAGATGAATAGTCAGGAATTGGCGACAGCCGTCCAAAGCTGCCTGCCGGTTAAGGTGGTTATCTTAAACAACGGTTACATGGGGATGGTCAGGCAGTGGCAGGAATTATTTTATGATAAACGTTATGTCTGCACCACCATGGATTGTGCCCCAGATTTCGTAAAACTGGCCGAAGCCTATGGTGCGGTCGGCCTGCGGGCCACAAAACCGGATGAGGTCGAATCCGTCCTGGCAGAGGGCCTTTCAATTTCCAAGCCGGTGGTCATGGATTTTGTGGTCGAAAAAGAAGAAGGGGTTTACCCCATGGTGCCGGCCGGTGCGGCCATCACCGAGATGCTGCTGGTGTAAAGCACCTGCGGTGCCAGTTGATAGCTCAAAGCTGAAAGCTCTAAGTCTAAGGATATGATCGATTTTATTGGTGCGGTTTACGGACATTGGGCATAGAGCAGAGCAATTTGAAGCCGGAATCTATGAATTTTAGAATCTGTCATCTGACCTCTGTCGTCCGGCCTCTATCGTCTGTCATAAGGTTAGTGACTTCTGGTATATAGTTGAAATTTTCACAATTCGAGCTGCGAGGTTAACAAGGATGGAAGAAGAAAAACACATTATGACGATGCTGGTCGATAACCAGCCGGGAGTGCTGTCAAGGGTCGTCGGATTGTTCAGCGGCAAAGGATTTAATATCGAAAGCCTCTGTGTCGCACCGACAATGGATCCCCTGGTGTCACGCATTACGATTGTCACCATGGCCAATCCGCCGGTGATTGAACAGATTGAAAAACAGTTAAGAAAACTGATCAACATCATTAAACTGCGCGATATGACCGGGGACAGAGCCGTAAAACGTGAAATGGCGCTGATCTGCGTCAGGGCTAAACCTGAGCAGCGCGCTGAAATTTTGCGTATTGTAGATATTTTCAGATGTAAGGTTGTCGATGTCGGACTTGAGCATTACATTATAGAAGTTACGGGTGATGCCGGCAAACTGACGGCCCTGATAAATTTGCTGAAACCACTAGGCATCGAGAAAATTGCCCGCAGCGGATCCCTGGCGCTTTATCGGGAACCGAAGTAACGCTAATCAACATTTTTTGAAACGCTTAACACAATTTTAATATTATCCTAACCATAAACGCGTAACAGAAAAAGAGGTCAACATGGCAGAATTTAATTTCGGCGGAGTTATTGAAGAAGTGATTACATCGGAGGAATTTTCTTTGCAAAAAGCCAGGGAAATTCTGGCCGCTGAGACCGTTGCAGTTCTGGGCTACGGTGTTCAGGGACCGGGACAGGCTTTGAATCTGAGAGACAACGGCATACCCGTTATCGTGGGCCAGCGGGAAGGCGGCAAAACCTGGCAACGCGCCGTCGATGATGGATTTGTTCCGGGTCAAACCTTATTTCCCATTGAAGAAGCTGCCAGGAAAGCCACCGTTATTCAAAACCTGCTTTCCGATGCCGGGCAGGTCGCCACCTGGCCGCGCCTGAAAGAATGCCTGAATGAGGGTGACGCCCTTTATTTCTCCCATGGTTTCGGAATCGTCTTTAAAGATCAAACCGGCATTATTCCACCGGATAATGTTGATGTCATTCTGGTTGCGCCGAAAGGCTCCGGTCGAAACGTGAGATTGAACTATCTTGACGGCAGCGGGATTAATTCCAGTTTTGCCGTATTTCAGGATTACACGGGTCGTGCCAGAGAAAGGACCCTGGCCCTTGGCATTGCCGTGGGATCCGGCTACCTGTTCCCCACAACCTTTAAAAATGAAGTTCACAGTGATCTGACCGGAGAGCGCGGTGTTCTGATGGGATGTCTGGCAGGTGTTATGGAGGCCCAATACAATTTGTTGCGCAAGCACGGACACAGTCCCAGTGAAGCCTTCAATGAAACCGTGGAAGAATTGACTCAGAGCCTGATCAGACTGGTGGCCGAAAACGGTATGGACTGGATGTTTTCCAACTGTTCGACCACAGCCCAGCGCGGCGCACTGGACTGGAGCCCCAAGTTTCGGGATGCAGTGGCACCGGTATTCGATGAGCTTTATCAAAGAGTGATCTCCGGTGATGAAACCCGCCGCGTGCTGGAGGCCAACAGTGCGCCGGATTACCGTGAAAAACTGGACAAAGAACTGAATGTCCTGAATCAGTCAGAAATGTGGCAAACCGGTTCAACGGTCCGATCTTTGCGGCCGGAAAACCGCGGCAAGCTTTAGCAGGCAGCTGCATACAATCTTGGAGAATTCAATGGAACCGACTTTATTATATGACACCACCTTACGAGATGGAACCCAGGGTGAAAATATTTCGTTTACGGCCGACGAGAAAGTCAAAATCGCATTAAAACTGGATGATATCGGAATACATTACATCGAAGGTGGCTGGCCCGGTTCCAATCCCAAAGACCTGCAGTTTTTTGATCTGGCCAAACGGGTTAAACTTAAGAACGCCCGGCTGGTGGCCTTCGGCTCCACCCGCAAGCCCGGAATCCTGCCCGGCGAGGATGAAAATCTAAAAGCCCTGCTGGCCAGCGAAACCCCCACGGTCACTATTTTCGGTAAAAGCTGGGATCTGCATGTTGAAGACGTCATGAACAACAGCCTGGAAGAAAATATCGCCATGATCCGCGATTCCGTTAAATTTTTAAAAAAAAATGGTCGTGAAGTCGTCTATGACGCCGAACATTTCTTCGACGGTTACAAAAACAACCGCGACTATGCCCTGCAAACAATTGACGCCGCGATCGAGGGCGGTGCCGATTTTGTTGTGTTATGCGATACCAATGGCGGCAGCCTGCCCATTGAGATTGAATCCATTGTCAAAGGTGTTCAAAAATTTTTGGCTGAAAAAGGTAATGCAAACTCAGATAATACTCCCGTAAAATTGGGAATTCATACCCACGACGATTGCGGTCTGGCGGTGGCAAACAGCATTACCGCCGTGCAGGCCGGAGCGGTTATGGTCCAGGGCACCATTAATGGTTACGGCGAAAGATGCGGCAATGCAGATTTAAACTCGATCATGCCCATTCTCAATCTAAAAATGAACCGGCCGTGCGTTTCCGATGAAAATCTCCGGAAGCTTAAAACACTTTCCAGGTATGTCAGTGAACTGGCGAATCAGGTTCCCGTAAATAATCGGCCGTTTGTCGGCAAAAGTGCATTTGCCCATAAAGGCGGCATCCATGTGAGCGCCATCATGAAAGTCCCCAGGGCATACGAACATATGGATCCCGCCATCGTGGGAAATCAACGACGGGTTCTGATTTCCGATTTATCCGGCAAAAGCAATGTGGAATTTAAAGCACGGGAACTGGGAGTCGAGCTGGGCAACAATGGATATGACAGCAGCAAAATCGTATCTGAAATTAAACAACTGGAGCAGCAGGGTTACCAGTTTGATGTGGCCGAGGGATCATTTAAGATCCTGATGGAAAAATTTACCGATCAATTCAATCCGCTCTTTGAGCTGGAGGCCTTCCGTGTAACCATCGAGAAAGACAAAGACCAACCCTGTTCTTCACAGGCCACCGTAAAAATAACCGTCGGCGGCAAGCAGGAGATCACGGCCGCCGAGGGGTACGGTCCGGTCAGCGCCCTTGACAACGCCTTGCGAAAAGCCCTGGACCGATTTTATCCGGACCTGGATACCATGAGCCTGGTGGACTTCAAGGTGCGGGTCATTGACGGCAGCCGGGGCACAGCAGCCAAGGTCCGGGTTTTCATCGAATCCCGTGATCAGGATGAAATATGGAGCACGGTCGGGGTTTCCGAAGATATTATCGAAGCCAGCTGGCAGGCCCTGGCCGACAGCTTCCAGTACAAACTGGCCAACGAAAAACAAATTCGCAGCGTACAATACCCGGAGCAGGAAGAATTACCGATATTTAACAAGATGTAAACTTGGGTAAAGGAGCACTACGATGTATAACAAGGAAGGTATAAATGCCGCAGGAATTGCCCCTCAACATTTCCTGCGGCCGATGCTCTCTCCATTCTAGTTAGATAGTCCATTCGTTAAATTGTCGAATTGTGTCAAGGATAAAATCCGTATCCACTATTCAATTATTCTAATAAGAGCGAGGAGAGTATTACCATGAGCAACCATGTCATCATATTCGATACCACGTTAAGAGACGGTGAGCAGTCACCCGGCGCCAGCATGAATGCCGCCGAAAAATTGAGGCTGGCAACCCAGCTCGAAAAGCTGGGCGTCGATGTCATTGAAGCCGGATTCCCGGCAGCCTCCGAGGGCGATTTGGATGCCGTTTCACGCATTGCCGCCAAACTGGACAAAACTCAGGTTGCCGCTTTGGCGCGCACGTCAAAAGACGATATTGACCGGGCCTGGCAGGCCATCAGTCATGCCGCCAGACCCAGAATTCACACCTTTATTGCCACATCCGATATCCATCTGGAATACAAGCTGAAAATGACCCGCGATGAGGTCGTCAAAACCGCTGTGGAAGCGGTTAAGTATGCCAAATCCTTTACGGACAACATCGAATTTTCATCTGAAGACGGATCACGCAGCGACCGGGACTTCCTGTGCCGAATATTCGAGGCCGCCATCGAAGCCGGCGCCACAACCATCAATTTGCCGGATACCGTGGGTTATGCCGTACCGGAAGAATTTGCGGACTTGGTCAGCTATGTCATCAGCCACACCCCCAATATTCATAAAGCCATTTTCAGCGTCCACTGCCACAATGACCTGGGCCTGGCAACCGCCAACACGTTAGCGGCCATCAAAGCCGGCGCGCGGCAGGCTGAAGTAACCATCAACGGCATAGGGGAACGGGCCGGTAATACTTCCCTGGAGGAAGTTGTCATGGCTCTGCACACCCGGCAAAACATTCTGCCCGCCACCACCGGTATTAATACGCAATTTATCCATCCTACTAGCCGTCTGGTCAGCATGATCACCGGTATCCTGGTGCAGCCTAACAAAGCCATTGTCGGAGCCAACGCCTTTGCCCACGAAGCCGGCATCCATCAGGACGGTGTCCTGAAAAACCGCATGACCTATGAAATCATGAAGCCGGAAACCATCGGCCTGAGCACCAATAAACTGGTTCTGGGCAAGCATTCCGGCCGCCACGCGCTGCGCAGCCATCTGAAGGATCTGGGATATGATCTTTCCAACGAAGAGCTCAATCTGGTATTTGAAAAGTTCAAGGAACTGGCCGACAAGAAGAAGCATATCGTGGATGAAGACCTGGAGGTGATCGTCACCGAAGGTATTCTGCGCACCTCGGATGTCTTCAAGCTCGAATACCTGCATGTGACCGCCGGCACGACCGTATTGCCGATGGCCAGCGTCAAACTTCAAATAAACGGCCGGTCCGTTAAGAGCGCCGGCTACGGTAACGGTCCCATTGACGCGGCCTTCAACACCATCGCCCATCTCACCGGCACCGGTTCCGAATTGCTGCGGTTTTCAGTCAGCGCCCTGACCGGCGGCACCGACGCCCAGGGTGAAGTCACCGTGCGCCTGAGCGAAAATGGTTTGACGGCCTTAGGCAAAGGCGCTGATCCGGATATTATCACAGCCGGCGCCAGGGCTTACGTAAACGGACTGAACCGACTGGAATACTTAAAAACCCATCCGATCAAAGAACCGGCACCGCTTTAAAAAGAGTCAAGAACTTCTGGGCATAAAGCAAAGGGCATAGGGCATAGCGTAAAAGACAAAAACCGGTTTAAGCAGAGAGCGTTTGCAAGCCCCGTGGTGTTGAGGCCGCGGGCGGTCTGTTGAGGGTGAGGGGTTGCGTGTTGGAGCTATGAAACACGGGATTCGTCACCCTTTTTCAAAATTCCGAATTCAGCATGGCTTTATCTTCTGACCTGGGTTCTCTGGACTCTGCAATCTTCACGCTATGCGCCATGCCCTTTACCTTTCCGCCTTCCGCATTCCCACTTCCACCTTCCCAATTCCCACCACGCCATCACTCCATTTCTATACTTCCAGCGTCCCAATTAACTCCCTAACACTGGAAATATTTTTTTCCAACAAAAACCGTTCGATTCCATCGATAATATCGGTCGTCGCATGCGGGTTGACAAAATTGGCGGTTCCGACCTGGACGGCCGATGCGCCGGCGATAAAAAACTCCAGTGCGTCTTCGGCCGACATGATTCCCCCGATGCCGATGACGGGAACTTTGGCGACCCGGGCCACCTGCCACACCATGCGCAAGGCCACCGGTTTGATGGCAGGCCCGGACAGACCGCCGGTAATATTTGCCAGCCTGGGGCGCCGGGTTTCAATGTCAATGGCCATGGCCGTCAGGGTGTTGATCAGCGAGAGGCAATCGGCTCCGGCATCTTCAGCCGCTCTGGCGATTTGGGTGATGTCGGTGACGTTCGGTGAAAGTTTGACGATCAGCAATTTGCCGGTTTGGTTGCGAACCGCCCGGACAACGCTAAAAGCAGCCTGCGGATCAACACCAAACGCCATCCCGCCGGCTTTTACATTGGGGCAGGAAATATTCACTTCGATTCCGGCAATTGCTTCGACCTCCTCAATGCGTGCCGCCAATCGGGTATACTCATCTTCGAGTTTGCCGTAAATATTGACGATAATCGGCGGGGTGAGAGTTTGCAAAAAGAGCAGTTTCTCGGTCACAAAGGTCTCGATACCCACATTTTCAAGGCCGATGGCATTCAACATGCCGCAAGGGGTTTCAGCAATACGCGGCGGCGGGTTACCGCCGGTCGGGGCTAAAGACAGTCCTTTGACAATAATTGCGCCCAGACGATTTAAATCAACCAGGTGCTCATATTCCCGGGCATAGCCGAAAGTGCCCGAAGCTGTCAGCACGGGATTTTGAAGCTGCAGCCCGCCGATGTCTACTTTTAAATCCGGTTTGGTCGACATGAGAATTTTATATCCAAATTTGTTGAATCAGACTACAAATGAACCGGAACCTTAATTGGCGAGTTCAACGTTTTGTAATCCACGCTCCTGGCGCTTTTTGATGGCCATGATCTTGGCTTCCAGGTTCAGCAGATAAGCCGGCTCGATCTGTTTAGGGCCTTTAATCGGGTCATATTCAAGCGCCTTAATCCGCAGTATGGTTTTCTGAACATCACCCTTATAATCTTCCAGGGCACTTTCAACGCGGTTTAAAAAATGCCGGCAATCTGTCATTGATTTACGGAAATAATTTTTCGCATCCAAACCGGTCAGGGCCTGGCGATGCCCCAGGCATAGGATCTCATATTCCACTTCGCTTAACCGGCGCATGGATTCGTAATACTGATCGTAATCCACCAGCGCTTCGGAGACGACATAGCCCGAAGGATCCGGTATTCCGGCGGCTTCGGAGCAAAACAACAGTTTTTTCTGAGCAATGAAGTAGCTCAGGCTATCCCGGGTATGCCCGGGAGTTTCAAGCACCTGAATGGTTAGATCACGGGACAACCCGAACAATTCCCCGTCTTTTAGCGTTATATCAACTTCAAAAGGCTCAAACTTTTCGAATTCGGTCATCTCAATCTCGATGCTTTCGGCCAACGGTTCAGCCGCCTGGGTCAGCGATCGCATCAGTTTAATCGCATTCGGGCGACCGAAAATATTTTTAGCCCTCGCTGAAGCAGCCACTTTAAGGCCTGGAAAATTCTTTTTAAGAACGGAGACCGCGCCGCAATGATCGAAATGGGAATGCGATAAAAAACAATAGTGCAGATCCCGATTGCCGATAACCTCGCGGATGCCGTCAGTATAGATGTTACCCAGAAAGGCCAGCCCGGCATCAAAAATAGCCGGTTTTTCACCGTCAAGAAGATAGATGGGCATCGCGGGATGCCCCACCATGTATAGATCGTCGATAATTTTACCGGTACGATTAATAATCATGAAACAATATTCCTCTAGCCGGAGCCGATCATCATACGCCGAAAAACTTCCCTTTAAACCGCCACGTTAGTTGCTTGCAGTCCTTCAGTTTGCATGGGTCCAGAAACCGGCAGTCCGTTTTCAGTTCGACCATCCGTTGGTATTCAACGTCTGTCACTTTAAATTTCATTGCCGGGACAGATTCATTGGAGGTATGTGAAGAATATCTGTCATCGATTGGCAAGCCATCAGAAGGCCACAAGATTGTCCGCCTCATCAAATTCCATCGATTGCGGCTGTCCGATGATTTCAAGGTCAGTGCGTTGTTTTAATTCGGCAGCATAGGCCTCGGACACCTCAACCATCTCTAGGCGACTGGTATTTTTGATTCTCACAATTTTGCTTTTTTCCGGCGGAATCAGCCCCATGGAGCCCAGCCCGATCTCGATGGCCTGGCGGTCGGTATCAAAGTGCATCGGAACGGCGGCCTTTTCAAGGCTGATGGCGGTGATACAGTTTTTGTAGGTTGCGGCATAGTCAATTTTGTCCACCAGCCTTTGGGTGGTAAGATCGGTTAACCCGATTCCGATGGCATTACCCTTGCTCTTGGCCGTCAAATCGCGCACGAAAAGTCTTTTTACCTTCACCGGATGATCAAAGACCCCCAGCAGATCCCGATTCCGGCCGGTTACATTCGGATCGATACCGACCCCGCTGATATTTTTTCCCATCTCATCCACAATTAGCAGATCGATATCATTAAACGGCAATTTGGCCATCATTTTCTTGGACAACACCAGCAGCTCTTTTTCTTTGTCCTCAATTGCTTCAGGTTTGATGGCCGAAATCAGGGCCGTTTGGCTGTAAGCATTTTCAATGATCCCCAGGGCACACCAAACCGGAGTCTTGCGAATCACCAAACGGGCGGCATCCGTGATGATCTTGGGAAAGGTATGCTGGATAGCGGCTTTGTGATAGAACTCGGCTCCCTTCAGCTTGCCCATGCCGATGGCCATCATTTTCATCAGGCCGCTTTCAAGGGGCGCCTTGAATTTAGTATGGGATTTGATACGATTAACCACCACGATATGATCGGCCGCCAGGGCGTTTTGATCGACAAACACCGGGACGTCGTCCTCGGTTCTGCCAATTTCTTCGGCCTCCATGGAAGATAAAATGGGTGCGTTCAGATAGGATTCCGTTATTCCCAATTGCTTCAGCACCGCAACCTGCCCTTCGGCCGTGGCGCTACCATGGCTTCCCATGGCCGGAAAAATAAAGGACTGACCATCAAAAGATTTTACATACTCAACAATAGCCTTTAAAATATCGTCAATATTGGCGATTCCCCGACTGCCGGCGGTAATCGCCACGCGATGTCCGGGTTTGATTGGAGTCAGAGACAATTGGCGCAGTTCAGCCGCCACCGTCAGCTCGATATTTTCAACTGTGATATCGTCGAATCTCTGTCGAATTCGGTACATTGCTGGAAATTTCATGGAAGCTCCCGTACGCCAATTGTGCGGCATTTTGTTACCAGGTTTTATTGTTTGACTTGGGCCGTCTTCTCAGATTAGACTTGCAGCAACCTGGCTTTAAAATTCGATCATATCAATATAGCCAATTAAAATTAAATTTACAAACGATTACCACACCGGAGGAAACGCTATGGAAAAGTTTCGCCTGGATAACAAGGTCGCGCTGGTTACCGGCGGCAGCAAAGGTATCGGGTTCGGCATCGCCACGGCACTGGCTGAGGCCGGCTCGGATGTTGTGCTGGTCGCACGGGATAAAAAGACTCTGGATCAGGCCCGCGAAAAACTCTCTGCCACCGGTAAACGCACCTGGATCTATTCTTTTGACATGAGCAGCACCGATAAAATTGGTGAGCTGTTTGCCGCGATTGTCCAGGAAACCGGAGCGGTTGATATTCTGGTCAACAATGCCGGCGGCACCCGGCGCGGACCGGCGGAATCACTGACCGCTGAAGATTGGAATTTTGTCATCAATTTAAACATGACCGCCACCTTTACACTGTGCCAGGCCTTCGCCAGAGACCGCATTAAGAGCGGCAAAAAGGGCAAAATCATCAATATTGCCTCGATAATGAGTGATACCGTTCGTGAAGACAATGCCCCTTATGCGGCTTCCAAGGGCGGTATTCGACAGCTAACCAAAGCCCTGGCCGTGGATTGGGCCAAACACAGCATCAATGTCAACGCCATCGGCCCGGGCTTCATTCAGACCGATTTAACGAAACCGTTGTGGGAGAATGAATCCTTTGAAAAATGGATTAAATGGAAAACACCATGGGGCAGATGGGGCCAACCGGAGGACCCGGGCCATGCCGCCGTTTACCTGGCGTCTCCCGCATCTGATTTCGTAACGGGTCACATATTGTACGTCGACGGCGGTCTTCTCAGCACCTTTGGTCCCAGTTCCTGGTAGGCGGCCAGAATGACTAATTATTAGATTCCTGCCTGAAAATTAATGATCATCTGAAAGCCTCCGGTTCGTGTGATCTTGAGGTATTGCCTTTGTTGTTTCGAAAACCGATGCTTAAATCGAAATGGTATTACCGTAGAAGTATGTGGACTGTTTTAATTTTCTTGACACAATGATTAATTGCATACTATGCATGTGTGAAACTAATATCGGATCCGATTGCCGATCGTAAAGCGACGTTGACCCTCACCCACAGCTGGTTTGAATTTCTCTTGCCGCCGGAAGTGAAATCTACTTTTTGCACCAAAATTGTCCCTGGTTCTTTTCAATCTCCCAAATTAACTACCCCGCCGCCCCGAATGGCGGGATCGCCGCTTCGCTAGGACAAGCAGCGGGGTATCAAGCCGAAATTATTATCGTCCCAAGGGGCGGGAAATTAAACCCTCGTCCGCCGGAGGCGGATTAAATTTGCTATCAAATTAAAATTCCGGAGAAGATTGAATGGAAATCCCCCTCAAAATCTGCTCTTCATGCCCGTGAAGGCGGGCATCAACTCTTTTCTCGTGTAAACATGAAACAATAATTACTGCTATTTAGCAGTTAAGCCCAAAGCAAAATTATCTGAATATAGCATATCTAAACCAATGCAGTTAATAGAAAGAGCAGGTGCAGCATGCCCAAGTATCTGTATCACGGCTCATATACCGATGAAGGCTTAAAAGGACTTATCAAAGATGGCGGCACCAAACGAATGGAGGTAACCAGAAAAGCCATTGAATCATTAGGCGGAACCTTGGAAACATATTATTTCGCTTTTGGGAGCAATGATTTTTTTCTGATTGCCGATGCGCCGGATAACGTTAACGCCATTACCGGTTCCCTGGTCGCCAATGCCAGCGGTACAGTAAAGGTCAGTATCACCGTTCTTATTACTCCTGAAGAGGTTGACCAGGCAGTCAAAAAAACGATGGATTGGCGCCCGCCCGGCCAATGACATCCTGACGAGTTCATCTATTTTTAGGCCAATTTGACCCAATCGTTTTGCAATGGTTGCTGTTACGAGCATGGCCCCTGCGCTGCCGCCAATTATTGCCGGTTTTTGATTTGACAATCAGCAACGGCTTAAGGTAAACATCTGAAAAATAAATTTATGCAAGAATTCTGCTTGATCGAAAGTTACCTGTAATTGTCGACCTCGAGCGGGGGAAAGAAAAATGCGCACGGGTATAGAACGCAGAAAAAATGAACGATTCGAGTATAAATCGGCGATCTTGCACAGCACGAATCCGCCGGATTTTTTTTATCGGGGTACCATGCACAATTATAGCAACGGGGGATTGTATTTCGAATCTAATGAAGACCTATTACAGGGAGATGAAATATCCATGTCAATTCAAAACCCGCCGCAGCAATTGGACATGAAACCCCAGAAATATTTTGATGTCCGAATCATGTGGTGTAAAGTATTGCAGGGCGCTACCTATCAAGTTGGATATGGTGTGAAACTTATATAAAAAGGTTGTGATCGAATATTTTCAGCCGGCTTATTTGCATTATTCCGCCGATCTATCCGGCAAAATTCCAAAAAAAGTGAGTTCTTTTCAGCCTGTGCGCTCGCGGCCCGCAACATCCGTCCGGGGGTCCAGGGCCATTGCAACTGAGGAGGTGTTCTTCATGGCAATGAAGTTGACCTGGGCTCCCACGGGAACAATCAAAATCCTTTCCTTATGTCTCAAATATATAGTAATGAGGGAAAATACCCCGGCCACCAGAGACCAATACACAAATAGTCCGAAAGGATTCTGTATGATCGCCATGGCAGCAGATGCCAGGATCGGGCCGAAGATGGCGCCGATGCTGTAACACAGCAACAGCGCGGAACTAACCGCCACGGCATCTTTTCCTTGAAACACGTCCTGGGTTCGAGCGACCGAAACCGGATAAATCGCAAATACCAGTCCTCCGAATAATCCCATTTCAACCAGAAGCCGGAGGTAAGATGCGCCGGTATTGAGGACGATAATGAAACTGAATAGCGCGATGAGACCCGCGATAATGAACAATATTCTGGTCCGATCAAAGCGGTCCGAGATAATGCCGACAACCCATTGAACGGCGAAACCACCAAAAACGGCAACCGACATAAGCCATGACAATTGCAAGATGGATAAACCAATTTTGGTTCCAAAAACAGGCGTCATTGAAAAAAACGCGCTATTTATCATGCCGGCGGCGAAGCAACCAGACATTCCGACAGGCGCCTTTTTGAAAAGCGCTTTGAAAGTATATCTATCCGGCTCCGGCAATTCAGGATGGACAGCGCGTGTGACGGAAACCGGAATAAGGCTTAAGGAAAAAAGCAGCGCCGCAATGAATAATACATTCTGGCCGCCGCCATTGCCAAAATTGATAAATTGCTGTCCAATACCGATACCGATATAGGTCATGGCCATATAGACCGAAAAAACCCGTCCGCGGGTTTGAGGCTGGGAGCACTCGTTCAACCAGCTCTCAACGACCATAAACAGACCGAAATTACTGATCCCGTTAATAAATCTAAGGACAGCCCAAAAAATGGCAGAAATATGAATCCCGTGCAGGATGATAACTGCTGTGGAAACGGCGGCGAAAACGCTAAAGGCGCGGATGTGTCCGACCCGCTGAATGAGGCGATGGCACAGGAAATATCCTGCGACCAGGCCCGAAAAATAACAGGCCATGGTTAGGCCGATTGCCGGGGTTGAAAATCCCTCCTGGGTCATGCGCAGACTTAATTGGGTGTTCAGCACACCGCCGCCCATCAGAAAAAGCAGGGCTGAGGCAAAAAGAGCTCCGAAGGAGAAAAGCGTTGAAACCATTCCCTATGACTTTCAGCAATTTTGTAGTGATGAATTATCGGCAAGGTTGAAAAGGCCGCATGTAATTAGTGTGATTGAGCTTAAAAATCAAGCGAAAAAGATACATGCTTAAGTTTACACCCAATTGCCGATATATCGCAACTGGAATTAATTCAATCCGCTTCTTGTCAGCCATGGGTGCGCACTATTTTAAGCGGTCTGAAACACTTTGGCTTTACAGGTTAACGTCATGTCAGCCAGAAAAACTGTCGGTCTTGTTTTGGGTTGCGGGTCCTCGCGCGGTTGGGCCCACATCGGAGCCCTTGAAGCCCTTGAAGAAGCGAACATCCCGATCGATCTGATTGTCGGATGCAGCATTGGCTCTTTCATTGGCGCGATCTATGCCAGCGGCAGCATCCAAAGTCTCAGAAAGTATGTTCTCGAGATGGATGGCAGAAAGGTCTTTTCCTATTTTGACATTGTGCTGCCCCGGTCCGGTCTTTTGGACGGCACCAAAAAACTGAAAGAGATGTTTTCAAGACTCACCGACATGCAAAATTTTACAGAACTGAAAATCCCGGTCATGATGATTGCCACAGACCTTGAAACGGGGCAAAAAGTAATTTTGAATTCTGGAAATATATTGGATGCCCTCCGGGCCAGCATGTCGATCCCGGGGCTTTTTGCCCCCGCAAGAGTGAAGCATCGCTGGCTTGTGGACGGTGGGTTGGTGGACCCGGTGCCTGTAAGTGTCGCCAGGGCCATGGGAGCTGATATTGTCATCGCCGTGGACCTTAGCAGCGGTATAATCTCGAAGCACACGAGGCACAATCAGGGAAAGCAAAAATCTCGTAGTGTAAGGATCCCCGTGGAACAGGAAGAGAATAAAAATGAACTGTTAAAAAAACTGTCGGATTATTATGAAAATGCTGAATTAAGTTTTAAGCACAAAATCGACGAGTTGTTTAAAAGAGAAGCGTCGACACCCGATATCATCGAGACAGTGACAAACTCGATCAACATCATGCAGGATCGGATAACCCGCATTAATCTTGCGGTGACCCCGCCGGACATATTAATTCAGCCGCATCTGGGAGAATTAAAAATGCTGGATTTTGACCAGGTTGAACATACCATCGAAGAAGGTTATGCCCGGGCCAAAGAGAAAATTGCTGACATAATGATCATGCTTGAACCTGCCTGAAGACTACCCGCCAATGGCAATTTTTATCCACTTAATGGAAGTAAAGATCGCTTCAAAGATCCTAAGCCTTGAACTTGATCCAAAGTGGTGGTTCCAACCGGTTTGATTCTCCGCCGCAGAAGGACCCCCACCAGGACACAAAGACTCGCAGAAGCTTATTAATCAAAAAGTTTCGCGTTTAGCCCGGTGTCATGGTCTCTTGTGGCTATCTGTTCTCCCCCAAGGCAGATCCGGGTCAGTTTCTATGAAATTAAATTCCCAATCCAGGTCTGTATTATGGCATGGTTGCCACAATTGTCTTGCCACGAAATTAGTAACTATCTAAAATAATTTAACTAATACGTTGGTCCATAATTTGCATGGCCTCGCAAAGAAAGCGCAATGGAATTGATTCGTCATTTAAAATGGGGGTGATGATTGAAACCAAGGGTTTTATTATTTGAAGATAATGATTCTATCCGTTTTACCCTGGAAAATCTTCTTAAAGGTCATGGCTTCGAGGTTTATACCTTTTCGAACCCTGGAATGTGCCCTCAATATCTTTCTTCAAATCATAATTGCCGGTTGGATGATTCGTGCTCTGATATTATCATTTCAGATGTTCACATGCCGGTGGAAACCGGGATAGAATTTCTAAAAAATAGGCTTAAATTCGGATGTAAAGTAAAATACCGTGCCCTGATGTCAGCGGACTGGACTGAAGACGATCTTCAATATGCGGAAGAGATTGACTGTAAGGTATTTCATAAACCCTTTGATTTAGATGAATTGCTGGATTGGCTTGAATATTGTCGAAAACAAATAGACCAAAACAAAGAGTTGCTTTAGGTACAAAATCATTCACTGAAGTTAAAGTCTATCTGATCTCAGCCGTGCCAAAAATACCGGCCCCAGCAGGCACCCGGCCGCCATACAAAGAAAACCCATGCCCCAGGCCAATTGGTTGCCGCCGAAAAAATCGAGCACAACCCCGACCGTCAAGGGGCCGAGAAAGGCCGAACAGAATCCAAGTGTCGAATGAACGGCCAGGGTGGTGCCCCGGTAACCGGCCGGCGCGGCAGCCACGACCCCGGCTGTCAGGGATGCTGAATCCCCGACGATTGTCGTACCGTACAGAATCCCAATAAAAGCCACCAGTAAATAAGGCAGGGCTGCGCTGAATCCAAGTACTATTCCCAGACCGGCGGATATGACCATTACGATTGATATGACTTTCCGGCGGCCGAAAATGCGGGACAATTCATTGCCGCCGATGCTGGCGGGAAGCCCGATCAAATTGATGATAAAGGCGACCTGGGTTGGACTCCAGGTAAACGCTCCCGCCGGCTGCAGTTGAATGCTGAAGGTCAGAAACGCAACGATCCAGGAACGCAGGGAGAAAAGCTCCCACATATGGGCGGCATAAGCCAGGACAAAGGCCATGGCCGCTTTTGATCGGAAGACGACTTTAAAATCTGCCAGCAGTGCCTGTCTCTGACCGGACCGCACCCGGGCGGGCGGAACATACCCGATAACGATGGCCAGGGCGGCCGCGGCACTGATCGCTGATGCCAGAAATGCCCAGCGCCAGCCGGCCAGGGCACTGATCTCACCGGCCAGCAGATAAGAAAGACTGGCACCAATACTGAAGCTTGCCGTGTAAAAGGATATGAACCGGGACTGCAGCGTCCCCTCCCCTTCGGTGTGATCGCCGACCACTTTAAGCCCGGGCATGTATATTCCGGCCAGGCTTACTCCGGAGAGAAACCGTAGCAAAAGGGCTGACCAGAATCCCCGGGCAAAATAAGCATAGCCGACTGCTGTCAGGACCCCGAGAATCGCTCCCAAGCCCATAATCCGGCGGGCATCAATGCGGTCGGTGATGCTGGTTAACACCGGCACCAGGATCATATAACCGGCATAGTAAGCCGCGCTGATCCAGCCGGCCGCGGTATTGCTTAAATTCCATTCGGCCTGAAAAGTCGGCAGCAGGGCCGGAAAGACAGCAATGGACGCCAGTCCAAATATTTCAGCCAGACAAACCAGCAGCGTCAGTCGATATGGTGAGCTTTCTGACATCGGGCCACCCTACACCAGGTAAATTGCGTTTATTGGGTTTGTTGATCAGCGGGATTTCACATTTGACCTCACAAATTAAGGAGTTCAACAAGCAACGCGCTTTTAAGGACCGAAGGTCCGCTCATCAAGTGAAACGCTCCTCCAGCGTAGCGCTCACTTTTTCTTTCCGCCTTCCGCATTCCGACTTCCGAATTATTATTTTAAATAGGCTCCTTTTATGGCCGAAACCGCCTGATTGGTGTAGCGCTTAAGAATTCCCGGCGCCTGCTTTCGAACGACGGGCGTCCATTTCGCTTTACGCTCGGCAAGCAGGGTTTGGACCTCATGGGAATCCATACGCCGGATAGTATCGCCGATTATATTGAGACTTCTGGCGGGTATATCAATCGAAATCATATCACCGTCGGCCACCAGAGCAATCGGCCCGCCGGCCACGGCTTCCGGTGATACATGGCCGATGCAGGGCCCACGCGTGGCACCGGAAAAGCGGCCGTCGGTGATAATGGCGGTGTGCTGCAATGCCGGGTTGGTAACCAGGGCTTCGGTGGTGGACAAAATTTCGGGCATACCGCAACCTCGCGGGCCTTCGTAGCGCAAAATAATGACGGAACCGGGTTCAATCCGGCCCTGTATGACGGCCTTCAGGGCATCTTCTTCATTGTCGAAAACCCGGGCCGGGCCTTCGTGTTGCAACATATCACCGGGCACTGCCGAAAATTTTACCACCGCACCTTCGGGTGCCAGGTTGCCTTTTAATACTGCAATCGACCCGAAACTTTTGCTTTTGCCATGCGGGTAGATCACATCTTCTCTTCTAATGCCGTAATTGGCCAAATAGCCCTCACCCCGCTGAAAAAAACCGTCTGCTGCAAGCTGTTTCAAGTTCTCGCCCAGGGTTTTACCGGTAACCGTCATGACATCCAGATCAAGCATGTCCCTGAGTTCGAGCTGAACCCGCGGTACGCCTCCCGCATACCAGGCCATTTCACTGACATGCTTGCCCGACGGCTGCACGTTCACCAGGTAGGGTATTTCCCGGTTAATGCTATCGAACAGTTCGGCATCGATTTCAATCCCCAGTTCATGGGCCACCGCCGGCAGATGCAGCAAGGCATTGGTGGAGCCGGACAGGGCGGCATGAATCTTAATGGCATTTTCAAACGCCGGTCTGGTTAGAATGTCCGATGGTTTGAGACCATTTTGAGCCAGTTGCATCACCTGCCGCCCGGCCTGTCGTGCCAGACGCCGGATCTCAAAAAGGCTGACCGGCACCAGGGCCGTACCGGGCAGTGCCATCCCTAAAGCTTCCGCCATGCACTGCATGGTGCTGGCCGTACCCATAAACTGACAGGCTCCCGCACCCGGGCAGCCGGACAGGGTATAATCCCGAATCTCGGATTGAACATCCGCACCCTGTCGCCATTTGGTGGCGGTATCCCCCACCAGCAGGCTGTGGGTCATATTGGGGCCGGCGCGATTGCTGCCGCCGGGGATATGAATTCCGGGAATATTCAGCCTGGCCAGAGCCATGAGGTGGGCGGGTACTGATTTGTCACAGGAGGAAATCACCACCATTCCGTCCCAGGGAATCACCCGGCCATGGACTTCAACCAGGTCGCAGAGCACTTCGCGGGAGGCCAGGATGAAATTCATCCCGTCATGGGACATGGCCCATCCATCGCAGATATCGGTACCATGAAAATTGGCCGGTTTGCCGCCGCTCTGGTAAACCCCGATGGAAACCTCTTCCGCCAGGGTGTCCAGGTGAAAACTGCCGGGATGGGAGCTTCCGAAAACATCTTCCACCAGAATCTGTGGATTTTTTAAGTCAGCCTCATCCCACCCCGTCCCGCATCAAAGGGTGTTAAACTGCACCCATCCCTCTCTTATTTCTTTGCTTCGCTGTTTTTGGGTTGTCATAATTTTACTCCTACTTTGAAACACCAATTCACAAAATCCAAATAGCAAATAAATTCCAATTTCCAATGACCAAAACTTGTTTGTGCCGCACTTTTGGGACCGGATTGGGATTTTGAATTTCGGTCATTGGGATTTATTTGGGATTTGTTATTTGGAATTTACAATAAACCAAAAGTGCTTCATTCTGTGCATGATTCGAAGTTAAGCACTCTTTAAATATTTTTGACCTAATAGTGCTGCTCCTTTCAGCGACGATTCCGTCTCAAACCGATAGCTGCAATTTCTCATCCACCTGGTTTTGGCACGAATCAGGGCTTCGTTGACCGCCCCGCCGGAGACCAGGATTTCATCTGTCAGACGCATTTCCAGGGCAACCTCCTTTAAATTCTCCCGCTGATATTCGTAAAGTCCTCTGACCAAAGCGGCCAGCAGTTCTTCGCGGGAAGTCTCCTGGGTCAGCCCGTGAAATTCGGCTTTTAACGGCTCCAGGGAATACCGGGAGCCCATCAGATAAGGAATGTATCGCACACCGCTTTCCCGATTCAGCCACAACTCGATAGCCCGCGGTATGAAGTCCGTAAAAAATTGTTCCTCGCTCATCTCACTGCAAAAAAGGTGCTTAAACCACTCCAGCGCCTTGCCGCCGGCATTCATGACATAGAAAGAAAACCAGCGCTCCGGCAGCACATGAGTCCGGATGTTATAATTGCGGGACGGAAAGCACTTTGGCAGACAGACCATGGTGATTTCACAGGTGCCGTTGATGTTGAATATTTCGCCCGGCTCGCGAATCCCGACCGAATAGGCCGCCAGAACGGCGTCGTTGCCTCCGATTAATACCGGCGGTTCTTTTTTAAGCCCAAACTCGCCGGCAAGATTTGGGCGCATTCTGCCCGTGCTGTGATAGGCCGGCATCAGTTCCGGCAGGCGGGAAGTCTCGATATCGAATTCAGCTAAAATTTCCGTACTCCAGGTCATATCATTGCTGGCCGTGTTGTACATGGCCGTCAGAGAAGCCGAAGACGGATCCATGGCGAATTTATCCGCCAGCCAGCGGGCCATAAAGGTATTGGAATGACCGAAAACACGGGTCTGATTAAAAATATCGGGCAGATTGTCCCGGAGCCACAAAATACCGGCCAGCGAACTGCCGCCGGCCACCGGCATATTGGCAGTGACATTCAGAAGCTTTTGCATGCCGATGGTGTCAATAATGCGCTGAGCCTGCGGGCGCGAACGTTGATCCAGCATCAGGATGGCCGGATAAAGGGCGTTGCCTTCCCCGTCCATGGCCGTGAGGCCCGGCGTGGTGCCGGAAAATGCAATGACATCGATCTCGGGCATAAAATCGGACATGCCTTTGCACCCGGCCGCAAAAGCCTGTTGCCATTTATCCTGCTTGATGTCGCTGAACAGCCCGTCATTATAGGTATTGATGGGATATTCGCGGTTAAACTGCTTGAGCAATGTGAGATCATGGTCAATTTCCTCAAAAACACCCATTTTCATTGCGGTCGTACCGACATCAACACTAAGAATCTTCATGGATATTTTCTCCTGAATTGCACATTTTGCATCACAACAACCGGAAGGAACAAATTAGCCCTATTTCATCGAGTTGGTCAAGGCCTTTCTTGGCTGTATTGATGGTTGCAAGGCGCAGAATCTATCCCCCCCAGGCCGGATGGCAGGGAGAAGTAGTTTGCTTTCTGCCGATGCCTTTTCCATTGACTCCATCAATAAAATTCTCTAAATTCTTCCCCAGCATTAATTTTAAAAAGACAACCCCGGCTATATTTAAGGGGGTAACGGAATCCGCAGATAGGAGAATCAATTATGAAGCTTGAAAAAAAAGTTGCTCTAGTCACCGGAGGTTCACGAAGCATCGGTCGCGCGATTGCGCTGGGGTTTGCCCGTGAAGGTGCTGATATTGCCGTGAACTATGTCAGCAACACCGAGGAGGCCCGGAACACTGTGCAGGAAATCGAAGCGTTGGGACGTCGGGCACTGGCCGTCAGGGCCGACACATCTAAAAGGTCGGAAGTCCAGGCCATGGTGAATGAGGTCTGGGAACGCTTGGGGCCGATTGACATCCTGGTCAATAACGCGGGCGTGCAGAAACGCGTATTTTTCCTTGATCTGGAAGAAAAAGACTGGGACTGGATCCTGGGGGTGAATTTGAAAGGCTACTACCTCGTCGGGCAGGCGGTTGCCGCCCGGATGCAAACGGGCAAGCAGGGCGTGATTATCAACATTTCATCGGAGGCAGCTGGTTTTCCCGCCCCCAGAATGACCGCCTATTGCGTCTCCAAAGCCGGCGTGGCCATGCTGACCAAGTGCATGGCGCTGGAGCTGGCACAGCATGGAATCCGCGTAAATGCGCTGGCCCCCGGCCTGACGCGAACCGACATCAATCGCAAGGATCTGGAAGATGAAGATTTCCTGAAATTGCGGCTGGCTCGAATCCCGCTGGGTAGAGTGATGAATCCGGAGGATTTAGTCGGTGCGGCCCTTTTCCTGGCTTCTTCCGATTCGCAGACGGCCACCGGAACCACCCTGCAGGTGGACGGCGGAAGAGGTATTGCATGATGTCTGGCGCGCCGTGCCCCTGCCGCCAGGATTGCTGCTCACATCACTGCTCCCAGTTGCCAGGGAATAAATTCATTGTCTCCCATGAGAAACGTCTCGCTTTTCGATTGCTTTCCGGACGCGACTTCCAGAATGTGATCGAAGATCTGCCCACCGAGTGCCTCCATGCTGATCTCACCATCAAGGGCAATACCGCAGTTGATATCCATATCATCCTGCAGACGTTTGTACATTTCCGTATTCGTCGCCAGTTTTATGGACGGCACCGGGCGGCAGCCGTAAACTGAACCTCTGCCGGTGGTAAAACAGATAATGTTGGCGCCGCCGGCCACCATACCGGTTAAGGACACCGGATCGTGACCGGGTGTATCCATGAAAACGAATCCTTTGGCGGTTACCGGTTGAGCATATTCCAACACGTCCACCAGATTGGTGGAGCCGCCTTTGGCAACCGCTCCCAGAGATTTTTCCAGAATGGTGGTCAGACCGCCGGCTTTGTTGCCCGGCGACGGATTGTTGTCCATTGCACCCCCATGAAGGGCGGTATAGTTTTCCCACCAGCGGATGCGCTCAATTAACTTCTCGCCGACTTCCCGGCTGCCCGCCCGCCGGGTCAGCAGGTGTTCTGCGCCGTATACTTCCGGTGTTTCCCCGAGAACAGCGGTCCCGCCGTTGCGCACCAGCAGATCGGAGGCAATGCCAAGGGCCGGATTGGCAGTGATGCCCGAATAGCCGTCGGAGCCGCCGCATTGAAGTCCCAAAATCAATTGGCTTGCCGGCACCGGTTGCCGCTCGATCTTGTTGAGTTCAGGCAGCATGTCACGAATGAGCGAAATCCCCCGGTCAACGGTGGATCGAATTCCACCGGTATCCTGGATGGTCATGGCATGCAAAAAAGGCCCTTCTTTAAAGTTGCCGCCTTTTAGTACCGAATCGATTTGCATGACCTCACAACCCAGGCCGACCAGAAGCACTCCGCCAAAGTTGGGATGCCGGGCATAACCGTCGATCGTATTCAGCAAATATTCAAAACCTTCTCCTTGACCGGCCATACCGCAGCCGGTGCCGTGGGTGATCGGTACCACACCGTCAACATTGGGAAAATCCTTGAGGGTCTCGGCGCGAAATGCATCGGCGATAAAGCGGCACACCGAAGCCGAGCAATTCACGCTGCTGATTACACCGATATAATTGCGGGTGGCAACCCGGCCGTCAGGCCGGATGATGCCGTCAAACGTGGCAGGTTCAGCGACGATTTCCTGTTCGGGCGTCGCATCGGCACAAAAAGCATAGTCTCGGTCGAAATCTCCCACGGTAACATTATGGGTGTGAACGTGCTCGCCTGGCTGGATATTCTTTGAGGCGAACCCGATAATCTGACCGTATTTCCTAACGGCCTCACCTGATTTTATAGCATCCACGGCAAGTTTGTGACCGAAAGCAATCCCATCGCGACAGGTAATTTTTTCATCCGGTACCTCGGTCCCAGCGGCGATATCGATACGTGCAACGACCACGTTGTCGGAGTTATTAAGACGAATTGTCAATGGGTTAAGTGCGGACATTTTTTAAATTTCCTCTCATATTTTGGATCTCGAATTAAACAACATCGTTAATGCTGGGCCGGCATTCTTTATTTTCCGCCTTGTTGTTTTTGGTATCCAACCGCCACTTGCGAAACACTGCAATGAAAGGACCGCTCCACAAAATCACGGTGATGACGCCGAGCACGGCGCTCACGGGGCGATGGAAGAATACGGTTAAATCCCAGTCGCTTTTGATCATGGACACCATAAAGCTGTCTTCCAGCAGACGACCCAGCACGATCCCCAGTATCGCCGGCGCAACCGGTATATCATTGGCCTCCATAAAGTAGGCCAGGATCCCGCAGACCAGCATGACGCCAACGTCAAAAGTCGTGTTGTTGATGGCAAAAGAGCCGACAATGCAAAACATCAGGATCGCCGGCATCAGCATATTGCGTGGTACTCGCAGCATCTGACTGCCGGTCTTGATGGCCAGGACGCCAAATGGAATTAAAAGGAGATTGGCCAGGATAAAGGTGACATACACGGCATACAGAATCTCGGGGGTCCGCTGGAAAATCATCGGACCCGGCCGCAGCCCCTTCATGAACAGAACACCGATTACGATTGCGGTGATGGAGTCACCCGGGATGCCGAAGACCAGGGCCGGTACCCAGGCACCGCCCAACCCGGCATTGTTGGCCGTACCGGCGTCAACGATACCCTCGATGTGCCCGGTGCCGTATTTTTCCGGTTCTTTGGAAAATTTCTTACTGACCGCATAAGCAATCCAGGCCCCGATGTCCGCACCGGCACCCGGTAAAATACCCACGAAGGTGCCGATCAGCCCGGAACGGGCCACATTGAGCTTATACTTTCGGATCGTTTTCAAAACGCCCGCAAACATCTTTTTGGTTTGAACCCCGGTGGCCGTATAAGTACAGTCCTCCGTGGAGACATTGCGCATGACCTCGGAAACACCGAACATGCCGATCATCGCCGGGATAAATGTAAAACCGTTTAAAAAATTTGTAACGCCAAACGTAAACCGCGGATATCCGAGCGTAATATCCACACCCACAGTGGTCATCATCAGCCCGATCAGCAAGGAAATCAGGCCTTTAAGCAGGGAGCCTTTGGTCACCAGAACGGAACAGCTCAAACCGATGCAGGCCAACCAGAAGTACTCGAAGGAAGTAAACTGCATGGCCACTTCGGCCAGCATCGGGGCCAGCAAAATCAGGATAATCGAACCAATCATGCCGCCAATGGCCGCCACCGTGACATCCACCCCCAGCACGTAGCCGGCCCGGCCCTTCTGGGTGAAGGCGTAGGACTCATCGACATAGGCAGCCGATGAGGGAGTGCCGGGGATTCGCACCAATGCGCCCGGAATGTCACCGGCAAAAATGGCCATGGCCTCCATGGTGACGATGGCCGCCAGGGCCGGAACCGGCTCCATAAAAAAAGTGACCGGCACCAGCAAAGCGGTTGCCATGGTCGCCGTAAGGCCGGGGATAGCGCCGACAAACAGCCCATAAACTGCTGAAATACAAATGATCATCAGGACATACGGCTGTGCGATTAGAGAGATTGCGGTCAGGATGTGTTCCATTTTTCACCAGCCCCAGAGGCCCCACGGCAGGGGTACCAGCAGAATTTTTGCAAATAAGACATAGATACCCAGGGTGACAACGATCGACATGACCAGACTCGGCAGCATTTTCACTTTCAACCATTTCATCAGAATAATCAGAATCACAAAGGAAAAGATCAGAAAACCTGCGTATTCGGCGAAAAGTATGTAGCAGAGCACGGTACCCAGCACAAAGACAATATTTAGCCACCCCGCCAGAGTAATGTTTCTCAGGTCAAATTTCAGGATTTTTTCTCGTTGGCGGATGCCCTGGATGATTAACCCGATTCCGCAAAAAATGAATAACACGGCCAGGACCTCTGGAAACAGCGACGGACCCGGGTAGCCGTTTTCCAGACTAGGAAATCCTTGAACGTGGATCAATACGGCACAGGCAAAGATAATCAAAGACAGACCGATGGCCGTGTTACTTGTGCGCATGGGCGGTAATCCCCTCTCAGGAATGTCTAATGACGAATGTCGAATGTCAAATTAAGGAATTCTGTCATTTTCTATATTTTGCTTGTCTCTATAATTCAGAATTGGACCGAATGCCTTGTTTTGGAGTTTGAGCAACACGAAATTAAAATGATGGATCACATTGATTCTTCATTCGTCAATCGACATTCGTGATTCTTGAGTTTTATTTGACAATACCGGCAGCCTTCATAATTTTGCCGTTGTCCTCGTCGGCCTTAGCGATCGCCTTGGCAAAGTCAGCCGAATTCAGCCAGTAAATGCCAAAGCCGCGGTTTTTCATAAATTTAATAAAATCATCGCTTTTAACCACTTTTTCAATGGCCTTTTCAAGCACGGCCACTATATCTGCAGGCGTCCCCTTGGGAGCGGCAATCCCGCGCCAGGCGCCGCAGGTCCAATCGATCCCGAGTTCTTTGAGGGTCGGGACTTCGGGAAACTTCGGATCCTTTTGATCAGCCATGATCGCCAGGGGTCTGACTTTTCCGGCATCAATCAAGGTCGCGGCCTCGGGCAGCGAGCAGGTGCTCATATCGATGCCGTGGGCCATGAGGTCCTGCAGGGCCGGGGCGGCGCCTTTGCTGGGAATCCATTTGATCGCTTCCGGCGTCAGGCCGATCTCATTCATCCAGCCGGCCATGGCCAGATGCCAGATGCCGCCCTGGCCAGTGCCTGAGTCCTTCAGTTTGCCGGGGTTGTTGCGGACGTAGTTTTCGAGATCTTTGTAGGTTTTCCAGTCCGAATCCGCGAGGACGTTGATGCCGGCCGGATCAAAGTTGACCATGGCCACGGGGGTCAAGTCCTTGTATGTCACCTGGGTCAGCCCCATCCAGTGCATCATGGTGATTTCAACCGTCGGCATTCCGATGGTATAGCCGTCGGGTTTGGCCGTCGCCATGGCCGTATGCCCCACAGCCCCGCTGCCGCCGGTTCGGTTGACGACGTTGACCGGAACACCCAGGTCTTTTTTGAGCAGGGTGGCAATGATTCGCGATACCGCATCCGTGCCGCCGCCGGCACCCCAGGGACAGATCAATGTGATCGGCCTTTTAGGGTAGTCTGCCGCCGAGACGCTCGTCAAACCAAGAGAAAAAACCACAGTAATAGCAACAACCAGACAAAATAATTTTTTTCCTCTCATCGTGTCCTCCTTTTTTGCTTCGAGTTTTGGGTTACCGTGAATTAATACCGCATTTGCGCGTGCGAAACGCTCGTTTTAGGACCATAATAGAGCCAAAATCCCTCAACTATAAGATAATCGGTCCCGCCGGTTACAATTTTTCGGTTTGATATGTGCGCTCGTGGTCAGGTTTTAGTAAGTCGTACCCGTCACTGTTGTCAAGTAAATTCGCGGGCACGGAAAAGCTTTCACTGAAAACAGCTTCTTCGGCACCTGAATTTTAACGGCAGGTTTCGCCCCAGATACCTTACGGATTTAGACTTAAGCACCTCACGTATTTTGCACCGGCATGGCCCGGGTCGCGCCGGTGCTGATGCCGCCATCCACCAGGATCGTCTGGCCGGTGATGTATTCGCTGGCATCCGAAGCCAGAAAGACTACGGCCCCTGCCAGATCACCGGGTGCACCGGGCCGTTTGAGCGGTATCCGATCAATCAGGTATTCCACCCACTCCTGGTTCTCATACATCATCCGGTTTTGATCTGTTTTAAACCATCCCGGCGCTATACAATTTACCGTGATGCCGGAACTTCCCCAGTCGTCGGCCAGGGACATGGTCAGCTGTTTGACACCACCCCGACTGGCGCAATATGGCGCCAGGCCGGCATATCCGAAGACACTGGTCACGGATCCGATATTGATGATCCGACCGTATTGCCGCGGAATCATTTTTTTAGCCACCGCCTGGGCCACGAAAAAGGTTCCCCGCAAATTGGTGTTCAGCACCAGATTCCAGTCCTGCCAGGTAACCTCAGTGCTCGGCTTACGGACATTGCAGCCGGCATTATTGACCAAAATGTCAATTTGGCCGTAATGTTCCCAGGCATTGTCAACCATCTGCTGGATACTATCATAGTCCCGCACATCCAATTGCAACGGCAGTGCCCGGCGTCCCAGGGATACGATTTCCTTATTAAATTCGCCAAGCGTTTCTGCTTGACGACTGGTGATAACCAAGTCTGCTCCGGCCAGGGCCAGAGCCCGACCGAAATACTGGCCGAGTCCCCGACTGGTGCCCGTGACAATGGCCACTTTGCCGCTTAAATCAAAAATATTGTTGTTCATTTTCCAAACCCTTCGTCTATCTTGACACCTGACACCTTAAACCCTCTCTGCCCCCCGAAGACATTGAATCCACAGCAAATTGTCACCTCATCGAAACCGGTTTATGGCACCAGGACCACTTTAATCAATCCCTTATCTTTCTGATAAAGCCGCTCAAACCACTGCGCGCCATCGGCAAGCGGCGCGGTGGCGCTGATCAGTGCATCCACATTAATCGCGCCGCGTGCAATCATATCCAGACAGGCTGGATAATCACCACGGGAAGCACACGAGCCATGGATGGTGATTTCCCCGGTAACTACGGTTTGCAGCGCCAGTTCGACTTGGGGTTTTAAATTTCCGATCAGGGTCAGGGATCCGCCCTTGCGCAAACTGCCCAAGGCGGTCTTCAAAGAGGGGTTGATGCCGACGGCGTCGAAGGCCACATCCACACCCCGGTCGCCGGTTATTTGTTTAATCCGTGAGACGACATCATCGCCGGTGGGGTTCAAACCGATATCCGCCCCCAATTGACGCGCCAGTTCCAATCTTTCCGGCTCAAGATCGATGGCAATAATTGATCCGCAGCCGGCGGTTCGCAGAGTCTGGATCACCAGCAACCCGATGATACCGGCACCGACCACAACCGCCGTATCATTTAACGCCAGCGGGGTGATGGCCACGGCGTGGAAGGCCACGGAACAGGGCTCGACCATGGCACTTTGTTCAAAGTTTATCTTTTCCGGCAACGGATAAATGATGTGCTGGGGCACGGCGACATATTCGGCAAAAGTCCCATGCTGCCGGTACTCATCGCAGGAAACGCCCAGCACGCGACGCTGATCGCACAGGTTGATATCGCCCCGGCGGCAAAAAAAGCAAGTGCCGCAATAAACCGTAGAATCGAAGGTGACACGCTGACCGGACCGATATTTTTTTACGTTTGATCCAGTCTCCGCTATTATTCCCGCAGCTTCATGGCCCATAATCAGCGGCGGGATGCGCCGGCCGGTACTGCCATCCAGGCCATGCACGTCGCTGCCGCAAATACCGCTGGCCTTGACCTGAACCAGAACATCGTCGGGTCCAAACTGTGGTTCGGGCATTTCTTTGTAGGTCAGTCGATTGTATGCTTCAAGTACCAGAGCTTTCATGCTTTCTCCTTAATTTCCCTCTCGCATCGGGGGCATTGCCGGTGCAGCGACGGCGAAGCAGCACGGATAATCGAGGACGAATAACCCGTAACTTATAACGATTAGTGTTTATCCGCACCCTTGCGGGCGGCGGCGATGACCTGAATAAATTCTTTGGTTTTTTGCGACAGCTGCTCCCAGTCTTCAGCGACTACAATTTTCTTATCGATGAGGCCGCTGCCGACCCCGACGGCTGACGCACCGGCACGAATAAAATCCGCCGCCGTGTTGAAATCGACCCCGCCGGTGGGAACCAGGTCAACCTGGGGCAAGGGGGCTTTTACGGCCCTTATGTAGGACGGCCCCCCCAGGGCGTCAGCTGGAAATACCTTAACAAAATCAGCCCCCTGCTCCCAGGCCTGCAATATTTCGCTTGGGGTGAGGGCGCCGGGCATGACGATTTTACCATAGCGTCGGCATAGCTGAATTGTCTCGATATCGAGGGTGGGTGAGATTATAAATTCAGCACCGGCCAAAATAGCATGGCGGGCGGTTTCACTGTCAAGAACGGTTCCGGCACCAACCAAAACCTTGTCGCCAAGCGATCGGGCAATTTGCTTGATAACATCCAGCGCCCCGGGTACGGTCATCGTGATTTCCAGCAGCGGCGCACCGCCGTCACGAATCGCTTCGGCAACCCTGACGGCCACCTGGGAATCTGCCACCCGAATTACCGGCACAAAACCGCACCTTAAAATCTCACCTTTGACATGGTCTTTTGAATTCATTGTTTTCATCCTTGCTGATGATTAAGTTTTAGCAGTTTGTTTATGGTGCTGTTAAATATCTAACGATTAACGCCCGGCCTGGGACCCGCCAGCAAATCTTCAACCTCCTGCCGGGTGCACCAATTAAAATCCCCCGGGAAGCTGTGCTTCAATGCCGCAAATGCCACCCCGTAATCCAGTCCCTTTTGCAGATCATTTTCGCCGATAACGCCATATAAAAAACCGGCCGCAAAAGAATCTCCGCGGCCGACCTGGTCAACGATCTCAATGTTAAACGTCCCGGTAGTGTAAGTCTTTTCCCGGGTAACGGCGATTGCACTGAATAGGCACTGCCAGACCGTGTCACCTTCCCGGTAACTGACGGCAACCATTTCGATGGGGTATCTATCAAGCAGCAATTTGGCCAGGCGCTCATCATTTTCGGCTTCAATCCCCAGGATGGTGCGGGTATCGCCTTTGGTGGTAATCAAAATATCCACAAAGTCCATCATCGGGGCCAGAGTCTTATTCGCTGCTTCAGGACTCCAGAGTTTGGCCCGGTAATTCAAATCCAGACTTACCTTGCAGCCGAATGCCCTGGCTTTTTGCAGCGCCTCCAGAGTCGCGGCCGCCGACGATTGACTGACGGCAGGTGTAATACCCGTCAGGTGAAGGCATTTGGCTGATTTTAAAATTTCATCCCATCTGACTTCGCCCGGTTGGATGTTGCTGAATGATGAATTGGCACGGTCATACACCACTGAAGTGGGCCGCGGTGTCGCCCCGAATTCAAGAAAATACAGCCCGGCCCGGCCCTCTTTTTCCCAGATAACCGGGGAAACATCCACTCCGAGTTCACGCGCTTTGTTGGCAATCATTCGACCGAGGGGGTTGTCGGGCAATCGGGATACCCAGGCGCTTTGCAAGCCCAAGCGGGATACTCCCACGGCAACGTTTAATTCGGTACCGCCGATATTCAAATCCAGTGATGTCGTCTGTTCCAAGCGTTTAAAGTCCGGCGGAGAAAATCGGATCATGGCTTCACCAAAGGTGACTAGATCATACATTGCAGTACCTCCTGTAAATAAGATTTGCCTGCCAAAATTCAGATTGCAAGTTGTCTTATGCCGAAAAAACATGTAAAGATATATCAGCGGTGCCATAATTTGGGCAACTATACGTTCATTATCGTTTTGTCGTCAAGCGGAAAACAAATGGTCCGGGCAGCAAGTTAAATTCGAAAAGGAGATGCGAAATAATGAAATACCCCAAGATGATCAGAATTAAACAGAATTTCAAAACCAACCCCATTAAAGATATTCCCGGGACAATCCGCTCTGAACTGGAAACGATTCAGCCCCAAAAAATAATCGCCCCGGGACAAACCGTGGCCATCACCGCCGGCAGCCGCGGGATCAACAACCTGGCGCTGATCCTGGCTGAAATCGTGCGGGAACTCAAAAAAATCGGGGCCAGGCCTTTCATTATTCCGGCCATGGGCAGTCACGGCGGCGCAACAGCCGCGGGGCAAAAAAAGATCCTGGAGCATTACGGCGTTACCAAAGAAAATATGGGCGTGCCCATCAAAGCCTCCATGCAGGTTGTCCAGATCGGATCCACTCCGGACGGGATTCCGGTGTATCTGGACCGCTACGCCTCCCAGGCCGATCATATCGTGGTCTTTAACCGGGTCAAGCCCCACACGGATTTTAAAGGCAAAATCGAAAGCGGTTTAATGAAGATTATGGCGATCGGGCTGGGCAAGCAAAAAGGGGCGGATCTTTACCACAACGCCATCGTCCGACTGGGTCACTACCCGGTGTTGACGTCGGTGGCCAGGGTCATATTGGACAAGTGCCCGATTGCGTTCGGCATGGCCGTGGTTGAAAATCAGCGGGACGAAACGGAAATCATCCGCGCCATACCGGTGGGTGAAATCGAAAAAACGGAACCGCAACTGCTCCGCAAAGCCAAACGGCTCTTGCCGCAAATCCCCCTGGATCCCATTGATCTGCTGATCGTGGACTGGATGGGAAAGGAAATCAGCGGCACCGGCATGGACCAGAATGTGATCGGCCGCACGGTCATCTCCTACCACCGCCCGGACACTAAAATCGATGTCATGCGCATCTTCATACGGGACTTGACAGCGGATTCCGAAGGCAATGCCACCGCCATCGGCAATGCCGACTTTACCACCCAACGGCTGGTGGATAAAATTGATCCCCGGGCGACCTACATGAATGCCGTCACATCTTCCTGCCCCGAGGCCGTGCGCATACCGCTTTATTTCAAAACCGACCGCGAGGTAATCGACACCGCGCTGAATACCATCGGCCTGGTCGAGCCGCAAAATGCGCGCATCGTGCATATTCGTGATACCCTGCATCTGGAGGAGATGTATATTTCGCAAGCCATGCTCAAAGAGGCTAAAACATTAAAGGAACTCAGCATCGTCGGAAAACAGCAGCCGTTAAAATTCGGCAAAGACGGCAATCTGGTTTCTGATTTGTAGTTGGGTTGAGCCCAAGCATTTGCGGTGGGTTCGTATTGGAACAGCCGGATCATGTCCGCATTCCGCGCATCATGGCACTACCGGCGGATCAGGAGCTCTAAAAGTCTAATTACGTTTGATGTCCGCAAACGCGGCCATTACCCCTAATCCAATATAGACGGTCCCGATCAAATACCGCCCAACCCGCAGAAACGGGCGACTGCCTTTGATCCATTGTCCAACTGTACCCGCTAAAAAAGCATACAGACTGTCTGTGACAATGGCCATGAGCACGAACAGACATCCGAGGGTAAACAGCTGCAAGGTAAATGAGCTCTTTGACGAATCAACAAATTGCGGCAGGAAAGCGAAAAAGAATAACGCCGTCTTCGGGTTGAGTATGGCCACCAGCACGCCCTGACGAAAAATGCGTCTTAGACTCTGACGCTGGAAAGTCGTCGGCTGATGCGCGGTCTCGCGCATGAGAAGCCGGCGCACTCCCAGATAAATGAGATAGGCGGCACCCAGGTATTTGACGATAGAAAAAGCCAGTGCTGACGAAACGAGTATGGCAGACAATCCCAAAGTAGCTGCTAATACATGCACGAAGTTGCCGGCCTCGATGCTGAGAACTGACACAAACCCGGCCAACCGGCCCTGATCCAAACTGCGCGCCACTATATAAAGCACGGCCGGACCGGGCGTGAGGAGAAGGATCAAGGCCGCCAACATAAATATGGACAAGTTTGGTAAGCTGAACATAATAACCCTTCCGATTAGTCTTGAATTCTAATTCTTCACCGCCATCGCATCCCGCGCCCAACGCCCAAGCTTGAGCAGCACCGACGGCTATCACATGCCACCCGGTACAGCGGCTACAATTTCAAATCCCACGTCTCCGCTACCAGATCCTGGCCGAAGCTTTTGTGCGGTTGTTCATTAACGAGGCGAAAGCCGGCCTTTTCATAAATATGCCGTGCTGCCGACAAAATATTGTTGGTCCAAAGTGTCATCTTTGTGTAGCCGACCTGCTGCGCGAACTTTATGCATTCATTTACCAGGCGCGAGCCGATACCGAGTCCCCGGGCATTTGGCTCAACGAGCAGCAGGCGCAACTTGGCCGTTGAATCGGTTTGCTTGACCACAAAGACCGAACCGACATTGTCGCCGTCCTTTTCGGCTATCCAGCAGCGCTCTCTTTTGGGATCGTAATTTCGAATAAAGCTGACCACAATTTCCGCGACAAGTGCTTCAAATTGTTCATCCCAGGCGTATTCCTCAGCGTACAGGATGCCGTGGCGCTGAACGACCCAGCCCATGTCACCCGGCTGGTGGGTTCGAAGGATATAGGGCACCCGGTGTTCAGGCCGGGCGCCGAGCAGCGCTTCAATTGTTTGCATCGCCTGGACCAGGCTCGCTTGATCCGCCGGCGACAGGTTGTTCAAGGTGGCTTCGATCTCTCTGCGGGAACGGGCATTAATTCCGGCAAATGCAGTTTTTCCGTTTTCGGACAAACACAAAAATTTTTTGCGCCCGTCCGATTCGGAGCGCCCTTTATCTATCAGACCCCGTTTATTGAATTCGCGCAAGATGCGGCTGAGATACCCCGGATCTAAACCAAGCTCGTTGGAAAGTTCCGTCGCGGTTGTCTCTTCGTGGTGGGCGAGTTCATAGATTACTCTGGCTTCAGCCAGCGAAAACGGACTGCGCAATATTTTCTCCTGCAACAGTCCGATTTGCTTGGTGTAAAATCGACTAAACCGGCGCACGGCTTCTACGTGTTGACCGATGGGAGTAGTTGGCATGATTCGATCCTTAGTGCGGGG